>Ga0209808_1001984_pt1 | contig 10558 bp, 10 predicted proteins | sample GraSoiAngelo_157_FD_186171 | JGI IMG/M metagenome (GOLD analysis project Ga0209808, IMG submission 186171) | Grasslands soil microbial communities from the Angelo Coastal Reserve, California, USA - 14_1009_16_20cm (SPAdes) (version 2) | ecosystem: Environmental > Terrestrial > Soil > Grasslands ...
CGAGCAGTGGCTGCTGCGAGTGACATCCGTATGCGCTGATCGGATACTTCCGCTCGACGAGGAGACTGCACACGTTTGGGGCCGCCTTCGCGTCCCCAATCCCCAGAATCCACTCGACAAACAGATGGCCGCGACAGCGCTAATTCACGATCTTGTGATCGTTTCGCGCAACGTAGCCCATTACGCTCCAACTGGAGTGCGCGTGCGAAATCCGTTTGCGTGAGAATCGAGAACTACCTGAAGGGCGGTGCGACTCCCCAACGGCGCGCGGCGGGCGCTGGCCTTCGCCGCCGGTAAGCGCTACAGTCCGCTCGCGCACGAATAATTCACTCAAGACTCTCGGCGTGCGCTGTCATGCAGCATACCGCTCGATCGCTCGGCGACGTTTCTCTGTGCAAGCGGCACGAGTGCCGGGGATGTGAGCCGCTGCCCCAGCCAACTGATCGCACGTCCGCCGAGATTTGGCTGCGCAGCCATGCGCGCGATCTGTCGTTCATGAGCCGTCTGCGGCGGATCGTAGCGGGCGAAGGCTTCGGCGCTGGCCTGTCGCGGCTGAGCGATGATCGTGTGCGTGCGCACGTCGCCCAGATGCTCGCGGATGGCACCCTGCTTGTATGCGGCCGGCGCCACGGCGACGGAGCGGCGCGCGCGGATGCCGGCCCCGAGCGCGTCGCTATTGAGCGGTTGCTCCGCCATCTGCCGAACGCGGGCCGAGAATTCACTTTCGAGGGCAAACGGTTTCGTCTCATCCGAGCCGATGAGTGGCGCGATTTAAGCGCACAGGAGCAGTATCGAGTCGTAGCCACGGATGCCGCCCGAAGCCTGATCGAAAGGATTGCCGCAGCGACCACGTCCGCGCCGGCTAAGCGCGCATTCGAGGAGGCTGCATCGATGCTCGCGCGTACCGAGGGCGGGCGCTTCGGCCCAGGCCTGCTCTTGTTATCGATCACCCCCGAGCCATTCGGCAGCAGCAGCAGCCCAAGCAAACCGGCAGTGACTCCCTCACAGCTCGCGGGAGCGGTGGCACCGGAGTTGACATGGGTGGAGCTGGAGCTGCTCGACGACACCGGCGTGGCCATCGCCGGTGCGAAGTATCTGATCGTGGGGCCGGACGGCCAGGAACATAGCGGGGTCACCGATGCCAAGGGTCGGGGACGACTCGATGGCATACCCCCCGGACAGTGCAGGATCAGTTTCCCCGGCATGGACAAGGATGCCTGGGCCGCGGCCTGAGCGCGTGCGTCCCCGCCTGCTGGTGCGAGTGTCTACCGGAGGCGGAGATGGCAAAGACAGTCGTAGCGAAGAGCACTGATACCCTCTGCGGCATCGCGATCCGCGAAGGCTTCCTCAATTGCAATCCGCTGCGCGCCCAGGAGGCGAACAAGGCCTACCGGACGCGTGAGCTGCTGGCCGGCGACAAGGTGTTCGTGCCGGACCTGCGTAAGAAGGAAGAGGGCAGGCCGACGACGGACACGCACCGTTTCAAGCGTAAGCGCTGGCCCGAACCGTCGCTGCGTTTCGTGCGTGGCAGCAAGACCAGGGTGGCCGCGGCCGATGCCACGCTCACGTTCCTCAATATTTCCAACTTCGTGACTAACCAGGCCGGGACCAGTGGTACCGCGGCGTTTCCCAACGGCTACAGCTTCCATGCGGACGCCGACGCCGACCCCGACACTTTTAAGGTCGAGGTCGTGAGCCCTGACGGCGGCGCTAAGATCAAAGTTCTCCTCGAAGCGCTGAAACCGGTATACAAGGCTGACGGCACGGTCGAGAAGTGGGAGCTTTTCAGTGGGGCCGAGTATGCAGCCCGCAAGAACGAGGTCGAACTGATGCCGACCAAGAGCGATGCCAAGCGCTATCGCTCCCGCTACCTCAGGCTCGTGTCCGACGAAGCCGATGCCGCGGCCGTGCCGGCGCAGACGCTGCTCGTGACCACGATGAGCGACGGGCTGGCCGGCGAACGCGACAAGGTCGAGATCCTCGATCAGCACGTGCGTGCTTCCTACAAGCTGCCCGGCTGCAAGGCGGCTGCCCCGGTGTGCACGGTACGGGCGCAGCTGCCGGTGGGCGCGGATCGCAAACGCTGCCGGATCGCGATCCACGTGTTTCGCGTGGCTCCGGGGGGCGCTCTTGTCGCCGGACTCACCAACCGGGCATTGCGGCTGCGTGTGCTGAAGTGGTTCCGTCGCGCCTACGCGCAGGCCAACATTGCCCCCAAGTTCGATGGCCCGGGCATCGAGGTGCTGGATCCGCCGTGGGCCAACATGATCGCCATCGCCAACCCACACGGTTCCCGCACGCTCGGCTTGAGCGCGTCGGGAACCACCTCCACAATCAGCTTCGACCTGGGTGCTGTCTCCCAGGGGGCGGTGCTCGACTGGTTTCACGACACGTCGGTTACCGTTAACCTCAAGCCGAACATGACGCCCAAAGCGGTTTGCGATGCGATCAACGCGGCGCTCCCCGCGGGCTACCATGGCCGGGTATTTCCCAACGCGCGCAAGTTCAATGACCTCGACCCCTCGTGCGACATCGTGATCACCAAGGCCGATGGGACCATCACGGTAGTTCGTAACGAGGCGACGACCGACCTGGTGCTTGCGGGCGCTGGCAATCTTGCAGTTGCGCGGGTGAACCTGGTGAACGTGGATGACTCTGACGCCGATTCTGAGCCGACGACTCCCGAGCTGCGCAAGATACTGCGATCGGGCACGAGCGCGGACACTCGCATCGACTACTTCGTCATCGACCGGTTCGCCAGCACGACGCTGCGCGGTGTCTCGTTTCTGGCCTCGACCCACCTGCCGGCCGACCAGCGAAACCCGGCGCCGCTGCGCTGGGCGGGCATCATGGCGTGCAACACGACCAGCGGCAAGGTCATGGACGCGAGCGACAATTTGCCCTTCACCTTTCCGCACGAGGCAGGCCATGTACTGCACGACCGTTTCCACGCCGACGCAGCCGACCCGAACGGCCCCACCGAGATGATGTCGGGCGGCGGAACCACGGCAGCCAACGCCGCCAACGCCACCAAGCGCATTTGCGACGATCCAATCCAGGTAAATTACTCGCAGTACAACCCGGCCCAACCTACCCAGGGCGCGGTGAACAAGGTCAAGGTCGCAGCTGCCAAGGGTATGCGGACGCGCGGCGCCCAGACCCTCGAGGGCTGGTGATGCTCGACACGCGGATCACGCACGTACGCGTCGGTGAAGCGGATGCGCGTACTTTCCTTGAGAGCTACATCTTCGGCGGCAGGTTCGGCCTGAAGCGGGTACCGCGCGGGATCGAGCCCGCTTTTGTGTCCGAGTTCGTGCGTGAGAGCATCTCGCCGACTACTGAGGCTGGACCGCTCCGACGTCTGCTCGAGGTGCTGCGATTCTATGAGCGCTCCGACGTCGTGCCACACCTGATGGCACCGTTGGATTTGCCCCTCCAGGGTGTGCCCGACCTTTTGCGTGTCAACCGGGTGGCGCAGATCGCGGGCGAGCTCGGCGCGGCAGCCGAGGCTGAATCCGCGGCGGAGCACTTCGACCGGGTCCTCGTACCACATCCGGCAGCAGAGAATGTCTTGCCGTTGCTTCTCGAGACACCGCTCGGGCTGGTGCCGGCGGGCTCGTACGATGCCGTTGCGGCGCGGATCGGGGAGGAGCTGGCGCGCGCCCAAGCTCGTGAGAGACAGGACCTCGAGAGTCTCTACGCTTACGACAAGCTCGCGGCGCTGGCACGCAACGACCTTGCGACCTGGCGCCTACAGGCCAGCGAAAAGCTGCGACTGCTCGCCGCGCCGCCACCGAGCCGACGGCGCGAGCTGGTCTCGATTTACCTTGGTCTTGCGCCGGTTGCAAGCGAGCCCATGATGATCTGGGCAGGAAGGCTACTGCGCCGTGAAGCGCTGAGCGAGGGTGACAGCGCCGTCGTGAGGGAGCTGAACCGCGCGCTCAGCGGACTCGATCGCAGTGCGCTCGGCGACGCTCGCCACGACTTTATACTCGTGCTCGCCGCGCAAGCTGTCATCTATCTCGGCGGTACGCTCGCGCCCGAACGGCAGAGAGAATTCAACGCAATCGCGGCCTCGGCGGCAGGATTTCTCTGGGATGACCCGTGAACGAGAACTCCATGATCGCGAGGGTCCTCGTAGTGTTGCAGCTCGCCGTCGCGGCATGCGTAGTCACGAGCGAGTCAGCCTGCGCATCGCCCGCACCCGCGAGCCCCGCGACCGGGCCTGCAGACATGCAAGCCGAGGAGAGCACTGTGCCTCACATTGACGCCAATCGGGCGACGGTGATCGCCAAGCAGGCTTTTCGCAACGAGGTCGTCCCCAAGCAGCCGGGCGCTGCGCGGCTTGACCATCTCCTCGACGAAGGTCCGACGACGCTCGAGAGGCCGTGCCGTGATTTGCAGCGCCAGATCGAGGCGCGGCTCGGCTCCGGAGTTGGCGCCGCCACACTGCATGGTTCGATCGCGGCCCTTGATCGCAAAGGCACATGCTGGGCCGTCAGCTGGGACGGCCGCCGCGGGCCCGGGCTAGGTGCGGCGATCGACGCGGCCAGCGGCGCTGCGTTGTTTCTGTGGGAGATGCCGGAGGGCTGAGGCCGCGCGGCTGAGATCGGCTGATTCAGCCCCATGCTACTTCGCATAATGTATATTATGTTAAATTATACCCGTACCCAAAACCCCGGGCGCGCTCGCCGACGCCGCTGCTCCTGAGGCTCGCCGGGCTCGCGTGCCCTTACAGCAGGCCGCCATCGAAGCTGAATGATCTGTGGTCGACCGGTTGGAGTTTCGAGGCGTCCGGGTGCAGGGGGTTGAAGACGAGGTTGTCTTGTTCGGGCAGGACGATTGATGGGACGCGCAGGACGCACGCGTCCTTGGCCGGTTTCACGCTTTGGGCAACTCGCGTCGCCGCGACTGCGACAGCTCGATCAGCGTTTCGATGCGAATCAAACGTCGTTCGTGATCCTCGAACCGTACCGTAGCTTCCTTCCGATGCGCCATGAGCGCATCCACGCGCTCGCCGAGGAGCACAATGTCCTTGCCGTATTTGAGGACTTCGCTAAGCAGGCTCATGCGCCCGGATCCTGCGTGAAGAGTTCCGCGATGGCTCGAGCCTGGTGCGGATGGGCTTCGAACCAGGCTTGCGTCTCCTTGCGGACCTGGGCGCGGAAGGTTCCATCGGCGAGGGCCCGCTCCCGCGCGCGAACCTCGATGACGCTCGCATCGATTCTTTTGAGAGTGGCGCGCACCTGGCCGTGAATGTCCTCGAGCAGTGCTCGCGCGGCCGCTTCCTCTTCAGACTCCGTGAGCACTTTGCCCGAGGTATACGCCTCGATGGCTCGTCGGGCGAGCTCACCGGCGGAGACGCCCTCGCGACGGCTCATCTCGCGAAGCTTCTTCACGCTCTTGCGCGGCACCAGGTACTGCTGGCGCAGCAGATCTTCGGCCTTCGCAGACACCGGACTCCTCCACCTGAGTCGCGTACCCCGGACACTATAATCCGGACGCCGCACATACACAACTACATACACAAGGACAATGAAAGGGACGAATCTCGCCCCATTCCTGCTGACTCGGGTCACCCCTGATGCAAGATCTCCTCGCTGGTAATCGCTAGCGACAGGACGCGCAGCGCAGACCTTAGGAAGAGCGACCGCGTTCACACTGGTGCTGCGCCGAGGACCACGGGACACCCGCATATGCGACTTGGTTCGCTGTGGGCCGCGGGGCGGCGTGCTGCAATTCACCCCTGTTTTGTCAAGGGCCTGAGTCGCTGCGACGTGTGCGTGGCAGGAGCCCCATGAGCGCCCCGTCAAATCTGCGGTTTCCCACCGGTTGCGGCCGCCGAGCGTGTCAATGAAGAGCGCCGAAAGCACGGCCCTGTACCCGATTCTCGACTACCCGGATTCGCTCGAGGCGCCCGGCGATCTTCCGCCGCTCGACGCCCTCGACGCGCTGTTCCGCAATACCGTCGAGCAGGCGCCGGTCGGCATTGCCTTCGCGAGTCGCGACGGCTCCTATCGGTATTGCAACAAGACCTTCTGCGCGATGCTGGGTTTCGCTCCCGAGGAGCTCAATGACGCCTCGATCGCGGGCCTCACTCTGAGCGAGGACCTCGAGGTCACCACCGTGGGCCTCGAGCGTCTCTGGCGGGGGGAGATTGGGCACCTCGATGTCGAGAAGCGTTACGTCCGCAAGGACGGCACCGCGTTGTGGATACGTGTAAGCACTTCGCTCGTACGGCGCCCGGGCGAAGAGGCCGTGTGCTCGGTCGAGTTCCTGCGCGACATCTCGGTACGCAAGGACATGGCGGCGGCCCTGGTGCAGAACCAGACGCTGCTCGCCACGTTGATCGCCGAGTTGCCGCTGGCGCTGCTCGCCTGCGACGTCGCCGGGCGCATGACGCACTACAACCGCGCCGCCATCGAGCTGTTCGGAATTCCCTCAGGCGATGCGGCCGCCCTCGCCCGTAACCCCTACGCCCTCACCTCCGACGTGTTTCGCGCAGACCGCACCACGCCGGTGCCCGCCGATGAGCGACCCCTGGCGCGCGCGCTGCGCGGGCACGAAGTGAGCGACGCCGAGTTCGTCGTCGTCAGGCCGGATGGCGCGGCGCGTACCGCCCTTTCCAGTGCCCGGCGGCTCGTCGGTCCCGCCGGGCAAGCGCTCGGGGCAGTCGCGGTGGTCCAGGACATCACCGAGCGCCGCCAGGCGGACGAGGAGCTCGAGCAGGTCCACAAGCAACTGCTGGTCGCCTCACGGCACGCCGGCATGGCCGAGGTGGCGACCAACGTACTGCACAACGTCGGCAATGTGCTCAACAGCGTCAACGTCTCGGCGAGTCTCCTCGCGGAGCGCATCAAGACATCCAAGTGCGCCAGGCTCGGACAGGTGGGCGCGCTGCTGAAGGCACACACCGCCGATCTGGCGGGGTTTCTGGCGGGTCCCCAGGGCAAACACCTGCCGGAGTACCTGCAGGAGCTGGCGGGAGATCTGGCCGCCGAGCGCGATGCGGCGGTCGAGGAGCTCACGGCGCTTCGTGGCAACGTCGAGCACATCAAGGAAATCGTCGCCATGCAGCAGAGCTACGCCAGGCGCGGCGGCCTGATCGAGACGCTCGACATCCGGGCGCTGGTGGAGGACAGCCTGCGGATGAATGAAGGAGCCTTCAGCCGCCACGGCGTCACGATCATCCGCGACTACCGGGATGTGCCCCCGATCGAGGTCGACAAGCACAAGGTGCTTCAGATCCTGGTGAACGTGATCCGTAACGCCAAGTACGCCTGCCACGAGGGCACGGGCGCAAAGACGGTGACGGTGCGGATCCGCGCGAGCAACGGCTCGGTGCTCCTGTCCGTGATCGACACCGGTGTCGGAATTGCCGGGGAGAACCTCGAGCGCATCTTCAGCCACGGCTTCACCACCCGCGCCGAGGGCCACGGTTTCGGATTGCACAGCAGTGCGCTCGCCGCCAAGGCCTTGGGCGGCACCCTGCTGGCCGAGAGCGCCGGTCCCGGCCACGGCGCCACGTTCACCCTGACTCTGCCGCTCAGATCCCCGGAGTCGAGTGATGCAGGCTGAAGCGGACCTGCTTCGCCACCGGGTTCTCGTCATCGACGACAACCCGGCGATTCACGCGGACTACCGCAAGATCCTCACGAGCGAGGGCCACACTCAGCAGTCGGCGGCCGAGGCGGGACTGTTCGGTGCGCCGGAAACCGACGTCGCGCGTCCCGTCTTCGACGTCGACGCGGCGCTGCAGGGACGCGATGGCGTCGAGCTCGCGCGCGCGGCGCTTGCGCAAGGCCGTCCCTACTCGGTCGCTTTCGTGGACATGCGGATGCCCCCGGGCTGGGATGGGCTGGAGACCATCGAGAACCTGTGGAAGGTCGATCCGGACGTGCAGGTCGTCATCTGCTCCGCCTACACCGACTACGACTGGCTGGAGCTCCTCGCGCGGCTCGGGCACTCCGACAAACTCATCGTGGTCAAGAAGCCCTTCGAGCCGATCGAGATCCTGCAGTGCGCGAGCGCGCTCAGCCGCAAGTGGCAGAACGCCCGTGCGCTCAAGCGCCACGTCGAGAGCCTCGAGCTGGTCGTCACCGACCGCACCAAGGGGCTCGAGGCGGCCAACCGCCAACTGCGGCATCTGGCCTCCCACGATGCGCTCACCGGGCTTCCGAACCGGCTGCTGTTCGACGACCGCATTGCCCAGGCCATCGCCCAGGCGCAACGGCAGGCGCACGAATTCGCGGTCATGATCGTCGACCTCGACCGGTTCAAGCTCATCAACGACTCCCTCGGACACCGGGCGGGCGACGACCTGCTGCGCGTCGTGGCGCAGCGCCTGAGCCACGCCGTACGCGCGATCGACACCACCGCGCGCATCGGGGGCGATGAGTTCGTGATTCTTCTCGGCGGCCCGGTGACGCGCGCGGAGGCGATCGAGATCGCCGAACGGGCGCTCGAGTGCATGGAACCCTCGATCCAGCTGCTCGGCATCGACGTCCACAGCTCCCCGAGCATCGGCGTCGCATTCTACCCGCGCGACGGGGTGACCGTGGACAGCCTGCTCGCCCGCGCCGACGCCGCCATGTACAGCGCCAAAGAGCGCGGCCGCAACAACGTGCAGTGCTACGAAGACGGAATGACCGCGGCTACCCAGGACCGCGTAAAGTTCGAGAGCGAGCTGCACGAAGCGCTGCGCAGCGGTCAATTCGAGTTGCACTACCAGCCGAAGGTCGACACCGCAACCGGCCGGATCAACAGCGCCGAAGCCCTGATCCGCTGGCGGCATCCCCAACGGGGTCTCGTGCCGCCGGGCGATTTCATCATGGTCGCCGGGGAGTGTGGCCTCCTCGATGCCATCGGCGAGTGGGTGTTGTTCGAAGCCTGCCGTCAGGCGAAGGCGTGGCAGCGCGAGGGGCTGCGGCCCCTGCGGGTCGCCGTCAACCTCGCTCCCTCACAATTCCGGCTCGCGAACCTCGTCGACCAGATCCGGCGGGCGCTCGATGCGGCGGCGCTGGATCCGCAGTTTCTCGAGGTCGAGCTCACCGAGAGCGCCGTGATGAGCGATGCGGAGGAGTCGATCCGCATCCTGGAAGCCGTCAGCCGCATGGGCGTGCTGGTGTCGGTCGACGACTTCGGCACCGGTTACTCGAGCATGAGCTACCTGCGCCGCTTTCCGATCGACAAGCTGAAAATCGACCGCTGCTTCGTCGAAGACATGACGCGGCGTCCGGAAGACGCGTCGATCGTGCGCGCCATCATCTCGCTCGCCCACAGCCTGCGCCTCAAGGTGATCGCGGAGGGCGTGGAGACCCCCGAGCAGCTCGCCCTCCTCGCGCAGCTCGGCTGCGATCAGTACCAGGGATTTCACTTCAGCCCTGCCGTGCTGCCGGCGGCCTTTGCCGCGCTCGTCAGGCAGGAGCCCGCTGACGCCGAGGACGAGGCATCCCGAACCCACAGCAAGCTCGCCGCACTCGTGCGCGCGCGCAGCTGAGCGGCTGCGCGGCGGCTGCGGTTACGCCCCCCGGTGTCAGCCCGCCGTCAGGGCGGTTCTCTCAGCCCTCCAACGGCTTCCAGATGCTGTTGTGACGGGTCTCCGGCATCAAAATCAGGGCGAGCACGAAGCACACGGCGGGAACCGCAATGGGATAAATGAGCGCGCTACCCAGGCTATGGGTCGCCTGGAAGGCTGCGGAAGTGATGAGTGGCACCAACCCACCGCCCCAGCCGTTACCGATGTGATACGGCACCGACACCGAGGTATATCGGATCCTTCCGGGAAAATACTCCGCGAGAAACGCCCCGATGGGCCCATAGACCAACCCGACGTAGGAAACGAGGATCGCAATGATGAGCACGGCGACCGGGTAATTGATATTACCCGGGTGGGTCACCTCTCCAAGCCATGAATACAGCGGGTAATAAGTGAGCGCCGCGAGCAGGAAGCCCGCCAGGATCACGGGCTTGCGCCCGATCTTATCGGACAGCCCGCCGAAGATGATCAGGGTCGGAGTCGCGATGAGCAGCGCAATGCCCACGATGAAACTCGAGGTCACGACGTCGACCTTCGACACCTGCTGCAGGAAGTACAGCGCCCAGAACTGGCCGCTGTACCACACGACGCCCTCACCGATCACCACGATGCTCGCGATCAGGACGAATTTGATGTTGGCGCTGAGAAAGGCCTCTCTCCATGGATTCTTGGTCGTCTGGCCCTTGGCCTTGATCTCCTGGAAGACCGGCGTCTCCTGCAACTGCAGACGGATGTAGATCGCGATCGCGACCAGCAGGAAGGAGAAGAGGAACGGCACGCGCCATCCCCAGGCATCGAACACATCGTTGCCGAAGTACGCCTTCGTGGCGACGACGATGGCCAGCGCCACCACTATTCCGAGCGTCGGGGAGGTCTGCAGCCAACCGGTGTAGTAGCCGCGGCGCTCATCCGACACGTGCTCGGCCACGTAGGTGATGGCGCCACCGTACTCGCCCCCGAGGCACAGGCCCTGAATCATGCGCAGGCCGAACAGCAAGAACGCCGCGGTCAGGCCGATCG
>Ga0209808_1001987_pt1 | contig 10556 bp, 8 predicted proteins | sample GraSoiAngelo_157_FD_186171 | JGI IMG/M metagenome (GOLD analysis project Ga0209808, IMG submission 186171) | Grasslands soil microbial communities from the Angelo Coastal Reserve, California, USA - 14_1009_16_20cm (SPAdes) (version 2) | ecosystem: Environmental > Terrestrial > Soil > Grasslands ...
AGTCGGTCCGGATCCACGCAGTCGAAGACGATCTGAACGCCGGTGGCCACGGGGCCAATATAACTAGTGCTTGCGGTAGCCGCCCTGGACGCGCCCGTCCATGAAAGAGATCTTCGGATGGCGCACCCTGGACGTGAGGCGCCGGGTGGCGATGGCAGTGTTGAGCTGCACGACCACGTCATTACGCTGGAGGTGCGGCGGATTGGGATAGCGCTCGGAACAGGCCGGGCAGGAATCCAGATGCTGGGCGACCATCTTGCGCTGCTCGCGGCGCAGCGTGCCTGGTGGGAAATTATCGAGTAAATAGGCGATCGTCGGGCAACGTGTCTCCTCGGTCTGGGCCTTACCCTCCATGAAGAGAAACTCCTCCTTAAAGCGGCGGCGGGCCCGGTGCAAGAGGGTTTCGACCGCGCTCTCGGAGACTCGCATCTTGCGGGCGATGTTCGCATAGCTCAAGCCCTGGAGCTCGCGCAACGTCAGCACCAGCCGGTACTTCTCGGGTAAGCGCCTGGCCACCGACCAGACGGCGTCCCGTAGTTCGCTGATCTCCAGGGCGACTTCGGGGCTCTTGCGCGCGTCGCCATCCGGCACCTGCAGCACGGAGTCCTCGTTTTCCTCGTCATCGATCTCCTGCGCCTCGGGGAACTTCTTGCGTCGCCGGAGCTCGTCGTAGCAGAGGTTGGTGGCGATCCGGTGGATCCACGCCGAGAAATTGAAGCTGTCGTTGATCCGGTGGATCGTCCGCAGAATCTGGAAGAAGGTTTCCTGGGTGAGGTCCTCGGCGAGCTGCCGGTCGCGCAGGAGCCTGAAAGTCAGGCCATAAATGGCCTTGTGGTAGCGCTTGAAGAGAGTGTCGAAGGCGGCCACGTCGCCGCCGAGATAATCGCGAATAAGATCGAGGTCCGAGGGTCCCTTGGCAACTCGTGTCACTACCCTCTCTACCGCCTGGACTCGGCAAAATCCGTATCGACGAGAAGTCCACCCACCGAGTCGCGGGGCGAATCATAGCACCCGTTCTTGCGCGCGCTGCACGGCTCTCTGACGCAATTTCCAACTTTGTCACACGGCCGCGATCTTTTCGCAGGAGTTCCGCAATCGGCTCGTTATAATGCCGCTGACGTCCACATCACGAGGGCCACAAATGGGCAGTCCGGGGGCTAGGAAAGCCACCACCGTCACCATCCGATTTCTTGACGACGAGATTATGGAGGGCCGGGTCGGCAGTACCAGCCTGGATCAGCCCAATCTCGAGCTGGAGATGCTCGACCAGGCCAGCAATAACGAGCGCGCCCTTATCCCGTTGCCCTCGATCAAGCGCATTGCGCTCGGAAGCGGAATACCTGCCCCCGCCGAGCAGGCGCGTGCCGACAAGAAGGTGGCAATCCGCTTTCAGGACGGCGAGGTCCTCAAGGGCTACCTCGACGGCGATCTGATGCATGCCGCCTACGGCGTTACGATGCGGCTGATGTCGGTCGAGAAAGACCGTATCGAGACCCTGGGAATCCCGTACACGGCGCTCAAGGCACTTTTTTATCTCAAGTCTTGGGACACCCGGCCGCCAGAGTTCGACGGTGAGGAAGACCTGCATCTGAACAAGCGACTTTCGTCGCCTCTCGTGGACCTGATCTCTGACATGGGTCAGCTGGACAAGCTCCGCAAGCGCGGAGCCATCACCGAGAGCGAATTCCAGCGAAAGCGCCGCAAGATCCTCGATAACATCTAACACGCGGCCCTTGCCACACCGGGGGCCGCTTATCACGCGGCCCTTGCCACACCGGGGGCCGCTTATCACGCGGCCCTTGCCACACCGGGGGCCGCTTATCACGCGGCCCTTTTCACAGCGGGGGCCGCTTAGGGCCGCGCTCGTTACCCTGGCCATGCTGCCCATCGTGGGTGGTTGCAGCTCCCTGCCATCGGTGCACGGGATTCCGCTGGGCAGCGCCAGTCCGTCGGCGTCGCAGTATCAGGCGGAGCCCGCGCGCCACGAGGGCGGCACGTTGGTGGTCGGCGACTGGGAGAGCCCGACCAACTTTTCGCCCCTCTTCAACGAAGAAGTCCCGGCGGCGCAGCTGGACGCGATGCTCTATTCGGGCCTCGTGCGGTTGGATCCCAACCTGCAACCGGTACCCGACCTGGTGGAACGCGTGCCGACCCTCGAGAACGGCGACGTTAAATGGAATCGCACTGCCGGCACGGTAGACGTGACCTACCGGCTCCGCGCGGGATTGCGCTGGTCGGATGGCGAGCCGCTGACGGCCTACGATGTCGCCTTTACCTGGGGGCTGATCGTCAATCCCAAAGTCCAGGGGGTCCTATCGCCGGACGGCTATCGGGCGATCTCGCGCATCGACGTCCGCGACCAGCAGCGCTTCACGCTCCATTTCGACCGCGTCTATCCGAAATATCTCAACCTGTTCCCGGCCGTGCTGCCGCAGCATCGCCTGGCCGGCATCGCCCCCGAGCAGCTGGCCACCAACGCGTTCTGGGGGCGCCCCGACGTCGTCAGCGGCCCGTTCAAGATCTCGGAGCTCGTCCCGGACGATCACATCACGCTGGTGCGCAACGATGCCTGGTCGCAAGGGCGCGCGGGGCGCCGGGCGCACCTGGACGGCATTCTGTACAAGATCTATCCCGAAGCGGGACAGCTGATGGATGCGGCTCGGGCCGGCCAGGTCTCATTGGCACTCGAGCTGCCGGACGACCAGCTCGCGACACTGGCGAATACCGGCACCGTGACCGTGCAGCGACGTTCGCAACTGGCCTACGAGCAGGTGACGTTCAACCAGGCGGACCCCAACCCGCTGACCGGCCAGTCACCGCCCTGGAAGAACGATCCGGCGCTCCTCCAGGCGCTACGCGCGGCGATCGACCGTCCCGGCATCGTCAAGAAGTTTTACGGTACCCGGGCCCGGCTCGCGGAGTCCCCCATCCCCAGCGTGCTGGCCCCCTTCCACGACCCGGATGTCTCGCTGACGTACGACGTGGCCGCCGCCGCCAGACTGCTCGACGGCGACGGTTGGGTAGCAGGATCAGACGGGATTCGCAGCAAGAACGGACGGCGTCTAAGTTTTCATCTCGTGACGGCGGTCGGCAGCCCGGTGCGCAGCGCCGTGCGCGACGAGTTGATTGTCCAATGGCGAAAGCTCGGCGTCGAGGTGAGCGCGACCGAGGCACACCCCAGCGAACTGTTCACCGGCTACGTGCAGGGTGGCCTGCTTGAGCGGGGTCAGTTCGAAGCCGGATTGTGGACCTGGAGCATCGGTCCCGATCCTGACGGGGTCTACCCACTTGAGCACTCTTCGGAAATTCCCACGGACAAGAACCAGGGGCAGGGCTCGAACTTCGGTCGTTTCAGCAGCGCGGACATCGACCGGAACCTGGACAAGGGGCGGACGTCGCTCGACACCATCGAGCGGGCGCGATCGTACGCGGCGTTCGAGCGCGCCTACGCCCGGCTTGGCTTCGAGCTACCACTGTTTGAGCGTGTTCTCGTCGTAATGGCCAGCCCGCATCTGCACAACCTCGCGCCCAACGCGGCGCCGGACACGACATCGTGGAATGCCGCCGACTGGTGGGTGGACTGAAGCAGCCGTGTTAGACAAGATTGGAAAAGCCGACGTTTCTTTGACCCTTTTGGGTGACCGCCCGTAGAATGCTGCGCATTATCTGCGCTGGCGGGTCGGGCCAGCGCCTGCCTCTGATCCGCACGTGAACTTTCGGAAGGAGGTCGAATGAGAGGAGCCAGCCACCGCTCGATACGGCTGCTCGCCGTGGCGGGCATCGGCACCGTGCTGGTGACTGCCTGCTCCCCGACCAGCGGGAACAACGGGACACCCTACAAGCTCGGAGGGAGGTTGACGGTTGCCTCCTGGCAGGAGCAGGATAGCCTGCTCAGCTGCAACGTCACGGCCGCCGCGCCACATGCATGCGCATATGTCAACCCGGCGATGGAAGGCTTGCTGACGGTCAAGGCGAACCAGGACGTTCCCAACAATCCGCGGCTATCCGACTACTGGGTGCCCGAGCTCGCCACCGAAGTGCCCACTTTGGAAAATGGCGATGTCAAAGTCACGGGCGACAAGATGGACGTGACCTGGAAGCTTCGCCATGGCGTCAAGTGGCATGACGGCGTCGCCTTCACCTCGCGGGACGTAAAGTCGACCTTCGACTTCTGGTTCCTGAAGTACCGTGACAAGAATCCGACGCCCGTAATTTCCGTCGTCGGCTGGGATCAAGTCGAGAGCGTCGATACGCCTGACGACTACACCGCCGTCGTTCATTTCCATACGGTGTACGCCGCCTACCTCACGCTGGGAACGGGCCCTTACGGCGTCCTGCCGGACCACCTGCTGCAGCAGGTCTGGTCCAAGACCGGCAACCTGACGACGGACAAAGTCACCGTCAACATTCAGGGCGGCTACAGTGGCTCGGACACTCTCGACAAGATCATGGTCGGCACCGGACCCTTCATGTTTAAGGAGTGGGTGACGGGCGATCATCTCACGCTGGTCAGGAATCCTCACTGGTGGGGGGGCGGGCATCGCCCCTATCTCAACGAGATACGGGTGAAGTTCGACGCTGACGCGAACACCGAGCTCAACGAGCTGCGCACCAACACTATCGACATGGCGCTGGATCTGCGGCCATCGCTGCTACCGCCGCTATCACGTCTCAGCGATGTCACCACGGTCACGATCCTGGATAGCGCCACCGAGCACCTCGACATCAACCTGCACAACACTTTCCTCAAAGACGTCACGTTGCGAAAGGCCATCCTGATGGCGATCGACCGCCAGAAGCTCGTGGATACGTTGTTACTGGGCCGCACCGGCGTGCCTCCGGATGCCTGGATGTGCATCCAGACGGGAGCCTGGTGCCTCGATCCGAATGCCAGGCATACCCCGTATGACCAGACGGCTGCCAACAAGCTGCTCAACGACGCCGGCTACAAGCTTCAGGATTCAGGGCCGTGCAAAGGCTTCCGCACCGACCCGCAGGGGCGCTGTGTCCAGCTCCACCTGATCACCACAACGCTGCCCCTGCGCGAACAGCAGGAGGTCCAAATCGCCGCCGACCTCGCCGCCATTGGTATCCAGGTGATCAAGCCGTTCGCCAATGTGCCCGCCACCCGGATGTTCGGCTCCTGCACGAGCGGTGGGGTGATCTACTCGCACAACTTCGATCTCGCCATGTACACGAGCAACTACAGCTACCCGGCGGAGCCCGATTCGCTCGCGTACACCGCCTACCACAGCTCCCAGATTCCCACGGACCTAAACGGCTGCGTTGGGCAGAACACCACGTTTACCAGTGATCCCATGCTCGACCAGGCGCTTGACCAGGCCCGACTCTCTGTGAAGCTGTCGGACCGCAAGGACAAGTACATCGTGGCGCAGCACCGGCTGGCCGACCTGGTGCCCGAGATTCCCCTCTATCAGGGCGTCGACGTCGAGGCGTACAACAAGAAGGTCGCGGGGTACAAGGGCAACGAATTCTGGTGGATGAACCAGAGCGGCGATTGGTTTATCAATCAGTAGCCGTTAGTCTTGTGACATGAAAGATCTAGCGGAAGCCGCCCTCAACGCGGCGCAGGTCAAGGGGGCGAGCTATGCGGACGTCCGCCTCGACGAACATGTCACGCAAGACATCATCGTCAAGAACGGCCAGCTGGCCGCGGTCTCCGATGACGCCAGCGAGGGCTTCGGGGTCCGGGTGATCGTCGACGGTGCCTGGGGATTCGCCGGCAGCGCCCGGCTTGATAAGGCGGAAGTCCATCTGGTCGTGGACCGCGCCATCCGGATCGCGCGGGCCAGTGCCCGCGTCCGGTCGGCGCCGGTTGATCTGGGGCCGCCGGTTACATCCCGGGGTCATTACCGAACGCCGCTCGAGCGCGATCCATTCGCGGTGCCACTCGCGGAGAAAGTCGATTTATTACTTCGGGCCGACGCGGCGATGGGTTCCGTCAAGGGCGTCACGATTCGGGAGGGCTCGATGGAATTCATCCGGCAGGCGAAGCTCTTCGCCTCGACCGAAGGAGCAGTCATCGAGCAAGAACTATTCGAGAGCGGCGCCGGGATCGAGGCCACGGCCACGTCGCCGGACGAGGTCCAGAACCGGTCATATCCGAATTCATTTGGCCGGCACCAGGGGTCGGGCGGCTACGAGTACGTCACGGCGCTCGAGCTTGACCAACACGGCCAGCGGATCGGCGAAGAAGCCGTCGCGCTCCTGACAGCGCCGCAGTGTCCCAGTGGCGTGAGGACGCTGATTCTCGATGCCAGCCAGACGGCGCTCCAGATCCACGAGTCCTGCGGCCATCCGACCGAGCTCGACCGGGTCTTCGGCATGGAGGCCGCCTACGCGGGTACGAGCTTCATGACACCCGAAAAACTCAATCATCTGCAGTACGGCTCGCCCAAGGTCACGATCACGGCCGACGCGCTGACACCGACGGGGCTGGGCACGTTTGGCTGGGACGACGAGGGCGTGCCGGCGCAGCGAACTTTCTTGATCAAGAATGGCCTCTTCGTCGGATATCTCACGTCCAGGGAAACGGCCAGCGTGCTGGGCCAGGCAAGTAACGGCACGATGCGCGCCGACGGCTGGAACCGCATTCCGCTGATCCGCATGACGAACGTCAACCTCGAGCCGGGCGACTCGTCGCTGGAACAGATGGTCGCCGAGACCCGGGACGGCGTCTACATGGAGACCAACCGGAGTTGGAGCATCGACGACAAGCGGCTGAACTTTCAATTTGGGACCCAGCTCGCCTACGAAATTATCGATGGCAAGCGCGGCCGCATGCTGAAAAACGCGACGTATGCGGGGATCACGCCCGAGTTCTGGAATTCCTGCGACGCGGTCGCCGGACGCCCGGAATGGCGCGTGTGGGGGCTCGCCAACTGTGGCAAAGGCCAGCCGCCCCAGGTTGCCCACGTGGCCCACGGTGCGGCGCCGGCACGCTTCCAGCACGTCAAGGTCGGCATCCTGAAATGAAGAGCATGGAGGTCGTGCGGCTCACTGACGAAGCCGAGCTGAAGACGTTCACGCGCGGGCTGCTGGAGCGCTCACCGGCGCAGCAGACGGAAGTGATGGTCACCGAGTGGGACAGCGCGCTAACGCGTTTCGCCAACAATGGCATCCACCAGAACGTCGCCGAGCGCAACGTCAGCGTTCGGGTACGCGTCGTGAAGGACGGCAAGACGGGCGTGGCGTCGATCAATCAGCTCAACGAGACAGCGGCGGCCGACGTCCTCAAGCGCGCCGTCGCCATCGCCGATCTCCAGCCGCGCAGCGAAGTCGTTCCGATGCCGGGCCCTGCGACAGCTCAGCCGGTCGAAGCGTGGTCCGATGCGACGGCCGGAGCAACCCCCGAGGAACGCGCCGACTTCGTCGAGAACGTCTGCGCGAAAGCCGGGCGCGTCGGGCTCAAGGCCTTTGGCGCGTTTAGCACCAGCGCCGGGCAATTTGCGATCGCCAACTCGCTGGGCGTCTACCACCACCACCGTTCCACCCAGGCGACGGTCAATTCCGTCGTGATGGGCGAGGCCGGGTCCGGCTACGCGGACCGTGGCGCGATCGACGTCCGCGAGCTAGATAAGAACGAATTATCCGACGAAGTCATCGACAAGGCGCAGCGCAACCAGAATGCGCAGCCCGTCGACCCGGGCATCTATGAAGTGGTCCTCGAGGAATACGCCGTGGCCGAGATGCTGGAGTTCATGAGCTTCATGGGCTTCGGCGCACTCGCCGTCCAGGAAGAACGCAGCTTCATGCGTCTCGGTGAAAAAATTACCGGCGATCAAGTCAGCGTCTGGGACGACGGCCTGGACCGCACCGGCATCCCATCGTCATTCGATTTCGAGGGGGTTCCCAAGCAGCGCGTCGAGTTAATCACCAACGGCGTTGCCAGCGGCCTCGTCTACGACATGCAGACGGCAACGCGGGCCGGTCGCCAATCGACCGGTCACGGCTTGCCGGCGCCAAATACTGATGGACCATTTGCCGTGAATCTCTTCATGAAGCCAGGATCAGCCGTCAAGTCGGACCTTGTGAGCGACATCAAGCGAGGCATCTGGGTCACGCGCTTCTGGTACATCCGCATCGTGCATCCCAAGGCGTCGATCATCACCGGCATGACGCGGGAGGGGACCTTCCTGATCGAGAACGGGAAGATCACCCGGCCAGTCAAAGATCTGCGATTTACGCAAAGCATCCTGGAGGCACTGAAGGGGACACTGGCGCTGACGGCATCGACTAAATTGCAAGTTAGCGAGTACCTGGGCGCGTCGCGCGTGCCGGCGGTACGCCTGAAGGCGTTCGACTTCACCAGTTGAGCCGGCCGCCCCTGATTGGCCTGCCGACGCTGGCGATCCCGCCAGGGCCGAAGCCGCCGCGGTACGGCATCAACCAGAGCTACGTGCGCGCCCTCGTGGCGGCGGGCTGCGCGCCGGTCTTGATCCCGCTACTGGATGACGACGAGCGGCTGCGCGCGATCTACGAGCGGCTCGACGGGATCGTCTTTCCCGGCGGCGCCGACGTTGCGCCAGGCGAGTATCACGAAGAGCCGATCGCCGATCTGAACGTGGTCGAGGCTCCGCGTGACAGGACCGAGCTGACGCTGGCACGCTGGGCGTTCGCCGATGACCTGCCGACGCTAGGCATCTGTCGCGGCCAGCAGGTCCTGAACGTGGCGCTAGGCGGCAGCCTCTGGCAGGATCTTCGATACCAGGGCGTGACGGACGTGGAACATTCGGACGCCGACGGCCGGGTGCGCAGCGCCTTGATCCACCGCGTGCGCCTTGACCCGGACTCTCGGCTTGCGCAGCTCATCGATGAGATAGACATCGAGGTCAACAGCCTCCATCATCAGGCCGTCAAGACCGTCGCACCCCAATTACGCGTTACCGGACAATCTGACGATGGCGTCATCGAAGCCCTCGAGTCGCGTGAACGACGCTTCATGATTGCCGTGCAGTGGCATCCCGAGGAAATCGATGATCTCGGCTGGGTGCGTCGTCTGTTCCAGGGTTTCGTTAAAGCCGCACAGACAACGAGCTAACCCAGACGATTTCATTCACGGCGCGTAAGTCGCGGGATCGCGACCTTTCCGGGTGGGCGAAGCACGCCACTCATGCGTCGCGCGCTGTAGAGACCAGCCTTCTTCGTGGACCATCCGGTGATGCGGCCGGCAGAGCAGCGCCAGGTTGGGCAGGGCCGTCGCGCCGCCTCGCGTCCACCAGACCAGGTGATGCCCGTCGCACCAGGTGGTCGGCCTCGTGCAACCTGGGAAGACGCAGTGGCGGTCGCGCGCCTCGAGCGCGCGGCGGGTCGACGCCGGGAGCGTCCGAGCGGCGTGATTGAGCTCGTGCTCGAGCTCGCCCTGGCCGGTGATGCGGCTGATCGCCGAGTCACAGGCGTAGCGTTGGACCGTCTCGGCAGGTACCGTGCCGCCACCCTCGAGCTCACCCGCCGGTGCGCCCTTCGTCCCGGCCAGGGTGTCGAGACTGGCGCGGATGATCAGCTGCGGCCGTGGGCCCGCGCCATCGCGCTTGCTGCCGGAGCCACCTTGCCGGCCAAGCTCGACCAGGGCGTCGGCGGTGCGCTGGCCGTAATTGCGTGCATCGTCCTTGACCGGCTTCATGAACGGCTGCAGTGCCGTGCGCAGCGTCGCGCCGCCCTCGACGTCGAGCACGCCGTCGAGCCGGACCATGCCATCGACTGGCTCGGCGATATGAAAGTAGCGTCCCTGGTAGGCGTGGTTGGCCTCGGCCAGCGCGCCGGCCGCATCGACACGGTGCTCGAAGTTCTTGGCGACGGTGGTGAACTGGCCCGGGTCCATCGTCTGGGCCGCCTGCAGCAGGGTGCCTTCTTGTTTGCGCACCGCCGCGGCGCCGACATGCTCGGCGGTGCGAGCGAGCACGGCCACGTGCTGAAAGCCGAGGTCGCCCTTCGCGAAGGCGGCCGCGGTCTCGGGAAGCTTCTCGAGCTGGCGGGCGATCTCCACACGCTCCATGGCGGCGCCGCCCGACAGTTTGCACTTCCAGCGCAGCCAGGCCGTCAGCGAGAGCGCGCCGTCGGCCTTGTACTCTCCTGACTTGTCGAAGCGTCGCACGCCGGTAGCGAAAATCGCCTCGAGCGGGTCGATACCGGCCTCCCGGATCTGGATCAGTCCCTCGCCCAGCCCCTCGCCGTCGGCGCCGCGAATCCAGGCAGCCATCGCTTGAACGCCCACCCGGAGCTTGTCCACGGCAGCTTCGAAGTGAGCATCTCGGCTGCTGCGAGCGACCTCTACGACCGCCATGCTCTAAGCCTGAACCATGCGTGCGACAGCTGTCTGTCAACGACTGAAGGATGTGCTCGCTTAACTATCAGTCCAGGAGAGGAAAGGCTTCTAAGTTGTGACATGGAAGCTTGCCCAAGCTATGGCGGCCAGCTCATCACGTGTACCGGCCGCGGGATCGAGATGGTTAGTTAAGTCTGGTTCGCGGCGTCCTTCAACCAGGGCAGCGCCACGGAGAGCGGCGCGACGAGGAGCAGGAACTGTTCCGAGGTCA
>Ga0209808_1001990_pt1 | contig 10536 bp, 9 predicted proteins | sample GraSoiAngelo_157_FD_186171 | JGI IMG/M metagenome (GOLD analysis project Ga0209808, IMG submission 186171) | Grasslands soil microbial communities from the Angelo Coastal Reserve, California, USA - 14_1009_16_20cm (SPAdes) (version 2) | ecosystem: Environmental > Terrestrial > Soil > Grasslands ...
CCTGCTCGCTATCGAGGCGCGCCGCCAGCTCGCGCGTGTCCGCGCGCGTGGCGTCGGTGCGGTAGACCATGCCGGCGCGGTTCGAGGCGGTCACGATCACGCCCGCGTCCGCAAAGCGATCCTCGAGCCGGACGGCGCGCTCGACTCGCGTCTGGCCGTGGTCGGCGCAGAGGAGCACCGCGTAACGCTCGAGGAACTCGTCTGGGCCGCCGGAGGCCTCGACCAAGGCCCAGATCGCCGCGTCGCTGCGCAGGAGCGCCTCCTCGGCCGCACCCGGACCGGCGAGATGTGAGGCGAAGTCGTAGTCCGGCAGGTAATGCACGAGGAAGTCGAAGCCGTCTCTCGTCACCAGCCAGCGCCCCACCGCGGCGGCGTAGGCGTCGACCGACCCGACCGAGCGACCGAAGACGGCGAGCGGCGCGCCGGTCACGTCCGACTCGAACAGGTTGAAGAAGAAGAAGCGCTTCGGCCCGTAGGCCGGGCGGGTGACGGGCGCCACCGCCGGAACGTGGCGCGTGCGGCCCCGGTAGCAGGTGAAGTTGATCGCCGCGGTCGTGTAGCCCGCGTCCTCGAGCGCCTCGAACACCGTCACCGCCTCGGCGCCGAGGTGCTGCTCGTTCATGTTGAAGATCGCGTCGAGAAGGGCCTGGCGCGTGCCGGCCGCGCGAACCGCCGCGAACGAGGACCCGTACTCGACGATCCGGCGCTCGCCGCGGTGGTACCAGACGAGATGCGGAATCCGGTGGACGTCGGGGTGGGCGCCGGTCGCGATCGACGACAGGCAGACCGGCGTCAGCGAGGGAAACGTCGAGATCCCGCGCCCGTAATTGCCGTTCTCGGCGAGGAACTTCAGCGCGGGCGTCCGGTCGTCCTCAGCCGCACGCTCGAAGGCGGCCGGGGTGAGGCCGTCGATCACGATCAGGATCAACTTCTTGGCCACTAGTGCCCCTTCCAGTAATGCCGCCGAGCTTCTGGGTCGCGAGCACCAAGCCAGAGGCCGCACTCGCTCGCGGCCAAGGCTGGCAGCCTTGGCAAGAGGGAGGGTGGACTCTGGCACCGCGTGATCGCGGGCCAGAAGCCGGCATGTATTGCTGGATGGGGCACTAGTCCCTTGCGAGCGTGCGCAGGCCTGCGTACCGCTCGGGCTCGCGGCGGCGCGCGCGGGCGGCGAGCGCGGGCAGCGCGAGCGCTTCCAGGTAGCCGAGAAACGGGACGAGTGCGAGAGCCGCGACGCCGAGGCCTGCGAGGCCGACCAGGATTCCGGTGCCCGCCGTGGTGCCGCCCCGGCGCAGGGTCCCGCCGGCGAGCGGAGCACCGCCGAGCCCGCCGAGCAGGCCTCCGATCGCACCGCCGACGGCGTCGTTCCAGTCGTCGAGCGCGAAACCGACCGCGGTTCCTACCGCCGCGCCGATCAGGATCGCGACGAGCGCGCCCGGCCGGCTTCTCGCCAGCCATCCGGCTGCGGCAAGCGCGGCACCCGCGCCGATGCCGGCAGCGACGCCGATGCGATACCACTCCCACATGCGGTCCAGTCTAGTGCTGGAGTCCGGCTCGAAAACCGATCGGCCTGCCCTCGCGAAATCACCGGCGAGGGACCGTTCTCCCTCAGGAGCCCGGCGGTGACTATGGGCTGCCGAGCTCCACTCCGCGCTCGATCCGAGCGATCACGGCCAGGCCGAACTCGGCTGCGCGCGCGCCGTCGACGACGCGGTGGTCGAAGGTGACCGCGACCGTCCCGGTCGGGCGCGCGACGATCTCGCCCTCACGGACGACTGGTCGCTCCGCGATGCGTCCGATGCTGAGGATCCCGACCTCGGGGTGGTTGACGATCGGCGTCGTCAGCAGGCCACCGAGCTTGCCCGCGCTCGTGACGGTGAAGGTCGAGCCGCGGAGCTCCTCGGGCTTGAGCTTGCCGGCGCGGGCGGCCTCGGCCAGCCGGGCGACGTCACGAGCGAGCTCGTCGACCGAGCGCGAGTCGCAATCGCGGACGACCGGGACCACGAGTCCCTGCTCCGTCTGGACGGCGACGCCCAGGTCGTAGCGGTCGAGGTAGACGATCTCGTCCCCCTCGAGGCGCGCGTTCAGCTCGGGCACCTCTTTCAGCGCTTCGGCCACGGCCCTGAGCATCAGCGGGACGAGCAGCTTGAGGTCGAGTGCGCCGAAATCGCACTCCTCGACCCAGGTCACCGGCGGCACCTCCGCGTGCGCCCGGGCCATGTGCTCGGCGATCAGCCTGCGGACGCCGCGCAACGGCTCGCGGTGTCCCTCCGGGGCGTGCCCCGGTGCCAGACCCGCCGACGCGGCCGCCGCTCGCACGTCCTCTTCGGTCACGCGACCCTGCGGCCCGCTGCCGGCGAGGGTCTCCAGGTCGACGTCAAGCTCCTGGGCCAGGCGGCGCACGAGGGGCGTGGCGCGGGCACGCTGTCTACTGGGGTCGTGTCCTGGCGCCACGCGTGAGGACACGTCCGCATCGGACGCCGCCGTTTGGTTCTGCGGCGCCTCCTCGGCGCGCGGCTGCTCGTCGTCGGGTGAGGTTCCGTCCTCGCCGATCACGACGAGCACCGTGCCCACGGCCACCGTGTCGCCTTCGCGGACGAGAATCCGAGCGACCTTGCCGGCAGCCGGGGACGGAATCTCGACCGTCGTCTTGTCCGTCTGAATCTCGACGAGGGGGTCGTCCTCGCCGATCTCCTGGCCCTCCGCGACGAGCCAGCGCGCGATCTCGCCCTCGGTCAAGCCCTCGCCGAGGTCGGGCAGCTTGAACTCGTAGGCCACGGTCGCGGAATCTACCGAGGTAGTCCTACCCAGGCGTTCGCGGGCACTACGAGCACGCGGAGGCCGCCCTCGACCCGCCAGAGCGAGACGGCCTGCTCGTCGCCGCGGAGGTCGGCTGCCACCTCGCGTGGCACGTAGCCGGCCTGGAGCGTCCGCTCCTCATTCCAAATCGCCACGGCGTTGGGATCGTGCTTGTTCTCGGGCTCGCGCACGAGCGCGAGAGGGCGGCCCGGGTCGAACGAGTCGTCGTCGACGTTGCCCGGCCGGAAGCTCACGCCCGCTACCGCGACAACCCGAAGCCGTGGGTCCTCCCAGCGGACCGGCTCTCCCGTCGCCGCGTCGCGGAGGTGATACCCGGAGGCGCCGCGCTCGAGCCAGAGGCGAAGGCGCTCGCTCACATTGTGACCTTACGGGCCATGAGCGTTTGTGGCAGTTCGTGAGGACTGTCCCCGCGAACTGGCGCGCGCGGACATGGCAACTGCAACGAAAGTGTGACTTTTCGTCCACAGGACACGGCTCGCCTGGCCGATTCCGCTGCGGCGTCGTCGAAGCGCCGCTTAGAACTCGAGCGTCTTCCGCACCGCGGCGACGACGCGCTCGACCGACGGCATGTAGGCGTCCTCGATCTGCCAGTACGGATATGGCACGTCGTAGCCGGTGACCCGGATCACCGGGGCACGCAGGTCGAGCATCGCCTTCTCGGCGAGAATCGCCGCCAGCTCTGCGCCGTAGCCAGCGGTGCGCGGCGCCTCCTGCACGATCACGGCGCGGCCTGTCTTCCCGACCGACTCCAGCAATGCCTCCTCGTCCAGCGGCTTCAAGGTGCGAATGTCGAGCACCTCGACCGCGGCCTCTTCCGCCAACAACTCGGCCGCCGCTTCCGCGACCGGCACCATCGAGCCGTAGGCGACGATCGTCGCGTCGTCGCCGTCGCGCGCGACGCGGGCTCGCCCCAAGGCCACGACGTGCTCGCCCGCCGGCACGTCGCCGCGCATCGTCCGGTAGTGGAGCTTCGGCTCGAGCACGATCACCGGGTCGGGATCGCGGATCGCCGCGGCGAGCAGCCCCTTCGCATCAGCGGGCGTCGAAGGAATCGCCACCTTCACCCCCGGCGTGTGCGCGTAGTACGCCTCGGGCGAGTCGTCATGCAGCTCGGGCGCCCGGACGCCGCCGCCGTACGGCATCCGTACGACCAGCGGAAAGTCCATCGCGCCGCGCGTGCGCCAGCGGTACCTCCCGACATGCGTGATCAGCTGATCCAGGCACGGATACGAGAAGGCGTCGTACTGCATCTCGCAGACGGGCCGCCAGCCGGCCATACAGAGACCGACCGCAGCCCCCAAGATCCCGGCCTCCGCGAGCGGCGTGTCGACACACCGCTCGGCGCCGAACTTGTCGCGCAGGCCCGCCGTCGCTCGGAAGACGCCGCCCGCTCGGCCGACGTCCTCGCCCATCACGAGCACCGAGTCGTCGCGCGCGAGCTCGGTATGGAAGGCGTCGTTGATCGCCTCGACGAGCGTCAGCTCACTCACCGAGCAGCTCCCGCAGCTCGGCGAGCTCGGCCGCGAAGGAGGCCGGCGGAGCCGCGTACGCATGCTCGAACACGAGCCCCACATCTGCTGGCGGTTCCTCCTCCGCCGCCGCGATCCCTGAGCGCAGCGCCTCCGCAGCCTCGGCCCGGGTCGACTCCGCGAGCTCGTCGCTGAGCACCCCGGCGCGGCGCAGGTAGGCCTCGTACCGCCCCAGGCACTCACGCCGCTTCTCCTCCTCGACCCGCTCGAGGTCGATGTAGGCGCGCGGGTCGTCCGCCGTCGCGTGCGGCGCTGTCCGGTACGACACCGCTTCGATGAAGGTCGGCCCCTCGCCGGCACGTGCCCGAGCGACCGCGTCACGCGTGGCCTCGAACACGGCCAAAACGTCGCACCCGTCGACGCGAACGCCCGGAATCCCGTACCCGACCGCCTTGTCGGCAAGCGTCTCGGCGGCCGTTTGAGCGGACAGCGGCGTCGAGATCGCCCACTGGTTGTTGTTGCAGAAGAGAATCAGGGGCGCGCGCATCACCCCGGCGAAGTTGGCGCCCTCGTGGAACGAGCCCTCGGAGGTGGCGCCGTCGCCGAAGTATGCGACGGCGCAGGACGACTCCCCGCGCAGCTTCTTGCCCCACGCGAGGCCGGCGGCATGCGGCACATGCGTTCCGATCGGGACGCAGATCGAGGCGACGTTGTAGTCGAGCGGGTTCCACCAGCCGGCGGGGTGGCCCCGCCACCACGAGAGCACGGTCGAGACGGGCATCCCGCGCAAGAGCCCAATCGCCGACTCGCGATAGCTGGGGAAGATCCAGTCCTCGCGCTCGAGCGCGTAGACCGAGCCAGCCTGCATCGCCTCGTGGTTCCAGAAGATTGCGTACGTCCCGATCCGCCCCTGCCGATGGAAGACGACCGACCGCTCGTCGTAGGTTCGCAGCAAGACCATCGAGCGGTAGAGCTCGAGCAGGTCCCGCTCCTCGAGCCCCTCCACCTCCCCGTCCGGAATCGCCTCGCCGTCTCCGATCACGCGCCGGAGGTCGTGTGATCCTGGGACGCGTAGCGTTTGGGCCATCGGCCGCGAAATCTACCGCTCTTGCTGCTGGTGACCCGCTTTCGCCAGCACGAGAACGAGTGCGAGCAGGCCAACCGTCGCGGCAACGCCTACCGCCTCGAGCAGAACGCCGCCGCCGGCGTGCAGGTCCAGCGCCGCGAGCGCGAAGGAGACGAGCGCGAGCGCAGCGGCGCCGCGTAGCGCGAGTCCGGCGGCCCGCCGCGCGACGAGCTCGCCCTCGTCGGGGACGGAGACTTGCTCCAGCGACCAGTAGGCGAGCTCGGCCGCGACGAAGATCGCGGCCGCCGCAAGAACCGTTCCGCCAGGCGCACCCGAGCCGCGGGTCCACGCCGATACAGACCACGACGCCCCGACCCCCGCGAGCGACGCGACGATCGCCGGCGGAGTCGCGAGCGCGAGGCCGCACGCGAGCAATGCCGCAGCTCCCGCGCCGAGCGCGAGCACCAGCAGACCGAAGCGGTCGGCCTCGAGCGCCCCGTAGACCGCGACACCCGAGACGGCCAGAACGGAACCCGTCGCGGGCGCTAGGCGCGCGCGTGCGGGTGCCGGCGAGATGCGCTCACCCCCTCCAGGATCGCGGTCAGCGGGGTGCCGTCCCGCCATTCGACCACGGGCGCTCCGGCCCGCTCGTACTCCGACCGGCGCCCCTCCCGTCGCAGCTTCCAGAGCCGAAAGGCGAGCTCCCCGGCTTCGCCCGGCTCCGGCTCGACGAAGGGCAGCGGCGAGACATCGACGATGACGAGGTCGAAGCCGCGGGCTCGGAGGTCGAGCAGCGCGCTGATCGCGCGGTCGTCCAGCAGCGGCGTCAGGGCGAGCACGAGCGCCTTTGGAGGCAGCGTCCCGCGCGGAAGTACGTCGATCTCCTTCCAGGCGTAGCTGAGCGTGATCTCCGTGTTCAGCAGCGCCTCGACGATCCGGTAGCGCTGCAGCAGCCCGGTCCCGGGACGAAGCCAGTTGAGGACGCCGCCGAAGTTGATGAAACCGACGCGGTCCTTGTCGACGAGGTAGCGCTCGCTCAGGGAGGCGGCGGCCCGAATCGCCTGGTCGAGCGTCCCCGTTCCGCCGCGCCGCGCGTCCGCGAAGCTGTCGAGAAACAGGATCACGTCCGCGTTTCGCTCGGCGTGGAACTCGTTTACCCAAAGGTCGCCGCGGCGAGCGCTGGCGCGCCAGTTGATCCGCCTGATCCGGTCGCCTGCCCCGAACGGGCGAAGATCGGCGAACTCGAGCCCCTCGCCTTTCTGCCGCGAGACGCGGTTGCCGGTGAAGAGCTGAGTCTCGCGGGGCGCGACGAGCTCTCGCAGCTCTTCCGGACGCGGGTAGACGCGCAGCACCGCCGCTCGATCGAGCGTCCGCTCCCAGGCGAGCAGGCCCGCGGAGTCGCTCGCCCGCAGATGGACCTCGCCGAGGCGGTAGGCGCCCCAGCTCGCGCACCGGAGCCGAAGCTCGAGCAGACGGTCCTCGCCGGAGTCGAGGCGCAGCGCGACCGGATTCTTTCCCTCGACCAGCTCGAGCCCGCGCGGAACCTCGACCAGGAGCTCGAGGCGCGGCGCGTAATCGCGGGCGTCGAGCTCGACCTCGACTACGACCTCGTCGCCCTCGAGGACGCGCGCGCGGTCGATCTCGACGTGGACGCGAGTGTCCGGCTCTCGCGCGAGCGACAAGCCAACGGCGAGCAGGACCGCGAAGGGCACGGCGATCAGCGCCAGCTCGGGACGAGCAAAGATCAACGACGCCAGCAGTCCGAGCGCGGTCAGGCCCACGTAGCCGCCGAGCTTCGGCGTTGCGTACCTGACGGAACTGCCGTCCGTCACTCGGCCAGCCCGGCTTCGACTCTCGCTGCGCCGGCTGATCTCATTCCGGTAGTTGGAGCGCCTCTTCGGCCGAGGGCGTCGGCACCTGCTCGAGCGTCTCGCGAACGACGTCGTCGCCGCTGATCCGCTGGACCCACAGTTCGGGCTTCAGCATGAGGCGGTGCCCCAGCCCGGGCACGGCGACGGCCTTGACATCGTCCGGGGTCGCAAAGTCGCGACCATGCAGCGCCGCCCGGCAGCGGGCGAGCTTGAGCAGCGCCAGCGAGCCGCGGGGGCTCGCTCCGACCTGGAGCCGGGCACTCGCCCGTGTCGCCGAGACGACCTCGACGATGTAGCGGCCGATGCTTTCCGCGACGTACACGTCCTCGACGGCGCCCTGCATCGCCAGCAGCGTCTTCCGGTCGACGACCGGACTCAGCTGGACCGCGTCCTCGCCTCGGGCGAGCCGTCGCTCGAGGATCGACCACTCGTCGTCGGGCGATGGGTAGCCGACCTGCAGCCGCAGCAGGAACCGGTCGAGCTGCGCCTCCGGGAGCGGATAGGTCCCCTCGTACTCGACCGGGTTCTGCGTCGCGAGCACGACGAAAGGCCGCTCGAGCGGGTGCGTCGTCCCCTCGATCGTCACCTGCTGCTCCTGCATCGCCTCGAGAAGCGCCGCCTGCGTCTTCGGCGGCGCCCGGTTGATCTCGTCGGCGAGCATGACGTTCGTGAAGATCGGCCCTCGCCGGAACTCGAAGTCGGAGGTTCGCTGGTTGAAGATCGACGACCCGGTGACGTCTCCAGGCATCAGATCGGGAGTGAACTGGACGCGCGTGAAACGCATCGAGGTCACCTCCGCGAACGAGCGCGCGATCAGCGTCTTGGCCAGGCCCGGGAAATCCTCGATCAGGACGTGTCCGTCCGCGAGTACGCCGAGCAGGACGAGCTCGAGCGCGTCGCGCTTGCCGACGATCGCGCGTTCGAGCTCGGCCAGGATCTGCTCCGCCTTCGCAGCGAGCTGCTCGATCGTCACAGCCGCTCCAGCCGTTCGACGTGCCCCGCCAGCTCGGCGACCGGCAGCCCAGGAGCGGTGCGCCTGCCGACTTCCCGCTCGGGCGAGACGAGCTCCCAGAGCTCGTCTCCCAGGAGCTGCCTCGCCCGCTCGGGGTCCCGGTCGAGATCGACAGCGTGGCGCCCGTAAAGGCGGGCGCCCGTGAGCTCCCGGAGCAGCGGGCGGAGGCGGTAGTGAAGGTCGAACTCGTTCGCGCCTCCGAGCACCACCAGCCGGTGGATCCTTTCGAGCTCCGCGATCGGCGGCGGTCGCTCGGGGCCCTCCGGGGCGCGGTCGAAGCGCGACCGAAGCCAGGCCTCCGGCTCGAGCGTCCGGAAGGAGGAGACGAGCGTGCGGACCGCCAACGCGCCGAGGAAGAGCACGTAGATCCCCACGAAGAGCGTTCTCCTGCTCGGGATCGCGATCACGACCGCGAGCAGGATCGCCGTCGCGAAGGAGACGCCTGCCCCGATTCGGATCACTCTGCCCTTCACGCAGCCTCCGCCGCCTCGACGGCGGCCAGATCGGCCTGCAGCCTCTCGATCGCCTCGATCGCGGCCGCCTTCATGTCCGCATCGATTTCATGCGGGCTGAAGCGGGCGCGCTCGAACAGCGTCGTCAGCCGGCTGGCCGCCAGACGGCCGCCGGTCAGTTCTCCGAGCACCCGGCCTAGGTACTCGTGCGGCGCCTCGAATCGACGCCGGGGAACGCCGTGCGCGGCCAGCGAGCGCTCCATCCGCGCGTAAGCCGCGATCACCGCACGCCGCGGATCCGACTCGGCGCGGAGATCGTCGAGGGTCTCGTCGAGCACGTCGGCGAGCGTCTCGGTCATCAGCCCGGCGCTCGGAAGCCGCCGCCTGCGCCGACGCTCCGCGAGCAGGAACGCGGCGAAGGCGATTCCGCCCGCGCCGAGAACCGCGAGCAGCGGCGCCAGGCGCACGTGCGGTTCCCGCGCAGCGGCTCGGTGGCCGGCCTTTCCACCCCTGCCCTGGGGTGTGTTGGCGGCGGCGGGGTTGTCGGCAGGCGGACGAATGTGCCTGCGCAGGTGGTAGCGCTCGCCGGCGATCGTGAAGAGCGCGAGAGCGGCGAGCAGAACGGCGATCATCCTCCAGGTCCGCTGACGCGTTGCCTGCGGGCGCTGGTAGCGGCGACGCTCGAGCCCGCTCCAGAACATCGCGAGGACGACGGCGACGGCCCCGATGACGTAGAGGGCGATCACGATCGTCAGGATCGTGTCGATCGCGTAAGGGTTCGCGTGCGAGGACCCGGATCCATCGAGCCGGTAGCCGCCGGCCGCAACAGCGACGAGCGCGACCAGCACAACGGCCGCCGCCGCGAGCAACAGCCCGCGCATGAGCCGCGTCCGCGGGTCGGTCACGCCCGGAGCGTAGCGGCGTCCGGCGCGAGAATCGAGACGGCGTCCCGCTCGGCTTCGAACAGGACCGAGTCGACGTCCCCGAGATCCTCACCGTCCACCTGAAGCGGCAGCGGTGCGTCGCAGCGCACTTCGATCCGATCGAGGTCGTGGCCGTAGAAGACATCCTCAGCCCGCTCCCCACCGCCGCGGAACGCGTAGGCGATGAAACGAGGGATCACGCGGGGCACAAGGCGCTGCGGTGCCACCAGATCAAGCCCGAGCTCGAAGCGCGCGTCCGGCGCGACCCGCAAGGGTCGGCTCCCGGCGTACGAGTACGGATAGCCGTTGGCGACGAGCGCGAACGCCGCGCGGCCGAAGCCCTCGATCTCGAGCACCGGCTCATAGCGCCCTCGCCGCCCGGCGAGCAGCTTGGCCGCTTCCCACGTGAACGCGAGGTCGCCGGGGCGGCGACCATCGCTACGGCGGCCCAGCTCGTCCACACGGCGGACAAGCTCCGCATCGAAGCCGATCCCGGCGGCGAAGGCGAACCTCCTACCGTTGGCTCGCCCAAGCGAGATCCGGCGCGCCGGCGCCGAGAGGAGCGCACGGGCGGCCGCGGCCGGATCGAGCGGCACGCCGAGCGCACGGGCAACCACGTTCGTCCGCCCACCGGGCAGCACCCCGACGACCGCACCCTTGTGAAGCCCATTCAGCACCTCGTTGAGGAGTCCGTCGCCGCCGAAGACGTACAGGGCATCGGCGCTCTCGAGCCCCTGCGCGAGCTCGCTCGCGTGCTTGGGCCGCTCGGTGAGCAACACCGTCAGCTCGACGTGGCGACCCAACTCGTGCTCGACGGCGGCGAGCCGCTCCTCGGTGACGCGGCTCGCGAACGGGTTGACGATCAGCGTCGCGACGTTCATCGTCGCGAGCATGCCACGGCTCGACCACGCAGCCTTCGAGACGGA
>Ga0209808_1001993_pt1 | contig 10528 bp, 7 predicted proteins | sample GraSoiAngelo_157_FD_186171 | JGI IMG/M metagenome (GOLD analysis project Ga0209808, IMG submission 186171) | Grasslands soil microbial communities from the Angelo Coastal Reserve, California, USA - 14_1009_16_20cm (SPAdes) (version 2) | ecosystem: Environmental > Terrestrial > Soil > Grasslands ...
GTGAAAAATCATGGCTAGCGGTGCTGAGATAAACTTCCTGGGCGACGGTGGCGCGCTCGCCGACTTCGATTTCGCCCAGCGAATAGGCATTGGCACGGTCACCGAGACAGGCACGGTCGCGCAAAGTGAGATTCCATGGGATCGCAATCCGCGCGCGCGAATGCACGAACGGTGTACCCTCGATCTTCGCCTCAAACACGCGCAACCAAAAAAGTCGCCACGGATTGAACGGCTTCGGGGTCCACTGACAAAAAACGAACCAGCAGAATCCCCAGAGCACGCGCAAAGCGCGTTGACCGTTGCTCCACGGGGATTCGAACGCGCTGGTCTGACCCGGCTTAACCACTTGTTCGTTCGGCATCTGAAATAAGTCTTTCGAAATCGATCAAAAATTTGTCAGCTACACGCGCGCGGGAAAATTCCTCAGATTTCAGCTGCCCGGCCTTGGCAATTCGTTCCAGTCGAATTGGATCGGACAAAGCGTCTCGAAACGCCACCGCTAGAGAGTCAGCGGGATCAGGCGCGCCCCGTTCGAAGACGAAGCCAGTCTCGTTCGGCAAAATGAAATCGCGAAAGCATCCGAGATTGGAAACAACCACAGCGCAACCGTGCGTCATGGCCTCGAGCGGCGCGAGACCAAAAGTTTCGCCGCGTGCCGCCAGCGAGGGATAAGCAAAAATTCGCGCAGCCCAAAACTCTTCTTCCAGGACTGCTGCATCGAAGATTGGCCCGTGGAAAACGATCCGGTCGCGCAGCACGGCTGCGCTTTGCTTCACTTGGCGCAAATAATCTTCACCTCCCCCGCCCTCTCTGGAATCCGTCGAACCTACGATTATGAGTTTCCAATCGGCAAATTCGCCGCGGCGCAACCGCGCGAATGCTTCTACGAGAAGATGCACGCCTTTTTCCCGATGCACGCGGCCAACATAGAGGACGATTTTCGCACGTGCCTCCAATGGCAGCGGCGCTTCCGCGGAAATCATTTGCGGACGCGGATATGGAATTACGATGACTTTGCGCGCTGACGACGGCGCTTCGCCTTTGATGGCCTCGGCTACTGCGCTCGATGGTGCCTGCAACCGCGCCGCTTTTCGATAAAACCGCATCTGGCCTTTGGGGTAACGGCCGACGTGAACGTAAATTTTTCCGCGCGACGAATCACGCGCGAGCAGCGGCGACCAGAAGGTATTCGTCACCAAAATGTCCGCCGTTGGCAGAATCCGCCGAACCCGCCAGGAATAAAAAAGATCAAGAATTTTCAACCAGAGCAACGAGCGCGGCGTATCGAATCCGCAGACGCGAATATGGCGGACGCCATCGACGATTTCGTGCCTGGCGAATTGTGGAAGTGCACGGGATATGATTGTGACGTCGTGGTTTCGAGAAACGAATTCCTGCGCGAGAGCGAACCAGCTTTTTTCAATCGCGCCGCCCATGACCGGTGGAATCGGCAGAAACGCGCCGAGCACGATGGTGATTTTCATTGCGCCTGCAAAATCGCAAGCAGCGAAGCGGCAGCGCGGTTGATTTCGAACCGGCGGAGAAAGCAATTCCGTGCATTCACCCGCATCAGATTTTGTTCGTCCGGCGAGGTGTACAGCCAACGCTCGATTAACCGCGTGGCGCCGGCAAGATCGTCGGGCTCAACGTAGCCGGCATGATCGGCTGCGATCTCGCGCCAGATATTCACCCGATCTGAAATCAAAACCGGTACCCCAAAGGAAAGCGCCTCGATCACCGATATTCCGAAATTCTCCTGATGCGAAGGGAGAATGAATGCGTCGGCATTTTCGAATGCTCCTCGTTTTAGCGGCCCTTCGAGCATCCCCGCGAAAGTAACGTGCGGCGAAACGTCCATACGCGCGACACGTTCGCGTAACTGCCGCGTCCAACCGACCTGGTCCGGACCAGCAATCACGAGCGAGACCGGTTCGCCGGAAGCGTGACGAGGCAGTGCATCGATCGCCAGATCGCATCCCTTTTTCGGGTGAATTCGCCCCAGAAACAGCAGCATGCGCGTTTTTTCGATCTCGGGAAATTTCGCGAGAAAAAGATGCTGTGCTTCCGGTCCGGCCGGGCGCGGTTGTTCGATCCCAAGCGGGGAAATTTTTTCCTTCGCGCGATAAAGCCAGAACGATTGGCGTGCCCTGGACCGTTCTTCTTCCGAAGTAAAAATTACCGCTGCTGCGTCGCGCAAGACCCGGTAATCGGTCAACGGCCAGTAGAGCCATTTTTTGAGATGTTTGAGAGGAAAGGTGCGCTTGAACCAGGGATCGAGCATGCCATGCGAAAAAACAAAGTAAGGCACGGCGGTTTTGTGAAAGCGTAACCAGACGGCAAAGCTGTGGTGTTGCCAGATGCCATGGACGATTACGCAATCGAATTTGTCGCGGTGTTCTTTGAGCCACTTCGGCAAGGCACGCGAGTAACGATACCTGGTCAGGCCTGGGCCGAGAGCGTGCACGGTAAGAGACTGATCACGCAGCCAGGGCGAGTCCGGTTTATCCAAGGCGACGATCTCGATCTGCACGCCGTGCTTTTGCAGTCCTTTGCTCAACGAAATGACGGCACGGGCTACGCCGCCCGTTTCGGGATTCAGCGTCTGCACTGTTTGCAGAACTCTCAAGTTAGACGACGAAACCCTGGCGGCGATTGAAATAGCCACAATCGGGCGATAGAACGCTGAGTTCGCGTGCGGGCACGCCACCGTAAAGACGATGCGTCTGGGTGTATGTCTTGTTCAGGAGCGATTTGGCGCCGAGCACGCAATAATCGGGCAAGGCCGAACCCCCCAGGAGCACGCTGTTGCTGCCGACAAAACAATAATCGCCCACGCTAATCGGATGCGAGACTTGGCGATTCTGCGCGATGTCGATGGTGTGAGAAATGAATTGGGATTGAAATCCGGCAACGGTGGTGAAGCGGCCGATGGTGATGGCATTGGTACAATCGAAGAGATGGCGATGAGTGATGGCGGAATGTTCGCCCATGACTAACTCGGGCCGGCGTTCGGTCTCGCTGGCGAAATGACGCGAATCGCCCGGCGGAAAGCCGGTAATCCAATTCCCGCGGCCGATCGTCGCGTGGGCTTTCAAATGCAGCAGGTTGAGATTCTTTGCCACCGTGAAATGACCAATGCTGGTGTTCTCTTCCATGATCAAACGCGAAGGCAAAACCCAGGCCAGACCAATGTGAGCAGTGGGATGAATCTGAAAACCAAATTGCTGCTCCAGAAACGCGCGCCGCATTTGCCACGGCAACAGCAGCGAAATGAGCTGGAAAAAATTCTTCATGTAGCCATTCCCAGGCCGCGATAAAGCGCGAGATATTGTTCCGCCATTGTTTTTGCACTGAAGCGCGTGGCATTCTGCAAACCGAGCTCACGATATTTTTCGCGCGTCGCCGGATCGCGCAACCGCAACAAATCTTCCGCGAATCCATCTTCATCGGCGGTATCGCGCAGCAAGGCTGCGCCACCAGCGACGTCCGACATCGGTGCCGCATCATGACAAAGCACAGGACAGCCACAGGCTTGCGCTTCTGCGATTGGCCAGCCAAATCCTTCAAAACGCGACGGAAAGAGAAGTGCATGCGCCTGGTTATAAAGCGCTTCCAGTAATTCACTGTCCGCCGACACAATCTCGACAATCCGATCAGCTATGCCGAGGGCGCGCGCCTGTGTCCATAAATCGTTATATAACCGATCGCCGGCAAAAACCAGCTGTGCATTCCAGTGACCTTTTGTTCTGGCGAATATCCGCACCACACCCGCGCGATTTTTTCGTCGCAAGTGCGAGCCAACATGAAGGACAAACGGGCGATCGAGCTTTAATTGCGACAGTTTTCCCAACCGCGCTTTCACCTGTTCCTCCGGCAACGGCCGGTACTTGTAGTTCAAGCCGTTTTCAATCACGGTGATACGCGGCACGTTTTCCGACGTCCCGAGGAGGCGAAGTGCGTCCGCCTCGGTGGCGCGTGAGACACAGACAACCGCGCTCACGCGGCGCAGCGCGGCCAGAATCAATCGCTGCAAGATTTTGCCCGTCCATGAAGCCGGACAATCTGTTTCTTCGCCGAGGGCTCCACGGACGGCGAGGAGATCGTGACAGGTGACGACAACAGGAACGTTTGGAAAATGTTTCGCATAGACCGCGTTGGAATGGTCACAAATGTGAATGAGCTCGACGCCATGAAGTCTTCGCAATCGCCGCGGAAAAATAATGAATTTGTCGATGTAGCCTGCCCATTTTCTGAGGAAGACGAATTGGGCCGGAACAAGACGTGCGAAATGAGCTTCGGGACGCGTCATTTCTGCCGCAATTCCAAGCTCGAGCAGTTCGCGCAACATCATTTCGCTGAAGCGCTGCATGCTTTGCTGGTGATCCGGCTGGAAATTACCGATCAGCAGAACCATTGCGGTGAGAGGCGTCGGCGCCGTGGAGACGGTCAGCGTAGGCCGATCGGCCGCGAACCAATCGCGAGAGGGGCGGCGCAATCGGAACTGGCGCAATTTTGCCGGGTCGCGTGGAAGCGAGACAGAGGCCGTTGAGAACGACGGCGAAACCGAGACTTGTCGGCTGACCGAGCTGGCCATTGAGGATGATGAGAAAGCCGGCACTGAAAAGTAAGAGCGGAAGGATTTCGGCGCGAGTAAGAGCGCGCAAACTAACGAAACCGAGATATGCGGTCAGCGCGGCCCGCCAAAGTAAGAAAGCCAGTCCAAAGATCGGACCGCTTTCAAAAATGATGCGGGTCCATTCATTTTCCGAAAGCAAAAAAGTGGATTGGCCCATCAGGAAAGCAGCGCCTCCGCTAGTACCAACCCCCAGGCCGAAACCGAAGATCGGCGCGTGGCCCAGGTGTCCAAGCCCTTCGGTAAACCCGCTGAGGGTGCGCTGGATTAAACCGCCGGTGATAGTCGTTTCCGCCGCTTCCGCTGATTCGGTAAACCGGCTTGACAAAATATTAAGACCTTCGTGCACAATGGGAAGGCGAGTGACGATCAACAGCGCAAGCACCAGTAAAACCAAACTTTTGCCGAAACGATTCACGGCATCAGGGCGAATCAGCAGCACGATCGCAAGCGAAAGCACAACGAGGAGAACCGACATCACCAGCGAACGACTCCCCGAAACGACAATTGCCAGGAGAACGCCGCAACCGGCGCCGAGAAGCAACCAGTTGCGATAAGTCGCCCGACGAAGAGCGCCGTAGAGCACGAAAGCGGCCGCACCGGTGAGACAATGGATCGGCCCGGAAATGAATGAAAAAGTCCCAGGCGGTCGGATTTTGCCGCCACCGGCAGTGATCTGTTCACCTTCGCCCAGACCGACGGTGCGATTGATGAAAGACTCGGGTGCGGAATGGAACTGCAGCGCCATTAACAGGCTCATCGGAATCATGCCGAGCAAAATCCACCAGCCGATTCTCCTGACGTCGTCGGCGTCGAACACGCTCGCGAAAATAAAAATGAGAGGAAGATGCAGAAAGTTTGAGCGAAACCCGTAAGCCGTAACGAGCAGGATGCGCGACATCGGCACATAAGGGTCGAGGACGAAGATGGAAACGATCCAGGAAAGAATGCCGATGGTGGCGAGTGAAGAGATGAAGGCGTTGCGCGGAAAAATGTGGGCGCGCCAGGCCAGCAAATAGATCACCAAAACTACGGGATCGCGCACCAGCAGCAACGGATTGGAAAATTGCGGAACGATCCATTTGCGCAAAGCGCCCTCGATAATGAGGAGGAAGAGGTAGAGGTAGATGAGCCGACGAATGTTCTGAAGCATGGCAGAGTAATCGGCGACGGGCGTCGGCTGCGAAATAGTGGCAGAGTTGGACATTGCCCGCCTACGTGTTCATCACTTCTCGCGCCATGGTAACGAGAGCGTGCCGATAATTTTCCCAGGAATGCATTTGCGCCTTTTTCCGCGCGGCAATTTTCATCGCGCGCAAACGCTCGTGATCCCGCGCCAGCACCTCCAGCTTCTCCGCAATCGCCTCCGCAGAACGAATGGGAACAATAAATCCATCTACGCCATCATCAATTATGTCCGGACCGGCGGTATGCGCGGTAGTAATAACCGGTGTCCCCTGCGACATCGCTTCGGTGATGGCAAGCCCGAATCCCTCGAAGAGCGATGGCAAAAGCAAGACGTCGTGCCGACGCATTTCCAGAAGGACGCGGTCATGACTCACGCTCGGCAACCAGCGATGAGCGCGAACCGCTTGGTCCAGTGGTCGACAACCTTCGGCCGCTTTGCGGCCCAGCAGGGTCAGCTCACAATTTTTGTCGCCGAATAATTCAACCGCGTGCAAGGCGTAGGAGAGACCTTTGCGTTGACTGAGTGAGCCCGTGAACAAGATTTTCAACTTATCGCTGCTATTCGGAATCGCGTTCGCCGCCGAAGACGGCGCGCCATATGGAATCACGCTAACCGGCCGTTGGTATGGCGCGTCACCGAGCGTGGATTTGGTAAAAGTGCTCGCCACCACGACTCGGGTGGCCAGACGCAATTCTTCATCCTTGCGCGCGAGCTTGTCGTAACTGTCTCGCGTACCCGTCAACGTCGGCGCCCATTCCGGTTCGCGTTCACATTCCTCAAGAAAGATCCGCTGGCCAACCCGCCAGTAACCGATCGGCAGATCATAAATGCGAGGAATGCCGCATCGTTCGGCAGCAGTGAAAGTCGCAACCGCACAATCTTCGTAGCCATAGGCAAGTTTGCAGCCATCGCTTTTTTCGATCTCTGCTGCCACCGCGCGGTCGAGGGTGGCGAAAATCGCGTCGATGCTCAAAAAGTTAAGTTGCGAACACATGCGTAAATGTATTGCGCCCAAAATTAGTCGCGCCGCTTCACGCACCGGCATCGATCGAGTGCGGCGCCGGACTAGTTTCGGAAAGGAACGGCGCCGAAGAGTTTCGCGCAGAGCGGGCGGGACGATTCGATTAATAGCCGAATCCGAACTCCAGTTGATGGTGGTGAAAAATTGTTTGAGTAAATTAGATTCCGCGAAAGCGAGGGCGGCGTGTCGCACGTTCTCGTTCCCGGTTGGATGGGAGAGAATGATCATGCCGCTGACTTCGCGCAGGAGGGTGAGACATCGTTGCGCCACAGCCTGCGCTCGAAATCGTTCCAGATGCTCCGGCGCCGCCGCTCGAAATTTTTCGCGCAGCTCGGAGTCGGTCAGCAACGTCTGTAAGCGGTCGGCCAAGTCCTGGCTATCCCCGTTTTCAAACGTCATTCCGCATTTCCCGATCGCTTCGGTCAGGCCTCCCTGTTCTGAGCCGACGGCACTGCAACCACATGCTATCCCTTCCAGCGCGACAATCCCGAAGGGCTCAGGCCAACGGGATGGAATGACAATGATTTGATGATGATTCATTATCTCCGCCAACTCTTCACCAGTCTTTTCCCCCGCAACTGTCACTGCCTGATCCAAACCTAGTTTGCGGACCATCACCCGAACATTAGTTTCTTCCGGACCACGTCCAATAATCGTTAGGTGCGCAGAAATGTCTTGCTGCTTTAGAATTCTGAGCGCGCGCAACAGAACGTCGACACCTTTGTCGGAAACAAGACGACCGACATAGAGTAGTTCACGCTCGCGTGGTGCGTTCGGATTATTTTTGAAGATGCGGTCGTCATAGGGATTGCCGATCACTTCCGCGGCCACTTCGATGTCGTTGGACAGCGCCTGACTAACCGCTGCATTTTTCACCCGCGGCAGGAGCGCCCGTTTGATTTGATCGTTCCAAGCATCTTTACCGGCGACATTTCTGATCCAGGTTTGATGCATAACCAAGACCGGCGGGCCCAAAAGCAGTGCGGGAATGAGATGGCGCAAGCTGATGTTGTTTTGAAAAACCACGTCACACCAACGAAGAAGTTTCCACAACCGCACGAATGTCGGATTACGCACAACTTCGAATGGATCGGAGTTCGAAGCCCGGGCGGAACTTTCTGTGACTAAAATGACTTCATGGCCTGCGGCGACGAACTCGCGCGCCAGCAGCGCCGAAGCGGTTTCGATTCCGCCGATATCGGGTGCGTATGCATAAGATGAAAATAAGATTTTCATGGTAACGGCGGTGCAACGTATTGAAGCGGGCCATTCCAATGCACCATTACACGTTTTCTGCTGCTTCGTTTAGAACCGGGGCCGGTCTTGTTCACGCCAGTTGCTTTGCGATCACACGCGACAACGTGGCCATCGATGCGTGCCGATGATACCAATCGTAAATTGCTCCTGCGATATCGGGACGCTCATTCCCCGAAGGCATCTTCACCTCACCATGCGCGATAGTGAAGGGACCGGGCAACAAATCGTTCTCAAGGGAAATCGCACTCAACACCCTCGGCGTTACACATACGACCGCGTGTGCGCACACATTCGCGAACGAACTCGACTTTAATAACAAGTCGGGGTTGACCGTTCCGGTAGTGAAATAATCCAGCCAGGCGAAAGCGCAGGTCGAAAGAATTTGCGAAGCTGTTTCGGGCGAAACCGCGGGATAATATTGGCATTGAATAGCAGCCAACCTCTGGAGGAGCAGCCGGACTCTGGAATTTTCCATTCCGCCGAGAACAACCAGATTTCGTGGCAGAACGGTCGCGGGAATTTCGTCGGTTATTCGCAGAAAGGAGCGGAGCGAGCGCTCGATTAACTCGGTTCCACCGCAAATGACCCAGCGATGATTGTCGCGCGCCCGTAACTGCGCGGGATCGATGACCGGTTCACCGAAGGCCGATGGGACCGGATGAACTACGACATCGAGCCCAGGGACAAGTCCCTCGAGCATTTGCTGCATCGATTCGCTGCCGACCAATCGTGCGTCGGTCAATCGCGCGACGTCCCGGGCGATTTTCTTCTGCAACGGCTGAAGCCAAAACTCGCTCTTCCACGGCGGGCCAGTGGCAAAGAGTTCGTGAAAAATTACGACCAAGCGGCCCCCAAAGGTTTCGCGAACGCGACGCAAGATCGGTACTAACCAAAATGGCAGTCCGCGTTTCTGATAACCGTAATTCACGTAGTGCAAGATGACGTGCGCAGGCTTCACCGGAGGTGTGCCGGCATCGGCGATGGATGCTATTTCGAACTCTCCTTTTTTTGACGCCTGACTCGGTTCGCCTGGAGCGAATACCGTTCTGAGACCGAGATTCGCCCATAAATCGTTCGCCAGGTTGAAAGCGTAATCGGTCACCCCGTCAGGGTTATCCGAAATGCGAGGAACTATCTGCCAGACGACGCCCGCGCCGTTAATCATGCCCCGACAATTCACTAATGCCGCCCCCGTACTCGAGCAAGATGCGTCTCGTATAGACGCGCCGTTTCTTTTGCGATGGTTGACCACAAAAAGCGGCCCGCCACTTCTCTGCATCGCTCGATTAGTTTCCGGTAGCTGGCCAGATCAGCCGAAAGAATTTGGATTAACGCGGCGGAAAGTTGTTCCACGCTTCCAATGGGAACCAGCAGATCAGACAAACCATCTTGTAATATGAAACGCGGACCGGGGGCGTCGTAAGAGACAGTTGGAATTCCCGCCGCCAGCTGTTCCAGCAGACCCAAACCAAAACCTTCCGCATAGCTCGGAAATGCACCTACCGTTGAATCGGCTAGAAGTTTTGGCAGCTCGTCGGGCTGATATTCTGGGACGATTTCGATCCAATCGCAGGGAGGAATATTCAGATCACACCAGACCCTTTCAGTATCGGTTAGCGTCCCGAGAAATTTGAATCGTGCCGCCGGAACAATGGCGCGCACGCGTCGAATGATTTCGCCCCAGTCTCTGGCGCCTTTCCGTGTACTCCACATCCCGATAAAACTCACTTCTTGTCGCAGCAAACGCGTTTCGGGCGAAGGGCCCGCTTCCACCAGCGTTCGGCGCCACTCCTCAATCAGGCCATACGGTTGAACGATTGCCGGTTTTTTCGAGCTTAAGCATTCCAGCTCATACTCGTTAGGCAGGTTGACGAGATCGCAGTATTGCAGCGCTTTTTCTGAGTTCCGAAACAGCTGTTGTTGAAAAATGGTGTAGAAGATCCGGCCCGATAGTTTTCCTCGCGGCTGATCCGCCCAACGCTCGCGCGCCATCTCTTCAAAATTGCGATAGAGGCGATGGGAACCGATCGATCGCGCGACGAGTAAGCCAGTGAAATTCAAACGGTGTTTCGCAACTGGCAATGCTCCGACAAGACAATCAATGACATCGAACCGAGCGGCATTGTTTCTGACAAAGGCCGCTGCCCTTCCTGGAAAACGCAACCGTCGCCAGGCCGACAAGGGAGGCGACGAAGTTGGCGCGGGGAACGCGTCGTCCACACAATAATGCGAGACCTTGTGTCCGGTAGTCTCCCAGGCTCGCGACAATTCCATGAAAATGCGGGCGGCGCCAAGCCGCGCGTCCGATGGAAGATCAAGCACCGTCAAAATACGCATGAGTTCGGCAACGGAAGACTTTTCGCACTCAAGAAAAAATCTGTTCCCAGAATTTGTGGCGCACCGGATTGACGTAATGGCGCAGGACGAT
>Ga0209808_1001995_pt1 | contig 10526 bp, 6 predicted proteins | sample GraSoiAngelo_157_FD_186171 | JGI IMG/M metagenome (GOLD analysis project Ga0209808, IMG submission 186171) | Grasslands soil microbial communities from the Angelo Coastal Reserve, California, USA - 14_1009_16_20cm (SPAdes) (version 2) | ecosystem: Environmental > Terrestrial > Soil > Grasslands ...
CGCGACGCCCCTCATGCTTCCCATGGTGTCGTTATCGTGCCGGCAACCCAGAATCGTCCCGTCGGGGAGAATCCGCTGCGGGATGGTGTTGGTGTGGCCCGGGAAGGCGATGAGCGTCGTGTCGCCCCGTCGCGACAGCAGAAAGCCGTGGGCGTTCACTGCCGGCTCACTCGCCCCACGATAGATCCCGACGATATTCCCTCCCGGGCCGATGCCCCGCGCTGACGTTAACGCGTTCGGGAAGTCGATCGTCGTGAATTCCCCGTTTCGAATGAGGAATCCATGCCGGACCCCTGCGGGATCGACGTAGTCCCCGACGACATCACCACCGGCGTTGATGCCCCATGCGGTCGTCGCCGTCGCGCTCGGGTACGCGATTCTCGTGTACATGTAGACGGGGGCCGAGTGCGCCGCCGCATGGGCGAGCAGCGCGTCTCGCGACGTGAAGGAGGGTCCCTGAATGTTCTCCGCGCCACAGCCGGCAAGCAATGGAGCGGAGACTACCATCCCGCAGAACACTAGTCGTCGCATGGCTGCCTCCTTGGAATTCAGTGACGTGTCAATTCTACGGTGGGCGATGCATCCCCGCGAATCGCGCGGGCGGGCGCATTTCATGCTCCGTCATAACTTGTGGCCGACAACGAGAGGCAAAGGGATAGTTGGCACCACCATTGGCACAGGTAGTATATTCGGGAGCGCGCATGAAACTCTCACTCGTCAGACTCGTCGCCACGCTGCTGCTGAGCGGCCAGATGTTGCCGGTTGGCCTGCCGTTGTTGTGCGACCAAGTTCAGCGAGGAACGCCGGCGAGCTGCGAGCAGCGAATGGCATCCCACCCGTCTGGGCCGGTTGTCGATGCGACAACCCATCCCACGCAGTGCGCTAACCCAGCGTTCTGCGCGATCACGGTGCCCGCAGTGGTTGTGTTTGGCGGAACCGTTTCCGTCTCGGCACGAGAGTCCCACCTTGTCGGTTTCGGGGTCTCGACCCTCGCCCCGGCCGACCCCCAAGCACCGCTCCCTCCACCTCCCCAAGCCTAGCCTCTCCCAAGCGTAGTGTGCACTGACGCGCCGCCTACAACGGCGCGGGCTCCGGCGCGTTCCGCCGGAAACTGATTGGCGAGGAGAGGTATGCAAGTCCGACAACTGATTCTGACGGCGAGCGCGTTCGTGATAGCGGGCGCTGGTCCTGCGCACGCGCAGGACTCAGCGCGCGTCGCCGGCGACTCGGGTTTACAATCGCTGGTCGCTGAAGCGCTCGCGCGTAACCCGACGCTAGCGCAGCGGCAGGCGGCCGTCCGAGCCGCCACGCTCCGCATCCGACCAGCCGGTTCGCTGCCGGATCCGATGCTGACGATCGGCGTTATGGACTTGGTGATGCCGCACTTCGAGTTCAACCAAAGCGACTTCACCGAGGCGGACGTGGAGCTGAGCCAGGAGATCCCGTGGCCTGGCTCACTCGGGGCTCGCTCGGGAGTCGTGCGGGCTGCCGCGGCCGGCGCTCGTGCGGAAGAAGGCACCGTCCGCCGTGAGGTGACGACTGCGATGGCGGTCGCCTACTACCGCCTTGGCTACGCGGTGACAGCGCTGGAGACGCTGCGCCACCAGCGGGAGCTTCTCGACGCCGCCGTCCAGCTCAGCACGACGCGTTATGCCACAGGTGCCGCGCCGCAAAGCGATCCCCTCCAGGCAAAGCTGGCGCGCGATCGCCTGAGGTCCGAGGAGTTCGCATTGGAGAGCGAGCGCGTCGCCGCGCTCGCCGCGGTGAATGCGCTGCGGAACCGGGCACCCGGAGACTCGGTCCCGGTCACCTCGATCGACCTCGCTGCGCTGCGAGCCGGAGCGGCGCCGCAGCCTTCAGCCGACTCGCTCATGACTCTGGCCCTCGCAACCCATCCCCGGCTCGCCGCTCGCCGGGCGGCAGTCGACGCGGCGACGCGCTCGATTCAGGTCGAGCGGCTGGGAGCACGTCCCGACTTTACGGTCTCGGCGCGCTATGGGTATAGGCCCGTCGCGTTCGGGTTCAACTTTCCGGACTTCTTCTCCGCCTTCGTAGGCCTGCGGCTTCCGATTTGGGCGTGGCGGAAACAAAACAGGCTCGCCGATGCCGCGCGCGCGGATTCAACTGGGGCCGCGGCTGGGCTGCGCGACGCGGAGCTCCAGCTGAGTCGCGAGGTCACTGAAGCCGCTGCCCGAGTCCAGGCATTACAGCAGCGTCTTGCGCTCCTCGTGGACGGTGTCCTGCCCAACGCGCGGGGCACGGTCGAATCGGTGCTGCGGAGCTATCAGGTCGGTCGCGCCGAATTCCTGACGCTGCTATCGGTCGAAGACGCCCGGTACCGTGCCGAGCTGGAAGGGGTCGCGGTGGCGGCGGACTACCAGGCTCAACTCGTCATGTTGCGGCAGCTGACCGCAGGGGAGACGCAGCCGTGAAGCAGATCATTATCAGGCTGCTCGTCGCAGCCATGACGCTGACGGGATGCGGGAAGGCGCCCGCGCCGAGCCAGGAGACGGCGGGCATGAAGGACATGCAGGGGATGCCAGGGATGCCCGGCATGCCGACGGCCGGCGCTGACACTTCGGGTGTGCCGGTGAACCGTACCGAAGCCGAGCGACTCGGCATCACGTTCGCGCGAGCGACCGAGCGGCCGGTCCGGTCGTCCGTGCGGGCAGTCGGGATCCTAAAGTACGCCGAACCCAACCTCGTGTACGTCAACGCGCGGGTCGGTGGTTGGGTGGAGCGCCTGTACGCCGATTACGTCGGTAAGCGTGTGGAGCCGGGCGACCCCCTGCTGGCACTCTACTCTCCCGATCTGGTGAGTGCTCAGGAGGAATACCTCCTGGCGCGGCGACTGAAGGACGACACGCTCGCAGCGAGCGCCCGGCGCCGTCTCGCGCTGTGGGACATCCCGTCCGATCAAATCGACAGCCTGGAAGCCCGCGGTGCGGTGACGCGCACGCTGTTGCTGCGTGCCCCGCGGGGCGGTGAGGTCACGGAGAAGATGGTCATCGAAGGCCAAGCGGTGAGGGCGGGGGACAACCTGTTCCAGATCGCCGACGCCCGAGTGTTGTGGGTGGACGTGGCGATCTTCGAGCAGGACGCTCCAGCCGTCCGAGTCGGAACGCCGGCGACGATCACCGTGGACGCGCTCCCCGGACGGACGTTTCGCGGAAGCGTGACGTTCATCTACCCGCAGCTCGACGAGAAGACCCGCACGCTGACCGCCCGCGTGGCGGTGGACAACCTCGACGGCGCCTTGCGCCCCGGAATGTACGCGACGGCAGCGCTCGCGACGGCGGGCCGGCGGAGTGTGAGCGTTCCGCTCGAGGCGGTGCTGCCCACCGGGACGAAAGACCTCGTCTTCGTGAACCGGGGCGACGGCCGGTTCGTACCGCGAGAGGTGCGCGTCGGGCTCCGGGGCGACTCTCTCGTCGAGATCGTCGAGGGCCTGAAGCCGGGCGACGAGGTCGTGGCCTCGGCGACGTTCCTGCTCGACTCGGAATCGAACCTCGCCGCCGCGATTCAGGGACTCATGCTCCAGATGGGGATGGGGCTGAACATGGGCGGGATGGAGACCGGGAAGCGGGATGCGGGAAAGGGGAAGCGGCCATGATCGAGAACCTGATCGCCTGGTCGATCCGACGACGGGAGCTGGTCGCCCTCGGCGCGATCTTCGTGCTCGTGGCCGGCGTGTTCTTGCTCCGCACGATGCCGGTGGATGCAATTCCGGATCTCTCGGATACGCAAGTGATCGTGTACACCGACTACCCGGGCCAGGCGCCACAGGTCGTCGAGGATCAGGTGACCTATCCGTTACTCACGACGTTCCTCGCGGTCCCCAAGGTGAAAGTCGTGCGCGGGCAGTCGATGTTCAGCTCGTCCTTCGTCTACGTGATCTTCCAGGATGGGACCGATCTCTACTGGGCGCGCTCACGCGTGCTCGAGTACCTGAACGCGATTCAGAGCCGGCTCCCCGCCGGCGCCAAGACCCGGCTCGGGCCCGACGCTACCGGCGTGGGCTGGGTCTATCAGTACGCGCTCGAGGGCCCCGGCTACTCGCCCGACCGGCTGCGCACGATTCAGGACTTCCAAGTGCGGTACGCGCTGCAGTCAGTGACGGGCGTGGCCGAGGTCGCGAGTCTGGGCGGGTACGTGCGCCAATACCAGGTGTTGCTCGACCCGGCCCGGCTCCTCGCCTACGGCGTAACGGCGCGCGAGGTCATCGCCGCGGTGCGCGGGGCCAACCAGGACGTCGGGGCGCGGACCGTAGAGGTCGCGGGCTCGGACTACGCGATCCGCGGGCTCGGCTACTTCCGTGGAGTCGAGGACATCGGGAAGGTCGCGGTCGGCGTCGGGAAGGATGGGCGCCCGGTGCGGGTCGGTGATGTGGCCCGGGTGACGATCGGGCCCGACCTGCGGCTCGGGATCGCCGAGCGGGATGGAAGAGGGGAGGCCGTGGGTGGGGTCGTGGTGATGCGCTATGGCGAGAACGCGTTGCGTGTGATCGACGGCGTGAAGCAGCGGATCGCCGAGATCGCGCCCGCGCTGCCGGCCGGCGTTCGGATCGTGCCGACGTACGACCGTTCGGACTTGATCCACGGGTCCATCAAGACACTGTGGCGCACGCTGCTCGAGGAGTCCGTGATCGTGGCGCTCGTGTGTGCGGTGTTCCTGCTGCACGCGCGCAGCGCGCTCGTGGCGATCGCCACGCTGCCGCTCGGCATTCTGGTGTCGCTCGCGGTCACCCGCTGGCTCGGCATCAACGGCAATATCATGAGTCTCGGCGGGATCGCCATCGCGATCGGCGCCATGATCGACGCCGCGATCGTGATGCTGGAGAATCTGCACAAGCACATCGAGCACGAGCCGGACCGGCCGCACTGGGAGCGCGTGTTCGCTGCCGCCCGCGAGGTCGGCCCGGCACTATTCATGTCGCTCCTCATCATCACGCTGTCGTTCCTCCCGGTCTTCACGCTGGAGGACCAGGAGGGGCGGCTGTTCCGGCCGCTCGCGCTCACCAAGACCTTCGCGATGGCGGCGGCGGCGCTGCTCTCGGTGACGCTCGTGCCCGCGCTCATGGGCTGGTTCGTGAAAGGAAAGATCCGCGCGGAGACGGAGAACCCGCTCAACCGCTGGGCCCTCCAACTCTATCGGCCGGTGCTCCAATGGGCGCTGCGCGCCCGCTGGCTGGTGCTGGGCGGTGCCGCGGGCGTCTTGCTCCTGACGGTCCTTCCGTTAGCGGGTCTCGGCAGTGAGTTCATGCCGCCCTTGAACGAGGGGTCGCTGATGTACATGCCCAACACGCTGCCCGCTCTCTCGCTCACCACACAGCGGCGACTGCTCCACGTGGAAGACTCGATCCTCATGACGTTCCCCGAGGTCGTCTCGGTGTGGGGCAAGGCGGGCCGGGCGAATACGGCCACCGACTGGGCGCCGATGTCGATGGTCGAGACCGTCGTGAACCTGAAGCCGGAATCCGAGTGGCGACGGGGGATGACCCAGGATCGCCTGATCGGCGAGATGGATCGACGGCTGCGTCTCACGGGCGCCGTCAACACGTGGACCATGCCCATCAAGAACCGCACGGACATGCTCTCGACCGGCGTGCGCACGACTCTCGCGGTCAAGATCTTCGGACCGGACCTCCAGACCATCCAGCGCATCGGTCAGGACATCGAGCGCGCGCTCGCGTCCCTCGCGGGCACGGCGAGCGTCTACGCCGAGCGGTCGTTTGGGGGGCGCTACTTGGACATCCGGCCAGATGCTGACGCGCTCGCCCGCTACGGGCTCACCACCGGCGACGCGCAGCAGGTAATCAGTCTGGCGCTCGGCGGGGAGGAGATCACGACGACCGTCGAGGGCCGGGAGCGCTATCCCGTGCAGGTGCGTTATGCCCGGGACTTCCGGGATGATCCCGCCACGATCAGCCGGCTGCTGGTCGGCGGCGGTGACGGCCCGCAGGTGCCGCTCGGGCAGGTGGCGGACATTCAGTTCAGCCCCGGCCCGCCTATGATCCGGAGCGAGGGCGGCTACCTCTACGATCAGGTCTCGATCGACGTGCGGGGGCGGGACGTGGGGAGCTATGTGCGCGACGCTCAGAGCGTCGTGGCGCGCGAGGTGAAGCTTCCCACCGGCTATTGGCTCCGCTGGAGCGGTCAGTATGAGGCGATCGAGCGGGTGAAGGCGCGGCTCCAAGTCGTCGTCCCGCTCACGCTCGGGATCATCGCGCTGCTGCTGTATCTCACCTTCGGCACCGTAGCCGAGACGGCGATCGTGATGTTGTCGCTACCGTTCGCCCTGGTCGGCGGGGTGTGGATCATGTGGCTGCTCGACTACAACCTATCGATCGCGGTCGCGGTGGGATTTATCGCACTCGCCGGAGTGGCGGCCGAGACGGGCGTGGTGATGCTGATCTACTTGGATCAGGCGTGGAAGGCGCGGGATGCCCTAAAGGACTCCCTGACGGTCGCGGGAGGCGGGATGCGGGAGGCGTCGCTCATAGCGGCGATCGAAGAGGGTGCTGTGAACCGCGTTCGGCCCAAGCTCATGACCGTGCTGGCCATCATGCTCGGGCTCGTGCCGGCGCTGTGGAGTCACGGGGCGGGGGCGAGCGTGATGAAGCGGATCGCCGCGCCGATGGTGGGGGGGATGGTGACGTCCACGGTCCTGACATTGATCGTGATCCCACTCATCTACTACCTGTGGCGCCGTCGCGGACTGGAGGGTTAATGAATCGCGTCGCTCTGCTTCGCCGAGGGGTCGCGCTCGAGGGCGTGACGGTGGGCTACAACGCGCTCGAGGGCGTAATCGCGATTGCCGCCGGTCTCGCCGCCGGCTCCGTGGCGCTGACGGGATTCGGGATCGACTCCGTCATCGAGGTGACGAGCGGCGTGGTGCTGTGGTGGCGGCTCAGGGCGGAGCTGGGCGCGGCGCGCGTCGGGCCCGCTGTCGAAGCGCGTGCGGCGCGCTGGGCAGGCGTCCTGCTCCTGGCCCTCGCAGTATACATCGTGGCAGAGTCGGGGCGTCGACTCCTCACCGGCGATCGGCCCGGAGAGAGCGTCGTGGGAATCGTGCTCACGGCGCTCTCCTTGATCGTGATGCCCCTCCTGGCCGGGGCGAAGCTCCGCGTGGCGGCCAGTCTCGGGAGCCGGGCACTGCGGGCCGACGCACACGAGACGATCGTCTGTGCCTGGCTCTCCGCAACGACGCTTCTCGGTCTGGGGCTGAACGCCGTGCTCGGCTGGTGGTGGGCCGATCCCGTGGCTGCGTTGGCGATGTTGCCGCTGATCGTGCGGGAGGGGATTGAGGCGTGGAGGGGGGAGGCTTGCGAGGGCGACGTGGTCTAGGGCTTCTTGGGTTCAGGAAGGCCAGCGCTTGCAAACCATCAGGCGGCTGCAGGACTTAAGCCAGTTCCACGCACCTTGCCACACCGGTCCTCGCGGGTAGGTTAGCGACATGGTGGGGTGAGGTCAGGGCGGGGTCTTCGACCCTCGAGCAGTGCATCTGTGGCGGCCAGCCTTGGCCTGCTCTCGATCGTACCTGATCGCGTTTCCGATCTACCCGCCAAGTCGGTTTGCGTCCTCCTCTCTAATCACCAGATCCCTGAACGCTATCGCCAGGCGCTGCGCTGCTGTGCCCGTGCGCCCCCGTGCCCGCGGCGCCCTCGGTTACGTGCATCCGCAGCTCACGGTGGGATCGGCAAGGAGGCACATATGGACGGCAAGGGATGGGACGCAAGGCTCCTGGGCGTGGTCGCGATGGGCCTCGCCCTCGCGTGCGAGAGTAGGACGCCGATCGCGGCGCCCTCGACGTCGCGGGCTAGCGAGTTCTCGGCGAGCGCCGCTGCGCCGACAGCCGCTGCCCACATCGGGTGGGAGCTCTTCGGTTCGGCGTCGGCGACGGCGGCCGATGGGTTGAAGATCATTGTTACGGGAAGCGGGACGTTCGTCGCTCCGGCAGGTGGCGGTGGGACCTCGAGTGCGGCCACCGGGGGCGGAACGTGGGAGACCCGGGACGCGAGCGACGCGGTGACAGGGAGCGGCAACTATACGGTCACTGGACTGGTGCGGTGGGAGCGAGCGCTTGCATCGGTTCCGAGCATACCGGGGAGCACGGCGGGGCTCGCGATCCTGCGGGTCGAGTATGACGATGGGAGCGCTGGGACCCTCACGATCAGCTGCAGGATCTCAAATGCGCAGCCAGGTCGCTTCGAAGGGATTACGGCATCCAAGGGCTTCGTGGACTTCTGGAACCGCGTAACGTCCCCGAACCTGTTCCACGTTCTGAACTGAGGCGGGAGCGAAGAAACGCATCTTGCGGGGGCAGGGTCTCGTACATGACTCCGGCCACGACCATTCCCGAGACGAAGGTCAGCGCTGCGATGGCGCCGATCGCCAAGGGGATGGTGAACGCGTCCGCCAGGAGCCCTGCGGCGATCGCGCCTATGGCGTAGCCAGAGTCGCGCCAGAGCCGGTAAACTCCCACGGCGCTCGCCCGCCAGTCGGGGTGCGCGACGTCTGACACGGCCGCGAGTAGGGTGGGGTAGACCAGCGCGGTCCCGACCCCCAAGAGCGTGGCGCCGGCCATCCACGACGAAAAGGAGTGGCCGACGACGAATGCCGTGATGCCCACGGCCTGCACCCACATGCCGCTCGCAATCATCCACTTCCGGCCCCAGCGGTCGCTCAGCGCGCCCGTGGCGAGCTGGCTGATGCCCCACACCAGCGGGTAGGTCGCGGTCACCACGCCGATGCGGTCGAGGGTGACACCGCGCACGACGAGAAACACAGGGATCAGTCCCCACACCATTCCGTCGTTCAGGTTGTTGACCATGCCCGCCTGGCTCGCCGCGAACAGCGCGCGGTCCCGCCAGCTGGTCAGCAGGAAGACGCGCGCGAACCCGGGGTGGGATTGCTCCGAATCACGCTGACGCGCCTCCGCACGCGCGTAGCCATGGGTGTCGCGGACGGCAAACACCGATAGCAGCAGTCCGACCATGGCGAATGCTATGCCCGGATAAAATGGCGCCGGCCGCAGGCCGTGCGAGGCGGCGAGGTAGCCGGTGAGCAGCGCCGACAGCGACACGGCGACGTAGCCCGCGAACTCGTTCAGCCCCATCGCCAGACCACGCCGCGCCGGTCCCACGAGATCGATCTTCATGATCACGGTCGTGGACCAGCACAGTCCCTGGTTGATGCCGAGCAGGACGTTGGCGAACACGATCCAGCCCCAGCTCGGCGCCCAGATGATGAGCAGTGGCACCGGGAGCCCCGCGAGCCAGCCTGCGACGAGGAGCGGCTTGCGGCCGATCCGGTCGGCGAGCTGCCCGGCGAAGAGGTTGGCGAGCGCTTTGACGACGCCAAAGCTGACAAGGAAGGAAAGGACGACGGTCTTGGAGACGAGCCCGAAGTCTGCCTGGGCAATGAGTGGGACGACGGTGCGCTCCAGCCCCACCATCGCACCGACGAAGGCATTGACGACGACGAGCAGCGTGAATTGACGCCAGTTGGCGCCGAGGCCGAGCCGGATCGGAGACGGCGTCTCAGGCAACGGCGCAGCGATTGGCGCCTGCCTCCAGCTCGGTGGGGTCATCAGGCAAGGTGCCGGCCTCGTTCAGCGCGACGATGCGGTGATGGTTCGGCGGTGTTGGCGGGAGCCGGGTGAGGATCTGGCTCACGAACGTTTCCGCGGGCTCGCGCAGGAGCGACGTCCGCTCCTGGACTTCCTCGAGCGTCGCGGTGATGGGCCGACCGTCGAACGCCACGGGCTCGCTCGTATGAGCAGGCAGGATGACAGTCTCCGGGGGCAATGCGACCAGGCGCTGCAAGGACGAGTGGAGCACGTGAGCGCGGCTGCGCGACTCATCTGTCGTCGCCTCGAGATCCGGACGACCGACGGCCGCCAGGAACAGCGTGTCGCCAGTGAACAGGGCATGCTCGTCCAACAGAAAGCAGACGCTCTCCGGAGTGTGGCCAGGCATGTGAAACACCCTGAGGCCGGCGGATCCCACGCGCACGGTGTCGCCATCCTTCACGGGCGCGTACTCGAAGGAGACGCGATCCGTCGTCGGAAGACAGAGCCTCGCCCCGGTGTCGGCTGCGAGAGCCCGGGCGCGGGACACGTGGTCGGCGTGCACGTGCGTCTCGACGACCGTGCGAATACGCCAGCCATGCTCGTCCGCCACCTGACGGTACACCCGGGGATCGAGCGACGCATCGACCACGGCGGCATCGCCGTGCGAGCCGATGAGATACGAGAGGCAGCCCTTCCCGGTGCGGCGCAGCTGCACGATGCGCGCGGTGCTCCCGGGGCACGGAACCTCCGCGGTGTTCCAGGCCAGACTCCAGGCGCGCATCCCGCCCTCGAGCGACACCGCGTCGAGGCCGCGCGCCCGCAAGCGCTCGGCAGCCAGCATGCTCGTCTTCCCAGCGGCGCACACGGTCACGACGCGGCCGCCGTTGTTGGGATGGAAGTCCTCGAGGACGGTCGGGTCACCGCGCCGCAGCGCGTCGTACGCATCGGCGTGC
>Ga0209808_1002001_pt1 | contig 10520 bp, 9 predicted proteins | sample GraSoiAngelo_157_FD_186171 | JGI IMG/M metagenome (GOLD analysis project Ga0209808, IMG submission 186171) | Grasslands soil microbial communities from the Angelo Coastal Reserve, California, USA - 14_1009_16_20cm (SPAdes) (version 2) | ecosystem: Environmental > Terrestrial > Soil > Grasslands ...
AAGAGAGGGCAAACCTTTTGCGGTTCTTTGGATCGAAGACTTGACCGACACGCTGGAAGTCGTCGTGTGGAACGAGGTTTACCTGAGAGTCTCCGATGCGCTCGCAGCGGGACGCGTTGTTGAGATAAAAGGAACCATGGATAAACGCGAAGAAGTCCTTCGCGCCACGGCGCTGGGAATCAGATCGCTTCCGCTTGGAAAAACCAATGGGGCCAGTGAAAGATCGGGAGATTCATCCGAGCAGCCGACTGTTCTTCTGCAATTTTCTACGGCAACAACAGGCGATGAACTGCGGCAGGTGCGCGAGATTCTGGTCAGCTCACCGGGCCGGCGGCCGGTTCAATTGCTGTTTGATCGCCGTGACGGCAGTTCTTTACGCTTGGATGCAGGCGTGGAACTTCGCGTGAACCTCACGCACGAGTTGGAGGAAAAGCTTTCGCGTTGGCTGGTCACGCCGAAACTCCAATAACTCGGCTATCGCCGCTTCTTTTGTCGTTTTGCGGGGGCTTCGGGAGCTGCTTCGGTTCGCGGGACGGCGCCGAGCAACAAAGTCTTTTCCTCCGGGCCTGTACCCAAACAGAGTGGAAAGTTGCGGGCGAGCCCGGCCGGATTGGAAACGCCGAACAACGGGGTGCTGCTGTCTTCTTTCAGGCTGATAGTCCAAGGCGATTGAAATAGACTGCCGCGGAACTCCAACTCTCCGACAGCAGGCGCCAGAGGCAATGCTGCGGGAGCAATTTCAATTCTATTCACGCAATCAGTCAAGCGCGACGTGAGATCGAAGATCGGCGTCGCGCCGGTGACCCTGATCGTGATATCGCTTGTATCCTTGAAATCAATTTCCCCACGAACCAAGACATCCGCCTCTTTGGTTGCGGCATTGAAAAATTCCAGCGAAGCGCGATCACCCTCAAAGACAATGCGGCTGCTCGCTTCAGTGAGATTAAACCAAGCCCCGCTGCTGGCGGACAATTTTCCGTTCACAAGCTGCACGTCGCCAACGATGCGCGGATGTTGCAACGTTTCGGAAAGAGAAATGCTTCCGCTCAGAATGCCGTCTTGGAAAACCTCAGGATGAAAAAGTTGGCGCATCTTCCCCAGAAAGATTGACGAAAAATCGACTGTCACGTTGACCGGAGACAACTGGAAAGCGCCCCAGTCCGTTCCGATGCGCAACGGAAAATCCGCTGTGAAACTAATCGGACTCGAATCGGGCACACGGATCACGCCGCGCGCATCCCATTTATTGGATTCGATCGTTGCCTGAACATCTACCGGGATCGGCTTTGCGCTCTTTCCGGTTGATCCACGAAAGCCGGAAAGATAATCGAGCAGGTTATCGGCTCGGGCATCCAGCGTCCCCGAATAGCTGTGCGCGCCGGACATTTCGATCTTGCCTTCTGCGGTAAGAGAATCGTTTTTGCGTTTCAGCTCGAGTTGTTCAATCGCCAGCTCCCCTCCCTGCAACTTCAGATTCGCGCTCAAGCTGTCGATTGCTGTTTTGAAAAGTGTTAGAGACGTGCCTTCAACCGACAGATTTCCACCAAGTTGCCGTGCCTGTGTTTTCAAAGCCCCTTCGACGAAAAGTTTCCCGGCGAATTCGCCGGATTTCGCGCCAAATAGAATAGTGAAATCATCGAGGTTGTTGATTGTCGCGGCGATGTCGCCTCGAAAATCGGGGCTGAGCCAGTCGGATGATTTTGAGGGGAAGGATGCGTGGCCGCTTAAGGTCATCTGATTGGTTTTCTGCTTGATGTAGAGCTGCTGGAGTTGGATTTGCTGATTGTAGAGCGAAGCGCCGAGCATGATCGCTTCGGCGGTGCGATTGCGCCAGGTGAGCCCGGTCACTTCAGTCCAGAGCGAGGCGGTTACGTCAGCCGGATGTGCCAGATTTCCACGAAAAGTAAAATTGGAGGCGCGAATCAAACCGCCGAAGCGATCGGTCAATCCAATTGCTTCTGACGTTTGGGCGAGCGAAATATCGGTGGCAGCGCCAGCGATTTTCCAGTTGTAGCGCGGAGAATGCCATTCATGCCCAATGTTGCCGCGAATTTTTCCACCGAAGACATCGGCATCGAACTCTAATCCAACTTGTTGGCTACCAAGACGCGATAAATCGATTGAAACGGACTCAAGGTCGAGGCCGCGCGCCAGGGTGAGTCCGGCGAGGGTCAGTCGATTCGCATCCCAGCGAGTCGCGCCGCGCAATTGTGAAAAGGTTTGGCGCAACCAGGGCGACGCGATCATCACTTCGCCAGCGCTGAAGCGGCCGGCTTCAATCTCGCTGGTGAAGAAAGTTCCGTTGCGGAGCAAAATCAGCGTTGGCCCGTCCTGCACGCGCATTTCTGAGCTGTGCACGCTGCCTTTCTGCGGGAGCAACCTTTGGAGTGTTCTCCAACCGGATTTGGTTATCCCCCGAACGTTCGGATTCTCGCGGTGGATTTCCCCACGTAGATCTTCAATCGAAAGATTCCGAACGGCAGGACCTCGCCGGCGCAAAAGAATGCGGCTAAAATTCAAATCGAGCTGCACTTGTGTCGCAGTGAGGTCGATGTGCAATGCATCCGCTCGGACGCTTTTCACATGAAGATTGCGAATCACGACGGAGTGAAGAAACGGCGCGTCGATCTTATCGATACTTGCGATGAGCCCTTCCTGCCGGCTTTTCCACCAGACCCACAAGCGAAGACCATTGGAAACCGCAAATGGCGCAAACGTAATCACCAGCAGTGTGATGAGCACGACCAACAAGGTAATGAGAAATAATCGATTCTTGGACGGCATCAGGTGGATGAAGGTGAATAGGAACCAGTGATCCGGCAATCACTGGTCACTATTCACGTTTCTTCTCGTTCTTGAAGATCAAATGCAACGGTTGCGGCGCATGAATGCGCTGGTCGAGCTGCTGCTGTAGCGCGCGCTCCGCGTCCTCGGGCAAACCGCTTACCGCTGCCTTTTGACGAGCGAGTTGGGGCAAGATCGACAATTCGCTTTGCACATCGGCACCGGAAATTCGGTTCCATAATCCGTTTTCGAACGCGAGAACGTCCACCTGCCCCTGCTCGACACCAAGAATTTGAGCGTGTGGGAGCTGAACAACGATTTCCTCGGGGCGAATATCGATTGCGAGGTTCTGCTCGAGATCGAAACCAGCCTTGGCGATGAATGTGCCATGCAGTTTCACGCGCTTCGAGCTGCCCACCCAGGTATGGAGGAACTCATGTTCGACTTCGATGCGCCTTGATAAGACGACCAACTCGCTCACTGGCGTGGTTTGTTCCATATAGACGCGGTCGTTGATAGTGATGCGCGGTTGCAGGTGCGCGATGCTGACGAACGCGTTTTTGATATCGCCGGCAATTCGTTCCGCTTCATCCGCCGATTGATGCGTCGTGCGCATCGGCCAGGTCTCGCTGCGATAAAAAATAAACCCGATCAGTAGCGCGACGATCAGACCGAGCAGCGTGAACGCAATCGGCCAGGAGAATTTGCCAGACTCTGCTGAATTGAACATTGGACGTTGGGCGTTGAGCGTTTCCCGCCTCGACGCAATTTAGTCGAGCAAGAGCGCGAGCACGAGCAAGAGCAGGAAGAAAGAGACAGATTTTGGTCTGCAAAAAAATTACCGCCCCCCACGCCCGATGGGCGTGAAGGGCGGCTGTTCCCCCCAGAACAATCGTATAAAACCTTCAGGCTTCTAAACGAGCTTCCGGCTGGTCGCAACAAGATTTTATATTAAAATTTTCACATCCTTCGGCCGGCGGCCCGGCGCGGCCAAAAAGAGCGATGAATTAGAAGAAATAAATGACATAGCCCGGCCCAGCGAAGCCATTGGCAGTGCGAAATCGCTAGCGAGATTTGGTTGCGCGAGCAGGCGTCGCGGTCTCTACTTTTACATGCGTAAGTTGGGTAACAACCCGTCCTCGCGCAGCTTTGCCGGTTCGTTGCTGGTTGCTCGTCCCGATATGCTCGATCCAAATTTCCGGCGCACCGTGCTTTTCATTTCCGAGCATGACCCGAATGAGGGTGCCTTGGGCGTGATCATCAATCGTCCGCTCGACAGGCAAGTGGTCGATCTGGTGAGTGAGATACCACCGGCAGGCCTCGCAGAGGTGCCTGTGTTTCTCGGCGGCCCAGTCGGCAAAAATCAACTGATGTTTGCGGCATTTGAATGGCAAAAGGGCGAAGGGCTCAAACTCAATCACCACGTCGCTCTCGAACAAGCGAGCGATGCAGCCGGAGAGAAATTGGTTACAATTTGCGCGTTTGTAGGCTACGCCGGCTGGGGAGCAGGCCAGCTTGAAAGTGAGCTGAAGCAGAAAGCATGGCTTCTGCAAAAAGCCAACCCTTCGCTGCTCAAGCTCGATCGCCTGCCAAATCTCTGGTTTGATATTATGCGCAGCCTGGGACCGTGGTATAAGATGCTGGCCGCCGCTCCTGACGATCCGTCGCGAAACTAAATGATAAGCGATGGGCGACGGGCAGGCGTTTTTGTCTTGTCACTCTTCACTCGTCACTCTTCACTTTCCTGAATGATCATCGGCGTCCCGAAAGAAATTAAAGAGCAGGAGCAACGCGTCGCGCTGTTGCCGTCGGCTGCGAATCTGCTTGCCCGACGCGGCCATCCAGTGCTGGTGGAACAGAATGCCGGTATCGGCTCCGGTTATCCGGACGAAGAATATGTCAAAGCCGGGGCAGAGATTGTCGATCAAGCAAAAGAAGTTTTTGCTCGCGCCGACATGATTGTGAAGGTCAAGGAGCCTCGGGAAGCAGAGCTTCCGCTGCTGCGCAAGGGCCAAATTCTTTTCACATATTTGCATCTGGCTGCCAGCAAATCTCTCACCGAGGCGTTGCTGAAATCTGGCGTGACCGCTGTGGCCTACGAGACAATCCAGATCGACCATCGTTTGCCGCTGCTGGAACCGATGAGCGAGATCGCTGGTCGCATGTCGGTCGTGATGGGCGCGAATTTTCTGGCAAAATACAATGGCGGTAGCGGAGTGTTGCTCGGCGGCGTGCCGGGCGTTTTGCCGGGGCGAGTCGTAATTATCGGAGGTGGTACTTCGGGCGTAAACGCACTGCGCATGGCAAAGGGCCTCGGCGCGGATGTAACCATTCTCGATGTCGATGTCGAGCGCTTGCGCTTTCTCGATCTAGCGATGGACAATATGCACACGCTTTATTCAAACGAGGCGAATCTCAATGAGCTGATGCCGGATTGCGATTTACTCATTGGCGCTGTTCTCTTGCCTGGGGCGAAGGCGCCGAAGCTCATCACGCGCGCGATGTTGCGGAAGATGAAGCGCGGCAGCGTCCTGGTAGATATTTCCATTGATCAGGGCGGCTGCGCGGAGACATCGCGGCCTACCACGCATCTTGATCCCGTTTACGTCGAGGAAGGCGTTACGCACTATTGCGTGGCAAACATGCCTGCAGCATACGCTCGCACCGCTACGCAAGCTCTTGCCAATGTGACCTATCGCTATGTCGAATTACTGGCCGATTTCGGACTCGATGGCGCGTGCAAAAAACAGCCCGCTCTCATTGGAGGCATCAACACCCGCGATGGACGACTTACCTGTCAGGCAGTGGCGGAAGCGCACGAATTAAAATACGAGCCGCCCCTTTAACTTAGGCCCATCGAAATATTTCCCGTTTAAAAGGAAATTCCAGTAATACCAAAAACTCCCTTGCTCCAATTATCCGATTACAGCAATGTGCCCTCTCAAACTAGCACTATGAAAAAATATATCTGTATTCTGGCCGGTGCCGCACTCCTTGCGGCGTGTGAGCAAAAGACCGAGACAACTCAGCCGGCGGCTACTCCAGCCTCCACGAGTCCGCCCGCAACCAGTCCAGCTTCAGCAACGGACACTTCCGCCGCTGGAACAGTTGAGTCTCCCGCGACAACAACTGAATCTCCTGCTGGAACAACTGAATCGCCGGCCGCGTCACCGCCCGGTTCGTAAGTTCCGCAGCATTCTTCTTTTTGCGAAGTCTTCTCCCAAGGACCTCCGGGAGAAGACTTTTGCTGTACAGTCGCGCGAGATGCAGCCAGCAGGCTCGTTCTCTTTTCCAAAGTCCCGGCGCCTGACGCGCGCGTCTGAATATGAGCGCGTGAAACGGGACGGGTCGGCCCGAGGCGGCAAACTGCTAACGCTCAGCGTGGTGCCGGCCGAGAATTCTGGCCGCTGCCGCGTGGGCTTTGTTACTTCGCGCCGTCTCGGAGGCGCGGTCGTTCGCAATCGTGTTCGGCGGCGTCTGCGGGAAATTGTGCGCCAGCACCAGCATCACTTGCGAGAAGGCGTTTGGATTGTGCTCGTTGCCAGGAAGGATGCCGCGACCGCGGGCTATCGCGCGCTGGAACATGAGTGGTTGCGTCTGGCAAGGCGCGCTTCTATCCTGCTTTGATGCTCTGGCTGGTTCGTTTTTTCATTCGCGTTTATCAATGGACGCTCTCGCCGCTGCTTCGTTTGCTTTGCGGTCCTAATTCCGGCTGCCGATTTACGCCGACTTGTTCAGCATATTTTCTGGAGGCAGTCGCGGTGCACGGGATCCGCCACGGAAGCTGGTTGGGATTGAAGCGTCTCGCTCGATGTCAGCCTTGGGGCGGATGTGGATATGACCCCGTTCCACACCGCGAAAATCCAGTATCGAGCATTCAGTATCCAGCATCGGAGTCGGCCGCTGGATAGGTGCTTCGCCAGAATTTATGGATCGAACTGCGTGGATTGTCGTTGCTCTTTGTGTGATTGGGCTCGTCCTGTGGGAATTCTATCTGGCAAAACAGATCGCTCCCAAACCTGCTCCGGTCAGCGTTGCGCCGGGCCGGCCTTCCCCGACGGCCGCTCCCGCAATTCTTGCACCTTCGCCATCGCCGACTCCTGTCGCCGAAGCTGCACCCGGCAGGGCACCAACTCCGAGCTTTACCGAGAAGATCGAGACATTGCGCAATTCAGACGTTGAGCTGCGTCTGACAAATCGCGGCGGCGGAATTAAGCAAGCGGTCCTGCTCAAACAAAGCGCCGAGAAAGGCCAGCGCGTTGTTTTAAATTCAGATCAGAGCGCACCGATCGGCGCGATTTTGGAGCAACCTTCTACGCCAACACTCCCCGAGTTTACCGCGTCTGCGCAATCGGATTCGGTGCAATTTGAGCGCACAACGGCCGAGCAGGTCGCGATTCGAAAAAAGTTCTTCTTCGAAAAATCTCCGGAGAACAAAGACAACTACGTGATCGAAATGGATGTTGATCTCGAGAACCGGGGCGACAAGCCGTATCAAAGCGGTGGCTACTTTGTCGCGCTTGGTTCCGCGGCCCCAATTCATCCGAGGGATTATCCTTCGTACACACGTCTGGTCTGGTGCGCCAACTGTGGTGGTTGGATTACTGCTGGAGCCAAAGGAATTGACGTCGGCTGGTTCGCGAGCAGTGGCGGTTTTCTCGGCCTAGGTCAGCACGCTGCCAGGCCGAGTTATCAGGAGAATCTTGCAGGCGCGGAATGGGTCGCGGTGAGCAACCAATTCTTCACCACGTTGATAGCGCCTCTGACTGCCACGCTCGCAGGGAAGGATGTCGATCCGTGGAAAGCCAACAGTGTATGGGCTCGGCGCTTCGATTTCGAGTACGCTCCGGATCAAAAACTAGCCGGTATCGAAGGTGCGCTTGGATTGCCCGGATTTCAGTTGCGGCCAGGGCAAACCTACAGCGCCCGTTTCGAAATCTATGCAGGCCCGAAACTCTATCATCGCCTTGCACAGTTGCCGCACAACGAAGCCGAGGTCATGGACTTCGGGATGTTCAAGGTGGTCTGCCAGTTTTTGCTAAACTTCATGAACCTGCTGCACAGTTGGCTGCGCGATTATGGCCTCGCGATTCTGGCCCTCACCACGATCATCAAACTCACGCTTTGGCCAATCCAAAACAAAGCGAATCGCTCCATGCGCCACATGGCTGCGCTCTCGCCGAAGGTGCAGGAGTTAAGGGACAAATATAAAGACGACCCGACCCGGATGAACCAGGAGATGATGAAGCTTTACAAGCAATACGGCATTAATCCGGTCGGCGGTTGTTTGCCGATGATGATTCAAATCCCGATCTTCTTCGGCCTCTTCAAAATGCTCGGGCAGGCAGTGGAATTGCGAAACGCGAAGTTTCTTTGGGTAAGAGATCTTTCGCAGCCCGACACGATAGCGCACCTGCCGATGCTCGGTTGGCCGATCAACATCATTCCGCTTTGCATGGCCGCGACCCAGATCTGGCTCATGGCGATGACGCCCAAGACGGGCGATCCCACGCAACGCCGAGTGATGATGTTTACGCCGCTAATCTTTCTGTTTATCTGCTACAACTTTGCGGCAGCTTTGGCATTGTATTACACTGCACAAAATCTTTTCAGCATCCTGCAATTTTATCAGAACAAACGACAACCCACGCCGACGCTTGAAAAAGTTGCGCCTGCCGGAAAACGAAAACGATGATGACCCCGAAAGATCTGCTCGACACTATGCTCGGTTATCTCGGTTTCGTTGTGCAAATCGAGGAAACCACCAACGAAGGTGGCAATCCGACCCTGCAGATTTATACCGAAGAAAGTCGGCGCCTCATTGGACGCGACGGCGAGACGCTCGAAGCGATCCAGTTTTTGCTTAACCGGCTGTTGCAAGCCAGAGACAAAGACGCAGAAAAAGTCATCGTCGATTGCGAACATTACCGTTCCATGCGCGAAGATCGCATCGTGCAACGCGTGCGCGAATTGGCTGACCGCGTGCGCATCACAGGCCGTTCGCTTCAGCTTGAACCGATGAATTCCTACGAGCGACGCCTCGTCCACAATGCTTTTAAGGACGATCCCGAAGTCGCAACCTGGAGCCCATCCGATTCGGCGCGCATCAAGCAAATCACTCTGCTAAAACGCCGGCCAAAAAAAGAGACAGCCTCTCAGGAGAAGGCAATTTCCTAATCGCCACCGACTTCGACGTTGGATGTTCGGCGTTGGGCGTTGGACGGTTTCGAGCTAAACCGCGCCACATCTGTCCCGCTTCCCGCGCGCACGTGCGGCCGCCACTGAAATTTCGCCAAAAGCGGGTTGTCTTTTCCTTCTACTGCGTCGGCAATGATTTCGCCAAGCACAGGCGCAAACTTAAAACCGTGTCCGCAATCACCCGCAGCAATGACTAATCCTTTGCGGTCCGGGTCGCGTGCGATCCAGAAATGTCCATCGTGCGTATCGCAATACATGCAGACGCGCATGTAAACGATCGAAGCATCGGCCAGTGCAGGGAACGTGGATGATAGAAACTCGCGCAAATTCTTTTCGTCTTCGGGAGTGACAGCGCGTTTGGTAGATTCTGGCGACATCTCCCGGCCGGGGCCGTGATTCGCGATCTTCACCACGCCGTCGCGATTAATTGGAAATCCGTAATAGCCAGTCGTTGTGATGTCCGCGCCGAAAACCGGAAAACGCTCGGATGCGAATAGATCAGGCTGTCGAGGTTTCAGGTGAAACACCGGCTGGCCGGTGGTGCGAAAAAAGTTTTTCGTAAAAGCCAGCAGATACGGCGTCCACGCGCCCACGGCCATCACGACAAAATCACCAACGACGCGTTGTCCATCACTTATCACAATTCCGTTCACGCGATCATCGCCCTCATCCAATCGCGAGAATCTGACTCCTTCGCGCAACTCAATGCCCAGCGATTTAGCGCGCTCAACTAGTTTTGCAGTGACGCGACCGCTTTCCGCATATCCGGCCTCCACCTCGAGAACGCCATCTCGATAAAGTTCCGGATTCCACGCCGGGAATCGTTTCCACAGCCGCGCTGAGTTCATGCGCTCGATCTTGTGTCCGCCGCGCTCCAATGTTTTGAAACTTTCGTGCTCGAAATCACCTGGCTTCATTTCTCGCCGCCGCACGAACATCACGCCGACTTCGTGATACAAATCCACGCCGAATTCCTCATTCCATTTGCGCCAGAGTTTGATCGAGCGTTCCGCCAGCGCCGTGTAATCCTCATCCGCGCCGTAAGCCCTGCGCACCGCCTTACTGATATCGGTGGACGCCGCTAGCGGGTGCGGCAGCGGCCCCGGATCGACCAACGTCACCTTGTGACCGCGTTTCTTTAATTCGATTGAGGCCGTAACACCATTAATTCCAGCGCCAACGACGATGACTTTCGACATTTTCAGAACAGCGCACGTTGTAGTGGCGCTTGTGTCAAGCGCCGATCTTATCGCAGCGCGCGTTGCCGTTCGAGCAGGGTCGGATGCGAGTAATAAAAGCCGCTGTAGAGCGGGTGCGGAGTGAGATTGCTCAGATTTTTTTCGCTCAATTTACGCAGTGCATGAATGATCGATTGCGCCCCTCCCATTGTCGCGCGGGCGAATGCATCCGCCTCGTATTCGAACCGGCGCGACCAGATATGAATGAGCGGCGAGAGCCAGAAGCTGACAGTTCCGGCCAGGAGTCCAAAAAGCAGAATCGCAGGGGCGACATTCGGAACAGCAAAGTCTGCCTGATAC
>Ga0209808_1002003_pt1 | contig 10512 bp, 11 predicted proteins | sample GraSoiAngelo_157_FD_186171 | JGI IMG/M metagenome (GOLD analysis project Ga0209808, IMG submission 186171) | Grasslands soil microbial communities from the Angelo Coastal Reserve, California, USA - 14_1009_16_20cm (SPAdes) (version 2) | ecosystem: Environmental > Terrestrial > Soil > Grasslands ...
GCGCGCTCAAGGAAATGCAGAGCGCCGGGAAAATCCGACACGTTGGACTATCGAATGTAAGCCCCGAGCAAATCGCGCGGGCCCGCAAGGTCCTGCCGATCGTGAGTGTCCAGAACCAGTACAACCTTGGGGACCGCAAATCGGAAAAGGCGATCGATTATTGCGAGAAAGAAAATCTTGGGTTCCTGCCGTGGTTTCCAGTCGGTGGCGGTCGTAGTGTGAAATCAGCGGCGCTCGACGCGGTGTCGAAAGCGCACGGCGTCACCGTTTATCAAGTGGCGCTGGCCTGGTTGCTGCAACGCTCGCCGGTGATGTTGCCGATTCCCGGCACGTCGAACATCCAGCATCTCGAGGACAACGTGGCTTCGGCCAAATTGAAATTGACGCCGGAAGAGTGGAAGACGCTCGCCGGGTGAGCAGGCGAGGATAGAGGACGCTAGGTCGAGAATTGAGCGCGGAGTTCGGCAGAGACGCGGGTGGGTTTTCCCGTGCGAACATCAATCGGCACCCAAAGCGTGCGCGCTTGGGAAAGCAGCTGGTTGTCGATCCTGCGACGGACTTCGGTGAAGCGTTCGAACTTCAGCCGGCTGGCTTGGCCGACCCACGTGCGCAAAACAATCTCGTCTCCGAAAGACGCCGGCAACTTGTAATCGATCTCGTGCCGTAGCACGATCCAGCCGATCGCGGCCTGCGATTGCGCGCTCGCGAGCGATTTCCAATGCGCAGTCGCAACATCCTGGATCCAGCGCAAGTAAACGGTGTTGTTCACGTGGCCTTGCTCATCAATGTCGGTCGACAGCACCGGAACGGTCATTTCGAAGATGGCGGCGCTCACACGGGGAAAGTAGGAAGTAGAAGTTAGAAAATGCTAGAGACGAAATTCAGTGTCGCCGCCGTACGCGCTCGAGTGGGTCGGCATGTCGAGACGCGAAACGAGCGGTTTTTGATCGCCATTCACAAATTCAAGGTCTAATGCCCAACCGACCGGTGCAACGTCAGATGTCGGTTTTCAAACGAAAGCGCTTCATCAGCTCCTGACGGATCTCCATTTGCAGGTCCGGTTGCAAGCGGCTGAGTATTTTTTCGCGGCGTTCTGGGTCCATCGCGGCGAGGTCGCGCACCAGTTTGTCGCGACTCTTATATTTAGCGTACTTGCTCCAGCCGATTCCGGCAGCAATGAGAGCCGAGATGATCCAGACGGTAATGTCGGTTCCCGAAACCACGGACGGAATTAAGAATTAAGTGGGAAGAATTAGGAAGTCAGAAGAGAGCCGTTCCACCTGGAGCCGGTTGGGGCTTGTTTTATGACAATTATGAGCGATAATCGAAATAAGTTTCTCTGCGGCGATTTCCCGGGACCTGAACAGATTCTACTCCGGTCCGGGGTTAATCCTTCGCCCCCGTGATTCTCGCCATACCCAATTATGAAACCCGAACTCGTTAAAGCTGCGGCCGAAGTAATTACTAATCAGCAAATCCTGGTCAACATGGTATCGCGCCGCGTTCGGCAGCTCTGCCGCGGCCATCGACCCCTGGTTGAATATGCGCCTGGGCTCGGGCACGCCGACATCGCGCTAACCGAGATTGCCAACCTCAAGCTGGCTTACGAGTCTACCCTCGGCCAAAATGGGAACGGCGCTGCAGCTGCGGAAGTGGTGCAATTTCCCGGTATTATCGTCGAGAAAAAGACGAAGAAAAAAGCCGCGTGACCGCGGTTACGCGGCTCTTACGTTTCTAACTCTGCCAAACAACGGAATGTAGCTGGCGCTACATCCGGTGCGGGTTGTGTTTTCCTTTTTGCCAACCGAAGTGATGTCCCGGCGGTGTCGGTTTCGGTGATACCCTCGCTGGATTATTATTCGGACCGAACCCGATCCCGTTGCCGTGCGGTTGTGCCATGGCGTAGATGGACAGCAAAAAACATCCCGCCACAATCGTGACGATCGATCTCATGATCTTTTCCCTCCTTTTTCCCGCCTTCGCTGATTCGAAGGCCTCGTAATAAAAGACGAATCCTGCCGTGCCGCTATTCACGGGTGGGCAGGAATTATCGAACTGTTGAGACTGCGGCGTCGGCGGCGCAGCCTCCTACGTTATACTCCGGCGAGCGAACGATTTCGCGCGCGATGCGACGCGCTTCTTCTTCGAGCGAGCCAATGGTGAAATTCGGACAAGTGGTGCGGTCGGCCAGATACTCCCGGACCCATTGCTCGAGCCCGCCGCTGCGTTCGCATTGAGCGATGTGGACGAGATTATGCAAAATCAATTCGCGATCGTTCCAGGCATCAACGCAAATAATGAGAGCATGACCAAAGCCCGCGCAACGTTATCACCGAAGACACACTAATTAAAACTCGCTCGCTGCCCATCTCGCTCGCTCCTACCCTGGTCGCTTAACCTTTTATGTCGCGCGTCCCGCGCGCTCCATTCTTACTTGGTCAGCGCTCCCGGGTGATATTTCTTCCAGTAACGAATGGCGGCGCCGACTGCCATGTAACTGGGATCGGCTGCTTCGTAGCCGTCGATTTCGGCCTGAGTTGCGCCGCCTTTGCGTAAGTCGGCGTGTTCAAGCTCGGCGAATGTCGATCTAAGCTTTGCTTCGTCGTCACCCGCGCGAATCCGTTCGCGAAACCATTCCGACCAGCGCGCGACGCGCTCATCTACAAGATCGAGATGTTCCGAGACCGGTCCCGCAATTTTCCCGAAATGTGGCAGATAAAGATTTGCGGCGTTTAGTTTGCGAATTTTTGCGATCGATTCGCGCCACGATTCGACGTCCAGCTCCGGCGGAACGAACGGTGGAATCGGCGGGCCGTTGCCGATGCGAACACCGGCGATGTCGCCGCCGAAAACCTTATCCTCCCAATGATAAACATGATGATGACTGGCGTGGCCCGGCGTGGCGATGGCGCGAATTTCAAACGGCGGCACGTGCACGATCTCGTCGTCTTCCAGAATTTTGACGCGCTTCGCCGGTACCGGCCCGATCCGCCCCCAAAGACGTTGCATGTCGTCACCGAAAATGCGCGTGGCCGACTCGATCAACTTTGTCGGATCGATCAAGTGCGGCGCGCCGCGCGGATGGACGTAAACCGTTGCTCCCGATTCCGCGAATCGCCACGCGGCCCCGGCGTGATCGAAATGAATATGGCTGAGAAAAACGTGGCGCACGTCCTCCGGTTCCGAGCCGGAGTCGCGGAGAGCAGCAGTCACGTTCTTAAAAGTCGATTCCGGTCCGGTATCGAAGAGGGCGATGCCGTCGCTCGTCTCGAGGGCGGTCGCGGCAACGATACCGGGATGCCCGAGCTGTTTAGTATCCAGGACGTGAATCTTCAAAGTAGGAAGTAAAAATTAGAAGGTAGAAAAGCTAGAAATGGCAGCTTACTTCTTACTTATCGCGACAACGTACGCCGCTTTCGGAATCGCGAACTCGTTGCCTTTGGCATAAGGCTGGACCGCTTTCTCAATCGCGGTCTGGACTTTGCGAAGTACTTCCGGCGTTTGCCGCGCAAGAAGTCCGGCGGTGCGAACGCCGGCGTTTAGTTCGGCATCGAAGACGAATCGCGCAGTCGGGACGTTCCATTCAATCCGGTGGACCTGGAAGGTCATTGATGCCCGGTCAAACCCGGCGCGCGCCAGCGCGTTCCGGAATTCTTCCTCGCTCTCAAATAAATAATGCGGTGGCCCCGGTGGAAGATCGACGTCGAGGTTCGCGTGCGCCCGAATCGCGTCATCCACCAGTTTCACAAATGGGTTTTCGGAAATCTTCGCCCAGGTCGTGAAACCGAACCTGCCGCCACTTTTGAGAACGCGAGCCGCTTCTGCGCAGGCACGCGCTGGATTCGCGAGGTGCAGCAGCGCGAAGTTCGCGACGACGCGATCAAAGCTGGCATCGGGAAAGGGAAGATTTTGCGCATCGCCCTGACGAAATTCGATCCGCGGGAACTTTTTTTTCGCGATCGCAATCATTTCCTCGGAAAAATCGAGACCGATCGGAATTGCACCGCGTTCCGCGGCAGCGGCGGACACATAACCTGGACCGCAACCGACATCCAGGATCGACATCTTCCCGGAAACCTTCGCGGCATCGAGCAACCGCGGAATGAATTGGCGGGTCGAGCTTGACCAGGTCGAATCGTATTTGTTCGCGACGCGCTCCCAGCCGGCGTGTTCGAATTCGGTGAAGGCGTCGTTCATTATGAAAGTATCAAGGATGAAGTATGAATGTTAAAGAGAAAGACACTGTGACAAGGGAAGAGCGATCGCTGTTGGAGACGTTGGACAAAAGCGTGCGATCGGAAAAAGTGCACGCACAGATTCTTCCGATTCTGGAGCGCGTGCGCACTCAGCTCGCGCGGAGACCAAACTCATTGATGGCCTGGGAACCGATCGCTCTCGAAACGTTCGGCGCCTTGCCGTCGGCGATTCGCTCAGGCTGGGTCTTTATCCTGCGCGCAGGCTCCGACACGGGGGCCGAGCGCCATCCCAACAGTCACCAACGCATGATGTCGTTCGACGGCACGGGCGATCTCAAAACCGATGCGAAGTCTGCCGAGAACGAAGTCCAAACGGAGTCTGAGATCGTTTGGCAGTCGAATCTTTTGGTGAGTGATCCGCAAGCGCTGTTGGAGCGGCGCTGGGTTTCAATTCCGCAAAATATCTGGCATCGGCCGGTGATTCCGAAAGGCGCAGATTGGGTGGTGGTTTCGTTTCACACCGTGCCCGCAGCCGAATTGATCGAGGAAAGGCCCGGCGCTAAACAAATGCTTTATCTCAGCGAGCAGGGTGAAACGGCGAAAACCCGCCGCGATTAGCGTGTCCCCGAAGCCAACAGTTTTTCGAAGCGTGGGTTACTCCGCAGGGGATCGAACATCGGATCGAGCCGCAGCAACGCAGGAGTAAGCGGTACGTTTCCGGCCAGGTGGCCTGCATATGGTATCGAAAGCAATTTCTGTAGAGCCGCGATCGCGCGCTCGGGCTCTCCTATCCGCGCCGACACTCGAGCGAGAATCTCGATCGGAATAGGATTAGTCAACGCGTCTTTCTCGATCGGATTCGCGGCGATGGCGCGTTCGGCCAGAGCCAACGCGGCGGCTTTATCACCAAGGCCCGCATCGGTCAGCGCGAGGTCTGCAATGAGGCCCCAATTTTCCGGCTGTTCTTTGAGGACAGATTCCAGTTCGCTGCGCGCCTGCCGCCACGTTGCCTGGGCGCCGCCATGGTCGCCCGTGACCTCTTGCGCCCAGCCCAACCAAAACCGCAGTTCGCCATTGAAGTACCCTAACGCCGGATCCGGCTTGACCAGTATTTCCTTTAGCCGAGCGATAATCGGTGCCGGGTGCCGTTCTAAAATCGCTTGGTAAACTTCTGTTTCCAAGCCGGAGGGGTCGTCCGCGTTCGGATGCAGCGGAGCGAGTAGTGCGGATGCACGCGGCAAGTCGCCCTCGGCTTGTGCGATCGCCGCTTTTTCCGCAATGGTGCCGACATCCCCCGGAATGATATCGAGGACCTGATCAAGCTTTCGCAGCGCTTCGGGGAAACGGCGAAGCGCGATGTAGGACGCCGCGTGCTGGGTGATTAATCTCGCGTTGCGTGGGTCGAGCCTCTCGGCTTCGCTGAAGTAAGACTCGCTCTGGTCCCAGTGGCCTTGCCTTCGTGCGACATAGGCCAGCGCTTCAAGAAGCCGGCTGCTATTTGGCAGGAATTGGCGTGCCTGCTCAAAGTAATGCACCGCGGTGTCGTAATCCTTTAGGCAGGCGTAGTGGTAATATCCCTTGGCGTGCAGCGCTTCGCCGAGATTGGGCTGCAGCATGAGGGCTGTTTCAGCTGCCTGCCGCGCGTCTTCGCGCAGAGCGACCGTTGGTTGAAGATTCTGTGTGCTGAAGCCGATCGCATCCACATATGACAGCAGCGCCCAGCTCAGCGCGAATTTCGGGTCCAACCGCACCGCTTCTTTCAGATATTGCTGTGCACCACGGGAGTTGGCAGGTGTGTTGGCCCCTTTCAGACTATAAGCCAAACCACGCAAATAGGCATCGTAGGCCTCGGGGTTGTTTGTCGGTTTGGCTGCAAGAATTTCCTCTTCCCGACCGGTGAGTTTTGTTTGTATTTGATCGGCGATCGCTTTGGCCACTTCACTCTCGACCGAAAAGATATCGGTCAGCTTGCGATCAAAGGTTTCACCCCACATATGGGCATCGTTTGAAGCGTTAATGAGCTGAACATTCACGCGCACTGCGTCGCCGCTCTTTTGCACGCTTCCTTCCACGATATGCGCGACCCCCAGTTGTTTTGCGATCTCGCGAAGATTTTCCGGCATGCTTTTGTAATATTGAGTCGAGGTCCGCGAGATCACCTTCAGATCGGAGATCTTTGATAAGCGGGTCAGAATCTCGTCCTGGATGCCGTCGGCAAAGTAGGCGTTTGCTCTTTCCCCGCTCCGGTTCTCAAAGGGCAGTACTGCTATGCTTTTTTTAGGAATGGATGGACCGGCAACTGTAATGACTGATGTCGATCGTCGCAGGAAAATCACCGAAGTTACAGCAAAGACCAGAATCGACAGAGACAGAGCAACGATAACGGCCGACTTGGGCCAGCTGGTGGGACTGATCGGCCGAACAACGGCGGATTTTTGCTTCCATCTTCTGCCACGTCTGAGCTTTTCCGGCAAAGTCGGATTTCCGAGGCCGTCCTTGTAGAGGTTGACGATGTGCAGGCGCAAGCCGTGCTTTACCTCGCACTCGCCGAAATCGTGCAAGTAAGGTCGCCAATGCCGGTACTGGGCCAGGTCGTCGGCTAGATGTTTGGATAGGAGAATATGGCCGGCGTCGCCGCAGTCCATCACCCGTTGGGCCACGTTGATTCCGGTTCCGGCGACATTGAGCGTGTCATTAACGTCTCGCACTTGATTGACCGGACCGCTGTGAATCCCCATTCGCAAACGGACATTGGAATTCTCTTTTAGTTTCTGGCTGATCTCTAATGCGCAACGGACCGGCTCTTCCGGGCTCTGAAAAAAGAGAAGCGCCATCCCATCACCGGTCGGGACGCGGATCAATTTGCCGCTAGCTTCGGCCTTTCGAAAACATTCGGTGCTTTTGACGACGCGACCAAGTTCTTGGACCGAATCGATCTGTTCATTTACGAGCAGCTTCGAATAACCGACGATGTCGATTAAGAGTAAATGCGCGATCTCGAGCTGGAGATCGGGCTGGGGCAGCTCCGGTGTAGGTAGCGTGGGCACTCGCCGTCCTTCGCAGGTAGGTATTATCGCCGCTTACAAGTTCATGGTCGAGCAAAATCCCCGAAAGATGCCAATTGGATGGTTGTTTCGTTTCACAACGTGTCGGCGGAAGAGCTGATTGAGGAACGGCTGCGCTTCCAGCCGCACTAAGCAAATGCGCTATCTCGGCGCCCAGGGCGAAGCGGTAGAGAAAAGCGGCGATCAGGGCGCAGATTGAGTACTTCTTCGTCCCAACATCAGCGCTGCTACAATGCCGACGCAAAGGAAGCCGATGACCTGGATGAGGATGTAGCTCGCCGTGTAAATGGCGGGGAAGCCGTACCAGTTCCAATAAGAAATATTCGTGGCGATGGCGGCCAGAATTCCAGTGGTCAAAACGAAACCAACTCGGCCGCCGAAACTCGAAATGCTGGTTTGAGCGAGAAGGAAAACGGCCAGGATGGCTTCGACAACTTCGGTGGCGAACTCGATACCAAGATACCGGGCGAACGTGAATGGACGGGCCGAGTTATACATCAAAATCCCCGACGGCTCGGTGGCCAGCTTGTCCATGGCCTTTTTCATCGCTTCCTGTTTCTCATGACGAGTTGCGTTCTCTCCGACGCCCGGCCCTGGGAAAATATAAAGTCCGGTTTTGTCGCCCATGTTGCTTTGCATGGCGGCAACCACGGCCGATTCGTTCGGGATTTCTTTGATGCCTGTTTCTCCCAACGGAAGCATCATGTGCGCGATCGACGTCCAAATGAACATGACGACGCCGCCAAGTATTCCGGCGAAAAAGATGCGAGTGCTCATGGCCGAATTACAAAGGAGAAAGTCGAAATTAGGAAGGAAAAAGGCCGATTTTAATGCTTGCCCTGCGGCCCGCGGATCGACATTCTCGATGTTCGTTAAGCTTAACCAATCCTAACTAATCCTATGAAAACATCTCTTTTGTCGTTCATCACCGCGCTGGCGGTTGTCGCGTTTGTCAGCTCCTGTCAGTCACAGAAGAAAGAGGAGACTGCGACAACGACCACGGCAACCACTCGCGCCCCGGCCAAGAAAACGACAGCGAAGGCGAAGGCGACCGCGACCCCGAAGGCGAAGGCGACAGGGAAGACGACGCCGCAGCCGACGACGCCGCAACCTTCGACGCCGCAGCCGACGCCGTAAGCGGACGGTAAATTTAAACAGGCGGACGAGAAGTCACACCGAAAAGCTTTCGCCGCACGAACAGTGGGCGACCGCGTTCGGGTTTGTGACTTTGAATCCGCCTTTTTGCAGGTCCTCGCTGTAATCGAGGACTGAGCCGCTAACAAAGAGCGCGCTTTTCGGATCGACCACGATGCGAACTCTCGAGGTCGGGACGAGAATGTCGCGCTCTTTTGGTCCATCGACCAAGTCCATTGCGTATTGCAGACCCGAGCAACCGCCGCCCACCACGGCCAGGCGCAACGCGCCGTTTGGATTTCCTTTTTTCTCGAGCAATGACGCGAGTCTATTTGCCGCCTTGTCTGTGACCCGGATCAGGCGCTCGTTGCCGATCTTGTAATTAGGATTCGCTGTTTCAGTACTCATCAAAACAAAAATGTCCGCAAACTTGACCGGTTTAACCGGTCAAGTTTCTATCGGCTCTAATTTCGAGTGTTCCGCTGGTTCTGTAAATTGGATCGAGAGATTGTCTTCTGCGATCGCTTCAACTTCGGTCAAAGTCGAAACCTGTGAGAATTTTTCCCGAAGCCGCTTCGCCTCCGGCATCGATTTCGAATAAGCCATCAGCCGCGCCCGCATCGAGCGAATAGCCGGTTCTTCCGCGCCCCATTCGCGCACGATTAATTCACAGTGCCGCAAAATTAATTTCCAGCGCTCGTCTAACCCCGGTGGATCGAAAATCTCGCCGGCGGTCAGGTACCCTTTCGTTTCGCGAAAAATCCACGGCGCACTCATGGCCGCGCGGCCAATCATCGCACCGGCAATTCCGGTTTCACTGCGTCGTCTCGCGATGTCAGCGGCCCTGGAAAGGTCGCCATTGCCAATCACGGGAATCGGAACGGCGACGGCGACTTCGCCAATGACGTTCCAATCCGCGCTGCCCGAGTAACCTTGCGCGCGGGTGCGTCCGTGCACGGTGAGTGCCGCAATTCCGGCATCGGCAAGAATGCGCGCGACGCACACGGCGTTGACCGAGTCTGCATCCCAACCGATTCGGATTTTAGCGGTCACAGGCATCGGCGAAATCGCGCGCACGACCTCGGACGCAACATTGGCAAGTGTCGGGCAATCCTTCAGCAGCGCCGAACCGCCATTTTTGCAAACGACCTTATTAACGGGGCAGCCGAAGTTTAGATCGACAAAGTCTGGACGGACCCAATCGACAACTTGTTTCGCGGCTTCGGCCATGTGCTGGGCGTTCGCCCCGAAAAGTTGAACGCCGATTGGCCGCTCGATTTCATCAAAGTCGAGATATTCGCGAGTGCGCTCGTTCCGCCGAAAAATTCCTTCCGCCGAAACAAACTCGGTGGTGAGAACGTCCGCGCCGTATTCCTTGCAGAGCTGGCGAAAAATCTTATCCGACACGCCAGCCATCGGCGCGAGATAGAGCGGGAAACGATTTTGAAACCAAGTTAGGGGCATATTTCCGATGCGCTATTTTCTCACAAAATCGGCGATGTCGCACCTGATCGGCTTGGGTTTTCCTCTCGGCGCTCCACCCGGTCGCGATCCCAGCCCAGAGGAGGGAATGAGGGTAATTTTAAGCTGCGCTGCGGAGCAATTGCGCGACCTCGTTTTGCACGTTCTCCAGTTCGTCGAGACGCAAACCCGGATCGGGCACGATGAACGCGTCGCCGGTGGCGCCATGTTCGTAAATCAGGAGGCGGCCCTTCTCGGCATTTTCAGTTTTGATTTGTTTGAGAACGCGTTTCCGTTCGAGCATCGCGGCCAACACGTAACAGGCGTTGGCCGGCGGCTTTTCCGACGAAATCAATCGACGAAACAGTTGCTCGGCGTTTTCTTTTGCCAACGGCTCGGGCGCGGAGTCTGGCAGCGGTTCGTAGCGTGTTTTCCAAAAAGAAAACGGCTGGATGTTTTCATTCCGGTTCTTCCATGCTTCCTCGCTCAAATCTTCGCGGCGGAAACCATCGGCGTCGCGAAAGAGGAGCGTGTAAAAAATTTCCCCGGGTTCGAATGGACGTTGGGTCGTGGCGCAGGCGTCAGCGCGATGCTTGATTGCCCAATCGTTTGGCAACGGATTCATCGGGCGAATATACGCCGCCCGCCGGCCAGTT
>Ga0209808_1002006_pt1 | contig 10510 bp, 9 predicted proteins | sample GraSoiAngelo_157_FD_186171 | JGI IMG/M metagenome (GOLD analysis project Ga0209808, IMG submission 186171) | Grasslands soil microbial communities from the Angelo Coastal Reserve, California, USA - 14_1009_16_20cm (SPAdes) (version 2) | ecosystem: Environmental > Terrestrial > Soil > Grasslands ...
AGCAGGCGCAGGCCGCCTACCCCTACTACATGCAGTTCACTGCCGCGGACGATGCGCGGTTCTGGTTCTACAACTCGATGCATTTCCCGGAACCGATGTCGGCGTTCGACATGGTGACGGCCGAGGCTGCGTATTGTGCTCTCGGCTCCTCCACCACGCGCGTGCACTGCCTGCCGACCACGCTCGGGATCGACTACCGGATCATCAACGGGCGCGTCTACATCGGTGGCAACGCCGTGACGGACCCAGCGGAAATCGCCCGCCGCACCGGCGAGTTCCAGCAGCGCGCCTTCTACTATTACGGCAACTGGGAGCGCCTGTATGCGCAGTGGCGCGAGAAGATGCTGGCGCTGATACGCGAAGCCCAGGCGTTACCGAAGCTCGAGCTGCCGGAATTCGAGCCGCTCGCGAACGTGCACTCCGGGCGCGGCATTGCCTCGAACCATCAGCTTCTCGAGACCTACCAGAAGACCCTCGAGGGCTACTTCCGGATGTGGCACCACCACTTCGAGTTCCTGCTGCTCGGCTACGGGGCCTACATGACCTTCTTTGCCTTCTGTAAGAAGGCCTTCCCGGAGATCAGCGACCAGACCGTCGCGCGCATGGTGGCGGGGATCGAGGCGGAGATCTTCCGTCCCGATGAGGAATTGCGCCGCCTCGCCCGCCGGGCGGTGGAGCTCGGCGTCGACGCTGAGTTCCAGGAAGGACGCACGGCGCAGGCGATCATGACGGCGCTCGGGACGCGGGGAGCCGCCGGGCGGGAATGGCTCGAGGAACTCGCGACCTCGCGTGATCCCTGGTTCAACATCAACGTCGGGGACGGCTTCTACCATTACCACCGCTCCTGGAACGATGACCTGTCCATGCCCTTCGCTGGCCTCCCGGGCTACATTGCCCGGGTCAAGGCGGGAGAGTCCCTCAAGAGGCCCATCGAGAAGCTCCAGGCGCAGCGCCGGCAGCTGATCCAGGACTATCGGGACCTCCTCGGCTCTGAGGAGGAGCGGCAGGCCTACGATCAGATGATCGCTCTCGCCCATCGGGTTTTCCCGTACGTCGAGGGGCACAAGTTCTACTGCGAGCATTGGTACACGAACCTTTTCTTCAACAAGATCCGCGAGTTCGGGGCCTTACTCGCGGCGCATGGGTTTTTCGCGCACGAAGCGGACGTGTTCCACCTGACGCACTACGAGGTCGAAGCCGCGATCATCGACCTCATGACCTCCTGGTCGAACGGCTCGCCGCCGCGGGGACCAGAGCGCTGGCCGCAGATCGTGAGCGAACGCCGGGCGGCGATCGGCGAGTGGGCCAAGCACAGCACCCCGCCCGCCTTAGGTCCGGTCCCCGACGTGATCGACGATCCGGCGATCGTGATGCTCTGGGGCATCACGCGCGAGAGCCTGGACCGGTGGCTGCGCGCCACGAGCGATGCGGGGAGCCGCGAGCTGCGCGGCTTTGCCGCCTCGAGCGGCATCGTCGAGGGTCCGGCGTGCGTCGTGAGGTCGGTGGAGGAGATCGCGCGCGTACGCCAGGGGGACATTCTGGTCTGCCAGATCACCAATCCCACCTGGGCACCGATCTTCCAGAAGATCGCGGGCGCGGTGTCCGACATCGGCGGCTCGATGAGCCACGCCGCCATCGTGGCGCGGGAGTTTGGTCTTCCCGCGGTCGTCGGGACCGGGAACGCGACCTCGCGGATCAAAGACGGTCAGCGCATCCGCGTCGACGGCGGCCGCGGCGTCGTCACGCTCCTCTCGTAGCGAGCCTCATGGGTGCCGGCGCGCACATCGCCTGGTTCGACGAGATCGGGCTCGGCGATCGGGAGCAGGTCGGCGGCAAGGGCGGGAGCCTGGGTGAGCTCACGCGGGCAGGGATCGCCGTGCCGCCGGGATATGTGGTGAGAACTGCCGCGTTCGAGCGGTTCCTGGAGTCGCTCGAGCGCGAAGCACCGGTGCGCGCGGCCGTGGCGGCGCTCAAGGGGGACGACCTCGAATCGATCACGGCCTGCTCGAGGGCGCTGCGCGGCCGGATGGAAGAGGCTGAGCTGCCCGGTGAGCTGCTCGAGGAGCTCACCGCCGCCCACGCGAGGCTGAGCGCGGGCACCGAGCAGCCGGTCGCGGTGCGCTCGTCGGCCACCTGCGAGGACGCGCTTGACGCGAGTTTCGCCGGTCTTCAGGACACGTACCTGTGGGTCAGGGGCGTGGCGCAGATGCTTGAGCGCGTGCGCAGCTGCTGGGCGAGCCTGTACTCGGTGCCCTCGATCAGCTATCGCCTGAAGCACGGGTTCCCCGAAGAACGCGTCGCAATGGCCGTCGTGGTCCAGATCATGGTGGATGCCGGGACGGCGGGTGTGATGTTCACCCGCAGTCCGACGACCGGTGACCGGTCGGTCGTGACGATCGAGGGCGCCTGGGGCTTGGGTTCCGCCGTGGTGGGCGGTGAAGTGACCCCGGATCGCTGGGTCCTCGGCAAGATTACCGGCGAGATATCCGTGCGCGAGATCTCCGACAAGCTGATCCAGCACGTCCCGGCTGCCAACGGTGGCGTGGAGGCCGTCGCGGTCGGCGAGGAGCGGCGGCGCGCGCCCAGTCTGAGCGACACCCAGCTGCAGGAGCTCAGCAGCATCGCACGCCGGGTCGAGCGTCACTACGGGCGCGCCCAGGACATCGAGTGGGCGATCGACCGGCACAGCGGCGCAATCCTGCTGCTGCAGAGCCGCCCGGAGACGGTCTGGTCGGCACGGGACGCCGCGCCGATCGCCAAGCCCCAGCAAGATCCGCTGATGCACGTCATGTCCATCTTCGGAACGCGTCGGTGCCCCTGAGCGCCCAGGACGTCGCGGAAATCACCCGGCTGCTGGAGGAGTCGGAGTTCGACGAGCTGCATCTGGAGCACGAGGGGTTCAAGCTCACGCTGAAGCGCGGCGCTGCCGCGCGGAACACTGCGGCAGAGAACACCCCGGCGCCCTCGGCGTCGCCGGCTCCGGGGTCCGCTGCGGGGTCAGCGCCGCCAGGCGGTGAGCTGCGCGGCGAGCCCCCGGCATCGCCCGGTTCGGTCCTCAACGTCACCGCGCCTTTTGTCGGCATCTTCTACCGCGCCGCCAAGCCCGGGGCCCCGCCTTACGTCGAGGTCGGATCGCAGGTACAGGAGGACACCATCATCGGCATCATCGAGGTGATGAAGCTCATGAACACCGTGCGGGCGGAGGTTCAGGGCACCGTCGTCGAGATTCTCGTGCAGGATGGCGCGGTGGTCGAATACGGGCAGGTGCTGGTGCGGATTGCGCGAGGGCCGCAGCATGGCTGAGATCGCTCTCGTCGACACCTCGCTCCGCGATGGCAATCAGAGCACGTGGGCGGCGGTTGGTATCGACACCGCGAAGACGCTGACGATCGCGCCGGTGATGGACCGGGTGGGCTTCAAGGCGATCGACTTCACGACTTCGACCCACATGGGCGTTGCCGTGCGCTACAAGCGTGAGGACCCGTGGGAGCGCATTCGCCTCATGGCGACGGCCACGCCCAACACGCCGCTGCAGTTCATGTCGACGGGATTCCGCTTCATTTCCTGGGAAACGGCGAGCCCGGAGTTCATGGCGCTCGCGTTCGAGGTGCTCGCGCGCAACGGCATACGGCGCTTCTGCCTCGCCGATCCGATGAACGATGCGCAATCCAACATCGCCTGCGCCCGGATGGTGAAGGCCGTGGGGGGTGAGTTCGTGATTGCGGCGCTCGTCTTCACGCTCAGTCCCATCCACGACGACCGGCACTACGCCCAGGCGGCGCGCAAACTCGCCGCCTGCCCGGAGGTGGACGCGATCTACATCAAGGATCCGGGGGGACTCCTGTCACCGCGACGCGCCGGCACGCTGATTCCGGCCGTCAAGGCCGAGATCGGGGCGAAGCCGCTCGAGCTCCATTCGCATTGCACGATCGGGCTCGGGGAACTGCTCTACATGGATGCGGTGGACTACGGGGTGAGCGCCCTGCAGTGCGCATCCGGTGCGACGGCGGACGGGATCTCCAATCCCCCCTCGCTGCGCGTGGTGGAGAACCTGCGCGCACTCGGCCACACGGTGCCCATCGACACCGAGGCCCTCACCGAGGTGAACCGCTTCTTCACCCGCATCGCGCAGGCGGAAGGCCTCCCCGTCGGCGCGCCGCAACCCTTCGATGCCGGGTACCTGCGCCATCAGCTCCCCGGGGGCATGATCGGGACGATGCGCCGGCAGCTCGCGGAGCAAGGGCTCTCGCATCTCGAAGGAGCGGTGATCGAGGAGATTGCCCGCGTGCGCGAGGAACTCGGCTGGCCGATCGTCATGACGCCGTTTTCGCAGATACTGCTGACGCAGGCGTTCCTCAACGTGACCGGCCGCGAGCGCTACGCGGTCATTCCCGACGAGGCCATCCGCTACGCGCTCGGGCGCTTCGGCCGCCCCAACATCCCGATCGCGCCCGAGGTGATGGCGCGCATCGAGTCGCTGCCACGCACCAGGGAACTGCGGGCCGAGCCGGCGATGGCGCCCGTCGCGGAGCTGCGCGCGCGGTTCGGCCGCGGACTACCGGACGAAGAGTTGCTGCTGCGGGCCACCATGCCGGCCACCCAGGTGGATGCGATGCGGGCGGCGGGGCCGGCGGCGCGCCACTACGATCCGGAGTCGAAACCCGTGATGGAGCTGCTGCGCCGGGTGCTGAAGCTTCGCAACGTTTCGGAACTGAGCGTGGTGAAGTCGGACTTCAGGCTCGAGCTACGCGGCGCGGGCTCCCGGGCGCTGTCGGCGTGAGTCATGCCAGGCGGTGCAGCGCGCGAGACCGCACGGACCCCGATACGGGGCGCCGTGTTCGACGTAGACGGCACGCTGGTCCTCAGCAACCGCTCGCTCAGTGGCTACGAGGTGTTGCCGGGAGCAATCGAAGTGCTCACGACGCTCAAAGCGCGGCAGGTGCCGTTCGCGCTGCTTACCAACGGCAGTGCCTACCCGCCGGCGGAGCAGGCCGCGAAGCTGCGTGAGGTCGGACTCCCGGTCGATGACGACCGGATGATCACCCCCTCCAGCATCGCCGCGGATCACATGCTGCGCCGCGGCATCCGGCGGACGCTGGTCCTCGGGAGCATTGGCGTGGGACAGGCTCTGCGCGACGCCGGCATCGAGACGGTGCACACCGGCGAGGCCGGGGCAACGGAGGTCGGGAGCGTCTTCGTCGGGTGGCACCCGGAGTGCGGCATGAAGGACATCGAGACCGCCTGTCAGGCCATCTGGGGCGGCGCCGAACTCTGCGTAGCTTCCGACGTCCCTTTCTTCGCCACGAAGCAGGGGCGCACGATCGGCTATTCGTTTGCGATCACGGCGGCCATCCGTCGCCTGACGCGCGCACCTATGACGCTCACCGGCAAGCCCTCGCTCCTGGCGCTGCGCTTCGTCGCCAGGCGCCTCGGCGTGCCGGTCCGGGCCCTGGCTGTCGTCGGAGATGACCCGATCGTCGAGATCCTCATGGCGCGCCGCGGCGGCGCGACGGCACTGGCGGTGACGACGGGGACGACGCGCCGGGGGGAATGGGCACGGCAGGCCCGCTTGCACCGGCCGCACGGCATTCTCGGCGAGCTGCGCGAAGTGCTTGGTTGGGTCGCGGGCGCCGAGGAGACGGCGGGTGCGGAGGCGCGCTTGAGATCGATGCGCGCAGGCGTGAAGGCCGCACGCTCGCGCACCGCCGTGCAGTCCCGGCCAGCGGCCCAGCGTGGCGTCGGCCGCCGTTCAAGCTAAGACGGAGCCCTCGACATGTCATTGCCCAAGCCCTACGCGAACATTCCCGGAACCACGGTCTTCGACACCGACCAGGCCCGGCGCGGCTATCACCTCAACATGTTCTGCATGTCGCTGATGAAGCCCGAGAACCGCACGCGCTTCAAGGCGGACGAGCGCGCGTATCTCGATGGCTGGCCCATGAGCGAGGAGCAGAAGCGCGCGGTGCTCGATCGGGACTACAGTCGAATGATTTCACTCGGTGGCAACATCTACTTCCTCGCCAAGCTGTTCGCGACCGACGGCAAGAGCTTCCAGTACGTCGCCGCGCAGATGGCCGGCATGTCGCAGGCGGACTACGCCAAGATGATGCTCGCGGGCGGACGCGCCCCCGAAGGCTGAGGGCGGCGCACGTGGGCATCGGGTTTCTGTGAGGGGAGCGATGCGCGCGGCGCTCTACTACGGCCGGCAGGACCTGCGGCTCACCTCGGTACCGGACCCCGAGGCCGGGCCCGGCGATGTGAAGCTGCGCGTTCTTTACAACGGAATCTGCGGCAGCGACCTGCTCGAGTACTTCGACGGCCCCGTCACTACGCGCGACACGCCTCATCCACTCACGGGCGTCCAGAACCCCGTCATCATGGGCCACGAGCTGTGCGGGGAAGTGGTCGCCCTCGGTGCGGGGATCGAGGACCTCGTCGTCGGAACTCTCGTTGCGGTGGAACCGGTGGAGACCTGTGGGCGGTGCCTCCACTGCGGCCTCGGGCAGTACAACCACTGTCCCACGCTTGCGATCCAGGGATACAACCGTGCCGGCGGTCTCGCCGAGTACACCGTGGTGAAGCGACGCATGACACATCCCCTTCCACCGGGGGTCTCGGCGCTTCAGGGTGCGCTGATCGAGCCGCTCGCGATCGCGTGGCACACGGTGAATCGTTGTGCGGTGAGTGCCGGACAGGTGGTCGCGATTCACGGCGCAGGTCCGATCGGTGCGGGCGCCTTCCTGACGCTCAAGCGGCGCGGAGTCGAGGCGATCGTCGTCGATCCATCGCCGACGCGGCGCGCAGCGCTCGCCGGTCTCGGCGCGCGCACGGTGCTCGATCCCAACGCGTGCGATGTGGTGGCGGCGATCCGCGATCTCACGGGCGGCCGGGGGGCCGATGCCTCGATCGACGCGGCGGGGGGAGCGAAGGCCTTTGCCGCGATGCTGCACGGCACCCGGGTCGATGGGACCGCGGTGGTGGTGGCAATCCACCACGAGCCCGTCGTCATCCCGCCCTTCGACCTGCTGATGCCGGAAGTGCGCTTGACCGGAGTGGCGCTGTCGGTGAATGCCTTTCCGGCGGTCATCGCGGAGATGGCCCGCGGCAGCTACCCGCTCGCGGGCTGGGTCGAGACCATCCCCTTCGACGGTGTGATCGAGCAGGGGATCGAGCGTCTGCGACGCCAGGAGGGGATGAAGATCGTGGTGGATGTTGCCGGAGGGGCGGGCGAGCGGCGGCCGGGAGAACGTGCGTGAAGTGCGCAGAGCTATTCAACATCGCAGGCCAGGGCGCGCTCGTCACTGGTGCGGGCAGCGGCCTCGGGCTCGCCATCGCCGAGGCGCTGGCCGAGAGCGGAGCACGCGTCACGCTCCTCGATGTGGACGCCGGCCGCATCGCCGCCGAGACCGGGCGCCTCGAGGGGCTCGGCTACGCGGTGCGCGGGGCGGCGGTCGATGTCTCCGATCACGTCGCGCTCGAGCGCGCCTTCGATGCCGCCGTCGCGGCCCACGGGCGCCTCGACGTCGTGTTTGCGAACGCCGGGATCGATTCGGGGCCGGGATTCGTCACCGGCTGGTCCGGCTCGCAGCGCACCCGCAATCCCGCCGGCGCGCTCGAGAGCTACAGCGACGAGCGCTGGAACCGCGTCATCGACGTCAACCTCGGCGGCGTGTTCGCGACGCTCCGGGCGGCGGCGCGCCTCATGAAGCCGCAGCGTTCGGGGAAGCTCATCGTGACGACGTCCGTCGCGGCCTACCAATGCGAGCCGGCCATCGGCTCGGCCTACATGGCGGCGAAGGCCGGTGCGGCGCACTTCATGCGCTGTGTCGCGCTCGAGCTGGCCGCCTTCAATATCACGGTGAACGCGATCGCGCCCGGGTTCTTTGTCACCAACATCGGCGGTGGGCATGCGAAGAACCCGGACGTGCAGGCCGCGATGGCGAAGCTCATGCCGATGCACCGCGTCGGTCTTCCCGACGACATCAAGGGCCTCGCGCTGTTCCTCGCTTCTCCCGCCTCGGCGTACCTCACCGGCCAGCAGATCACGATCGATGGTGGCTGGACGCTCGGCATGGCCGACTGAGGGCTAGACGCCCGCCCCGTCAGCAACGAGCTGCACCTCTAAGGAACCTCTGAAGAACCTGCGATGAAAACGCCGTTCGTCAGCGATTTCGGGTCACGGGCAGCGAAGCGATGCGCTCCGCTCGCCGGTTCGGCGTTTTTCGCTTCCGATCGCCGCACTTCTCATCCTTCAGCGACACTGCTCCTACGCATTCAGCAATCGTCGCCGCATCATGAACAGATTCGCCAGCGCGGCACTGACTTCGAGCCGGTGCAGGTTCTTCGCGAGTCCGCGGTAACGCACCTTCTGGAAGCCGAAGACCCGCTTGATCACCCCAATCGCGTGCTCGACCTTCGCGCGCACCCGCGACTTGGTGCGGTTCCTCGCCTTGATGATCTCGTCGACCCGGCCGGCGCGGCGGTAGCCCTGGTTGGTGAAGTCCCGCGCTCGAGGCGCCGCCTTGCGCATCGCCTCCTTCTGGCCGCGATACGCCTGATCGCCCCACACCCGCGTCTCCTTCCCATGCAGCAGGTGCGGCAGCGCCAGAGCGTCCGCCACGTTCGCCGCCGAGGCCAGGATCGTGTGGATGAGCTTGTGCTTGCTGTCCACCCCGACGTGCGCCTTCATCCCGAAGTACCACTGGTTGCCCTTGGCCACCTGATGCATCTCGGGGTCGCGCTGGCCAGACTGGTTCTTCGTCGAGCTCGGCGCGTTGATGATGGTCGCATCCACGATCGTGCCGTTGGCGATCTTGCTGCCGTGCAGCCGCAGGTACTCGTTCACCGCCGCCAGCAGCTTCTTACCGAGCCTATTCTTCTCCAACAGGTGGCGGAACTTGCAGATTGTGGTCTCATCGGGTGCCGCTTCCGAGCCCAGGTCGATGCCGGCGAAGGCGCGCATCGCCGCCGAGTCGTACAGCGCTTCCTCCACCGCCGGGTCCGAGAGGTTGAACCACAGCTGCAGGAAGTACACGCGCAGCATGCGCTCCAGCGGCAGCGGCGGTCGCCCGCCTTGCTCACTGACCTTCGGGTACACCGGCTCAACCACCGCCGCCAGCTCTCGCCACGGCACGGTCCGGTCCATCTCGCTCAGGAACTGCGCGCGCCGCGTCGTCTTCCCGTATTTCTCAAATCCGGTGAGCGTTTGTTGTTTCATCGAGGAGCCCGTATGAAAGAGACCAACGCCTTCGACACCACCGGTAAATCAGAGGTTCCCTAAATGGCAACGCGCCTGCTGGTGCAGTTCCGATACCGAAGGGGGGATTGGTGAACAAAGTAGACTTTGGCCGCACAGCTTCGGACTACAGCGTACACCGGGCAGGTTTTCCACCGGACTTGTTTGCGCGCGTCGCACCATACGGTATCGGCATGCCCGGGCAAAGGTTGCTTGATCTGGGTACCGGCACAGGCACGCTCGCACGCGGTTTTGCCTTGCAGGGCTGTCGCGTAACGGGGCTGGATCCGGCGCCTGGTATGCTCGAGAAGGCTCGAGAACTGGACCGCGAAGCAGGTGTCGAACTCAACTACGTCGAAGGCCTTGCGGAGAGCACAGGGCTACCTGACGCCAGCTTCGATGTGGTGACCGCTGGCCAGTGCTGGCATTGGTTCGAACGGTCGCGAGCGGCCGCCGAAACGTTGAGGCTGCTGCGCGACGGCGGCGCGGTGCTGATCGCTCATTTCGATTGGCTCCCGTTGCCGGGCTCGGTCGCAGAGGCAACCGAGGCACTGATTCTCGCACACAATCCTCAGTGGTCCCTCGCTGGAGGTTGTGGCATCTATTGGCGTTGGTTCGCAGACTTATCCACCGCCGGCTTCATCGCGCTGGAGTCCTTTTCGTTCGACGTCGATCAGCTTTACAGCCACGAATCGTGGCGAGGTCGTGTCCGCGCCAGTGCGGGCGTCGCGGCTACGCTCGCACCTGCAGCGGTGGAACGCTTCGATACTGAACATGCAGCCTTACTCGCCAGACACTTCCCGTCAGAACCGCTGCACGTTCCCCATCGAGTCTTTGCGCTGATCGGACGCAAAGCTCAAACCGATGTGCCCGCGACTAGTCCTCGACGCACACCTCGATGAGAACCGGGTGCGTGGCCGCGAACGCCTGGCGCAGCGCGCCATCGAGCTCGGCGCAACGGCTGACCCGCACGGCTTCGACACCCTGAGCGCGTGCCAGGGCGCAGAAATCGAGGTGCGGCAGCAGCGTGCCCGGCGGCGTCGCGAGGCCGAAGTGCGGTGCGAATTCATTGAGCGCGCGATAGCTGCCGTTGTTGACGATCACGAAGGCGACGGGCAGTGCGAGCTCCGCCGCACTCCACAGTCCCTGGATGGAATACATGGCCGACCCGTCGCCCAGCAGCGCGATCACCTTGCGGTCGGCTCGAGCGAGGGCGACGCCGACGGCCGCCGGCAGACCGTGGCCGAGTCCCCCGCTGGCACACGTATAAAAGGA
>Ga0209808_1002007_pt1 | contig 10509 bp, 11 predicted proteins | sample GraSoiAngelo_157_FD_186171 | JGI IMG/M metagenome (GOLD analysis project Ga0209808, IMG submission 186171) | Grasslands soil microbial communities from the Angelo Coastal Reserve, California, USA - 14_1009_16_20cm (SPAdes) (version 2) | ecosystem: Environmental > Terrestrial > Soil > Grasslands ...
CCGAGGTGTTTCACTATTGCGTCAGCTAGATCGAACGTAGCTACCAATTTCGCTCGTGTGCGTTTCCCTATTTCAATGGCATCGCCGACGTGATCGGAATGGCCGTGCGTAACGAGAATAAGATTAACGTGTTTGAGCGCGGCCAGTTCGTCCTTCGCGCTTTCGAAGACAGGATTCGTTAACCACGGATCGACGAGCAGAACTTTTCCGCTCGATGTAACGATCTTGAAAGCCGACTGCCCGTACCAGGTGAGTTGGGTGTCCATGAAAGATCACAAAACGGAAAGTGCTGCACAAGGCAAGTCTGGGGGGCGCAGGCTGTCAGCCTGCAGCGTTCGGCAGCTTGCCGAACGCACTTGGCACGCAATTCACTCCGGGTTGCAATTCATGTTCGCGGCAGGCTGCCGCGAACTACAGTCTGGCAGCCTGCGCTCCCCAGAACCGAAAAATGTTGCGCCTTTTCAAGTATCGTTATCGTTTCAGGAACTGTCGGTTTCATGGATCACGACCACGCTCATCAGCTTCTCAGCGCAAGTGATGTGCGCATGGCTGCGCTTATCGCGCGGTCGCGGCGCTACGAAATTCAGCCGGCCGTGTCGATCCGCCCGTTTGACGCACTAGCCGAGTCGATTGCCTACCAGCAACTAAACGGCAAAGCCGCTGCTGCGATTTGGAATCGCGTCCGTGCATTGTATCCCAAAAGAAAACGGCTCGATCCCGCAAAAGTTCTCGCCACACCAGACGAAACGCTTCGCGCGGCTGGTCTTTCGCGCGCAAAGATCGCAGCGATAAAGGACCTTGCCGCGAAAACATTGGACGGAACAGTCCCATCCAGTCGCGCACTTCTTCGGATGAACGATGACGAAATCGTCGCGCGTCTCACAACTGTGCGCGGGATTGGTCGGTGGACGGTTGAGATGCTTCTTCTTTTCGATCTCGGAAGACCGGATGTCTGGCCTGTGGATGACTACGGAGTGCGCAAAGGTTTCGCCAAAACTTTTAGCCGGCGAAAATTGCCCACGCCAAAACAGCTCATGAAGTTTGGGAAGAAATGGCGACCGCACCGCTCAGTTGCTGCATGGTACTTCTGGCGGGCGCTGGATAATGATCGTTGAAACGTTAAAGCGTCGAAACGTTCAAACATCCTCGCTTTGTCATGTTGAGCGGAGCGAAATATCTCTGGCAGAGGCTTGCGGCAAGTGAGACTTAAGAAATGATCAGAGCTTCTTCGCTTCGCTCAGAATGACAAAGGATCGATCTCCCGCTTTAACGATTTAGCGGCTCAATGGTTTAACGAGCGCAAAGCGCGCATTTAACCTTGCGCTCCGCGCTGCGCCTCATTAGAACGAGCATATTATGGCCATGATCCACGTTAACCGGGGCGCAACAAGTTTGGGCGTGTTTTCCGAGGAAGAAGTTCGCCAAGGCCTGCGCACAGGCCGCTTTGCTCCAACCGACATCGGGTGGCGCGAAGGAATGGCGAATTGGCAGCCATTATCGCAGTTTGCCGAGCTTGCTGGCGCTACGCCGGTGGCGCCGCCGCTGCAAACTGGCGCGGCCTCGATATCAGGACCTGCAGCCCCGCGCAGCGGTCTGCCTTGGGACGAGCGACAAACCAAAGGATTGTTGAACGCGCTTATTGAAACGTTGCAGATGGTTTTGAGCAGGCCGGTTGCCGCGTTCACAGCGATGAAACGTGAAGGAGGTCTGGGCGAGCCGCTTCTCTATGCAATCATTGGTGGAACTTTCGGCGGGGTGTTTGCACTCACTTACAATTTTGCTCTTCGATCATTCACACCATTCGGGGACAGGCACAATGCTTTGGCGCATCTTTTCGGCGGGCTGAGCTGGATCTTCCTCTTAGTCCTGACACCGCTGTTTGTGGTGATTGGAGTGTTTGTTGCCTCGGCAATTCTTCATGTCTGTCTGATGATTGTCGGCGGCGCAAAGCAGTCATTTGAGACTACTTTCCGTGTAGTTTGCTTCGCGGAAGGATCAGTTAGCCCGCTCCTTGTGATCCCGTTCTGTGGGGGGCTGATCGTCGGAATTTGGAAAGTTATCCTTTACTGCATCGGGCTAGCCCGTGCTCATGAAACGGACACCGGCCGTGCAGTAATCGCCGTGCTGTTGCCCTTGGTTGTTTGCTGTGGGGCATTTCTCCTGCTGATGTTCGGCGTGCTTGGCGCAATGAGCGCCGTACACCATTGATTGCAGCCGCGAATGCAGCTTTGCCGCCACCGCCTTGAGCCGGGCGAAATCGACCACGAACTGATTTGGTTAGCTGTCTCTGTCGGATCGCTTGCCTTGGCGACAGTTTGGTTTGCCGTCGGTTTGCCTTGGCCGTGGTGTGTGTTTCACGAGCTCACCGGTTTGCCGTGTGTGACGTGCGGCATGACGCGATGCGCGATTCAATTCTTTCATGGCCACTTCCTCGCTGCATTGAAATGGAATCCACTCGTCTTCACAGCGCTATGCGGCGTGATGACGTTCGACCTTTACGCGTTTGCGACACTCACAACGCGCGCACCACGTTTGCGAATCTCCTTTTCCACGAAACGAGCGAAAACGTTCGTGCGTGTCTCTGTCATTTTAGCCTTCGTGCTAAACTGGATTTATCTGCTTTCGCACTGGCGCGATTTTTGATTGTAGGGCGTTTCTGTAAATCCCGAACGTTTTCGCGACTGACACAGACGCCCTACAGTCCTCCCCGCAAAATCTGTGTCCATCTGTGTCCATCTGTGGCTAATTTGGCGTCATGCGAATTTTGGTCACAGGCGGTGCGGGTTTCATTGGGTCGCATCTTGTCGAAAAGCTGCTGGCGGCCGGGGATGCTGTAATCATCCTTGACGACTTCAACGATTTTTATGATCCACAGATCAAGCGCGCGAACATTGCCGGTTTTGCGAAGGACGTAACCGTCTGGCACGTCGACCTTCGCGACGGCGCGGCGGTGCGGAGTTTGTTTCATCGGGAGAAAGTTGACGCGATCGCGCATTTGGCTGCGCGCGCGGGTGTTCGGCCCTCGATTCAACTCCCCCAACTCTATTACGACACAAATGTCACCGGGACATTGCATTTACTGGAAGCGGCGCGCGTGACTGGCGTTGAACGATTCGTCTTTGCATCCAGCTCGTCGGTTTACGGAGCTTCGAAAACGGTCCCATTTTCTGAGGATCAACATCTCACGCAGACACTCAGCCCTTACGCCGCGACAAAAGTCGCGGGCGAATTCCTTTGCTCGACCTACTCGCACCTCTACCAAATACGTGTAGTGGCGCTGCGTTATTTCACCGTGTACGGTCCGCGGCAACGGCCCGATCTAGCCATTCATCAATTCACCCGGCGCATCTATGCCGGCCAACCCATCGATCAATTTGGAGATGGCAGCACGCGCCGCGATTACACTTACATCGATGACGTGATCCAGGGAACGATGGCCGCGCTCAAATATGACGGCTCCCGTTACGACATTTTTAATCTTGGAGAAAGCGACACCATTCAGCTCAAAGAACTGATTTCGGCGATCGAAAATGCGCTTGGAAGGAAGGGAAAAGTTAACCGGCTGCCGGAGCAACCCGGCGATATGCCGCTAACTTGCGCGGACATTTCAAAAGCAAGGAAATTGCTTGGTTACAATCCAACGATGAAGTTCAGTGAGGGCTTGCCCAAGTTCATCGATTGGTTTTTGAAGTCTGCGAAGTAAAACGCGCTGTCATCCTGAACACAGTGAAGGATCCTTTAATTGCGTGGGTGATCACGCTAGCTACCTTGCGTGAGGTCAGCAGTAATTGCGAGGTCCCTCGCTACCCTCGGGATGACACGCGAAAGAGGATGAACAACGGCCCGGTGAATTCGTGTACTGATTGAAATCGATGGAAACTCTACCATTCGAGCAGCGCGCCTGTTTTATTGCCGGCCAGGCGAAATCTGGCACGACGCTGCTGGTCGCGTTACTCGATAACCACCCGGAGCTACTGGTGTTGCCGGAAGAAACCGCTTATTTTCCTACTGTCCTGACCAAATACGCGCCACGCGGTCGCCGCGCGCAGTTTGATTATCTGACCAAAGAATCGCTTGCCAACGTGCTGTTCGGCGGCCCGTGCAAATGGGGAAAGCGCAATTACTCGACGTTTCCGCGAGAGAAATTTCTGAAGGTGTTCGAAGATGCAGCATTTGATCCTGTGAACACGCACGAGGATTTGCTGGTTCTCATGGTCAAAGCGTACGCCGCGACGCTGGGACGCTCGCTCGACACGATCGCGCGTTGGGTGGAAAAGACTCCAGCCAATCGGAATTACTTCGGCGCTATTCTCAGTCGCTTTCCACATGCCAAGATCCTGGTCACCCTACGCGACCCGCGCGCTATTCTCGGGGCGCAGATCGCTCTGGAGAAAACGAGACAAACAGGAAAGTTCTCGACTTATTACGTGATCGCTCATTGGCGGGTCGCCGCGAAGCTGGCCACGCGCGTTCGCGACGGAGAGGTACCCGGCTTTGTGGTGCCGTACGAAAAATTGGTCTGCGAACCTGTTAGCACAATGAAAGACGTTTGCAATTACCTGGAGATCGAGTTCGATCCGGACACGGTGCTGACCCCGACGAAAGTGGGCCAGTTCTGGAGCGGCAACTCCGCGGCGCGCATTAACTTTTCGCAAATTAGCACCGAACCTGTAACGCGCTGGCAGCGCGAACTCTCCGATGACGAAATCGGATGGATAGAATGGCATTGCCGCGATCTCATGCCGGAGTTCGGCTACGAGCCAAAGCTCACCCAACGCGAACTGCGATATTTTCTGCGCCCGATTCGTGGGGAGCGCCCGCGAGAATACATCAAGTCACGTGCGTACTCGTTGCGAGACGACTGGATCCACGGCTGAAGCTCCAAGTTCCAACCTCCAACTTCCAGAGAAAGTACCAAGCTCCAATATTCAAATTTTTTCAGCCGTGTAGATGCGGCAGGTTTTGGAAGTTGCTTATTGGAATTTCTCTGGAGGTTGGAGATTAACACTTGCAGCTTTTGGCAGCAGGGCCAATCCCACTTGCAATCAGCCGTCACCTAAGCCATAATCGGGCCGAGATGTCGGGAATCTTCTTCGATCTTCCGAGCGTCCGGTTTCTACGACGATTCAGATTTCTTGAAGCGATGCGGCAAATATTTGCGGCATCACTGCTTCGTTGGTTGAGTGCGCCGGCTTGCGGTTCGAGACAAGTCTATTTCCGACACACAGAGGCGGAGTTTCCATTGGCGTCGCAGAAGAGAAAGTTTGAATGGACTCTTGATGATTCGCGCGCCGCGGACGGTGTCCCGAGCCTTTTCGGGGCGCTCCGCCCTTTTAACAATTGGACTAAACCTAAGAATCAACATGAACTCTTATTCATCCGGAACACGCTCACGCCGCTCGCGCGGTGGGGGCCGACGCAGAGGAAATCACGAACGCTTTCGGGGCCAGCAGGAAGCGGCAAAGACGCAAAAAAAGACATTCTGGCAACGGGTTGCCGAATTTTTCGGAAACGGCGGGGAGAAAAAGAAAACCGCACAGGCACGCAATGGTACGCAGCCTTCGCGACCGACGCGCAAGCCTGAACGGATAGAAGTTACTTCGCCACGTCTATACGTCGGCAACTTGTCCTTCGACGCCACCGAGAGCGATCTATTTGAATTGTTCAACGGCGTGGGGCACGTGCAAAACGCGGAGGTCGTAAGTTACCGGCACAACCAGCGCTCAAAAGGTTTCGCCTTTGTGCAGATGCAAACCATCGAGGAAGCGAAACGCGCGGTGGAGGAATTGCACGACAAGGAATTCCTCGGCCGCAGGCTGGTGGTGAGCGGAGCAAAATCCGACCAGCATCAGGCGCGCTAACGACTTCAGCCAGCTGAGATTTGAGGCGGACGCCGCAGCGCGGCGTCCCTACTTCTTGATCTCCAGATACGTCCTTGCCTGGACGTGATTCGTGCCTGGCTGAAATTCTTCTACCCGCATTTGTTTCAGAAACCAGCGACCCTCGATCTTTTGCGCGGACACGACTTCGAAGCGTTTCGCGAGTTGCGCGTTCCAATCGTAGCCTTCCATGCGCATTAACGCGCCGCTCGCCTTGTCGATCCACAGTAAGACATTCGAATACTGCGATTCGCGCGAAGGCGCCCTCAGTTGCAATTTCCAGCACTTACGCGTGCGAACATTTTCTTCGCCCAACACGCGTGCCGTCGGCCAATAGAGAAATTTGAAGGCCAGGTCCTCGTAGGTCACGCTAGTGTCGCGGATTCTTTGATTGAGCTTCGAGGCCGCAAATTTTTCAGTTCCCGCGTCGCTCACGAGATCGAGGCGCGAGCTGTTTTCACCCAGGCGCAACTGCAAGGTCTCATCCGGATTCGTGAATGAATAACGAATCAGCGGCCCGTTTTGGACCAGCCGAAATGGGACTACGGCATCATTTTGCCGAAGCTGGCCTTGGAGATCGAGTTGCTGTTTTGACTCGACCATTCGGACTGAGTTGAGAATGTCCTTCGCCGAAGGCGGGGGCTCACCGTCAAGGGAAAAGCTGAGAGCGAAAAAGACGGCTAGAGCGGAATGACGAATGACGCATGACGAATGACGAAACAAGCCCGAATGCTCTAATGACGAATGTGCGCGCCGACGCGCCGCTTTAATCATTCGGGATTCGAGCTTCGTCATTCCTTCGTCACTCGACGTTTGTGCTTCGTCATTCCTCCGCATTTGTTTATTACAATGTAGCGGCTAAAGCTTAGGCGTCGCTTCATTTTCATTTGGATGGATCAGTCTCTCTTTCATCTCATCAACGAAGAATGGACGAGTCCTGCGCTCGACTTGTTCATGGCCGCTCTCAGTAATGGCGAAATTTGGAAGCCGCTGTTCATTGCGATCACGCTCGCTGCGCTTCTCTTTGGCGGATTCAGGGGGCGGGCATTCATTGTCTGCTTGCTTCTGGCTCTCGCGGTGGCGGAGCCGGTTACGGGAATATTGAAGACGGCATTTGATCGCCATCGGCCCAAGCAGGTGGAAAGCGTCCGCATGGTCCAACTGCAAAGAACGCGGCCGGCGTTTCTCACTCTTTTCAAAAAACCGGTTATCCGTTTTTCCGATCAATCCGACCGAAATCGTGCGGGGCCCTCATTTCCATCGGGGCACGTGGTAACCAACACTATTATCGCGGCGTACTGCACGCTGTTTTATCGACGCCGCGGCTGGCTTTACTGGTTTGTCGCTGCAGCGGTTGGTTATTCGCGAATTTATCTGGGCGCGCATTGGCCCAGTGATGTGATTGCTACGCTTTTTCTTGGCGTTGGCGAAGCACTTCTTCTGCTTGGCCTGTTTGAATTGATTTGGAGGAGCGCAGCCCGCAAATGGATGCCACGGCTTTTTGCGCGTCATCCAAGTTTGACTGCGCTGGTTGGTCGCGCGCGAGCGCTGAGCCCGCTGCACAGCTCTGTATGAGCACCACGCGCGCGGTCTGGTTTTTCATCCTTGCGCTGACGGCGATTCGATTGTCATTGCTAGCGACGACTGATCTGGAATTCGACGAGGCGCATTACTGGATGTGGTCGGAGCGGCTGGCGCCGGCATATTTCAGCAAAGGGCCGGCCATTGCGTTTGTCATGCGCGCCAGCACGACGGTTTTCGGCGCCAATGAGTTCGGCGTCCGTTTCTTCAGTCCGCTGCTCGCGGCAGGAACAAGTGTGCTCCTGTTCTACTTCACGAGGCGCTTGTTCAATGCCACCGCAGCGTTGTGGGCGGTCGTCGCGCTGAATGTGACCCCGATCTTTAATATCGGTGCGTTCCTGATGACGATTGATGCGTTGTCGGTTTTTTTCTGGCTGGCGGCGATGTTCACTTTCTGGCTGGCGGTTGAAAAAAGCCCGCATTTCTCCTGGTATTGGCCGCTGACCGGATTGCTGATTGGACTTGGATTCCTTTCCAAATACACGAACGCACTTGAGCTTGTTTCGATTCTATTGGTGCTTGCCTTCGCTCCCCGGCTCAGACAGGAGTTTAAACTACCGGGCTTGTATTCATTGCTCGTGCTTTTCGCTCTTTGCACGGTGCCGCCGATAGTGTGGAACGCCCAACATGCGTGGATCACGCTGGTGCATCTGCGATCGCGGGGAAGTCTCGAGCACGGATTTGGTTTTCATCCGGTCGAGGTCCTTTCATTTCTCGGCCAGCATTTCCTGGCCTATTCGCCATTTCTCTTTCTTGCACTGGCTTGGGGCGTCATTGGAAGCTGGCGGCGCGTCAATCAGCAATTCAAGGTGCTGTTCCTCATGTGGTTTGGGTTGCCGGTCTTTCTTTTTTATCTGCTTCTTTCAGTGAACAAGGCCGCTGCGCCGAATTGGGACGGGCTCGCTTTTCTGGGGTTCGGCCTTTTGGCGATTTATTTCTGGTGGGAACGGCTCGAGGCCAGCGTCATGTTACGACTGGGCGCGGTCGTAGCGATACTGGTTGGGCTTATCATGAGTGTGATCGCGCTGGACACGGACGTCGTGCGCGCTGCGGAGCGACCTGACCCAAGCGACCGGATGCGGGGATGGAAAAGCGCTACGAGCGCGCTGGAAGAAATGCGTAATGATCTGGAAACTAAATTGGGCGAGAAACTTTTTTTGATTGCGGACGCTCGCGATCGCGCCTCGGAAATTTCTTTTTATCTGCGCGATAAACGGGTGGAAGGCCTGGGTCATCCGCCGGTCTATATTCCCGAATCCCAAGACATGGTGAATCAATTTTCCTTTTGGCCGCGCTACGATGAATTTGTTGAAATAAAATCGGGCGCGCCGCGCCCAGAGGGCGAAGTTTACACCGAAGAAAATGGCATCAATCTCTTCATGGGCCGCGATGCGCTGTTCATTCGAAACGGAGAGAAGAAACACGTGCCGCATAGCATTCAAGCTGCATTTCAATCGCTCGAGCCCGTGGGAACGATCGAGCTCTCGCGTTACGGGAAAGTAATTCGCACGTGGCAAGTCTTTCTTTGCCGAAATTACCGGACGCTCCCATTATGAGACGCCGATTTTACAAGTTCTCTGCATGGGTCATCCTGAGCGGAGCGAAGGACCTCACGCAAGCGACGTTGATCTAATCAGGGAAACAGAGTGACACAAACACCGTGCGCGAGGTCCCTCATTTCGTTCGGGATGACCGGCGTTCGACGCGAGGTGGCGTGCTGTTCACAACGTGCCGATGACCCAGCAGATGACAAGTTCGCCCGAAGTTTCCGTTGTCGTCCCGCTTTTCAACGAGGAAGAAAGCGTCGCCATCTTGCAATCCGAGTTGAGCGCAGTGCTGAAAGGCCTCGATTACGAGATCATTTTTGTCGATGACGGATCAGTCGATCGCACAGTTGAACGTATTGAGCCCAACGCGAACGTGAGGGTGATTCGGTTTGAAAAAAATGCCGGGCAAAGCGCGGCCATCTATGCCGGTCTCGAGGCCGCGCAAGGCTTGACTGCGGTTCTTATCGACGGCGATCTGCAAAATGATCCTGCTGACATTCCAAGACTACTCGCCGAAATTGCGCGCGGTGCCGATCTCGTCTGTGGCTATCGCGCGCAACGGCGTGACACATTGGTGAAGCGGCTGACCAGCCGGATTGCTAACACGGTTCGCAGCCGTTTCACAAAAGACGGAGTGCGCGACACCGGTTGTACGCTTAAAGCGATGCGGCGCGAATGCGTTAGCGCGCTGGTTCCGTTCAAAGGAATGCATCGTTTCGTTCCCGCGCTGGTCAAAGGCGCAGGCTACCGGCTTGTGGAAATCCCGGTTAATCATCGGCCGCGTCGCTTCGGTCAAAGCAAATACGGCCTGGGCAATCGCGCTGTGCGCGCGACAATCGATATGTTTGGCGTCCGTTGGCTGCTTTCCCGGCGCTTGAATTGTAAAATTCGCGAGTCGTAAGTTCTAACTGGTTTCAAAACGCGCTTGTCAAGCTAGGCGCTGCCGCTAAGCTTGGCCTCCCGCATCGGGAATCCACATGTCGTTGGCCAATTTACTTTCTGCCGAGCAAATCATCCCCGAGATGAAAGCAACGGAACGCTGGGCGGCCATCGTCGAGTTGATCGATTTGCTCGTTGGACTTGGCAAGATTAAGCCTGCAGATCGCGACCCGATTCTTGCGGCGCTTAAACAACGCGAAGAAACGATGAGCACGGGCATCGGATTCGGGATCGCCATTCCGCATTGTTCGTCCGACCGGCTGGAGGACGTTGTGGCTGCATTCGGCAGATCCCCGACCGGCATTGAGTTTGATGCGCTCGATAATGCGCCGGTCAAATTTGTCGTGCTTTTCATTGTCCCGAAAAATCAATTTCAAACGCACCTACGCACGCTGGCCTCGATCGCCAAGTTTCTGAACGATCGCTCTGTCCGCGAAAGCCTGGCCAGCGCGAAATCCGCCGACGAAATTTTGTCGATCTTTCGCGACCGCTCGTAATTCGTGACGCAGGCAATCGTGCCTGTGAAGATTGAAAGTTGGCAGCAGACATGATTGTCTGCTTCA
>Ga0209808_1002012_pt1 | contig 10497 bp, 10 predicted proteins | sample GraSoiAngelo_157_FD_186171 | JGI IMG/M metagenome (GOLD analysis project Ga0209808, IMG submission 186171) | Grasslands soil microbial communities from the Angelo Coastal Reserve, California, USA - 14_1009_16_20cm (SPAdes) (version 2) | ecosystem: Environmental > Terrestrial > Soil > Grasslands ...
TCATCACAGCGGCGGACGCGTTCGCGCATAATCCAAACGGAAAAGCCGATCCGATGAATGCGTCGCTCGAAGCGCTTAAGGGCGCGGAGTTCGAGCAAAGCTTCTTGCAGCAGATGATTCAACATCACCGCAGCGGGATTGAGATGGCGAAACTCGCAAGCGATCACACATCGCGAGCCGAATTGCGGCAGTTCGCCGAAAAGATGATCTCAAAGCAGCAAGCGGAGATCGACAAGATGACCGGCTGGCTCAAGAGTTGGTACAACGCTTCCCCGAAAGAAGTCGCGAACGAAGCTGCCGACAAGGACATGAAGATGCATATGTCGATGTTGAGCGGAAAGAAAGACTCGGACTTCGACAAAGCGTTTCTTGAGATGATGCCAAGGCATCATCACGCCGCGGTCGAAATGGCCGTGCAAGCCGAGAAGAAAGCAACGCATCCTGAGCTAAGAGAATTGGCTGCGACAATAGCGAAAGATCAGCAGGCGGAGATCAAACAGCTTAAGGACTGGGCACAATCCTGGTTTGGTCCTGCCTAACCAGTCGACCCGACAACGTCAGTGTGACTGACGAGCGATGGACACTTTCTTCAAACACCTAAGCGATCCGGAATACATGCACGTGTTGCTTAATCCGTTGCCCGTTTACGGACTTGCGATCACGGTGATTGGATTAGCCCTGGCGCTGATTTTTCGCAGTCGCCCTGCGATTATCATCGCGCTGGCGCTGGTGTTCATCAGCGGCATCTCAGCGTGGCCGGTGTTGTCGTATGGGCAAGCTGCCTATGATCGAGTCAAATCGATGTCCGATCCGGCCGGCGAGCAATGGCTCGATGAGCACATGGCGCGCGGTGAGAAGCTGATTTACGCCTTTTATGTTCTCGCAGGACTGGCAATCGCTGGAATGATTGTGCCGATCAAGTGGCCGCGCACGGCAACGCCGCTTGCGACAACAACTCTTGTTCTGGGTTTCACCACGCTTGGAATCGGTGGCTGGATTTCATATGCAGGCGGTCACGTCCGTCACAAGGAATTCCGGTTCGAATCTCCGCCACCGGCACGCGCTGAAGAACATCATCATGGCGACGAACAACAGGCGGTCGATTCGCATCACCATGCCCCTGAAGAGTCACCAGCTGAATCGGCACAGCCGCAGATGGAACGCGCCGATCATGACAAAACGCCAAACGGTGCCGAACAACCAAAGACCGAGGAAGAAAAGAAGCAGCTGGAAGCGAGCCGACTGCAATTGGAGGCGAGCAGGCTTCAGCTCGAAGCAAGCCGCAAACAATTAGAAGTCAGCGGTGGTGCGAGTCCATCGGCTAGCCAGAGCGCGAGTCCTTCGGTGTCGCCGGAACACAAGCATGATGAACATCCGCGTTGATCGGCCGAAACTGGTCTGCGCAATTGTTGGCGCGGGACTATTGGCGGGATGCGCGTCGATAACTCCATTGCCTTTTCCACCGGGTAATCCGGCCGATGCAACAATCCGCGTTCCAGTGCGGACGCCTGACAACTTGCTCGCGCACGATGAGACAACAGTCGCGATCGAAGGCGAACTGAGTCAAACCGCAAGCAACGCGAAAAGTGCGGAGAGCATGCAACACATGAATCACGGCAACATGCCAGGGATGCAGCACGGCGAGATGCAGATGGAGGATCAGCAGGCGAAACCAACTGATGTTGAGGCGGAAAAGAAAGTGCTTGCTGATGAGATGAAGAAAACGGCGGATGAAATGAAGCGAACCTCCGACGCAATGAAACGGCAGTCAGCGAAGCAAAGGCCGAAGAAGAAAGGGACGCCGCCCGAATGAAAGCAATTCTCTGTCTGGCCTTTTTTCTCGCAACGAGCGTGTGCCCGGCAGCGTCACTGGACGAATCGTTCAAGAACGTTTCTAACACGATTTTGTCGCGCACCGGCGAGCGTGTCCAATGGAACCGAGGCACGCCACAAGACGCCGAAGCCGAACGTTACGTTCGGGCACTGTTGAAGCGTCCGCTCACACCGAATAGCGCCATTCAGATCGCGTTGCTCAACAATCGCGAATTGCAAGCAACCTACGAGGAGATCGGGATTGCACAGGCCGATGTAATCCAGGCGGGACTGCTAAGAAATCCGCTTTTTTCCATCGAGCGACGTTTTCCCGGACAAGCGTTGGAAGCAGAATTGGTAACCGAATTTATCGACGTTTTATTCTTACCGTTGCGTAAGCGCGCTGCGAAAGCGCAATTGGAAGCAGCAAAGTCGCGTGTTGGAAATGAAATCCTGAAAATCGTCGCCGAAGTCCGCGCGGCCTTCTACGAACATCAAGGCAATCTGCAACTCGGCGATCTTGGCGTTGAAGTTGAGAAGGCCGCCGCAGCGTCCGCGGAAGCGGCATTACAACTTCATCAAGCGGGCAACACTCGCGATCTCGATCTTGCCAGCGAAGAGGCAATGCATGTTCAGGCAAAACTTGATGTCGCAAAAGGACAAGCACTGGCGATCGACACGCGTGAAAAACTAAACAAGCTAATCGGAGCGTGGGGTGAGCAAACCGAATGGACAATCGCGCCACGCTTGCCTGATCCGCCAAAAAACGAAGTCAAAACAGGCGGCTTGGAGTCGCGTGCCGTCGAACAACGCCTCGATCTTGTGGCGATGCGATACGAAGCGTTAAGTCAGGCGCAGAGTCTCGGGTTCGCGCGCGTTCAGGCGGTGGCGCAGCAATTTGAAATTGGTGGTCGATATGTTCATGAAATCCAATCGGAGCATTCGACAGGACCAATCATAAGAATTCCAATTCCACTTTTTGATTTCGGACAAGGCGTCAAAGCGCGAGGCGAAGCAAAACTGCGTCAACTTCAACAGCGCTATCTTGGACTTGCAGTCGAGATTCGGTCGGATGTTCGCGCCGCGCGCGACCGCATGCTCAATGCGCGTGCGATTGTCGATTATTCCAAATCGACCGTCCTGCCGCTACGTCACCGCGTGGTCGAAGAATCGCAGCTTCAATACAACGCGATGCAAATAAGTTTATTCGATTTACTGCGGGCGAAGCAGGAGGAAGTCAACGCTGCGCGGCAATCCGTGGAAGCGCAGCGCGATTACTGGGTCGCGCGTGCTGAGCTGGAAAAAGCGGTCGGCGGCCCGCTTAACGGAAAAACGCTGCAGCTAACCGACAATAAAGAAATTGCGCGAGGAAGATAATTATGATCACACGACGTAGATTCTTAACAGGAACAGCTGCTGCCGCGGGAGGCGTTTCATTATTGCGCGGCGTCATCCCTGCGAATGCGCAGACAATATCGCCGACGGCAACCGTTCCGCTGGCACAACCAGGTCGCGATTATACGCCGACGATAACGCCAAATAATGTTTCGTTGCCGTGGAAAATCGTTGATGGCGCGAAGGTCTATCACTTGATCGCAGAAGAAGTGAAACATGAGTTCGCTCCCGGTCTTGAGGCGTTCTGCTGGGGATTTAATGGCCGGGTCCACGGTCCGACAATCGAAGCGGTCGAAGGAGATCGAGTCCGAATCTACGTCACCAACAAGTTACCGGCTGCGACAAGTATTCATTGGCACGGAATCATTCTGCCCAACGGAATGGATGGCATCAGCGGCCTCACCCAACCACCGATCAAACCGGGCGAAACATTCAAGTACGAATTCACTCTCCGGCAGCACGGCACGCACATGTATCATTCTCATCATGATGAGATGACGCAGATGGCTCTTGGCTTGATGGGTTTGTTCATAATTCATCCCCGTCAACCGAAGTATCGCGTCGATCGTGATTTCGCTTTCATGCTGAGTGAATGGCGCATTGATGTGGGCACGATGCGCCCGAATCCAAATGAGATGACGGATTTCAATGTCTTCTCGATGAACGCGCGGATTTTTCCGGGGACAGAACCGATGGTAGCGAAGCTTGGTGATCGAGTTCGGATTCGCTTCGTCAATCTAAGCGCGATGGATCATCATCCGATGCACTTGCACGGACACACGTTTCGCGTCGTCGAAACCGATGGTGGTCAAATTCCGGAGTCGGCGCAACAGATCGAAACAACGGTGTTAGTTCAGGTCGGGAGCGCGCGAGCAATTGAGTTTGTCGCGGACAATCCCGGTGATTGGCCGGTGCATTGCCATATGACGCATCACACCATGACGCAGATGGGCGACAAATTTCCGAACACGATAGGCGTTAAGCCGGGCAAGCTCGATGAAAAAATCCGCAGCTCGCTTCTGCCCGGTTACATGACAATGGGTGAAACTGGAATGGCTGACATGGGAACTATGGGAATGCCAGTTCCACGTAACAGTTTGCCAATGATGGGTGGTCCCGGGCCGTTCGATTACATCGCGATGGGAGGCATGTTCACCGTGATCAAAATTCGAGAAGGAATTACTTCGTATGACGATCCGGGATGGTATCGACATCCCGAAGGGACGGTGGCCAGTCTCGCCGCCGCGGACGCATTGCGGCGTGACGGGATTGATGCAACGGCAACGCCAAGCAAATCAGATGAACACATGGGACATCACCATGGTTAAGAAAGTGAATGAGCTGCATTGAAGGTGGCTACATTGAATCTAAGATTGTGGCTCGCCGGTCTCGCGCTGTTGTTTGCGGTCGGTGATATAATTGGACAAACCAGTTCCGCCAATACTGCAGAAATCAGTGCGACGGTTGAACGCTTCCATCGTGCACTCGTTCAAGGCGACCGAACAGCGGCGCTGGCATTATTAGCTTCGGACGCGGTTATTCTCGAAGGCGGCGAAGCGCAGACGCGAGCCGAATACGAAGGCGAGCATCTAGGTGACGACATTGCGTTCGCGCACACAACCACAACCGAGCGTTCGCAACTAAAAATAGAGCAGAAGGGCGACTGCGTGGGCGACCGCAACGAGTAAAACAACAGGAATGTTTAACGGTCACAAGATCGATAGCGTAGGTGTCGAGCTAGTGGGGTTGACGAAAGACGATACCGGATGGCGCAGTCGCGCGATCCATTGGTCAAGCCATTCAAATAAGAAGTAGGAAAATGATTTATACGTGCCCGATGCACCCTGAGGTCGAGCAGTACCATCCTGGCAATTGCCCGATTTGCGGCATGGCGCTTGAGCTGAAAACGCCAAGTGGCGTCGGCGAAGAGGATAATGCGGAATTGCGAGACATGACGCGACGATTCTGGATCGGCGCTGTCCTGGCGTTGCCGGTCTTTGTGCTCGGTATGGCGCATGTTTTTCCGAATGCGCCGACCTGGGTTGCCAGCGATTGGTCGCGTTGGCTGCAATTTCTTTTGAGCACGCCCGTAGTGCTTTGGTGTGGTTGGCCGTTTTTTGTGCGCGGCTGGCAATCGATCCGCAACGGCTCGCTCAATATGTTTACGCTCATCGCCATGGGCGTGGGCGTCGCCTACCTTTACAGCGCAGCGGTCATGCTCGCGCCGGGCATCTTCCCGCCGTCATTCCAGGAACACGGAAAGATCGGTGTTTATTTCGAAGCAGCGGCGATAATCACCGTGCTCGTCTTACTTGGGCAAGTGCTGGAACTCCGCGCGCGAAGTCGGACCGGCAGCGCTATTCGCGCGCTACTCGGTTTAGCACCGACGACAGCTCGCGTCGTGCACGGCAATGAAGAACGCGATGTTGCTTTGGATCAAGTGCATCCTGGCGACACGTTGCGCGTGCGACCGGGCGAGAAAATTCCGGTCGATGGCAAAATCATTGAGGGCAAAACCAGCGTGGATGAAGCGATGATCACCGGCGAAGCAATGCCGGTCGAGAAAACGGTTGGCGATCGCGTGACCGGAGGAACGATCAACCAGACGGGGAGCTTCTTGATGACCGCGGAGAAGGTCGGCGCCGACACGGTCCTCTCGCGGATTGTCGAAATGGTCGCACAAGCGCAACGAAGCCGTGCGCCAATCCAGGGACTCGCGGACAGAGTTGCGAGCTGGTTCGTCCCCGCAGTTATCGCGGCGGCTGTAATTACTTTCATCATCTGGGCGATGCTTGGTCCGGAGCCGCGCTTTGCACACGCGATTGTGAATGCGGTGGCAGTCCTAATTATCGCCTGCCCGTGCGCGCTGGGATTAGCCACGCCGATGTCGATCATGGTCGGCGTCGGTCGCGGAGCATACGCTGGAGTTTTGATCAAACAGGCTGAGGCGATGGAACGCTTGGAAAAAGTCGACACGTTAGTAGTGGACAAAACCGGAACGCTTACCGAAGGCAAGCCGCGCCTTACGAGTATCGTTGCTTCGAACTCGCTCGACGAAAATCAACTGCTTGCTGCCGCTGCTGCCGTTGAACAGCAGAGCGAACATCCTCTCGCCTCCGCCATTGTGCGCGGCGCGCAAGATCGACACGTAACGCTTCCGAGAATGAGACATTTTCAATCGAGCACCGGCGGTGGTGTCAGTGCAGACATCGATGGAAAGTTTGTTCTCGTCGGCAAGCCGCAATTTCTAAAAGCGCAGAAGATTGAGGATCTCGAAAAACTCGAAGCAAAAGCTGCCGATCTTCAAGCAGAGGGACAAACGGTAATTTTTGTCGGAATTAACGGGAAAGCTGCCGGTATTCTTGCCGTTTCGGACCCGATCAAAGAATCGACACCGGAAGCGATCAAACACCTGCACGAGCTCGGAATCAAAGTCATCATGCTGACCGGCGATAACGAGCGGACTGCCAAAGCGGTCGCGAGCAAGTTGGGCATTGATGAAGTGGAAGCCGGCGTTGAACCGCAACGCAAAAACGAGCGTGTGCGAGAATTACGTGAGCAAGGCCGAATCGTCGCCATGGCCGGCGACGGCATTAACGATGCGCCAGCGCTGGCCGCGGCGGATGTTGGCATCGCGATGGGGACGGGCACCGATGTCGCGATGGAAAGCGCCGGAATCACTTTGGTGAAAGGCGATTTGCGTGGGATCGAGAAAGCGATTCGGCTCAGTCGCGCGATGATGCGAAACATCCGCCAGAATCTTTTCTTCGCTTTTATTTACAACGCGTTGGGCATTCCAATCGCTGCGGGAGCACTTTATCCGCTTTTCGGCTGGCTTCTCAGCCCAATGATCGCCGGGGCCGCAATGAGCCTGAGTTCCGTCTCTGTGATCGCAAACGCGCTGCGTCTGCGTCGAGTATCTCTTTAGCGGGCCTTCCGTGACGTCGTGATTACTTCTTTTGTCGCGGGTCGTCGGCGGGGTTCAAATAATTAATCGTCCACGGCCCGATGCCGTGGAGTTGAATGATGGTTTCGCCTTTGGCCCAGGCGAAATGTTTCATCCCGGCCGGCCAGAAACCGAATGTGCCGGAGGGCAGCTCGCGCCCCGCGGTCTGATCAAATTTTTCGCCCATGCCGAGGTTGAAAGTTCCGGTGATGACAGTGACGTGCTCGACTTTTGGATGCGTATGCGGGGGAATTCTGTACCCATCGGGCATCATCAATCGCATGGTGAAGGGCCCATCTTTGGTCGGGTCGCCTTCCAGCACGGCCAATTTCGCTCCGGGCGGAAGCGAGGCCGGGCCTGGCTGCCATTGGATTTGTGTCGCCTGGTGAAGGGAAGGCTCATCCTTCGCGCCAGTTTGGGCTAAAACAGAAGTCACCAAAGTCATCGCGACCATCAGCGCAACAAAGTTTTTCATACAGGTCCCTTTCGTGAGCAATTTTCCGAAGCAGTGTAGCGCGCGTTGATGGCAGATTCGAGTGAATCCGGGGGATGTTTCGGGAGTCTGGCTTCTGAGCCTAATAATCGCTCGTACCGCAATGAGCCTGAGTTCAGTCTCAGTAATTGGCAATGCACTTCGATTGCGTGCGGCAAAGTTGTGACGGCTCAGCCGCGCGCGATTATCAATCTTGCGAAACGTTCGGTTACTTTGGCGTACTTGGAGCCTTGCAATCGCACGCCTTCCCGCAAGTGCACTCCTTGTTATCGTTCATCGGGCAGTTCTTGCCGCTCTTCTTGCAACCGGCTGGCTGGTCCGCCGCAAAAGAGACCGTGTACATCATTGCAACCAGAATCGAGAATAGGATTTTCGCGTAACTCTTCATGGGCTTAGTTTCGTCCTAACAGCCCGTAGGCGCTACTAAAAAACCGAGTGCGTAGTTAGAACCGCAGAACTATTCATGTTCGCAAAAACCCGAACGCGTTGTTTAGAGGAAACAGACACTCAATCAATTCGACAGCGCTCTGACGATGTGCGGCTCGCCCTGCTCCTGACTTACATCACGTTAGGATGGATGACGATCGAAGGAGCGGCGTCGCTCCTGTTAGGTTGGGCATCGAAAAGTCTTCTTCTCGAAGCATTCGGCTTCGACAGTATTATCGAACTCTTCAGTGCGAGCGTTCTATTGTGGCGGTTACGAATAGAAGCAAGCGGGCACGCGGATGAAGCGCGAGTGGAAGCAGTGGAACATCGTGCGTCTCGATTGGTCGGTTACACTTTGTATTTCCTCGTTGCCTACGTTGTCTTCAATTCGGCTTACGGGATTTTTATCGCCCACCGGGTCACAGACACGCATGAAAGCGCGTGGGGAATTCTGATCGGCCTGGTGGCAAAGATCGGTATGCCGATTCTCGCCGGGTATAAGCTAAAAGTTGCCACTCGTCTGAATTCCCGAGCGCTTCGCGCTGACGCCATCGAAGCGATTGTGTGCGGCTATTTATCAATCGTCTTAATGGTCGGACTTGCTGCAACACGCATTCTCGGATGGTGGTGGCTCGACAGCGTGGCGGCGCTGGCGCTGATTCCGTTCTTGATCAAGGAAGCACGCGCCGCAATTGAAGGCGAAGACGCGTGTTGCTCAGCAGATCATTAGGATTTTGAAAATAGGTATTGACCTTGAATACGACTGCCGGGTGTAGAGAGTCCAAACCCCTTAGCTGTGTTGGCAAAAGTTTTCTGTCACTTCTTTTGAGCGACTACCCGCCCGCGCCTGCGCCCTTGCCACCCCGGAAATTTGCCGCTGGGGCTCCCTGCAACAGGGCTTCAGGTGGCTCCGGGTAGCGTTGTTTCGCGCTTGAGGGGTTCGCACAAAAAGACCAATCTCGCTAGCAATACGCTTGCCTGTTAAATTGGGCAGGTGGAACTCGAATTACGCGTGGGTTCGATTGCAAAGGAGGCGGGCGTAGGCGTTCAGACGCTTCATTATTATGAGCGCATCGGCCTGTTGCCGAAACCAACACGTTCAGAAGCCAACTACCGTCTTTACTCTCCTGATGCCCTGAGACGCGTGCGATTCATAAAGAAAGCGCAGGCGCTGGGGTTCAAACTCGAAGAGATTAAGCAGATTCTTGATCTCAAGAGTCATGGCCGAGCGCCGTGCCGTAAGGTGACGGAACTGGGCGAACAGCATCTGCGGGAAATCGACGCTCGAATCGCACAACTACGCACATATCGTCGCGCTGTGGCGCAATCTTTGAACTCATGGCGGGGGAAGACGGCGCACCGGCGCAATTGCGCAGGCGAGTTCTGCGATTTGATCGAGCGTCTGCCATAGGCCGAAATTTCTTCGAAGAGAGTTTGACCCTCTACGTGACTAGAGGGTCTAGCGTCTTGGCATGAAAGCAAAGTATGCTGCAATTTTGGCCGCAGTGCTGGGATCGATTTGCTGTGTCGGACCGCTCTTGCTGATTGCAGTCGGGCTCGGAACAAGTGCGGCGGTGATCGGCAGATATCACTGGTTTTTTTTGATCGGCGCGTTTGCAATTCTTGTCTGGGCTTGGGCAAAGCATTTTCGCGAAAAAACTCTCTGCGCCTGTAAGCATCGCCCAATGGATGGTCGAGGAATCAGCTTGTTCACGTTGCTTATCGCATCAGTGATTGTGCTGGCGTTCGCTGGTCTCAGTATTCGGAGCGATGCCTTTGCCGGATCGCCCCCTTCCAGGCCGATTGCAAATGCGAATCTGCAGCGCCTCGTCATTGTAGTGGATGGGCTATGGTGCGTGGCCTGTGAAATTCCCGTCCGCCATGCGCTCAAGCGAATCGACGGCGTTGCCGCTGTGCAAGTTAGTGGCGCAGGCAAAACCGCAACCGTGGATTACGATCCGGCCAAAACGAATCCCGCCCAACTAGTCGCAGCAATTAACTCCACCGGCTATCAAGCAGTGCTGCCTAACAAGTCAGATTTTTTCTGAATCATTGACATGAAAGGACAAAAAATATGAAGACACAACTCATTGCAGTTTTAGCGGGCGGGTTGCTTTACGCACCGCTCGCGAGCGCAGCCGAAAACGCAGCGGCCGCTCCGGCAGATCGAATCACCGTATTCAAAGCTCCGTTAGTCTGTCCGGCGGCGCGGGAGATTGGTTGCGGCAGCGCTTCAAAACCAATTCTTTTAGATTTGGAGCAGCAACCCGGCGTACTCGAAGCTTGGCTAAATCGCGCCGGTACCAGAATTGCCGTTGTGTGGAAACCAGAATCGGATGCTTCGGCTCGACGCAGGATCGTAGCCGACCTGAAGGAAGATCATGCAATAGAGCTAGACGGAAAGCCTCGCGACGAGGCGCTGAAC
>Ga0209808_1002018_pt1 | contig 10474 bp, 5 predicted proteins | sample GraSoiAngelo_157_FD_186171 | JGI IMG/M metagenome (GOLD analysis project Ga0209808, IMG submission 186171) | Grasslands soil microbial communities from the Angelo Coastal Reserve, California, USA - 14_1009_16_20cm (SPAdes) (version 2) | ecosystem: Environmental > Terrestrial > Soil > Grasslands ...
GGCCTAGAATTTTCTTTTTGGAAGAACAGACGCTGCATTCGCGGGGCGTGGGTCTACTCGACCAATTGCAGGTTGAGGGCGATGCGCACACCGTTGACGAGCACCATGCTCTCGTCGAGCAACTGCTTGAGGGCCTTGCGCGGGCAGATGAATTCGATAGCTTCCGAAGTTTTCTTCGCCGGCGTAAGCTTGTTCAGCACAGAAAAATCAAAAAGCTGAAATTCCACATCCGGAGAAACCCGCTCGGAAATGTCTTTGAGCAACGGCGCGAGAAAAAGATCGAAACTCTGCGCGGCCCGCCCGAACTGCAGCGAATTCTTCAGCGTCATTTGCAGCGCGATTTGGTCATGGAAAAGAACGAAAGTGTGCGGTGCGTAAGCAACAAAATGAAATTTTGGGGCGCCTTCTTTCGCGAGCGCGCCCAACTGTAATTGATATTTCTCATCCAGGCGATCCGCTAGCTTAGGGGCATCGGGTGGCGGATCGGCAACCGGCGGTGAAGCGGGCTTCGCATTTGCAGCAGCTGCAGGCGCAGATTCCGCCACCGTTGACGAAGAAGAGCGCGCAGAGGGCGAGGCCATAGGTGCGGGAATCACTGGTTTCAGCAGCGCGGAATGAGAGGTGAGTGTGGAGGAGCGCGCCGCGGACGTGCCGTCGGGCTTAGCGGGAATAGAGCGCGGGAGCGTCTGCACGTTCAACGGATCGCGCTCGGTTAACGAAAGACCGTAGTCCACGCCACTGACAAACACTTTCGAACGGTTCAGGATTTCCTGCCAGGGGTCACGGGCCTATGTGACGAACGTCACATAGGCTACAACAACTGAGTTAGATCGCAGCCACGCCCCGTTCCCGATACGTTAAAAAAAGGCTGCAATTATCCTTACGCGTGCTAGCTGCTAGCCTAGGTGGACAGTGACGCATGTCACACCCCTCCGTGACCCGAGTCATATCCGTTTGGCAAGGGATGCTCTAGGAATAGTGATGGACAGGCAGGGCCATCTGCCACGGGAACGAGTTCCGCATGGGAACTGTAAAACCGTTCCGCGAGACAGCCCGAGCAGAGATTCTCCCGCCGGGAGGTGGAAGGCTCGAGCAGCTACCTATCCTGTGAATGAACCGAGCCGGATTTCTGGCTTTCTTTCGCTCGCATGTGCTGCACGGAGGCGTTATGGAAACAACAATCAAAGTCGAGCCAGAAGAAGAGCAAGACGACATGGCGCGAGGCTCTATGGGCAATCGTTTCTGGTTTGTGCCGAAAGATAAGGCGGGCATAATCCGCTGGGGTTCTAGCATGCGTGCCCCGTACGGTCTAGAAATCATCGAGAGCTGCCTCAATTGCCCTCACCACGAGGAACGCCTCTTCTGCAATCTCCCTCCTGTTGCTCCGAAGCACTTGGAAACCATCACGGACGCGGCCAGCTATCCGAAAGGTGCCACTCTTTTTGTGGAAGGGCAAAAACCCCGCGGCGCGTTCATCCTTTGCAACGGGCGCGTGAAGCTTTCAACTTCTTCCGCCGACGGCAAGACGCTGATTTTGCGCATGCCTGAAAAGGGAGAAATCCTCGGACTGGCTGCGACCGTCTCCGGCCAGCCCTATCAAGCTTCCGCGGAAGTGCTGGAGCCCGCGCAGGCGAATTTCATTGCCCGCAACGACTTCCTCGAGTTTCTGAAAACACACGGAGAGGCCGCGCTGCGGGTCGCGCAGCAACTCAGCGAGAACTATCATCTGGCGATCGGGGAAATGCGGACCGTCGGCCTTTCGCACTCCGCCGCAGAGAAGTTTGCGCGCTTCCTGTTCGAGCAGGTCTCGGAAGGCGAAAAAGCCGACGGCGAAGTCCGCGCCACACTCGCTCTCACGCATGAAGAAATCGCCCAGATGATCGGCTCCTCACGCGAAAGGGTGACGCGCTTGTTTTCGGACTTCAAGAAGAAACGGCTCCTTCAGGTGAAAGGCTCGACGGTCATCATTCGAGACATCGCCACAATCCGCAAATTGGCGGAAGGCTAAGGTCCCCTTCGCCGACCCCATGCGTTGCTCCAGCGTGAAACGCGTCTGCTGCTGGCTTGGCCTCAAATAATATCCGAGTAGTAGCCGCCACTGGCTTTATCGCTGGTTTATCGCTGGTTTGTTCCCCTTGACATTCTACTGAAAGCCGTCTATGCTCACTCGCCTAGAATGTCTACCAAAGAAGAACGCGAGCGCATCGAGCTGCTCCAGGGAACGCTGGACCTGCTGATTCTCCGCACGCTGTTGCGCGGACCGGCGCACGGCCACGCCATCGCCAAAACCATTGAATTCAATTCCGACGAAGTGTTGCAGGTCGAGCAAGGATCGCTTTATCCGGCCCTGCACCGGCTGATCAAGCGGAGATGGATTGCGGTCGAAGAGGGTACTTCGGAGAATAACCGGCGAGCCAAGTTTTACCGGCTGACGTCGAAGGGCCGGAAGCAACTGAAAGTTGAAATCAGCAGGTGGGACAAACTGGCGGGAGCCATCGCGCGGATTCTCCGGCCAGCGGAGTAGGAGGGAGGAATGCGGCGCAGTAAGCGGCTGTTGGAGGAACTCGACGCGGACATTCGCGAGCATATCGAGCGGGAGACGCAGGACAACATCGACCGGGGGATGCTGCCGGAAGAGGCGCGCTACGCCGCGATGCGCAAGTTCGGCAATGTGATGCGCGTGAAGGAAGAAACGCGCGAAGTGTGGCGTTTCACCTGGCTGGACGAACTGTGGCAAGACCTTCGCTATGGCCTGCGCATGGTGCAGAAGTCGCCCGCTTTCGCCGCCGTCGCCGTGCTTACCTTGGCGCTGGGCATTGGTGCCAACACCGCGATTTTCAGCCTGATTGACGCAGTGATGCTGCGGTCGCTTCCCATCGAGAAACCGTCGCAGATGGTAGTTCTGAGATGGAGCGCTCGGAAGGCCCCGCGAATAAACGGTTACATGTCTTCAGGCGATTGCCCCAGCAATCTGCGCTTTGGGGCAGCGAATCCTTCTGGCTGCTCGTTTTCCGAGCCGATGTTTCGCGAGATCAGGAATACAAACCAGTTCTCGGGAGTGGCGGCGTTTGCCAATGCAGGTCCCCTGGCGCTGACCGGGAATGGTCCCGCGAGCATGATCAGCGGTCAACTGGTTTCGGGAGATTTCTTCGACACGCTGGGATTGAAAGCTGCGGCGGGACGCGTGCTGGAACTGAGCGACGATTCTCCGACGGCGGCACCGGTGGCCGTGCTCAACTATGGCTACTGGCAGAGTTCCTTTAGCGGGGCCCGCGATGCGGTGGGGCGCACGATTGACTTGAATGGAGTGGCTTTTACGATCGTCGGAGTCGTCGAACAGCGATTTACGGGGATCACCCCGGGGAGCGACTACGACGTTTGGTTGCCGCTGGCAGCCGGGCCACGGATTAGCAATCCGCGAATGTGGGACGACCGGCAGGAAAAAGTAACCTATTGGTGGCTGACCATTCTGGGGCGGCTGAAAGCTGAGACGCCGATGCTGCAGGCTCAGACAGCCATCAGCGGGATGTTCCGGAACGAGATGCTGCACGGACCCATACCGCTTTTCGAAGCGGGAGGAGGAATGCCAGGGCCTCCCAGGCCGCGAGGCGGAGGAGGTGCTGCTGCGAGACAACTGGTTATGGGCGGCCCGCGACCGGCTGGACCGAGAGCGGTGCCGCCGCCACCGGACGGTCCGCAAGGCTCTACAGTAGTTCAGGGCGTCGCGCCTCCGGCGACCGGGGCCCCGGGAGCTGTTAGGGTTCAGTCCGCGCCGGTTGCACAAGGTCAGCCGCTGCCCGATGCGGCGAACGAACCGAGGACACTCTCGAAGCCTGACGACGAACCGACCATCCTACTCGTGAACGCGCAGACGGGACTGACGGGCTCACGCAACCAGTTCGAAAACCCGTTGTACATTCTGATGTCCGCAGTGGCAATTATTTTGCTGATTGCATGTTCGAACGTGGCGGGCTTGATGCTGGCGCGGTCTGCGGCAAGGCAGAAGGAAATGGCGCTGCGGCTGGCGCTCGGTGCCGGGCGCATGCGGATCCTGAGACAGCTCCTGACCGAAAGCATGATGCTGGCTGCGACCGGCGGCCTCCTGGGAATCGTTTTTGCCTCGTGGGGCGCACACGCGATCCTTTCCTTCGTATCGAGCAATCAACGACAACCGCTAGCGTTCGCCGAGGGACTCGACGTGCGGGTGCTGGGATTCACGGCGGCGGTTTCGCTTTTCACGGGAATTCTTTTCGGACTTGCGCCCGCATTTCGCAGCGTACGTGTCGATGTGACTCCCACATTGAAGGAAGGGTTCAGTGCTTCGACGAAAGTTTCTCGTGCCGGTACAAGAAGGTTCAGCATCGGCAACGCGCTAGTGGTGACTCAAGTGGCGCTGGCGATCGTGGTGCTGGTTGGTGCAGGCCTGCTGGTGCGAACGCTGCAAAACCTGCGCAGCATCGACGTGGGCTTTGATTCTCACAATCTCGTGATTTTCGGTATCAACCCGTCCCTGGCAGGTTACAAGGATGCGCAGATCGATAGTTTTTACCGTGATTTGCAGGGTCGCCTCACGGAAACGCCGGGAGTAAAGTCTGCAAGCTACTCTATGGTGCCGCTGCTGAGCGGCGCGTTGATGGCCACGATGTTTAACTGGCCGGGAACCCCGCAAGATCGGCAGCTAGAATCCGATGTGCTGGAAGTCGGACCGGATTTTTTCAGCACGATGCAGATTCCATTTGTTGCCGGCCGCGGTTTCGACTTTTCGGGCTACGGAATCGCCGCCCAGGCGCGCCAATCATTGTTCAACGGTAGCAAGCAACCTGCTGTACCGACGCCCGTGATTGTGGACCAGGCGTTCGTCGCAAAGTTTCTTGGAAAAGAGAATCCTTTAGGAAAACGCTTTGGCCAATCCGCGGCAAGCCAGGAGGGACCGGCGAGTCCGGGCTATGAAATCATCGGCGTGGTTCGTGACACGAAGTATAGCGATCTGCGGCGGGAAATCAGCCCGAAGATGTACGTGCCGCTGAGCGCCTTGGCCGCTGCGTTCGAGGTGCGCACGGCGGGCGATCCACAGGCACTGGTTCCGGTGATTCGGCACACCGTGGCGCAACTCGACCCGAATTTGCCGCTGCGCGATGTCACGACGGAATCTCAGCAGATCGACCGGCTGCTGTTTCAGGAGCGGCTGGTGGCGCGGCTTTCAAGCTTTTTCGGTTTGCTGGCGCTAACGCTGGCGTGCATTGGGCTTTATGGCTTGCTGGCGTACGAGGTCGCGAGGCGCACGCGGGAAATCGGGATTCGCACGGCGCTGGGCGCGCAAAGAGGCGACGTTTTGCGGCTCGTGGTGAAGCAAGGATTGTCACTGGCGCTGGCAGGTGCCGTGGTAGGCATCGGCGCGTCGATGGGCGTAACGCGCTATCTGAAGGCGATGCTCTACGATGTGCGCGCTTACGATCCCGTCACCATTGTCGTCATTGCATCACTGTTGATTCTAGTGACGCTCGCAGCCTGCTTCCTTCCCGCGCGCCGCGCCACCAACGTCGATCCCATGGTCGCACTGAGGTACGAATAACTCTGCGCGCGACACCGCAGACTGGCTATTTTCAGATCGCTCCGGGATGCTGTATTTTTGCCGATTCGATCTTCTGGGCCTGCTCGTTGTGGCAGGTATGGCAACCCCTGTCCAGCGCCAGATGCCGGCAGCCTTTCTCCGGCACGTCAACGCCGATCCGGTGACACTTGAGGCAGAGATTACTCTTCTCATCGCCAGAGGGTGGCTTCAGTAACTGAAACTTGTTGTCCGAAGTATGCGGATCATGGCACTTCAGGTAATCGCACCGCGGGACTGTGGACTGTTCCCTTCAACGCGGCGGCATTTTTGTCGCTGTGGCAGGTGAGGCACAGGCTGGCGGGAGATGTTGCGATCAGCTTTACTCGGGTAACGCCTCTGCTGACCCGAACTTCGTGACATACATTACATCCCAGCGCTATCGCCGAGTGAACTGCTCCCCTTCACTTTGTTGTTTTCATGGCAGCTGGCACACTTGGCGGGATCCGCATTTTTATCCAGGGGAACCGGATGAACGTCGGCGCGGGCCAATCCGCCACAAAACAGCGTGAGGCTGGTCACCGCCGCTAGTAACCAGGGTCTACACCCCAGCCGATTGCGCCGCTTTAGAGGGAGAAGCGTCATGACGACCCGCTATATACCTAAGCAGGGCATGGCCCGAAATGGTGCAAAACCACTAGCCCGGGTGATTCCCCCTATGTCTTTGAGCCACAAGGTGTTGCAATTCCCAACACACTGTCGGGAATTGCGACAATCCTTGTCCTACTGGTTCAGATTGGGCTTCCTCCCCAAGTAACTGAGTTAAATCACACAACCAATTCGGAAGGGCTTCGCTGGTTTTTTGGGCAGTTAAACACTCATAGGAAATATGCCGGTTGCAGTGGCCCAGAGAACGCCGACGCCGCAAGAACTGCATGAGAAAGCGTTTCGCCGAATTGCGGCTGTCCCATGTACGATCCCCCGCTCAATCCTCTGTATCGCCTACGCCTAGAACGGAAGTCATGAACTATGTCCCGGACCAAAGTACCAGACCGACTGAACTTACGGGCCATTAAAACATCGCGGTTACATGGAGATGATTAGTCAAGCAGACGTCATGTATTCAACCAGTGGACGCCTGTTTCAAATCGGAATGATAGCAATCCATGCGCGATTTTGACAGCCAGTGATCACGCCAGATCCCGGGAGGATAGTTGTGATGAAAAAGTTGGGTGTGTGGGGAAGTGTGACAAACTTCGCAAGTGCGGCTGCATTGTTTTTTGGTGTCCTGTTCTTACTTGGTTTGGGAGGTGCTTGGGACGCCCTTCTCGCCCAAAGTGGCGGAAGTCATTTTGCGGCCGGGAAAGCGCCAGCCGCGAAGGGAGCTCACCGCTGGAGGGAAGCTTACGGCAAGCTTCCTTTGAGCTTTGAGGAGAACCAGGGACAAACGGCCAAGGAAGTCCGTTATCTTGCTCATGGCACCGGTTACGAACTATTTCTCACCGCCCACGAGGCCGTGCTCGCTCTTCGTTCGCGTTGCCACAATGACCTGTCCCCGCTTCATCGCACGGCCTCCCTTCGGGCCATGCGTAAAGCCTGCAAGGCGGAGCAGCTTACCGCGGTGCGTATACAGTTAGAAGGAGCAGGTCCCCATCCCTCAGTGAATGGAACGGGCCGCTTGCCGGGGAGAATGAATTATTTCCTGGGGAATGATCCGAAGAAGTGGCACACGGATGTGCCTTCTTATGCCCGCGTGAAATATGAAGGGGTCTATCCAGGTGTAGATTTGGTGTTCTACGGCAATCAACGCAAATTGGAATATGACTTCCTTGTCGCACCGGGAGCAGACCCGGAAGCCATCCAACTGCGAATCGCCGGCGCGCGCAAGGTGCGCCTCAACTCGAGTGGCGATGTGGTGTTGAGTGTCGCGGCTGGCGAAGTCGAGCTGCAAAAGCCGCTCATCTACCAGCTGATCGGCGGCAAGCGGCGCTTGATTGAAGGCAAATACGTAGTCGCCGCCGATCACCGGGTGAGGTTCTCGGTTGCCGCTTATGACCGCAGCAAGCCGCTGGTTCTTGATCCGGTCCTGAATTACTCGACTTACCTTGGCGGTAGCGGGGAAGATACCGGTTCTGCAATCGCGGTGGACGGCGCGGGTAACGCTTTTGTGGCAGGCACAACGATGTCCACAGACTTCCCTGCAGGAGCCATGGGAGCAGTGGTTCCTCCAGTGACCAATCCGGCCTCGTTCGTCTCGTTCGTTGCAGAGTTGGACCCCACAGGGGCGAATCTGCTCTACTCAACATATCTGTCTGGTTCAACAAGCGGTGGATCTGAAGGCGCGTTCGGCCTTGCGCTCGATTCTTCTGGGAAAGTCTATGTGACAGGAGTCACGTATGCCACCGATTTCCCCACGACTTCGGCGAACGCTTTCAACGCTGGTCCACTCGCTTCCAATGACTACGGTACGGTATACCTGACCAAATTTGACCCGACCGTTACCGGGCCAAGCTCTTTGATCTACTCCACGTATATAGCTGGAACGGGGGGCGATTTTGCGAACAGCGTTGCGGCCGATGCCGCGGGGAATGCCTATGTTGTGGGACTGACTTACTCAGCCGACTTTCCTACCATGAATGCTTTTCAGAGCGCTCCCAGCAACGCCCTCGGAACCGCCTTCCTTACGAGAATCGACACGACCCAGTCACAAAATGCCTCGCTTATTTATTCCACCTACCTGGGCGGAAACGGCGCAAATGCGGGTGCATACCTGGCCTCTGGCGATGAAGGATGGGGAGTTGCGGTGGATTCTTCCGGGAATGCCTACGTGGTAGGAGCGACGAGTTCCACGGATTCTTCCTTCATCACCTCCACTACCGCCTACCAGTCGGCTCCTCCTGCGGCAAACTCACAAGCGAGTGTATTCGTTTCCAAAATTGACACCACGCAGGCTGGACCCGCGTCGTTGGTTTATTCGACGTACCTGGCGGGCTCCACCGCAGACCAAGGTATGGCTATCGCCTTGGGACCGAATAACGTCGCTTACGTCACGGGAACCACGAACTCGACCGACTACCCGTTTCCCGGTGCAACAACGGGAGCTTTCGATACAAGTGGATCAGGTTCTGGAAAGGCGTTCATCACTCTCGTGGATACCACCAAGTCGGGCTTGAGCTCCGTTCCGTATTCTACGTATTTGGGAGGATCGGGAGGTTGCGGAATGCTTCCGCCGTGTGATGCCGGTCTTGATATCAAGGTGGACGGCTCCGGAAATGCCTATGTGGTCGGGAACACAGCCTCGACGGATTTTGCCGGAGCTGGAACCTTGCAAACTTTGGGGGCGTTTCAACCGACTCTCTTGAATCCAGGCGGTGATGCGTTCATCGCCAAACTGAATCCCGCCGGGAAAGGCCAAGGCGACCTCTTGTACGCCACTTACTTTGGGGGCAGCGACGGCTTGTCTCCCGACCAGGGACTGGGAATTGCCATCGACTCCGCCTCGCCTCCCAATGCGTATATCACGGGTGAAACGGCCTCTGCGGATTTGCCGGTTTCTGTCGGCGCATTTCAGACGACCTTAAATGGCGCGGCTGTCGACGCGTATGTTGCGAAGCTGACGTTGATCCCGACTCTGGCAGTCGTGCCAGCAAGCCTGGACTTCGGCGTGCAGCCGGTCGGCGCCACGTCCGTGTCGCAGACCGTTACAGTGACAAACAATAACAACGTCACGGTGAACTTCACCAGCATAACGATCACCGGGACGAACAGTCCCGATTTCGTCAAGGCCACCGACACGTGCACGGGGAGCCTTGCGCCTGGTGCTCAGTGCACGGTCAGCGTGACCTTCACACCGTCGGTTGCCGCCGCGGAGGCAGCCATAGTGGTTTTCACCGATGATGACTTGAACAGCCCTCAGAACGTGAGCCTGAGCGGTGGCACGGCACCCGCCGTGGGATTGGCTCCCACGAATCTAGACTTTGGTAACCAGCTGCTCGCGACCACCAGCGCACCGATGACGGTAACGTTGACCAACACCGGCACCGCCGCTTTGACGATCAACTCCTTTGCGGCTTCCGGTGATTTTGCGGCAACGAGTACCGGTGCAAGTGCCTGCCTCACGAGCCCGGCGACCTTGGCCGCCGGTGCCAATTGCACTATCAACGTGACCTTTACGCCGACGGCCTTGGGTGCGCGCACCGGAACGCTGTCGGTTGCCGACGATGCCGGCGGCAGCCCGCAGACGTTTCCGCTCAGCGGAAACGGCACGGCTCCCGCCGTGGGATTGGCTCCCACGAGTCTAGGCTTTGGTAACCAGCCGCTCGCGACCACCAGCGCACCGATGACGGTAACGCTGACAAACACCGGCACGGCCGCTTTGACCATCACCTCCTTTGCGGCTTCCGGTGATTTTGCGACAACCAGTACCGGTGCAAGTGCCTGCCCCACGAGCCCGGCGACCTTGGCCGCCGGTGCCAATTGCTCGATCAACGTGACCTTTACGCCGACGACCTCGGGTGCGCGGACCGGAACGCTGTCGGTTACCGACAATGCCGGCGGCAGCCCGCAGACGGTTGCGCTCAGCGGAAACGGCACGGCTCCCGCCGTGGGATTGGCTCCCACGAGTCTAGGCTTTGGTAACCAGCCGCTCGCGACCATCAGCGCATCGGTGACGGTAACGCTGACCAACACCGGCACCGCCGCTTTGACAATCACCTCCTTTGCGGCTTCCGGTGATTTTGCGGCAACCAGTACCGGTGCAAGTGCCTGCCCCACGAGCCCGGCGACCTTGGCCGCCGGTGCCAATTGCTCGATCAACGTGACCTTTACGCCGACGGCCTTGGGTGCGCGGACCGGAACGCTGTCGGTTGCCGACGATGCCGGCGGCAGCCCCCAGACGTTTCCGCTCAGCGGAAACGGCACGGCTCC
>Ga0209808_1002021_pt1 | contig 10467 bp, 12 predicted proteins | sample GraSoiAngelo_157_FD_186171 | JGI IMG/M metagenome (GOLD analysis project Ga0209808, IMG submission 186171) | Grasslands soil microbial communities from the Angelo Coastal Reserve, California, USA - 14_1009_16_20cm (SPAdes) (version 2) | ecosystem: Environmental > Terrestrial > Soil > Grasslands ...
TCAGCGGACCGAACAACCAACTCATCCCACTGAGCACGGTCGCTTCCATCAACCACAAAACCGTCGCACGTTCGCTCAATCGGATGCAACAACTAAACGCGGTCACCATCAGCGGGGTTCCGGCCGTTTCGCTCGATGCTGCTCTGAAGTTTTTGCAGAATGAGGCAAACAAGATTCTGCCAAAAGGTTACGTGCTCGATTACACTGGCGAGTCGCGCCAGTTGCAGACCGAAGGCAGCAAGTTTTTGGGCGTGTTTTTGCTTTCGCTGGTGCTGATCTTTCTCGTCCTGGCGGCGCAGTTCAACAGCTTCCGCGATCCTTTCATTATTCTGTTGGGATCAGTCCCGCTCGCCATGTTCGGCGCGGGTCTCTTCATGTTTTTGAAAATGCCGTTCGGGCAGTTCTTCACAGATCATTGGACTACGTCCTTCAACATTTATTCGCAGGTCGGGCTCGTGACGCTGGTCGGTCTCGTTTCGAAGAACGGAATCCTGATCGTTCAGTTCGCGAACGAGTTGCAACGGCAGGGTCTCACAAAATTGGCGGCGGTCGCACAAGCGGCGCGCATTCGTTTGCGTCCCATCATGATGACGAGCGTTGCAACTGTCGCCGGTCACTTTCCACTCACGCTCGTGACTGGCGCCGGCGCTGCGGCACGAAACTCAATCGGTCTCGTTCTCGTCGGCGGAATGACCATCGGGACAATCTTCACGCTGTTTATCGTTCCGTCGCTGTACATGCTCATCGCGAAGGAGCATCACGAAAAATCTCTCATGGACGTAGGCTGGGAAGGCGGGCCCGAAGAGGTGGATCTTGCGCCGGAAATGGCGCCTGCGCTCGCGTCAGAAGGGGACGGTAACGGTTGGAAAAAGGCGTGACCTCGCCCGCGTGGGCGAAACCTTAGTTGTCGCGGCTGAAAAACAAGAGCCTCGGGAGTTTATTCCTCACTGAGGTTTTGTTTGCAGCGGACTTCCAACCAGCTGCTTACCCTCTGAAATCTCGCCAGACTCGGCGGAATTGCTGATTTCCGTCACGACCCAGGGCTTCCGGCATGGGCGTCACGCCTCTTGTATGTGCGCCCGATGGGTCGTGGGCCAAACTTGATTGGGTAGCCCGCCGGTCGCCCCGCGTGCGCTAAAACACGCGGGGCAGTATTCAGCCTTTAGGCGGCTCGCTGTTGGCGAGGGGATTGCGGTATAGAGCTAAACTCAAGAACGTCCTCGGAGATTTTGGTAATCGCCCAGGGTTCCGGACCCGCCGTCATGAGCACATTGGCCTCCACGATCTTGCGACCGACTGGCCGTAATGATTTAATTGAGAAGCCTTCCGCTGCCGTGACAATGTAGCCTTGGCCACCTTGCTGGCAAAAGAATGTGCCGTTCTCTCCGCGCAACGCCTCTGCCAGGTCGGGATGTTGAATTGTCCCATTTAATGGTAGTTTTGTTTGCATCTTTCCAACGTCGCGCGTTGCGGGATGATCGCGAGGTAACTTAGGTTGCCTTTTTCTTTCTTGATTGTTGAACGTTTCGCCAACCGGACGCTGTCTAAAAGTGAAGCAACGAACGGCGCGCGCGCTAGGGCGGGAGAAAGGACGTGCAGAGACGGAAGGGGAATTCCAAAAGTGACGGCAAGCCGGAGTCGGTGACTGACTCGGCACTGGAAAAACCTTTGCTTAGGCTGCACCGGACCCTAAACATCCGCTCGTACTGGAAAGCTATTCAGCGGTTGCTCTCTGCCGCGATGCCAAATCACGTGATCGGTCTCGCCCTTCAGCACAATCCGGCTTTGCCGATGATCGCGAGATGGACGCGGCCGATTCCTCGCGATTTCTTCGCAGCTGAACCTCTCAAGAGTTATGCTCTCCGGCCGACGCGCAAAAAGTGTGTGCGTCTGAGCAATCTTTTTCGCAATCGGAGCTGCTTTGCGCGATCTGCCTTTTATCGCCGATACATGGCACCGCAGAGATGTGCACACGGCGTCTGTCTCTTTTTTTGGAAACGGCGAAGACTTATCTGTGTGATCGTAATCCTACGCACGGCGACGCAAGGCGATTTTTCGCCAGCGGAGATGAAATTGCTGCAACATCTTTACCCCCAGTTTCTGACCGCGCTTCGCCGGCTCGGATCGCTCGAGCGCGAACACTCGGTGCGGATGGACTTTGAAGAATTCCTGAACCGGTTGCCAATGCCGACGATTCTTTTGCGATGGAACTTGAAACCGATTTACCAAAACCGGGCCGCGCGCGAGTTCTGCGCACTGTGGGAGAAAGGACCCGAGCAAGCGAAACGAACGAAAGCGACTTCGCCGATTCCGTCCGAGATTCTGGATCGATGCCGCGTGCTCAAGCAACAATGGGTAGACGCATCACGCGCCAACACGTCGCAGACGAGTTTGGAGCAAGTGCAGGTGCATCACCCGCGATTGCCGCATTTGCGAGCGATGATTCATCTGAAGCAGCTCAAGTCGGCCGGCGTAGCGCGACCGCGCTTCCTTATCAGGTGCGAGAATCTTTGTCCTGACGCCGCCCGGTCTGTGCCACCGAATTCGTATTTGCCGGCTCTTGTCGGGCTGACACGGCGCGAACAGGAAGTTGCGCAACTTGTTTGCCAGGGCCGGAGCAACCAAGAAGTCGCCGATAACGCCCAGTTGAGTTTGCCGATGGTGAAAAAGCACCTTCACGCCGTCTTTCGCAAACTCCAGGTGCCCAGTCGCACACGACTCGTCGCGTTGGCTTCCTGATTCCTCAGTAACGCACGCGAACGAGGTACAACCCTTCGCCGGGCGCGGTGAAACGTCCTGTTCCAAGCGCACCAGATTGCAGTCGCGAAGTGATTTCTTCGATTCGCATTTTGCCAAACGCGCACTTCACCAGCGCGCCGACCATTAACCGAACCATCTTGTAGAGGAAGCCATTGCCGTCGAACTCAATCATGACGCACGGACCATTTTGTCGGACATGTACCGAATTCATTGTGCGGATCGTGCTTCGTTCGGCCTTTCCCCTATTCGCAGCGAAACCGGCAAAATCATGAGTGCCAACAAAATGTTTGGCGGCAGTTTTGACTACTCTTAGGTCGAGCGGGCGTGGGATATGCCAGGCGCGGCGGTACTCGAACGGAGGCAAGACGGGCGCAGTCCAGATTCTGTAACGATAAATTTTTCCTTTTGCCGAAAGGCGCGCGTGAAAATCGTTCGAGACATATCGGCAGCGAAGCACGCGAATAGTGGAAGGCAGTAAAGCATTAAGCGCTTTGATCCAACGGTCAGTTGGCAAGAATTTCAAAACATCAACGTGCACGCATTGCGCGAGCGCATGAACTCCGGCGTCTGTTCGTCCGGCCCCGTGCACGCGTGCAACTCTGCCGGTGACGCGTTCAAGCGCGCGCTCGAGATGATCCTGCACCGTGTTAGAATGAGATTGGCTCTGCCAGCCCGCGAACGGCGCGCCGTCGTAAGCGACGATCAATTTCAGTCTTCGCGAATTACTAATCACAGATCAGGCGTCGCTGATCTCAGTGCGCGGCTATCCAGATAGCTTTGCAAAATCATCTGCGCCGCCACCTGATCGACGTAACCACGGGTGTGCCGTGTTTTTTTTCCAGCGTCACGCAACGCCCGATGTGCTGCCACGGTGGTGAGCCGTTCGTCCCACGTGACAATCCGGCAGAGCAAAATCGCGCGTAATCTTTCCACGAACTCGAGAACTTCAGTCGCAGCCGGGCCGATCTGTCCATTCATGCGCTTCGGGATTCCGGCCACGACGTGATCGATTTTTCTTTCGCGAACAATTTCTGCAATGCGTGCCGCCGGTTGTTGATTTGCTTGAATGGTCTCCAGCGGATGCGCAAGTAACTGCAACTCATCAGAAATCGCCACTCCGATGCGTGCCCGCCCAAAATCGAGACCTAAAATGGGATTCATATTTTTGTTAGGGCGCCACCGCCGGGCGCGCCGCGTCCAATCTTCATTGCAATTCCGGCGGAAGTTTACCGATCAGCTCCTTGATCCGTTCCGCTTCATGGCGGTGGCAGACCAAAAGCGCATCCGGTGTGCGGACAACGATAAGATCATGCACTCCGAGCAGTGCGATTGTCGTTCCCCCTTCCTCAAAGACGATGTTGTTACTGGAATCGACCGCAGTGAGGGCGCGATTCGCCGCGTTTCCGCGTTTGTCCTTTTGAAAATAATTCGCCAATGCGCGCCAGCTTCCTATGTCGTCCCAATCAAAACCAGCTTCGACGACAAGAACGCGGTCCGCTTTTTCCATGATCGCGTAATCGAAGGAGATCCGCGGCAATCCGGTGTACCGCTCGCGCAATGCGTTGTCGAAATTTCCCGGCGCCCGTAGTTGCGAAAGGAAATCAGCCAACTCGGGCGCGTGGCGATTGAACTCTCGGAGTACGGTCGGCACGGCCCAAACAAACATCCCGGCGTTCCACCGGAAATTGCCCCTGCGCAAAAACGACTCCGCTAGATCGGGATTAGGCTTTTCACGAAAACGCACGACCCGATGAATCAGTTCGTTGTCAGGGCGCTTTCGCAAATTGACTGGCTTACCGTGCTCGATGTAGCCGAATCCAGGACAGGCCCAGGTCGGTTTAATGCCGATGGCGACAAGCTCGCTGGTCTCCTCGGCCGCGTCAGCAGCGAGCGCCAGTGTGTCTTGAAATGCCTCCCTATTTGCAATTATGTGATCGGCCGGAAGAACGACCATGATCGCAGCATGATCGCGCACAGCCACCCACCCTGTGCCGAGTGCGATTGCCGCGGCGGTGTCGCGTTTGGCCGGCTCGGCCACGATGTTCTCCTTTGGAAAATCTCCGAGCAACTTTCGAACTGCGCGTTCCTGTTCCGCATTGATAAGAATCAGAATCCGCTCGCGCGGGATAAGCCCATCGAGACGCGCCAAAGTCTCTTCCAGTAAAGTTTTGTCCGAGACGAGGCGCAGGAGTTGCTTCGGACGCGCTCGCCTGCTCACCGGCCAAAAACGTTCGCCGCTGCCACCGGCGAGGATAAGCGCGTAGATCGAATCAGGCATGTCGGTGCAGGGAGAATAGCTCGTCGAAAATTGCCGTTTATTTTTCCCAAACGCGACGTATATGGTAGGCGATGTCTTCCCTTATATCCATTTCAAAAAGTTCTGAAGACCTTCCAGTTGCGCCGCTGCTTGTGCTGACCCGGACGGCAATTGGGCTCGGTTTAGGCATGTTGGTCGCGGAGAAAATGAAACCGCAACTGCGTCAGGCAACGGCGATCGCCTTATTGGCCATCGGCGCGCTCGCCGCAGCGCCGTGGCTGGTGAAAATCACGATCGGTCAGATCAATCGGCCCGAATCCGAATGGGGCAGCCGCGCCCGCTTGCGTTCCATTCGCGGCGATTCCGGTTACACCTCAGATAACGACATTTATTGACCTCTGGGGAGCGCACGCGGCTCGCGTGCTGGCGATTGCGTCCTCGCGATCGCGAACTTTTAATCCAGCCTTGCCGCGACGCTCGCTGTAGCTGGCTAGATCAACGACCCTACCGGATGCTTTAGCTACTGCCAAATCTGAGCTAGTTGCGCCGCAGATGCATAGTTTTGGAGGGGGTTGCTTCTGGTCGAGAGCAACCGCCGCAGGACAACGAGTCTTAGACAGCGGCTCAACGATGCCGCTACACAAGCGCTTCGGCAATTGAATCAGCGAGAGTTTTGCCTCTGCGGGTCAGCACGAGATTGCCGTGACATTCCCGAAGCAACTCGAGCGCTATCAGCTCGTTCGTTTCCGAACGAAAAGATTTTAACTCCGAAGCGGGAATTCCTTCGCGCGTCCGCAGTGCGAGCGCGATGCGTTCGGTGCGTTTCATTTCGTGCGTGAGATCTTCGCTTGATCCGCGCGGAGACTCACCTGAAAGGACGCGATCGATATACGCGCGATAATCGAGAAAATTTTGCCAACGCTGCATGCCAATAGTCGAAACCGCGCTCGGGCCAATTCCGAGATAATCCTTGCCCAACCAATAGGCGCGGTTGTGAACTGATTCGAAACCAGGACGCGCGTAATTCGAAATTTCATAGTGCTCGTAGCCGGCGTCTTGCAGAATTGCCATTGTCATTTCGAACAATTCTGCGTCTGCATCCGGCTCCTGCCGAAATTCGCCCCGACTCTGGCGAAGAAAAAATTCCGTGTCCTCTTCGTACGTCAGGCAATAGGTGGAAATGTGCTCGGGTCGCAGCGCGACTGTCTTGTCCAGGGTACGGCGCCATTGATCGACGGTTTGACCTGGCAATCCGAACATGAGATCGACGTTGATATTCGTGAAGCCGGCGTCGCGGAGAATCCGAAATGATTCTTCCGCCTGATGCGCGTCATGCTCGCGTCCGAGCAGTTTCAACAGTTTGTCATCCCACGATTGCACGCCCAGACTGATCCGGTTGACTCCAAATTTTTTCAGGACGGCTGCCTTGCGCGCGGAAACGCTGCCGGGATTTGCTTCGATGCTCCACTCAATCAATTGCGAGAGGTCGAGTCTTTCGCGAAAGCCGCGCAGTAACATTTCCAGTTGCGCAATGTTGAGCGCAGTGGGCGTGCCGCCGCCGAAATAAATCGTGAACGGAAAAAGGCGGCGCGCCCTCGCCGCGGCGAGCGAGCTGTGGTCGCGCCCTGCGAGTTCCTGCAAAATCGCCTCACAAAATCGCTGTGTCTGCGACCGATCGAGCAAATCTTTGTAAAAAGCGCAATACGGGCAGATGCGCGCGCAAAACGGAATGTGAACATAGATGTGGCGGATCATTTTTTATGCGTCCACGGTTAGTTATCTCTCGCGAATCAACGTAATGAATCTCGTCATGGCGACGACGATCGCAACGGGCCATTCCAGCGAACCACCGATCTGGTCGCCTTCTACCCAGTCTTTTTCGATTTTCTTCTCAGCGCGAGTTGACTGGCCAGGGCATTGAGAATTTCCGGGTTCCCGAGTGCCCAGGCATTATCAATCGTCATTCTGTTGAAGCGCCACTTGTCGCGGTCCCGCATCAGGTTGCAATCGTAGCGATTCATCAGTAGCGCATATTCCGATCCACGGCGCGAACCCTCGCGCGGCAGGAAATGCTGCGACAAAACGTAGGCATACAATGTAGCTGTATCATCACCAATCTCGATTTGGAGATTGCTCACACTATGACTGGTATCGAGCGGACCGATCAATGGAAGAACACCGTTCAGGATAGCGTCGCGACCACTCAGTAGTGGAAAATCGATCTCGAGTTTTCTTCCCGCCGGCCTGAAATCGAACCGGCAATCCTCCGTCAATGCGGAGGCCAGCGAATCGGCATCGCCGTGGTCCAGACCAAAAGCGTAACGATGCAGTGCGTCGGCAATTTCAAATCGATCGTAAGCTAATTGGGCGAGGTCCGTCTCCATCACCAGGACGTTCGCTAATCCATTCCGAGATGTGTTGTCAAGATCGCGCTAGCTCTTCGATCCTCTTCCACTCCTCCGCACTGAGCTGGAGTTTCTCCGTCGCCATGTTCTGCGCGCCCAAAACGTCGCGTTCGAGGCGATTGGCGCGCTGGCTGTGCATCCGTGGGAATATTACCGCGTAGCGATGACGGGCAAAGCTGCGTATACAGCGCGCCAACTTCGTGCTGCGCGCGAGACACCGTGCGCGTCGCCGCGTGCCATTTCCACAAAATCTCTCAGACTGCATATTCACCAAGCCAGAAGTCGACACGTTAGTGCCCTCGCCCTGTAGCCCTGTCTCTGTGAGACGGGGTGAGCCGCGAAGACGGCGAATAGATAAAGCGCTAAACCCACTCCGTGCGTGAACGCCCTCGTTGGACTCACGTTGTGAAAGAGAGATTAATCTGGCAGCTAATCATTCCCGATGAAATTCACGACCTGCTCCGCTAACGCGATTGGATTCGCGCCTACCCTGCCACCCAGGCCGAGTTCTTCGACCGCAAATTGGCTGCCTTGGGTGGACGCTATTGACCCGCTGCAGGTGAAGCCGCTCCCCCCGTCATCGACTAAGTCAAGCCATTTGAGGATTGAGCTCTCGTACAACGTCGATCCCTCATGCAATCCCGGGTGGCCACTCAGCTCACGACGGTGGTGACTCGGCCAAACGCCTGGGCAGATCGCGCGCTCCGTGCATCAGACGCACGGCTTGAAGTGTGACACCGTCTTCCCGATAAAAGATCAGAACGTTTTGGAACGGGCGTTCCAAGGAAAACGAGCGCAGCGCCCGCAGCTTGGGATGATTAAAACGGCGAAGGCGTCCCAACCGAGGCTGTTCACAAAGTGAGCGCAATCGGGATTCCACCGCTTGCTGAAAACTGCGAGCTACTTCATCTCCCGCCTGGCGCACGTACCACAACGTCTGCAACGCAAAATCTTCGAGGAACGCGTCCGCCTTTTGCAGCGCAAGACTCATCCCCGCTTTTCCTCGCGGATGATGCGCTCAACAACATTGCGCATCTCCTCTGCGGAATAAGGGGTGTACGGGCCGTCAATCGCTTTGAGCAGTTCACGCTCAAGTTCTGGACTGTCTTCCTCGAGATTAAGCGCCACCCCGGGCTGGAGCGTCACCTTTTCCCGGCCGTCGGTTAGCACAATGACACTTCCTTTATTGGCCTCTGCGATGAGTTCGCCAAGTTGCGACTGTGCTTCCTGAACCGTGAGCGTTTTCACATTCACAATCTAGCCGTCGCCGCCTGGGAAACAAGATGAAGCACTGAACCCGCTCCGTGCGTGAACGCCCTCGTTGGACTCACGTTGTGAAAGAGAGATTAATATGGCAGCTAATTCTCCCCGACGAAATTAACGACCTGCTCCGCTGGAACGATTGGATTCGCGCCTACCCTGCTACAGCCGAGTTCTTTGACCGCAGATTGGCTGCTTCGGGTGGACGCTATTGAGTCGTGACCGGGAATCTATTCCTTTTCAATGGACACTTCGGTTGCCTTAATTATCGCAAAAACATTATCGGCCTGTTTGAGGTTCACATATTGCGGCACGTTGCCAGGATCAAAGATCAGCCGTCGAGAATCGATTCCAGGGGAAGATCTGGATCGAGATGATTGGAAGCCAGCCAGTCGCGATTGAACAGCGTTGATTGATATTTCTGACCCGAGTCGCAAAGAACGGTGACGATGGTTTGACCGCGGCCAGATTCTTTGGCGAAGCGTACTGCGCCAGCCACGTTGACGCCGCTTGATAAACCAAGGAACAAGCCTTCTTCGCGCAGAAGTTGGTAAACAATCGTTAGGCCGATCTGATCCGAAATGCGATAAGCGCGATCGACCTTGATGCCTTCGATGTTCTTTGTGACACGGCCCTGTCCGATCCCTTCGGCAATGGAATCACCGTCGTTCGTCTCCAGATTGCCATTGGTAAACCATGACCACATCGCCGCGCCGTACGGGTCGGCGCAGACGATCTGAATCTTCGGATTTTGTTCCTTTAGGTAAGTGCTCACACCGGCAAGCGTGCCGCCGGTGCCCACGGCTGCGACGAACGCGCTGACCTTGCCGTCGGTTTGTTTCCAGATTTCAGGGCCAGTGCTGCAATAATGTGCGTCGCGATTAGCCGTGTTATCGAACTGGTTCGCCCAGAACCAACCGCGCTCCTCTGACAGCCGACGCGCGATATGATTGTAATTTTCCGGATCCTTGTACGGCTTTTCCGGAACCGCCTTCACCTCCGCGCCGAGCGTACGGAGTAAATGCATTTTCTCGGGCGACTGATTATTCGGGATCACAATTACGGTGCGATACCCTCTGGCCCGCCCGATCACTGCAAGACCGATCCCGGTGTTACCGGCAGTTCCCTCAACGATGGTTGCGCCCGGTTTAAGTCGACCCGCCCTCTCCGCGTCAGTGATGATTCCGTATGCGGCTCGATCTTTCACCGAGCCGGCCGGATTCATGAATTCCGCCTTCCCCAGAATCTCGCAACCAGTCAGTTCGCACAGCCGTCGCAGCCGAATCAACGGCGTATTGCCGACATATCCATCAACCCCGGAGTATCTCGCACTCATCTAATCACAATGCCTTCCGTTATCGTACTCGTCGTCATCCTCGTCCTCCGCCTGAATCCCTTCTCTAAAATTGTTAAGCCACTTCTCAGGCGAATCCAGTCGATGCTCTATGGCCACGACGATCGCAGCGTGCCATTCCAGCAAACCGCCGATCTGGTTGAAAAACTCCGCGCCCAAAAAAACGTCGTGTTCGAAGAGCCGATCCGCGATTTCAAAAACCCTGGCCGCGAAGCTGAAATGCCTTCCGATGTAACGATGTAACAATTTAACGGTCCAACGCGCCGTCAGGCTGATATCAAATATTTAGGCGCGATCCCATGTCCCCCGCCCGAGCAATCGCGAGGAGCACTCATTGCGCTCCGAGACGTCCCACAATACTCGTAACGAGCAATGCGGCGTTCTGGGCAGCGCTCTTCTCGAAGATGAGTACGTTCTCCTGTGCCTTGGCG
>Ga0209808_1002023_pt1 | contig 10464 bp, 7 predicted proteins | sample GraSoiAngelo_157_FD_186171 | JGI IMG/M metagenome (GOLD analysis project Ga0209808, IMG submission 186171) | Grasslands soil microbial communities from the Angelo Coastal Reserve, California, USA - 14_1009_16_20cm (SPAdes) (version 2) | ecosystem: Environmental > Terrestrial > Soil > Grasslands ...
CTCGTTAGCGATTGGCCGCCACTTGCGGGGCATTACTGCGCGCGAAAATCGTACTCAAGTCGTCAAGGACTTTTGCTGGTCCAACATATTTGCCGCTGACAAAACTGTCGGCCAGCACTTTGCCGCTGGCATCGACGATAACGAGATCGGGGATGCCCTTGCCCGCGTATTTTTGCAAAGCGGGAACGCTGGCGAGCTTGCTGTATTCGATAGCAGGCCAGGGCATGCCGGTCTCACGCATGTAAGTCGCCATGCCGTCGGCCGATTTGTCGGCGCTCACGAAAATGATTTCGAACTCGGGATGGTCGTGCGCGATCTGATTATAGTAGGCGACCAACTGGGGTGTGAACTTCCGGCAAGGTCCGCACCAGTGAGCTGAGAAATAAAGACCGTAGATGTGCTTCGGCGCGAGTTCCTCGTCGTAAGAGGAGACTAAGTTGCCGTTTTGAAGGCGAACCAGATTGCCTTTGGCTGCGCCAGCAATGGCATCAGCGGAACCCTGCGTAACCACCCGCGCTCGCTGTTTCAGCAATTGGTTTTGGTAAAGAGTATCGTTTCTTTTCGCTTGCTCGGCCAGCAGTGCTCTGTCATGCGCCTGATCTTCCATTTTCCGGCGCGATTTTTCCAGTTCGTCTTTCGGGACGGCAAATTTTCCGCTCTCAATTGCGTCCAGTAACTGAGTGGTGGCGCCGGCCTTGATTAGCTGACTGCGCTTGGCTTCATCGAGCTGGTCGGCGAAATGGCGGGTGGCAAGTTCTGCCTCAATCGTTGGCACGGAATAACCGGAGCGAAGCATCAGGCTGAGGTCGCTCGTTGTAAGCGGCAATGTTCCCGCCATTGCCAGACTGATTGATAGGAAGAAACAACAGCTGGTGGTGCGCACCCTTCTAGTTTGAGCAGGTGGCTTGCCAGTGATTTACGGTTTCGTCTGGTCGAAAAACTTGCGTGCTTCTTTGTAAGATGGCTTGGCTGAACACGCTGCATCGAAGAGTTGCCGTGCGGCATTGGTCTGCCCGAACGCCCAGGCAAATACGCCGCAGCGCCACTGGCGGTCGGCATCGGTGGCGAAAGAACTCGAAACCGTTACCAGGGTTGGCGCCGGCACTTTCAGCCATTGTATTTCAGCGATTCCATACGGCACTCTCATTTTCAGTTTTCCCGCGGTCGCGCCAGCGATCTCGTTGTATTCGGTATCGCTCACAACCACTACACCGGTATAACCGTGCGTATTCAAATCGTTAATCAGCGTTGCCTTCCATTGTGCCAACCAGTCAGCCACATTTTGACAATTACGTTGTGTTTCTCTGAGCGACGGCTCCGTCACTTTCACTTTTCTAATTGCACTGGCGGCTCCGGTGAAATCGTAAATGGCAGCCAGCCGCCGATAGGATTGCAGAGCTGCGTTCCATCGTGGCATTTCGGTATCGCGAAGTCGAGCGACCAACGTTTTTTGCGCCAGCAACGCTTCAGCCGAGATGGCAGTATTTTTTTGTAACTGCGCGATCAGATCCTGCAAACTACTTAATGCGTTCCTGAGTTCGGTCATACTTTTGGCGGACCTATGCTGTTCTCGCCAGGCCAGCATAGCCTGTGAATCCGCCAGGTACTTTCGCGCAATCGGTTTGTATTCGCTGATCCAGGCCAAACTCTGCGGTGGTTGCGACGCGACAAACGCTTTCAGTAATGCTTCCGCATCATTAAATCGACCAAGCTGAACGTCTGTTAATCCTAACAAGAATAAGGCAAACGGTTTCGCCGCGTGGTCGGGAACATCGGACAGTGCGACGGTGCTGTGCAAATTGGCGAGCTTGGCGGTATCGCGCAGGAACGCACCTAACGATGCGTCGGAGAAGTTGCCCGTCCCCGCATTCTCTACTTCGTGCAGGGCCTGACGCGTTAACGACTCCTGCTGATCGAGCAAAGCGGCGACGGCCTGATTGAGTAATGCCCAGTCGTAAATTGGCTGATTGTTCTTGGTCTGGGAAGCGAGCCGTGCGAAAGTAGCGCGTGCCGCCGGGTATCTGCCGTCAATTATCTGCCGCCGCCCGTCGTCAAACTCGCGGCTAATATCCAAGACGGGAGGCGCGTTAATCGAGCCGGCAGCTTCGGCTGGCGCACGGGGACGGGCGAGGAGAAACCAGCCCAAAACGATCAGTCCGAGGAGTGTGACCGCGGCGATGAGCAAGGCAGCTTTGGCGCTCCACGGTTTCGGTTCGCCGCGAAGAAGGCGCTCCGACTTCTGGAGGGCGAGGATGAGCGCGTCGTGCGAGGCGAAACGCAAACGCGGGTCTGGTGCGATCATTCTTGCGATAGCGGTGGCGGTGGGTCGTGAAACTTCCGGGGCCACGTCTTTTAGTTTCAACGGATTGTCCTTCAACGTGCGCAGATCCGATGCTGACATCGTTTCGCCGTCGAAAGGCGGCCGGCCCGCGACCGCGTGAAAGAGGGTGGCGCCAAGACTGTAAATATCGCTGCGAAAATCTTCCGGCTGATTATTCAATCGCTCCGGTGCGATGTAATAGGGCGTGCCCCAGATGGCGCCGCTGGTTTGCCTCTGCGGCTCGACGATGCCCGCTAGACCGAAATCGCTGATCTTCGCCATCCCCTCCTCGTTGAACAAAATATTGGCCGGTTTGACGTCGCGATGGATCAATCCTTTTTGATAAGCCGCACGCAATCCGCGGGCGACGTCGATCCCTGTGCGCAACACATGTGCTTCGGGAATTTTTTTTTGTTCGGCCATGAGGTCGTCAAGCGTCCCGCGGTCGACCAGTTCCATCACGAGATAGTATTGATCGTGATCGTGTCCGAAGGAAAACACCTGGACTACATGCGGATGATTGACCGAAGCGGTGATCCGGGCCTCCTGCTGCAATTGATTGCCGTATTCTGGGCCCAGATCTTTGCGCAAAAGTTTCAGCGCGACATCGCGGTCGAGTTGGGTGTCGCGCGCTCTATAAACTGTCCCCATTCCGCCGGTTCCGAGGGTCTCGTGCAGCTCGAAATGATTGAAGGAACGCGCGATCCTGACTCGTTCGCCACAAGCTGGACAAGGCACGCGCGAAAGCGGTTCGGCATCACCGATATCCACAGGCAAACCGCATCTGGGACACGAAATCGTGTTCGGATCGCTCATTTTTGCGATAGTAACATCGTCAATGACACAGGAAAACGGCCGCGAGCTTATCGTTAAAGCAACGGATGCGGGCACCCGCCTGGATCGGTTTCTCGCAGACTCCGCTCCCGAGCTTTCTCGCTCTCGAATTCAAGCCCTTATCCGGGAGGGTTTCGTGACGGTAAATGGCGGTGCGCCGCGCGCACGCGACATCGTTCACGCGGGTGACCGCATTGCCATGGTGGAACCACCGGTTCAACCAATTGACCTGGTCCCAGAAAAGGTCGCGCTCTTCGTTCTGTTCGAAGACGACGACTTGATTGTTATAAACAAACCGGCGGGAATTTCGGTTCATCCGGGCGCTGGACGGAAACGCGGCACACTGGTTAATGCCTTGCTGTCGCATTGTAAAAATCTTTCCGGCATCGGCGGCAAGGAACGGCCGGGCATTGTTCATCGGCTTGATAAGGAAACAAGCGGCTGCCTGGTAGTGGCAAAGAATGATTTCGCACATCTCGATCTGTCCCGGCAATTCGCGGCGCGCAGAGTGGAAAAAATTTACCTCGCGCTCGTCGCCGGGAAGCTGCGTCGCGGTTCCGGAACAATTGTGGCCGCAATCGCGCGTCATCGAGTTCATCGCAAGAAAATGGCGATCGCACGCGAAGGTGGGCGAGAAGCGAGAACGGATTTTAAAGTTGTGCGCAGTGGAGGCGGCGCGAGCTTGCTCGAATGCCGATTGCACAGTGGCCGGACGCATCAAATTCGTGTGCATCTCCAACATCTTGGACATCCGATCTTAGGCGACATTGTTTACGGAGGGCGCCGCGCAGGAGATTTTTCGCGCCAGATGTTGCATGCCTGGAAACTGGCGTTTGATCATCCACGGACGAAAGGGCGGATGCATTTCGAAGCGCCGTTGCCGGAAGATTTTAAACGGGCGATGAGGGAGGTGTTGAGTTAGCTGCGTTTAGAGCCTGAAGGCGCTGCGTGACCATTACGATCATGGCGAAAAGCACGGGCAACACGATTATGCCTCGCAACCATGGTTCGGCGTGCCAGGGGAGAGCGAAAAGGCGCTCGTTATAAAAGAGGTAGTAAGCGAAAATAGTGACACTCAGAAAATGCCAGGCGAAGGCGCGCCGCCACGTAGCCACTGGCAGAATCCAAGTCACATACCAGGCGTTTAAGGCCGGCGCGAGAATGAGACTGGCGCCGAGCGACCAAAGCATGCCGCGCCGCCAATTGCGCATGAAAAAGAGACCAATCAGCGCCGACACAATCAGAAGGATTAGGTCGTAGCGATAATATTGCTGATGCCAATTTGGCAAAATCGTGTCTTCAATCAGCCACCAAAATAAATCATTGAGCCGACTGACATGACCGAAGTCACCGAACAGATTTTGCGCAAAGGGAAACCCAAACGTGCAATCAACAAGAACGGGCAAAGCGATGGTAGCCGCGACTGCAATGAAGTAGCGACGCAAGGCAAAAAGTGATGGAATCAACAAAACGATGCAGACCGGTCGAAGTGCGATGGCAAATCCAAGCGCGACGGCGGCGCCGAGGGCAAATTTCCAGCGCGCCGTTTGTTCAAATCGTTCGAGGAAGAAAATCAGCGCGACAATGGCGAGCAAAATGATGCTGTCGAAATGTGCTGCGCCAAAAAAACTATAAGCGACGAGCGGATTCCAGGCGAACCAGACGGCAGTTTGTTTATCAAGCAGCCGAAGAAGGAGCGCGATGGCGAGTAAATCGGCAGCGCCAAAAATTATTTTGTAGAGTAGCGCGCTGTTTGTCGCAGGGATGGCGCGAAATAAAACTTCGGCGCCCGGTGCGAAGGCGGTGGGCTCATCGGTCCGCGGGACGCGCGCAAGTTCCGGGATTTTGCCGGCTACGCGGGAATCATTCGGCGCGACCTGATAGGGATTGAATCCGGCGCGTTGAATCACTCCGTCGGCTTGAAAGCGCCAGACTTCGTTGCCCGGTGTCTGGGGCATCGCCAGCAAACGCAGTACGATTGTGGCCAGCCAGAAAATCCAGACTGCGTTTTTGTTGATCGCGGCAAATTCGGTCGCTGCAAACAAGTAAGCGAGGCCGCACAGAATCGCGCAGGCGACAAAATACACTGGCATCCATTCCAGGGTCCAGTCGTCGAAAAGATTAAGCGAAGCGAAGAGCACCAATTGCGCGACGAGCGCGATCCAAAATCGCACCTTCACTTCGGTGCGCTGGCGGTTGGATTGGGGCGAAAACGCGATCGCAAAATGCGATTCATGTTGATCCGATAAGCCGCAAAATCGATCAGCTCCCGCACCCTCGTTTTCAACCGGCGTGCCCTCAGGAAAAGGAACAAGGCAAAGAGTGCGTAGGGGACGGCGAAGAGAAGTTGGACGTGCCCAGTTTTAAGGAAATGGTAGATGAGCAAGGTGAGGACGATGAGATTTACGATCACGGTGGTGGTGACGTAACGGTAGCGAAGTTGAACGCGGGTCAGGCATTTTCCGTCGCCGTGATATTCCGTAACCGTCCGCAGAATGATGCTCCACCAGAAATTACCGTAAATCTGGATGTCCCATTCCTGCCAGCCGGTATCGATCGAGTAGCGCCAGTTTTCCTGATCAAGGAGCGTGAAGATTTCTCGTAAGAGGTTGTGACGATCCTTGCCTTCCTCGTTCCAGTAAGCGAGGCGGCCCCAGCTCCCGCCAAATTTCCTACCGGCGGGAAGCTTCTCGTGTTGCGCAATAACAGAACCGGGAGTGCGTTTGAAATGCAACCAGGTAAAATAACGCGACCAACCTCGGACGAGTGGTTGCGCAAAAGCAAGGAACATCACCAGCAGGCGGGAAAGAATGGTATCGAAGCGCGGCTCAATCCGCGCGCGTACCATATAAGAGAGCGCGACACAAAGTGTGCCGCCGAGCATCAGATACGGGACGATCCGCAGCGGTGGAACAAATACACCCACGCCGAAAAGAAAGACGGTGAGCGTGAACCATTCGATACTGCTGAGATAAGCTGCCACCTCCGATTGCGGAGTGGGATAGATCGATTGGAAGAATCCATCTGCGAAAATTCCGTGATAAATAATCGGACGACCAAGAAACCAACTGAAACGCGGCGTGCCGTAAATTTGCCCGCGCCATTTCGCTGTTCCGGTTGGCCCGAAAAATATGAGATGCTTGAAACGCAACAACGATTCGGCTTCGCCATAACCTTCCTGTTGTTTGCGAAACGCGCGCAGAGTAAAACGACGGTGGTGCCAGACGATGGCGGTAGGGCTGAATGCGATCACGCCGCCAGCTTGTTGCAACCGCCAGCAAAAATCTACGTCATCACCCGCCGCGTGATATTCCGGATCGAACCCGCCGACATTTTCGAAAGCCCAACGCCAAAACGCCATGTTACAACCAGGGATGTGTTCGGCGACGATATCGGTTAACAGGACGTGACTCGGCCCACCGGGCGCAGCGGCGACACAAGCCTGGATCCATGTTTTTGCCGGCGGCGAAACATTCGGACCACCCACGCCCGCGAAGTCGCTACTGGTGAGCGTGCCGATCAAATAGTATAGCCAATCGACGTCGGCCATGCAGTCGGCATCGGTGTAGGCGAATACTTCGCCGCGTGCGGCGGCAGCGCCGGTGTTGCGCGCAGCGCTCAGCCCACGGTTGGGTTGATGGATGTATCGCACATTCGGGAATTCAGCGGCGATCTGCGCGGTGTTGTCGGTCGATCCATCATCAACTAGGACAATCTCAAACTTTGGGTAATCGATTTTGCCGAGCGACTCGAGGCACGACCGCAATGTTGCGCCGGCGTTGTACGAACAAACGATGACGGAGACTGACGGCGTTTGGTTAAGATGACGGTGCGGAAGAACGGCGTCGTCTTGCCCAAGCTTTTCGCGCAGAGCATGGAGCGCTTTTTTTGGCTGCCGATCGCGCGTGACCAGACCGAATGCCCAGTCGGTGATCTCCTGTTCGCCGGTGTACCATTCATCGGTCCAGGAAAAGAAAACGGTGCCAGCGAGTCCACATTTGATCACGCTATCGACATGCCAGCTCAGCATTTCGGCCTGGTCGTCCTGGCTGTGCCGGATCGTGTCCATCCCGAATTCGCCAAGGATGAGCGGACGATCTTCGATGAGATTTTGCAGACGAAAGAGATAACGCTCGAAATCGCGCTGCTTATGCAGATAAACGTTAAAACAAAAAAAATCGACGTTTTGCGGGAGCAGGAATTCTGTCGGCGGATAAGTGGCGTAGGAAAATAAAACGCGCGGATCGAGGCTGCGGCCCATCGCAATGAGATGCTCGATAAACTCCGTGACGCGTCGCACGCCCAACCAGCGGACCATTTGCGGCGCGATTTCATTGCCGACGAGATAGGCGAAAATGGCGGGGTGGCCGGGGTGCATTTTGATGGCGTTCGAAACGGAGCGGGTAATTTCGCTTCGGGCCGATCGTTGATGTAGGAATTCGATGTGTTTGGCCCAGGGCAAAGTGATGAGCGCGCGTACCCCGGCTTCGGCGCAGGCATCGAGAAACCAACGCGGCGGACAGTGATAAACGCGAACAACGTTAAACCCGGATTCGCGAATCTGGGCGAGATCGCGCGCGGCTTGGTCGTGCGTTCCGAGATAGTTTCCTAACGCATCCGGTTTGAATGGCCCGTAGGTAACGCCTTTAACGAAAAATTTACGCTCACCTTCGAAGAAAAATTTTGCGACAGCGCGGATTGGATCCGCCGGAGTGACGCTCACAGCGGGCTTTCCTAGACCATGCCGAACGCGGACGCAAAAATTAAAGCGCCATCAGTGCTTCGCGCACGACGCGACTGGTTTGCTCGACGTCATCGTCACTATGAGCGGTGGAAATAAATGCGGTCTCGAATTGTGATGGCGGAAAATAAACGCCGCGCTCGAGACATGAGTGAAAAAACTGCGCGAATTTCTTGGTGTCGCTGCGCTGTGCCGATTCCAAATCGAAAATCGGACCGTCGGCGAAAAAGAGGCAAAACATTGAACCGATGTGGTGAAATGTGAGTTTTCTGCTAGAGGTTACGCTGGCGAGCGCCTTCTCTAACTTCCCAGCGATGTCTTCGAGTAGTCTCCAGCCATCGATCCGCTCGAGCTCGCGCAATTGTGCCAGACCAGCCGCCATGGCCAGCGGATTCCCAGAGAGCGTTCCTGCCTGGTAAACTGGTCCATCAGGTGAAAGCTGACCCATGATTTCCGCGCGGCCACCGAACGCGCCCACCGGCAAACCGCCGCCAATGATTTTGCCGAGCGCGGTCAAATCAGGCCGAATTCCATAAAGCTGTTGTGCGCCGCCTCGCGCAACGCGAAAACCAGTCATAACTTCATCGAAAATTAAGACAGCGCCGTTTCTCGTGCATTCTTCCCGAAGTTGATCAAGGAAATCTTCGCGTGGAAAAAATAATCCGGCGTTTGCTGGAATCGGTTCGAGAATGACTCCGGCGATCCGGTCCTTGTTTTCGCGAAAGGCGGCACGGATCGCTTCGATATTGTTGAAAGGAAGAACAATTGTTTCGCCGGCGACTGCCCGCGGAATACCCGCGCTGTCTGGTTGGCCGTGAGTGAGCGCACCGCTTCCAGCTTTGACTAGCAGCGAATCAGCATGGCCATGATAACACCCGGCGAACTTAACAATCTTGTCGCGTTTGGTGAATCCGCGCGCCAGTCGCAGGCAAGACATTGTCGCCTCGGTTCCGCTATTCACCATCCTTACTTTTTCAATCGACGGCATCCAAGCGCAGATCAGCTCGGCCATTTCCACTTCGAGCGGATTCGGAATACCGAAGCTAACGCCTCGCTGCGCCGCATCGCAGATAGCGCTAACGACAACTGGGGGTGCGTGTCCGAGAATGGCAGGTCCCCAGCTTCCGACGTAATCGATCAGTTCAACACCATCGACCGTCCAAATGCGCGAGCCTTTCGCGCGCTCGACAAAAACTGGTTCGCCGCTTACCGCCCTAAAGGCCCGGACCGGGGAATTCACACCGCCGGGAATTTTGCCGAGGGCGCGAGCGAAGAGGTCGCCTGATTTCGTCACGCCGTGACGATATGCGGATTCGTCATAGCGTTAAAGTATTCCTGCAAAGGGGTGCTGGAGTAGTGGAGTGATGATTTCGGGGTGTCTCTCTTTTCATTACTCCAACACTCTATAACTCCATCACCCCATTTCTGCCTACGTTGACAGCGCTTAGCTGCACTCGATAGTTTCGCGCCGCGCGCAATGGCGGGGTAGCCAAGTGGTAAGGTCGCGGTCTGCAAAACCGCTATTCGCGGGTTCGATTCCCGCCCCCGCCTCCACATTACGCGCGGGTTTGGTCGACAATGACGTCACTGTTCAAAGCGTTGGTTCGATTGATTCGCTCGCTCCCGCTCGCTCACGTCTTCGACGCTGTCGTCTATGTCGCGCGGCTCCCGCCGGCTCCGTTCCCGCCCAGCCTCATCTAGCTGACTACCAACTATTTATGTAATCCTAGGCGCTGGAAATTGATCGAGTAAGAACCGAAGTGAGAACAAGTCTGCCGATTTCAGTACTGTTCTAAGTTGTCCGCCAAACGCGCAGCTCCATGAGATTCACGCTTGGTTCATCTTGTTCGCGCGCGCGCGCGCGGAATAGTACGAATACCTGCCGTAAACGTGATGCTCAAAGATAAAATGAACGTAACAGCATGCGCAGGTGTCCAGATTTTTGTCTTAGCCGCGGGAGGACTAATTTTGAAAGGACGGCAGGCGCTTCTCTTCACATCCGACACCGAATTCGAATCGGTGGTAAGACAAGCCCTTCTCGGCACCGATACCATTTTCCTGATCGCCCGAACCGTCTCTGATGCTTTACAGATTGCCTGTCAACGAGGGCGCGAGCTGGATCTCGCTATCATGACTTTTGGTGAAGATTGCCATGGAATGACATTGCTGAGCGCCATTCATAGCTGCTATGAGCAACTGCCAACGCTTGTTGTCGTCGAGAAAGATTCGGGGCATGCAAGCGCCCTCGCGTATGCGAACGGCGCATGCGTTTGTCTGAGCAAACCCGTGTCGCTAGTGGAATTGACTAATACCATCGCCGCGTTGCAGCCGACCGGCCGGCAACTTGCCGTCGCCTAACTCGGGCTTGTTCCCGTCACTCTTGCGAAGGCTCGGTGGCCAACGAGCACACGGGTGATTTCGAAGAGGGGTGACCCGCGATTGAGTCTCCCAAATCCCCGGTCAGCACGTGCAATGCAGGATGGCGTATGCCTGGCCCTTCTTCACTTCCTCCAGCAGCTGACAGGCTTCCAATGTGGACGCCGCAATGACCTCGATACCGCGCCGTTTC
>Ga0209808_1002024_pt1 | contig 10461 bp, 8 predicted proteins | sample GraSoiAngelo_157_FD_186171 | JGI IMG/M metagenome (GOLD analysis project Ga0209808, IMG submission 186171) | Grasslands soil microbial communities from the Angelo Coastal Reserve, California, USA - 14_1009_16_20cm (SPAdes) (version 2) | ecosystem: Environmental > Terrestrial > Soil > Grasslands ...
CTCGCGTCGCCGCCCGAGAGGCCGCGGCGGCCGGGGTGCACTGGACCTTCGCGCCCATGGTGGACATCGCCCGCGATCCCCGCTGGGGTCGCATCGCCGAAGGCTCAGGGGAGGATCCCTACCTGGGGTCGGCCATGGCCGCGGCGCGCGTGCGGGGCTTTCAGGGCGCCGATCCGCGCTCGCCGGACGCGGTGCTCGCTACCGTGAAACATTTTGCCGCCTATGGCGGCGCCGAGGGCGGCCGGGACTACAACACCGTCGATCTGTCCGAGCGCACGCTGCGCGAAGCGTACCTGCTGCCATATCGGGCCGCCGTGGACGCCGGCGCGGCTACGGTGATGACATCGTTCAACGAGATCGGCGGGATCCCGAGCACCGCCAGCCCCTGGCTCATGACCACGGTGCTCCGCCGCGAGTGGGGCTTCCGGGGCTTCGTGGTGAGCGACTGGACCGCGATCAACGAGCTGCTGAACCACGGAGTCGCTGCGTCACGCGGCGACGCGGGGAAGCTCGCGCTCGAGGCAGGCGTCGATATGGACATGGTGAGCCGCATCTACGTGGACGATCTCCCGGCTTTGGTCCGGACGGGGCGCATCCCCGTCGCCCTCGTGAACGAGGCGGTGCGTCGCGTGCTCCGGGCCAAGGCGGCCCTCGGCCTGTTCGATGATCCCTACCACGGCGCTAGCCCCGAGCGCGAGCGAGCGGTGTTGCTCGCGCCGGAGCACCGCCAGCTCGCGCGGCGCGTGGCCGAAGAGGCGATCGTGCTGCTCAAGAACGACGGCCAGCTCTTGCCGCTCGGGTCCCGCGTGCGCAGCGTCGCCGTGATCGGCCCCCTCGCCGACGACAAGGTCGCCGCGCTCGGCTCCTGGCCCGGCCGCGGCGACCCGCGCGATGCCGTGACCCCCCTGGAAGGGATCAAGACGCGAGCCGGCAGCGTCAGCGTCGTGTACGCGAAGGGCTGCGGCATCACCGACACCGCGACCGCCGGGTTCGTCGAGGCTGTCGCGACAGCGAAACAAGCGGACGTCGCCGTGCTGGTACTTGGCGAAGCGGGGGACATGAGCGGCGAAGCGGCGAGCCGCGCCAATCTCGACCTGCCCGGCATCCAGCCGCGGCTGTTCGAGGCCATCTACGCAACCGGCACGCCCATCGTGCTCGTGCTCATGAACGGCCGGCCGCTTACGATACCCTGGGCCGCGGAGCACGTGCCGGCGATCGTGGAGTCGTGGTTCCTCGGGATCGAGACCGGTCCCGCCCTCGCCGCCGTCCTGTTCGGTGACGTGAGCCCCAGCGGCAAACTGCCTGTGACCTTCCCGCGCGCCGTCGGTCAGATACCTCTCTATTACAACCACAAGAACACCGGGCGTCCGACCGGGCCCGACAAGTACACGTCCAAGTACACCGACCTGCCCGTGACACCGCTCTTCCCGTTCGGCCACGGCCTGAGCTATACGACCTTCAGCTACTCGGACTTGCGGCTCAGCTCGCCCCGCATCACGCCCGCGGGAACAGAGAGCGTGTCGGTCACCGTCACCAACACCGGTAGCCGCGAAGGTGTCGAAGTCGTCCAGCTGTACGTGCACGACGAAGTGGCGAGCGTGACGCGGCCCGTCCGCGCGCTTGCGGGGTTCCGTCGCGTCTCCCTCAAGCCGGGCGAAGCGCGCACGGTGGAGTTCCAGCTCACCCCCAAGGAGCTGGGTCTCTACAACCAGAACATGAAGTTCGTCGTGGAACCCGGGAGGTTTCGAGTATTCGTCGGCGGGAGCTCGGTGGGCGGATTGGAGGCGGAGTTCGAGGTCGGGCGCTGAACAGCGCGGATGAGTCTCGTTGCTATTCGCCCTCGTCGGTTTCGCCGAGCGGGTGCAGCTTCAGCGTCGCCGCGATCTTGGGGTGCACGTGCCACAGGTAATACCCCATCCCGAAGGCCGCGATGGCGTTGCCGATCGCCACGTTCCACCAGGCGAGCGAGCCGAGCAGCGGCTGCGCCAGGATCGCGACGGTGACGTAGAACCCGAACTCGAAGATCGCGAAGAACACGACGACGAGATACAGCGTGTGCGGGGCCACTTCGACTTCCGCCGCCAGCAGGGCCGAAATCGTGCCCACGATGATGAACGCGCTCACGTGGATCATCGTGTAGCCGATGATGCGGGAATACTCGATCACGACCTGCGAGGGGTCGTGCACGCCCCAGAACACCGCGGAGCCGAGCATGGCGGGTGTGAAGAACGGCCGGCCGGCGATCACGTCGACGATCAGGAACCAGAGCGCGACCGCGCCGGCGCCGATCAGACCGGCGATGAACCCTTCGCGGAGAATCCGCGACACCTGCATGCGGCCAATATAGCGTGGCGTCCGGCGACTGCTAGATTGAGGCCTGTGATTCTCCGTCCGTTGATCTATCCCTCGTGTCTGCTCGTCGGCGCCCTGCTCGTGATCGTCGCGGGAACGTTGCATCCAGATCTCGTGGGTGATGGTGCGGCGCAGTTGACGACCATCGCGCAGTGCCGGGCGTGGCGCGCCATCCACTGGACGTTCCTGTTCAGCTTCCCGCTGGCCCTCACGGGCCTCGTGGGCCTGGCGCGCGTGCACGCCGGGAATCCGGGGGAGAGCGCGGTCCGCGCCGGTCTGATCGTCGGGACCTTCGCCTACGGGGCGTGGACGGTGACGGTCGCGTTCATGGGCGCTGCCGGGTCGTCCCTGGCGCACAGTTTCACCGTCGCCGATGCGGGGATGACCGCCACCCGGGCGGTGTTCCTGTTCGACATGATCCATCCCTTCGCGCTCGCGACCCAGCGGGTAGCCGGATTTGCGCTCGGGCTTGCGACCTGTCTCTTCGGCTGGGGCGTGTCCGACGGGAAGGTATTGCCTCGGTGGCTCGGCACGGGGGGTTTGGCGGCGGGGGCGGTCGCGATGGCGTTCGCCCTCGTGTTCCGGGAAGACACGAAGGCCGATCAGGCGGCCTTCGTGCTTCCCGTGTTGTGGCAGGCGGTGACGGCCATCGTCATGCTGCGGCCGGTCGGGACGCGCGGCTGAAGCCGCGGCTCGGCACTTACCGCTTAAGCGGCAGAGCGGCGTCAGTTCACTGACACGTGCCGAGTCGCGAGTTTACTCGCGGGCTCCGGGCGGGCGCTCGCTGAATGATCAGCGCGCCCGAATCCGCACGATACGTCCGGCCCAGCCGTCCGCTGCATCGGGGCTGCGTGACAGCACCTGCAGCGTGACGACGTCGCCCGGCTTGACCTTGCGCAGCGCCTCGCGGAACGCGGCGCGCGTGCGGGTGGGCACACCGTTCACCGCGACGATGATGTCGGGCCCCCCGGGGTCGTCGCTCGCCTGCAGCCGCTGGTAGGCGGGCCCGTCCGGCGACACGTCCGACACCACCAGGCCGCCGCCCCGCTCGAGCACCGAGCGCAGCCGGACGTCGCGCGCGTCGTCCTGTGTGAGCGGCTCCACGGAGATGCCAAGCATCTCTTCTTTGCTCGCCGCGTCGCCCTTGGACTTGGACGACACCGCTGCGACCTCGCTGTCCGCCTCGCCCGGCGCCCGCGCGAGCCGCACCGTCATGGTCTTCTTCTCGCCACCCTGGCGGAGGACCGTGACGTCGACGGCGTCTCCCGGCTTCTTGAATGCGACCCGCTGCTGCAGCTGCGGCGTGTTATCGACCGGCTGGCCGTCCACGGCGACGATCACGTCGCCCGGCTGGATCCCGGCCTTCTTCGCCGGTGAGTCGTCGCTGGTGTAGCTGTCCACCACCACGCCGGTGATCTGCTTCAGGCCCACGGCGTCGGCGTCCTCCTGCCGAGCGTCGTGAATGGAGACCCCCATGACCGCACGCTCCACATGCCCGGTCTTCACCAGCTGGTCCATGACGGTGCGGGCGAGGTTGATCGGAATGGCGAAGCCGTAGCCGGCGTAGAAGCCCGTCTCGCTCGCGATCGCCGAATTGATCCCGACCACCTGGCCCCGGATGTTCACCAGGGGCCCGCCTGAGTTGCCGGGATTGATCGCCGCGTCGGTCTGGATGAAGTCCTGGATCGAGTAGCGGGTCTGCTGCAGGCCCTGGAGGAGGCGACCTTTGGCACTGACGATGCCGGCGGTCACCGTGAAGGCGAACGCCTCGCCCAGCGGGTTGCCGATCGCGAGCGCCCACTCGCCGACGCGCGTCGAATCGGAATTGCCGAAGCCCGCCGTCGGCAGGCCGCGGGCGTCGATCTTGATCACGGCCACGTCGGTATTGGGATCGGTCCCTACGACCCTCGCGGTGAACTCGCGCTTGTCGTACAGGCGGACGGTCACCTTGTCGGCGCCGGCGACCACGTGATTGTTGGTGAGGATGAAGCCGTCGGCCGAGACGATGAAGCCCGACCCCGAGCCTTGCTCGACCTGCGGCCGCCGGCGGAGATTCGGAAAGAAGTCCTGGAATCCCGGCGGCAGCCGCTGATTGTCGCCCCGCTCTACGTGCTGGGACCGGATGAATACCACGGCCGGCTTCACGTGCTCGGCGATCGCGACGAATGCGTCGGACCAGTCGCTCGCCGCCCGCAGCGCCGGCGCGGAGAGCTCGAGCGCCGCCGGCTGGGGCGCGGGCACCACTACGGTCTCCGCCGCCCCGCTCTTCTTCGGGAGGTTGAGCGTCGACGCGAACGCCAGCCCGAAGACGAAGGCGATCGCCACCAGAGTTCCGAACTTCAACCAATCCCGCGTGCGTACCGGCATCGCCGTTTCATCCCTGATTAGATGGTGTTACTTCTTCTTGTTGTCGTCGTCCACGATCTCGTAGTCGGCATCGACCACGTTGTCCTTCTTCTCCGCGCCAGCCGCTTGGCCGCCGGCCGGTTGTTCGGCGCCCCCGCCCCCGCCCGGGGCACCCGCGCCGCGCTGCGCCGCGTACAACGATGCGCCCGCGGCGGAGTACGCCTGCTGCAGCTCCTCCAGTGCCTTGGAGATCTCGTCGGCGGCTCCTGAGCGGAGCGCCTGCTTCGCGCCTTCCACGGCCTTGTCGAGCCGTGTCTTGAGCGAGGCGTCGAGCTTGTCGACCCATTCCTTGGAGCTCTTCTCCACCTCGTACACCAGCGTGTCGAGGCGGTTACGCCGCTCGATCTCTTCCCGCCGCCGCTTGTCCTCCGCGGCGTGGGCCTCGGCATCCTTGACCATCTTGTCGATGTCCTTGTCCCCGAGCCCCGACGAGGCCTCGATCCGGATCTTCTGCTCCTTGCCGGTGGCCTTGTCCTTCGCCGACACGTGCAGGATGCCATTCGCGTCGATGTCGAACGTCACCTCGATCTGCGGCACGCCGCGCGGAGCCGGCGGGATGCCCGTCAGCTGGAACTTGCCGATCGTGCGGTTGTCGGTCGCCATCTGGCGCTCGCCCTGGAGCACGTGGATCTCGACCGTGGTCTGGTTGTCTTCGGCGGTCGAGAACACCTCCGATTTCTTGGTCGGGATCGTGGTGTTCCGGGGGATGAGCACGGTGGTGACGCCGCCCAGGGTCTCGATGCCGAGCGAGAGGGGCGTCACGTCGAGCAACAGGACGTCCTTCACCTCGCCCGCCAGCACGCCGCCCTGAATCGCGGCGCCGATCGCCACGACTTCGTCCGGGTTCACGCCCTTGTGGGGCTCCTTGCCGAAGAACGCCTTGACGATCTCCTGCACCTTGGGCATCCGGGTCTGGCCGCCCACCAAGATGACCTCGTCGATCTCCGTGGGCTTGAGGCCCGCGTCCTTGAGCGCCTGTTCCATCGGTGGAAGGGTCCGCTTCACCAGGTCGTCCACCAGCTGCTCGAGCTTCGCCCGGGTGAGCGTGATGTTCAGGTGCTTCGGCCCCGACTGGTCCGCCGTAATGAACGGGAGATTGATCTCCGTCTGCATGACGGTGGACAGCTCCATCTTTGCCTTCTCGGCCGCCTCCTTGAGCCGCTGCAGCGCCATCGGGTCCTTGGAGAGATCGATGCCCTGGTCGCGTTTGAACTCCGCCACCAGCCACTCCATGATGCGCGCGTCGAAGTCGTCGCCGCCCAAGTGGGTGTCGCCGTTGGTCGACTTCACCTCGAACACGCCTTCGGCGAGCTCGAGCACGGAGATGTCGTACGTGCCGCCGCCCAGGTCGTAGACGGCGATCTTCTCTTCCTTCTTCTTATCGAGGCCGTATGCCAGCGCCGACGCCGTCGGCTCGTTGATGATGCGCACCACGTCGAGCCCGGCGATCTTGCCCGCGTCCTTCGTGGCCTGCCGCTGCGAGTCGTTGAAGTACGCGGGGACTGTGATGACGGCCTTCTCGACCTTGTGGCCGAGGTAGTCTTCGGCGGTCTGTTTCATCTTCTGGAGGATCATCGCCGAGATCTCAGGCGGCGTGTACCGCTTCCCCTGGATCTCGACCGAGGCGAGGCCGTTGGGCCCCTCGACCACCTTGTAGGGAACCCGCTTCGTCTCTTCCACCACCTCGCTCATCCGGCGGCCCATGAAGCGCTTGATCGAGAACACGGTGTTCTGCGGGTTGGTGACGGCCTGTCGCTTCGCCACCTGCCCGACGAGCCGCTCGCCATCTTTCGTGAACGCGACCACGGACGGGGTCACGCGCCCGCCTTCGGCATTGGGGATGACGACGGGATCGCCACCCTCCATCACCGCCACCACCGAGTTGGTGGTGCCGAGGTCGATCCCGATGATTTTCTCAGCCATGACGAGTGCTCCTTATCCTGAGGTTGATGCGTGCTGCTAACGGCTGGTCGCAGAGGCAAGCCCTGTGCCCGGAAAAGGTGTCAATTTGACAGCCTGATGGCCGCCAGCCTTATCTTACCTCCGTGATTCCCTACAAGGACGAGAACCCCACCGAGCTCACACCCCTCGTCACGGTCGGCATCATCACCCTGAACGTCCTGGCCTGGCTGTTCGTTCAGGGAGCGGGTACGCCGGAGGTCCTGGCGCGCTCGGTCTGCCACCTCGGACTGATCCCGGGCGAGGTGCTGCACACGGTGCCCCCCGGAACCGCCGTGCCGCTCGGCGAGGGGCTGCGGTGCGTTCTCACGGCCGACGCGAACTGGTGGACGATCCTCACCTCGATGTTCATGCACGGCGGTTGGCTGCACCTCATCGGCAACATGTGGTTCCTGTGGGTGTTCGGGAACAACATCGAGGACTCGATGGGCCACACGCGGTTCGTGGTGTTCTACCTGCTGTCCGGAGTCGCGGCCGCGGCGACCCAGATGCTCGTCGATACCGGCTCCCGAATCCCGATGGTCGGAGCCTCAGGGGCGATCAGCGGGGTGATGGGGGCGTATATCCTGCTCTACCCGCGGGTGCGCGTGCATACGCTCATCACGCTGGGATTTTTCCTGACGACGGTCACGCTGCCCGCGTATGTGATCCTCGGCTACTGGTTCGTGCTGCAGCTGCTGTTCGGGACCGTCGGCGCGCTCTCCGGCGCGCAGGGCGGCGTGGCGGTCTGGGCGCACGTCGGTGGCTTCGTCGCGGGCCTGCTGCTCATCAAGCTGTTCGCGAATTCCGAATACCTGGAGCGGCGTCGCGCTGGGGTGCTCATCCTTCCGCGTGGTGCTTGATCGTCTTACCCTCCACGACGAAGACGACGTCTTCCGCGATGTTGGTGGCGAGATCCGCCACGCGCTCGAGGTTGCGGCTGACCAGAAACAGATCCATGGCCGCTCCGATGATGTGCGGGTCTTCCATCATATGGGTGAGCAGGATACGGAACACCGAGTGGTGCAGGGCGTCGACCGAATCGTCTCGCCGGCAAATCTCCCGCCCCAGCTTCGGGTCGCCGCGCACGAACGCTTCGAGCGCGCCGGAGAGCATCGCGCGCGCCTGCCGGGCCATCTCGAGGAGCTCGGGCTCCGGGGCGATCAGCCGGGCGCTGAGGAGCCGCTCGGCCGACTGCGCGATGTTGACCGCGTGGTCGCCGACGCGCTCCAGATCGTTGGCGATCTTGGTCGCGGCGACCAGCAGGCGGAGGTCCCGCGCCATGGGCTGCTGGGTGGCGAGCAGGTCGATCACGGTCTCCTCGATCTCGAGCTCGAGGGCGTCGACGGCGCGATCACCGGCGATCACGCGGGCGGCGAGCTCGCCGTCGCGACGAAGCAGCGCGTCGAGCGCGCGGCCCAGGGCATCCTGGACCTCGCCCGACATGGTCAGGAGCTTGGCCTTCAGCTCCGACAGCTCGTCGTGGAAGTGGCGGTGGGCCGCCGTGGGGGAGGCGCTCATCCGAACCGTCCTGTAATGTAGGCCTCGGTACGCTCGTCCGCGGGCCTCGTGAAGAGTTGCTTGGTCTGCCCGAATTCGATCAGGCGGCCGAGGTAGAAGAACCCCGTGAAATCCGACGCGCGCGATGCCTGTTGCATGTTGTGCGTCACGATGAGGATCGAGTAGCTCTGCTTCAGCTCGACCAGTAGCTCCTCGATCCGTTGGGTGGCGCCCGGGTCGAGCGCCGAGCACGGCTCGTCGAGCAGGAGCACCTCGGGCTCGTTGGCGAGGGCGCGTGCGATGCACAGCCGTTGCTGCTGGCCGCCCGACAGTCCGGTGCCGGGCGTCTGCAGGCGGTCTTTGACCTCGTCCCACAGGGCTGCCTGTCGCAGCGCCCGCTCCACCCGCTCTGGCATGTCGCGCTCCGGCGCCAGCCCGTTCAGGCGCGGGCCGTAGGCCACGTTGTCGAAGATGGCCTTCGGGAAGGGGTTCGGCTGCTGGAACACCATTCCCACTTCCCGGCGCAGCGCGACGGGGTCCGTGCCCTTCGAGAACACCGAGACACCCTCGAGCAGGATGTCGCCCGTATGACGGGTGCGCGGGATCAGCTCGTTCAACCGGTTCACCGAGCGCAGGAACGTGCTCTTGCCGCAGCCCGACGGCCCGATCAGGGCGGTGACGGCGCGCCGGGGAATCGCGACGGTGACGTCGAACAGCGCCTGGGTCGCGCCGTACCAGAAGCTGTACGCCCGCACGTCCAGAATAGGAGTCGGACGGTCGGAAAGGCGGACGGGCGGACGGGATTGCATCCCGCCCATCGGTCCGACAGTCCGACTGTCCGTCAGTCCGGTTGTGCTCATCCGAACCTCCCCGTAATGTACGCCTCGGTCTGCTCTTTCGTCGGCTTGGTGAACAGCTCCTCGGTGCGGCCGAGCTCGACCAAGTCACCCAAATAGAAGAAGCCGGTGTAATCGGAGATGCGCGCCGCCTGTTGGAGATTGTGCGTCACGATCACGATCGTGTAGCGGTTCTTGAGCTCGTGGCACAGCTCCTCGATGTGCTGGGTCCCGGCCGGGTCGAGGGATGCCGTCGGCTCATCGAGCAGCAGCACTTCCGGCTCGGGGGCGAGCGCCCGCGCCACGCAAAGGCGCTGCTGCTGGCCGCCCGACAACGCGAGGGCGCTGTGCCGCAGCCGGTCCTTCACCTCGTCCCACAGCGCGGCGCGTCGCAGCGCGCCTTCGACCGCGGCGTCGAGCTCAGCCTTGGGGCGGCCACCGTTCACGCGCAGCCCGGCGGCCACATTGTCGAAGATCGACATGGTCGGGAACGGCGTCGGCCGTTGGAACACCATGCCGATGCGGCGCCGCAACCGGACCGCGTCGACGGCGGGGTCGTAGATGTCCTCGCCGTCGAGCAGCACCCGGCCCGTGATCCAGCCCCCCTCGGAGAGCTCGTGCATGCGGTTCAGACAGCGCAAGAACGTCGTCTTGCCGCATCCCGACGGACCGATCAGCGCGGTCACCGTGTGTGTCGGGAACAGAATCGACACATCCTTGACGACGGCCCGACGACCGTACAGCGCCGTGAGCCGCGCGGTCTCGAGTTGCAGCCGGGCGTCAGCGGGCTGTGCCATGGCGGGACCGCAGGGCCCAGCGGGCGGCGAGGGCGAGGACCAAGACGAGACCCATCAGCACCAACGCCGCGGCCCAGGCGAGGCGGTGCCATTCGTCGAACGGACCGGTCGCGTAGGTGAAGATCTGGAGCGACAGGGTCTGCATCGGCTGCGAAATGGCGGTGGTGAAGTTCAGGTTACCCAGGGCGGTGAACAGCAGAGGCGCCGTCTCCCCGGCGATCCGTGCGATACCGACGAGGCACCCGGTGAGGATCCCCGCCATCGCGGTGCGGGCGATGACCCGTAGCGACGTGCGCCACCGCGGATAGCCCAGCGCCAAAGCGGCTTCGCGCAGCGAGTGGGGGACGAGGCGCACCATTTCCTCGGTCGTGCGGGCGATCATCGGCACCATCAGCGCGGCCAGCGCGACGCTCCCGGCCAGCGCGGAAAAGGTCCCCATGGGCTTCACGAGCCAGGTCCAGGCGAAGATGCCGATCACGATCGACGGCGTGCCGTTCAGCACGTCCGCCACGAACCGCACGGTCCAGCCGAGCCGCCCCACGCCGTACTCGGCGAGATAGAGTCCCGTCCCGATGCCGATCGGCAGACCGATCAACGCGGCCAATCCCACGATGATCACCGTCCCGACAATT
>Ga0209808_1002027_pt1 | contig 10443 bp, 8 predicted proteins | sample GraSoiAngelo_157_FD_186171 | JGI IMG/M metagenome (GOLD analysis project Ga0209808, IMG submission 186171) | Grasslands soil microbial communities from the Angelo Coastal Reserve, California, USA - 14_1009_16_20cm (SPAdes) (version 2) | ecosystem: Environmental > Terrestrial > Soil > Grasslands ...
CCATCTGCGGCCGCGACGACGGCAAGTTGATCAGCGGGATCGGGGCGATTTGGATCGCGAAAAAAAGCGATGGTGTAGAGAATCAGCGCGACAAAAAAAAGCGCTAGCCACCATGAAATCAGCGCGCTCCCGATCGCCAAAATAAGCAGAATGGCAAAGATCCAGCGACCTTCGAAGAGGGTTTGAAAGCGCATGATTTCGCGGTCATTTTCCGGCCCAAAAAAGGCCCGGTCAAGCCAACGAAAACCGAGCCTGAGAAAACGGAGCAGGGACCACAATAGGCTGGTTTTTTCCGTTCCCCAAGCTCAAGGCCTTGGGCTTGCCGAGGCAAAATTTTAACCAGATATTTGTTGTGACAGGCCCGTTTTCCGCTACCATATTTATCTGTGGTCGCGCGACCATCTTCTATGCCCAAAACCGACGATGATTTGCCCGTGAAATCTGTCTCGTCGGTACGCCCTGCTGGCATCGCCAGCACACAAAAGTACGACGCCGCCCAGATCGATAAACTCGAAGGGCTCGAAGCGGTTAGGAAGCGGCCTGGCATGTACATCGGCGATCCCGATGAGCGCGGCTTGCATCACATGGTTTTCGAAGTTGTCGATAATTCGATCGACGAACATCTGGCCGGATTTTGCGACAAGATTGAAGTAACGGTACACGTCGATGAAAGCATTTCGGTACGCGACAACGGCCGCGGCATTCCAGTCGATATTCATCCGAAATGGAAAATGCCGGCGGTGGAACTGGTGCTGACCAATCTCCACGCTGGCGGAAAATTCGGTCAGGGCGCATACAAATATTCCGGCGGCTTGCATGGCGTCGGCGCGAAATGCACCAACGCCCTCTCGGATTGGTTCAAGGTCGAAGTCACGCGCGAGGGCAAGGTTTACCACATGGCGTTCGAGCGCGGCAAAACCACCGAGAAGCTCAGTGTTATCGGAGAAATCAAAAACAAAAAGAACACCGGCACGCTGATTACATTTTTGCCGGACCCGACAATTTTCACCATTACGACAGAATTTAAGTTCGAGCGGTTGGCCACGCGATTGCGCGAACTCGCATTCTTAAATCCCGGACTCGAAATCGCACTGTCCGATGAGCGGATCGATCCGCCCAAAAAAGAGACATTTTTTTACAAACACGGCATTGAGGAATTCGTCCGTCAGCGTGAGCTTGCGTTCTTAAATCCCGGACTCGAGATCGCCTTGATGGACGAGCGTAGCGATTCGCCGAAAAAGGAGACGTTTCTTTACAAGCACGGGATCGACGAATTCGTCCGCCAGCTAGGCGAGAACAAGCAAGTCATTCATCCAAAGCCGATCAACATTTCGCGACAACGCGACGAGACCTTTGTCGATTGCGTTCTCCAGTATAACGACAGCTACAACGATCAGATTCTTTGTTTCGCCAACTCCATTCCGAATCCAGACGGCGGAACGCATCTGACCGGCTTTCGCACCGCGCTGACGAAAGCAATCAATCAATACGCGCGATCGAATAGCCTGACCAAGGACAAGGATCCATCCATTTCCGGCGACGACGTTCGGGAAGGTTTGGTCTGTGTGTTGAGCATTAAACTTCCGAATCCGCGTTTTGAATCGCAGACCAAAGTGAAGCTGGTCAACACCGAAATCGATGGCGTGGTGAACTCGGCTGTTTACGACGGGTTGATGACTTACTTCGATCAAAATCCGCCGATTGCGCGGCGCATTTTTGATAAAGTGCTGACGGCGGCGCGCGCGCGGGAAGCAGCGCGAAAAGCGCGCGAGACTATTCGCAAGGGCGCGCTCACCGGCGGCGGGTTGCCAGGCAAGTTGGCGGATTGTTCGGAGCGCGATCCGGAATTGACCGAGCTCTACATCGTCGAGATGACTTACTTCGATCAAAATCCGCCGATTGCGCGGCGCATTTTTGATAAAGTGCTGACGGCGGCGCGCGCGCGGGAAGCAGCGCGAAAAGCGCGGGAGACCATTCGCAAGGGTGCGCTTACCGGCGGCGGGTTGCCAGGCAAGTTGGCGGATTGTTCGGAGCGTGATCCGGAATTAACTGAGCTCTACATCGTCGAGGGCGATTCCGCCGGCGGCTCGGCCAAACAGGGACGCGACCGCCGTTACCAGGCGATCCTGCCGATTCGCGGCAAGCTGATCAACGTCGAGAAGGCGCGCATCGATCAATTTCTGAAGAACAACGAAATTCAGTCGATGATTACGGCGATTGGGACCGGCATCGGTAAGCCCAAAGAAGACGGCGCGTCGACATCGAAAGACGAAACGAGCTTCGACATTTCGAAATTGCGCTACGGCCGCATCATTATCATGACGGACGCCGACGTCGACGGCTCACACATTCGCACGCTGTTGCTAACATTTTTCTACCGGCAAATGACCGAGCTGGTGCGGTCCGGCAAAATTTATATCGCGCAACCGCCGCTCTACCAAATCAAGCGCAAGAAACGCGAGGAATACGTCGAGGACGACGTTGAGCTGAACAAAATTCTGATCAAACTCGGCGCCGAAGACGTGCGCCTGAAGAACCTGGCTGATGATAAAGAGGTCACGGCGGCGCAACTCAAAGACATTCTCGAATCACTCGAGAAACTAGCGAAGCTGAGTGAATCGATTCGACGACATGGAGGCGACTTCGAGGGCTTCCTGGCGAAGCGCAACGCCAGAAGCGGTAAACTCCCCGCCTATCTGGTGAAAATCCGCGATGGAAACGAAGAGACGGTGCGTTACTTCCCGGATGAAAAGGCCGTCCGCGAATTTCACCAGGGAAACCCGGATTTGAATTTGTTCGACGCCGATGTCCAGCAGGAGCTAATTCCGTTGGAAACCGCAACAAAAACGAACGGGCTCGGCCGCCGCCGCGCTACCAAAGTGGAATTGCACGAAGCTACAACGATTCAAAAACTCATCGCTGAACTCGCGCGCAAAGGACTGAAGGTCGATCATTACGCAGCCAGCGACCGTCCGATCTTTGAACTGATCGAAGGCGAAGGAGAAAGAGCGGTTGCGCATCCCCTCTTTTCCATCCCCGAAATCCTTCAGAAAATTCTGGAGATTGGCCGTCGCGGCGTTCAGATCACGCGCTTCAAGGGTCTCGGCGAAATGAACGCCAAGGAATTGTTTGAGACGACGATGAATCCGGAAAAACGCAAGCTACTGAAGGTCGACCTAAACGAAGACAACGCGGTCGAGGCGGATCAAATGTTCACAAGATTAATGGGCGACGCCGTTGAACCTCGTCGGCAGTATATTGAAGATAACGCGCTGAATGTGCGCAACCTGGATGTATAGAGAATGACCAAGCACGAATGACGAATGTCAAAGGAAATGTAGCAGCGATGTTGTCCCTCGTTTCGTCATTCGTCATTCGTCATTCGTCATTTCTCTCCTGTGTATAACGCCAACGAAAAAGTAGAGCCGATCAACGTCGCCGAGGAAGTTTCGAGATCATTCCTCGATTACTCGATGTCGGTGATTATATCCCGGGCGCTGCCGGATGCGCGCGACGGCCTGAAACCATCGCAACGGAGAATTCTTTACGCGATGCACGAACTGTCGCTGTTTCCGGGCCGCAAACCTTACAAATGCGCAAAAATTTGCGGTGACACCAGCGGCAATTATCACCCCCATGGCGAAGCGGTGATTTATCCAACTCTCGTTCACATGGCGCAGCCGTGGGCCATGCGGGAGACTTTGATCGAAGGCAAAGGGAATTTCGGTTCTCCCGAAGGCGATCCGCCGGCAGCCATGCGTTACACCGAAGCACGCATGACGCATCTCGGCGCCGCGCTCATGACCGACATGGACAAAGACACGGTAAACTTTGTCCCGAATTACGATGAGCGGTTAACTGAGCCGACGGTTTTCCCCAGCGCTTTTCCGAATCTTCTAGTCAACGGCGGGACCGGCATCGCCGTCGGCATGGCGACAAACATCCCGCCGCACAATCTTGGCGAAGTTATTGACGCCATCTGCGCACAAATCGACGACCCCGATATCTCTCTTGATGGTCTGATGGAGTTCGTGAAGGGCCCGGATTTTCCGACGGGCTGCGCGATTCTGGGCACGGCCGGCGTTCGCCAATATCTCGAGCACGGACGCGGCAGCATGAAAGTGCGCGGCAAAGCGGGCGTGGAGGAACTCAAAGGCAATCGCGAGCAGATCGTGATCACGGAAATTCCTTACAACGTGGCAATCGCGAGCAGATCGTGATCACGGAAATTCCTTATAACGTCAATCGCGCAACCTTGGTCGAGCGCATCGCGCAACTGGTGAACGACAAAGTTCTTTCCGACATCACCGCGATCCGTGACGAATCGGACGAAAACACCCGGGTGGTAATCGAGCTAAAGCGCGACGGAAATCCGAAAGTCGTAATTAACAATCTCTACAAGCACACGGCGATGGAATCGTCCTTCGCCGTGCACATGCTGGCGATCGATCACGGCCGGCCAAAATTGTTGCCACTCAAAGTTGCTAACCAGGCGTACATCGAGCACCGACGCGAAGTCATTCTTCGCCGCACCCGTTTTGAATTGCGCAAGGCGGAAGAGCGGGCGGAAACGCTGGAAGGTTATCTGATTGCCCTGGCGAATCTGGATGAGTTCATTCGCATTATTCGCGGATCGGCCAATCGCGAAGAAGCGCGGGTCAAACTTCTCGCCTTCGATTTTACCAAACGACAAGTCGAACAGATCGGCATTCTTATTCGCAATGAAGCGCGCCTGACGGAAGGGCGCTACGCCTTCAGCGAACATCAGGCCAATCAGATTCTGGAGCTGCGCTTGTATCAGCTAACGGGACTTGAACGCGAAAAGATCGTTAACGAATACAAGGAGCTGCTCGATACAATCAAAGATCTCCGTGACATCCTCGCAAAAGAGCAGCGCGTCTTTACCATTATCAAAAAAGAGCTGCGCGAGATTCGCGACAAATACGCCAGCCTGCGGCTGACTCAGTTGGTACCGGATGAGGGCGAGATCGCCATGGAAGATTTGATCCGAAACGAGGGATGCATCATCAGCATCACCCACGGCGGATTCATCAAACGCACTGCGGTAAGTGCGTTTCGCGCGCAGCGGCGCGGTGGCAAGGGCGTCATCGGGATGTCGACGCGGGAAGGCGCAACCCAGGAAGAGGAAGGCGATTTCGTGCAGCATCTTTTTACCGCCACGACACACGATTTTACGCACCGCGGTCAGTGCGTTTCGCGCGCAGCGGCGCGGTGGCAAGGGCGTCATCGGGATGTCGACGCGGGAAGGCGCAACCCAGGAAGAGGAAGGCGATTTCGTGCAGCATCTTTTTACCGCCACGACACACGATTTTTTGATGTTTTTTACCGAATCGGGACGTGCTTATGTTGAAAAAGTTTACGAAATCCCGGAGATGGGCCGAGCCGCTAAAGGTCGTTCCATTGCCAATATTCTCGAGCTACGCGCGAACGAGAAGATCGCCGCTACCATTCGGGTCCAATCAAAACGCGCCGGCACTGGTCCAAACGCAGCCGACAATACCTGGGACGAAAACCTGCATATCATTTTCGCGACCCGCTCTGGCATCGTAAAAAAATCGAATCTCTCCAATTACGCCAACGTGCGAAAAGGCGGAATTATCGCCATCCAAATTGAGCCGGATGATTGCTTGATCGACGCGAAACTTACCTCCGGGAACGACGAGCTCGTCCTCATCACCAAAGAAGGAATGAGTTTACGTTTTCACGAAGAACAGTTGCGAGACCAAGGACGCAACACCGTTGGTGTCTGGGGAATTCGACCGGAAAAAAATGATCACGTTGTTGCCAGCGCGATCGTAAACCCGACGGCGATGCTGCTAGTTGCGGGCGAGAACGGGATCGGCAAACGGACTCCGTTTGATGATTACCGAAAACAATCCCGCGGCGGCAAAGGAATCATCACGATGAAGACAGGAGACAAGACCGGCAATGTCGTCGGGGCGCTCACGGTAACCGATATCGATGAATTGATGCTGATCACAACCAAGGGTCAGCTCATTCGGACGCGGGTAAAGGAAATACGTGAGACCGGCCGCAATGCCATGGGAGTGAAGCTCCTCACTTTGCGCGAAGGCGAAAAATTACAGGCGATTGCGCCGGTTGTCAGCCAGGCAGAAGAAGCGAAGGCCGAAATCGAGACTCCAGCGGAGTAAGAAAAGAGCGCGCAACCATTCGGCGCGCGCTCCTTATAGCCCTAAGATCGCGACTAGTAGCCGGAGGTGCGAGTAGTTGTGGTCTGCTGCGTCGCCGCCGGCTGCGCTACCGTGGTAGTCTCGTGAGTCGTGGTGGTCGTGGTCGCGACCGGCTCCTCGGCGCACGAAGTCAAGCCAAGCATGACAGCCGTTGCGGTAAGAAGGATGAATATTTTCATAGTTTGAAGTTCCTTTGCTGAGAGTTCGGTGCAAGTGCCGCGGGCAGATGTATTTCTCGCGAAATTTTCTTTGATTACGGCACGGGAACTTCGCGCCCCAGCTCGCTCGAGGCGTAAATTCCATCGATCATCTCCATCAATTCAAACGCCTGTTCGGCATTGTTTACCGCCGCCGCTTGCCCGCGGATGGCATCGGCAAAATTGCGCAATTGCATTTCGAAACTGCTTTCGCTGTAGCGCGGTTCCAGCGGCACAGTCACAAGCTTTCCGTTTTCGTCTTCGAATAAAGTCAGTGGTTTTAATCGCAGCGTCCCTTTTGTTCCAAAAAGCACGCAATTATTTGATTCACGGTCGACCCATTCCGGACCGACCGGCGTGTCGTCGGTCAAATTCGCGGCCCAGCTCGTCTCCAATTCCACGATCGCGTCGTTCGCGAAACGAATAAAAGCGTGGGCTTCGTCTTCGACATCAAATACCGGCACCTCCACCAAGTGCGCGAAATTGCGAAACACTTTTGCGCTGATCGAAACGGGGCGCGGTGTGCCCATTAAATACCAGGCAGTATCGAGCGCGTGCACGCCGATGTCGATAAGCGCACCGCCACCAGAGCGCTCTTTGTCGGTGAACCACAAACCAATCCCCGCCGGAATGCCGCGCGAACGGACCCAGGTGGCGCGGGCACGATAAATTTTGCCCAGGCGTCCTTCGGCGATGATGTCGCGGGCGGTGCGAACAGCGGCCGTAAATCGAAACTGGCGCCCAAAAAAATAAATCAATCCGCGTTTTTCCGCTTCATCACGCAGCACTTTCATTTCCGCGGCGTTCATCGTCGGGGGTTTCTCGCAAAAGACGTGCTTGCCCGCTTCCAGCGCAGCCAGGGACGTCGGGAAATGCAAAAAGTTCGGCAAACAAATTAGCGCGGCGTCCAGATCGCGATCGCGTAACAATTCCTGATAATCCTCGAACAAACTTTCCAAGCGGTAAGTTTCGGCAAAACTTCGGAGCCGTTCCGAATTGGTGTCGGCGCAAGAGTGCAATTGGACGTCCGGAATTTCTGCCAGCGCAATAGCATGCTGCTGGCCCGGCCATCCCGTGCCGATGATGCCAAACTTTAGTTCTTCCATGCCAGGTGGATCGAGCAGTCCCTTGCTCGATATTAGAGTATTGCGCCTTCGGCGCCACTTCCTAGCATCGCCCGCGGAGGCGCCGATCCACCTCACCTTCTTTCATGATGCAAGGTGGAACGAGCCGCCTCCTGTTTCTTGTTACATCTCGATCTTGCCACGCTGCCGTTTCAATTCGCTGCGTTTTCGTTTCGCTTCGAGGATTCGTTTTTTCAATTTCGCCGGGCGCGGTGATTTTCTTCTCCGCTCTTTTTCGCGCAAAGCGCGTTTTGCGGCGCGATCTTTCGCACGCTTCTGTTCTATCGCGGCCACTAATCGCTTTCGTGCAATGCGACGATTCGTTGCTTGCGAACGCGAATCCTGCACCGTCACACTCACACCACTCGGCCGATGGCGCAGCGTAACCGCAGTCGAAACTTTATTCACGTGCTGCCCACCGGGGCCGGAGGATCGCGCAAACGTTTCCTCTAGATCAGCTTCGTTGAGTTTAAAATCTCGATTCATCCGCCGGCTTGCCTTCCGTTTCCAATTTCGATTCGATACCGCATCTCCTTTATGAAAGATCGACCGATTGCTGCACCGCTTGTCATATTGTCTCTCTTAGTGTTCGCGCCTCTCGCCATTGCGCAAACTTCCCCCACCCCGGAACCCATCGCAAAACCGAGTCCGTCAGCCCCTCCCGCTGATTATGATCTGCGCTGGGCAGTAAAGATTCCCATGCGCGATAAGGTGGAATTGAATGCCACCCTTTATCTTCCCAGATCAGCGAACGCTACGGCCGGCCGGACTCCAGTCATTTTCACCCTCACGCCGTACATTTCCGACAGTTACCATGCCCGCGCCGCCTACTTCGCTTCATATGGCTATGCCTTTGCCCTAGTCGATGTCCGCGGACGCGGAAATTCCGGTGGCGACTTCGAACCGTTCGCTAATGAAGCGCGTGATGGTCATGACGTGGTAGAGTGGTTCGCGAAACAGCCGTTTTGTGACGGCAAAGTCGCGATGTGGGGCGGTTCCTACGCCGGATTCGATCAGTGGGCAACGGCTAAGGAATTGCCTCCGCACCTCGCCACGATTGTGCCGGCGGCGGCGGCACATCCGGGATTAGATTTTCCCTTCACCAATAACGTTGGCATTCCGTATGACACGCAATGGTTCACCCTCACGAGCGGCCACGCCAGCCAGCAAAATCTATTTGCCGACTCGAAGTTTTGGCGCGCGAAATTTCTCGACGCTTACAAACAATACATTCCCTTTAAAACCCTGGATAGTTTCATTGGTAATCCGTCAGCGAATTTTCAGCGCGTAATGGGTCATCCAATGGTCGATGCCTATTACGACGCCATGGTGCCCACGCGCGAGCAATTCGCCAAGATTACAGTACCGATTCTCACCATCACCGGACAATACGATGGCGATGAATTAGGCGCGCTCACCTTCTATCGCGATCATCTGGCAAACGCATCCGCCGAAACACGGGCGAAACATTTTCTGATCATCGGGCCCTGGGACCATGCCGGCACTCGCACACCCACGGATGAAGTCGGCGGGGTGAAGTTCGGCGGCTCCGCGGTTATCGATCTGAACGATCTGCATCGGCAATGGTACGACTGGACCATGAAATCCGGCGCTAAACCGGAGTTTCTCAAAGACCGCGTCGCCTATTACTTGTTAGCCTCCGGAAACAGCGGAGCAAACGGCGAATGGAAATACGCCGATGATTTCGAGAAGCTAACGGCAAACCATCATCCGCTTTATCTCGACGCCACCGATGGTGGAGGGAATGGCGTCTTTCACTCCGGGACTTTGAGCGAAAAACCGGCGACGGCAAACCATCATCCGCTTTATCTCGACGCCACCGATGGTGGAGGGAATGGCGTCTTTCACTCCGGGACTTTGAGCGAAAAACCGGCGGGCACCGGCGCGGACGAATACATCTACGACCCGTTAGATGTTCATCGCGGCGAAGAAGTGGAGAACGTAGACAACGAAAAGACGGCCGGACTCGACCAACGCCGCGCCCTTAGCGTCGGCAAGGACGGTCTCGTTTATCATAGCGATCCGGCCTCGAAAGAAATGACGCTGCTCGGGTGCCCAAAATTGACACTCTGGATTTTCCCTGATGTGTCCGACACCGATATCACGGCCGAGCTTGATGAAATTCTTGCCGATGGCACCAGAATCGCGCTGTGGAGCGACGTCCGGCGCTTGCGCTACCGCGACTCGGTTCGGCAAGAGAAGCTGGTCAAGCTGGGCGAAAGCGTGCGCTGCGACTTCAACCCTGGTCTTTTCATTGCCCGGCGAATGGCGAAAGGCAGCCGGCTTCGGCTGGTTGTGACGGCGCCCAACTCAATCTTTTTCGAGAAAAATTATAACTCCGGCGGCGTGGTGGCGAACGAGACCGCGAAAGATGCGCGCACCGCGCATATCCGAATTCTGCACGATGCTGAACACGCCAGCGTGCTCGATGTGCCAATCGCGCCGGCACCTTAAGCAGCACCTGCACTTACACTTTAACTTTCACCTGCACTCGAAGAGGCGAACCGTAGCCGGCATCGGCGATGCCGGATCGCGCTACGCCGGGGCAACGCTCTCGCGGCCGTAACGCAACACGCGCGACATCCAAATCAGTTCATCGAGGAATTTGGCAGTCCGTCCGACGAAACTTTCATCGAGGAGCTTTCCATTTTCGCCAAAAATTTTGGCGGCATGTCCAAAATTAACGTCGTTAAAGATGGCGACGAGCCCGAGTTCGCGCATCACCGGCAGAAGCGCCTCGATTACGCGCGCGCCGCCGAAAGGACCAGCCGAAACGCCGCAAATCCCCACGGCTTTATGGATGTATTCTTCGAGGTTCATGTCGAGGGCATGCTTCAGCAACCCGGGGTAACCATGATTGTACTCCGGCACCACCAGAATTAATCCGTC
>Ga0209808_1002030_pt1 | contig 10439 bp, 11 predicted proteins | sample GraSoiAngelo_157_FD_186171 | JGI IMG/M metagenome (GOLD analysis project Ga0209808, IMG submission 186171) | Grasslands soil microbial communities from the Angelo Coastal Reserve, California, USA - 14_1009_16_20cm (SPAdes) (version 2) | ecosystem: Environmental > Terrestrial > Soil > Grasslands ...
AGTTCGAATCAGACTAGCCGAGTATGCTTCACGGTAGCGGATGCAAACGCCCGTTTACCCTTTGATGACAATAGCTTCGATGCGGTTCTCTGCATCGATGCAATGAATCATTTACCGGCTCGGTTAGCTGTGTTGCGGGAATGGCAGCGTATCCTTCGCCCGGGACATCGAGCTCTTTTCACCGATCCAGTTGTAATTACGGGACCAGTAACGAATGACGAGCTGGCATTGCGCAGCTCCATTGGCGTCTTTCTATTCGTGCCACCTGGAATTAATGAGCGGCTTATCGAAAAAGCAGGTCTTCGGTTAGTGCGACAGGAAGATGTTACCGCTAATTCCGCCCTGGTTGCAGGCCGCTGGCATAAAGCGCGGCAGCGTCACAAGGATGACTTGCTCCTAGTCGAAGGCGAAGAACGCTTCGAAGGTTTGCAACGCTTCTTCGCTGCGGTGCATCAGCTCACAAGCGAGCGACGGCTGTCAAGGATTGCGTATCTAGCGGAGAAGCCTGCCGGCTGACGCCCGCTTCGCTGGCGCAGGCAGTGTTGGCAATTGTGACATTTACGACGTGACTGCCTGGGAGACCTAACCAATCGCTGGAGCGAACCCAGCGCTTTGTTGCGATCACGGAAAACATACACACCTCAAATTTCAACGTGCTGGGTAACACAGCTCGGTCTCGTTAGATGGCTAGCCCTTCCACGATGCTACGACAGCGTTACATTTACTTAGTTTTATGCGTTGTCGGCGTGTTCTTGCCTTATTGGCAGTTCGTGCCGTGGTTCTTGGACCATGGCTTGGATATCCCCCTTTTCGTCCAGCAATTGTTTGCAAACCGCATCGGAGCTTTTTTCGGCCTTGATGTCCTTGTTTCGTCATTGGTGCTCTGGATCTTCGTTTTTGCAGAGGGAGGCCGCCTCGGTATGCGGCGACTTTGGGTCCCTGTTATCGGCACTCTCCTGGTTGGCGTATCGCTCGGACTGCCGCTTTTTCTTTACATGCGCCAGCTTCACCTTGATAAAACCGCGATCTAACCAGCCGATTCTGCCAACTCCGAACGTGTTCGCGAGCGAGCTCGCTGGCCGCTCTGATGCCTCGCTTTCGGTTATGCAAACACGTTGCAACTCGGGCTCGCTCTCGCCAGCGGTGGCTGATCTTGAGCTCGTTAGGCCGATGAGAACACTTGTTGCCACATCGCCTTTTACTAGCACTTTTGCCGCTCGGAGCTAGCGCCGCCGGGCTCCCGCCGTGGCGGTTCGGCATGTCCAAGGCCGAAGTAGTCAGCTTTAAGCAGTTGGACCCATACAAGCAGTTCAGCAACGGAGACGTTCAACGGCACCTTAATCCGAATCGGGGTGCGATGTGGCGGCCATCGGTTTCCCTTGGCAGATGTGGGGTCGAACACAAGCTTTCGCTCCTGGAGAATTTGCATTTTCGATGTCAACCGAAATGATTTGCATTGATGTTGTCCTCGTAATCGAATGTTATTGATGAGGTCACCGTGTCCAAACACCATGATTCAAACTTCATCGGCCGCCGAAACTTTCTCAAGCGAGCAACATTCGTTGGTGCTGCCGTCGTGGCGCCAGGATTAGCGGCGAAGGCGCAGCGACTTCCAAAAAATCCGGTGACACAGATACCCGATGAATTGACTGCCAATGAGGTTCGCACCCTGCTGAAACTCGAGCCACACGCCACCTGCGGATTCGTGCGAGTGACGTTCATGAGCAAGGAGAGGATTGCGCCAGGGGGATTGCCCGCTCCATTCGCTGATGGGCGGCCTGCTGGATCCGCACTCTATTTCATGGTAACGCCGGGCGCGCCGGTTCGGCTGCATCGTATTCGCAACGATCAGCTTTATCATTATTATCTCGGTGATCCGCTCGAAGTGCTAATGCTGCGCGTCGATGGCACGACCGAGCGCGTTGTGGTTGGGCCAGATTTGCGCCGCGGGCAGTTGGTGCAGCTCCTGATCCCCGGCAACACGTTCCACACCGCGCGTGTGATCGGACGTCGACGCTGGTTCCTCGGTGCGAGCACTGAATGGCCCGGAGTAGAGCCGGTTGATGTTGAGATTGGCAATGTCGACGCGCTGGCGACGAAATATCCGCAGGTTGCCCACGATCTGCGCACCTTCCCAGTGCCCGTTAAGGAGTAGCAGCCTCGACTTCTATCAGAAAAGCTTGTTCTCGTTAGGCTTAAGATACGTTATGGGTAATCAGGCCCAAACGTACTGATAGTTGAAACCTATGTCGTTCGAACAATTATCCTATCTCGCGCAAATTGTTGCTTCGGTTGGCGTGATTGTGTCTTTGATCTTTGTTGGTTTACAGATCAGACAAAATACCGGGCGCGCTCCAGCGCAACGAGCACAATTCCACTATGGCGCAATGGACGGTAATTCGTCAGGCAATCGCCGGAAACCGCGACATTGCCGAGCTAATGACCGCTGGTCTTAGCGGAGAGCGCGCCCTGGATGCTGCCGATCAGCTGAGGCTGGAGCAGATGCTGTCCGAAAACGCCTGGGCGGCTTTCCATATCTGGGACAGAACGCAGCGCGGTGTCTTTCCGAAGGGGGCTTTCGAAGCGACGGCTGGGGCACTCCTGTGCGGCCTGCTCAGAACAATGCGCGGCGAAGCCTGGTGGCACAGCGCCAAACATACGGGCTTCATTCCCGGGTTTGTCCTGGACGTCGACGCCGTGCTCGCCAAGAACAGTGGAGTGTCCGTCGTGGTGAACGAGGATACCCATGATTCGTAGGAACTGTCTTGCTGCGTCGGGTTGCAGTACCATCATGCGGTTCGTGGCAGCGGATGGAGCTGACGGCGAGCCGGCGTTATCTAGTTTTCTCATGACTTCCTTTCCTTATCCTGCTACGGTGCGCGTCCTCGCTCGTCGCAGCTCATCTTGTTCTCGTTAGACCCATGCGCCCCACGCGGGCACCTGCTTTCTGTGTCGTCCTGCTTGCGCGGACGTGCCTCGCTGCTGAGCCGAGTCCGCCGCAAAGCTTGGATGTAGTCATTTCCCAGCACTCAGTGCGCATTAACGGTGTCGAGCTTCGCAGCGGTCCCCCAGCCGGCATTCGGCGATACATTTCGCTCGAATCTGCCGAGAAAGTGCTCGGCCCGCCGCAGGACACCTATCTGGCAGGACTCGGGGTGCGCGTCTACGCTTGGCGCGATGCGGGCATACATGTGCAAAGGGGATTTCGCGGCTCCGACAAAGGAAAGATATTCAAGTTTCAGGTGTGGTTCGACGACTCCTACGACAAGACAGAAAACAAACACTCTGGGAAATTCAAGGGACGCCTCCGAGTCGAAGAATTGGACATTGGTCCTGAAACTACCTTCGACAGCATTCGCGGCGAGCTGCAGAAGGCTGGTTACGAGATTACCGAATACCCCGATGTTATCAGCGCGAAGAAAGGAGGGATTACCATTTTTACATTGGACGCGACAAACCGAATCCAACGTGTGGAGACCTGGTGCGGTTTCTAGGCCTATTGGGGCTGGAAAGTTTTTGAAGCTCCGGGCGTTGAGGGACGCTAGAAGCTGATCTTCAGAATGCGACCATCCGTACCCACCAGCCATCCGGCTTTGGGACTGGCAAAAGCTACCGCCCAGTAGCCGGTCACACCGGGCAGCGTGAACCAGGTGTTCCCCTCATCGGGAGTCCAGGCCGCGCCGCCGTCATTTGCCGTAATCACCACCGCTCGGCCGAGATTGTTTCCGGCACCGCCACCCGTCTGACCCACGTAGCTTAGGCCGAAAATGGCTCCCGTCACTGGAGGAGGGTTCGTAAGAGTCCACGTCTGACCGCCATCGCTCGATGTTGCGGTGTCTGCGCTATTGGGATTACCGGGGTCCAAATCACCGCCGCCTACGATGCCATCGAACGGGTCACGGAAATCGACGGTGAAAGCGCCGCCGCTAGGCGAGCTGAACAGGGGAGTGTCGTACGCGTTCCAAGTGTTGCCTCCGTCTCTGGTGGCCAGGATCCTGGCAATCGTCGCACCGCCTGTCGCAATCCAAGCGTTCCTTCCACCTTGTGTTGTGACGCAAGTACCACTCGATGCGAAGGAGAATTCGCCCGGCAATGCCGGCGGCATATTATTACTGATATCCTGCCAGGTTGTTCCGTCGGTAGTGCGTAGGTCCGGGAATACTCCATTCACCGAGTCGCTATGAGCAATGCCGCGGTGCGGCGTCCAGAACGCGAAGCCGTCGTAGAAGGCATTCGGATTCTGGTTCTCGAACTGTATCGTCCAGGTAGCACCACCGTCTTCCGTCTTGTAGATGCGAAAATCTGTTGGGTCCCCCGAAGTTCCAATGGACAGTAGATAGGCGACGCTAGCGCTGAAGGCTTGCACATCGCGGAATTGCAGCAGTTCGGCGCCCGGCACTACGCTGGCTCTCCACGTCTGTCCGCCGTCGGTGGTAACAGTGAAGGTACCGGCGCGACCGGATGCCCAGACCACCTGCGGGTTCACCGGCCATACTGCGATCAGACCGTTGGTGGTGCCGCTGTTTTGCGGAGTTAGTGTTGGTTGATGAATTGGCGAGTGCTCCTGCGCATCCAGAATTGCGCAGGCGAACGCCGGAATCAGAAGAGCAATCAATGATCGTTTCAACATGGCAAATTTTTCCAAAAAGAAGTTTTGTGGCCGTTGAGCCTAGGCCGCGCTGTAAAAGGCGTCAAACTCGCCGCTGCGCTGAAAGTCTGGCAAGCCAAGCCCGGCTCAATTCACAATCTTCTCGTCCCGATAAGGTTCAAGTTCAGAGAGTGATTTCCAGAAGGTCTGATCGGGGCTATCATGGAAATAGGACAATTTTGGATAGCCTCATATCTTGATGATCAGGCAGATCTGTGATGCGAGTTGCCGCCCTCTACGATATTCATGGGAACCTCCCAGCCTTGGAGGCTGTTCTTCAAGATATTCGTCAGGCGAACGTTGGCCAGATTGTAGTGGGCGGCGATGTCGTCCCCGGCCCTATGCCCCGCGAAACGCTTACGCGTTTGCTGGACTTGGACCTGCCTACGCACTTCATTTACGGCAATGGCGAACTGGCCATACTGGCCATATTGGCCCAAATCGCCGGGGCGCGGACCGGATCGGTCACCTACTGGGGCACGACCTCAGGCGCGCGTCCCCCAGAAAATATCGTCGAAACCTATCGCTGGACTGCCGCACAGCTTCAGTCGGAATTCGAGCCGGTGCTCGCGCGGTGGCCTAAAACGCTCCAGCTTGAGATTGACGGTCTGGGTCAGGTGTTGTTCTGCCACAGTACGCCGCGCAGCGAAACAGAGGTCTTCACCCGGTTGACGGCTGAAGGCCGCCTCCTGCCGCTCTTTGAACCACTCCAGGTTTCGATGCTCGTCTGCGGCCATACCCATATGCAGTTCGACCGAATGATTGGAGGAACTCGAGTGGTCAATGCTGGCAGCGTCGGGATGCCATTTGGAGAACCGGGCGCGTATTGGCTATTACTCGGACCCGATGTTCGACTGCGCCGGACACTTTACGATTTTACCCAAGCCGCCGAACGCATTCGGGGCACGGAGTATCCCCAGGCGGAGGAGTTTGCCGTGCAGAGCGTGCTGACACCGCCCTCGGAAGAAAAAATGCTTGAAGCCTTTACGCCAGTTGAATTGACACCGTAAGGGCCGGTGTGAAACACACGACAACGTGACTACTCGCCATAGACCACGAGCCACGCTCGCCTCCCGCCCGCCTAAGGCGGGCGGCTTAGCTCCGTCTCGTTAGGCCAATGAGGCCGCTCGTGTTTTTGGCAGCGTGACCCCAACTGATTCTCGCGAATGATGGATCCCCAATCAGAAGTGCTCCTGCTCGCGGAACCATTTGAGTGCGCTCTGCAGGTCAGCACGATTTACTTCGTGACCGCCCCTGAATCGACTCAATCGGACGTTCTGAAAACCGGTGCGGCCAGTGAACCTTTGACCTGCCGCTCCTGCGCCGGGGTTGCGATACGATCGTTAATTCCGCTGCTGATCCAAATCGGCAGACGCAGAAATTCAGGAGGCGCGGGGTTGGTTTTCAGCGCCTCGGGCATTTTTCTTCGTTAATTCCGCTGAGGAAAAACCCGCGTATGTTCAAGGAGTGCGTCTGGGCCAGGATCGCTCCAAGCCATTGCGCGCACTTCGCGCCGCCCGAGATGCCAGCAACAGAGTCGTTCCGAGGGCGGACCGTTGCATCGGTGGCGAGCACGATGCAGCCTTCCGCTGCGGCCGCGGCGCGATACCACGGCGCATCCGAAGGACCTGTGTGTCCGGGATCCTTGGTCGCGGTTACGATAAGAATTGGCCAAACTCGGCGAGGGTCGAAGTTCGGTGGCAGGAGCAAAAAGAGACGACCTGTGGTTGGAACGGGATTGCCGTCCTGCGTCGCATATTGTTGGTAATACTTGGGAACCGGAAAGCGCACGTCCACGGTTCCGGAGGTGCCGGTACTTTGCGGCAAAATGGCCGCCGTGCTTTCAAGGCTGAGAATCGATGCCATCGCCACCGGCAGCAGGATTCTGAGCGCCACGCGAGCAACTTCGCGCTGCTCGCCAATAACGGCAACGTTCGAACGACCAATGGAACGACAATGGGGCGCGACATTGGGGGGCAAGTCTAAGTTCCTTAACAGATGAAGTGAGAAGACAACGGAGGTCGCACCTTAGCATGTTAACATTTATTAGGCCGGTGTTGACCTAATTGTCGTTAGGAAGATACTTGGGTGCGCGCGACTAGCACGCGCATGCCGTCGATCTGAGAAACGACAATTGGCGTTTCGGCGGAAATAAATTCGCCCTCGGTGATGACGTCGATGATCTGATCACCGAATCTCCCTTTTCCGCTCGGACGTAGTGTTGTCATTGCCAGGCCTTGCGTCCCCGGTGCAATGGGTCGGCTGGTGACGAATTCTCGCGGCGCGCTAAAGGACGGTCCGGAAGGATTCGCGGCCATTAGCGCGAAACGGCGATAGAAACTGGTGCGCGGCAGATAACGCGCGAGCAACGCGATCACAATCATCGAGGCGATAATTGCGATCGACAGGTTCAGCATCGGGACGAGCAACATTTTGGTCGAGGGAACGAGCGGCTGATCGGGATAACGATCGATCATGGCCCAGAATAACGACGCGAGAATAAGGAAAGCGCCAACCACACCAAAGATGATGGTGGAGTGGGCGAAGAAGAGCACTTCGATCAGGACGAGGGTAACGCCGAGCACGAAAAATACGGCTGCTTCCCAACCCGCCAGACCGGCCAAGTAATGGCCGAGAAAAAAGAGGACGAAACAAATTCCCGCCACGACGCCGGGCACGGTTGCACCCGGAATTTTGAACTCGAGATACGCGCAAACAATTCCGAGGAGCAGGAGCAACGGCGCCAGCGCAGTGATCCAAAAAGCGAATTGCTCGAATCCGGTCGGCTGTAATCGAACCAGCTGACCGCCGAGCTTTGCTTTTTTCGCAAGATCATCGATGGACTGCGCGATCCCATCTGCCAGCAATGGACGCCCGTTGATAATCTCGCTCGCTTCCTGCGCGTTCAAGGTGAGGAGCGAACCCTTCGCGTGGACGACGCGGTCGCCGATTTTCACTTCCTTTTCCTTGTTCATGAACGCTTCGCCGAGGTCGGGATTGTGTCCGTTGCGACTCGCCATGCTGCGGACGAGGGCGGAAAAATAGGAAATGGTTTTGTCGCGTTCCGTTTCGGGCAGGTCCTGTCCAGTGGAAAGAACAGGTGCGGCGGCGCCGATGGCGCTGACCGGCGCCATATAAATATGTTTGGTGGCAAGGGCAATGAGTGCGCCGGCCGATCCGGCGTTCGAATCGATAAAAGTGTAAGTGGGAATAGTAACGCGATTGAGCGCGCCGGTGATTTCCTCGGCCGAATCGAGGCGCCCCCCGTAGGTGTTCATTTCAATCACGATCGCGCTCGCTCCGGCCGATTCTGCTAGCTTGATTCCGCGTCGCAGAAAAAGGTGCAGCGCCGGCGAAACTTCCCCTCGTAGCGGGATGATGACAGTATCGCCTTTACGAATGATTTCGCGCGCCTGCGCGACCGGTACGAGCGTCGCGATGCACAACAGGATCGGCGCGATTTTGCGGAAAATTTGGAAGCCGCTGCTCACGCGCTAAGTTTGCCACGGTAAGCACCCTGGAACGAGCGAAAAATGGCGATCCCGTCTGAAACAATCGAGCAAGTCGCGGCCGCGAACGACATCGTGGAAGTGATCGGAACCTATTTTCCGCTGAAACGGGCGGGTGCAAGTTTTAAGGCGCTCTGTCCATTTCATCAGGAAAAAACACCGTCCTTCACGGTTAGTCCGCAACGCCAGACCTTTCACTGTTTTGGCTGTGGCGCGGGAGGCAGCGTTTTTCGCTTCGTGATGGATTACGAGCATGTCGATTTTCCGGTGGCCGTGCACAAGCTGGCGGCGCGAGTTGGAATCCCGATTGTAGAAGAGCGCCGCAGCGAAGATGAAACGCAGCAGCACGAAGCGCGGCGTTTGTTGCTGCGGCTGCACGCCGAAGCGGCGGAGTGGTTTCATGAAAACCTGCTCAAGCGCGACCTGGGCACGCCCGCGCGCGATTACTTAAGAACACGCGGGATAAGCCGGGAGGTCGCGAAGTCGTGGAAACTCGGTTACGCGCCGAATAGTTGGGACGCGTTTTGTGAGTGGGCGAGCAAAGAAGGCTATCGCCGGCGGGAACTGCTTTCGAGCGGCCTGGTGAAACTGCGTGATGAAGAACGCGGTGATGGCGAATTCTACGATCGCTTTCGCGGTCGCCTGATGTTCCCGATCTGCAACGACGTCGGCGAAGTCATTGCGTTTTCCGGGCGCGTTCTCGCCGCTGATGCGACGGCGGCTAAATACATTAATTCGCCGGAAACGCCGCTCTTTCGAAAAGGTCGCGTCCTTTTCGGACTGCATAAAACGAAACGAGCGCTGATCGATGCCGATTGCGCTGTCGTTTGCGAAGGACAGCTAGATTTAATCACCCTATTTGAGGCGGGAATTCAAAATGTGGTCGCGCCACAGGGAACGGCGTTCACGGAAAACCAGGCGCATGTGCTGAAACGCTTTGTTCGGGAAGTGGTTCTCTGTTTCGATTCTGATACGGCCGGTCAAAACGCGGCCGAGCGTTCGCTCGAAGCCTTGCTACAAAATGATCTGGTGGTGCGAGTGGCGGAGATGCCCGCGCACGAAGATCCGGATTCGCTGGTGCGAAAGTCAGGCCGGCAAAAATTCGATGAGCTGGTCGCGTCGGCGCCGGATTATTTTGATTATTGGATCGAAAAAAAAGCTGCCACTACCGATTTGAATTCACTCGGCGCCAAAATGCAGGTCGCGCGTGAACTCGCTGCCAGCATAGCCTTTGTGCGCGACGCGGTGATGCGTGGTGAAGTAATGAACAAAATTTCCGCCCGGCTTGCCATTCGCGTTGCTGATTTTGAGACGCTGGTTAAACGTGGCGAGCCCCATCGGCAAGGTGACGCGAATCGTGTGCCGCCGATCTCTGCTCCGTCACACGACGTTGCAATGCTTTGTCTGCTCGCGCTGCGGGACGAAGAGGCCCGTGCGTTTTTACTCGAACAAAATTGGCGCGAAGTACTGACGAGCGTTCCGGGCGCCGATTTGCTGACAAAAATCCTCCAGGCTGACCTTCGTCCGGCCGATCCAGCCTCGTTAAATTTGTTTCAAACAACTTTGTCACCGGCAGAGGAGTCACTCGTTTCCTGCTGGCTGTTGCAAAAAATGCCGGCCAATCCTGCCACGGTAGCGCCTGAGTGGTGGAATGGTCTTCGACAGGCGATTTTGCGGCGCGAACTGGCAGCGGCGGAAAGCCGGTTGCGCCTCCCCAATTTGACCACCGGCGAAATTATGCAACTCCAGAAACAAGTCCTTGACCTCCGAGACCAACTCCACGACGTTCCTCGGTTTTCGCCCGCCCGTGCGCACGAGCCTTAAAATTTCGGATATTCCAGCAACAGCGGGCACGAGATTCTGACGTTTCCCCGTGGCCAAGAAATTAAAACCTAGCGCGCGGGGGCGGCCACACTCCAATGGTAATTCTCGGCACGCAATGCCGCCGCGAAAGGTAAAGATCAAAACCGTACCGCCCGTCGTGGCGAGAAAGCGAGGGCGCCCGCGAAAAATTCAAGTTGCGGTGTCGCAGAAGAACTTGATCACGCGCCACCATGAGGAAACCAATCGCGTCGCCCTCGCGCCGGACGATATGCAAGGCCGAATCCGGGAGCTGGCCAAGCTGGCAAAGGAGCAGGGTTACGTCACGTTCGACGATCTCAATGACGTGTTGCCTGAAGGGGTGACGGACGCGGATGAGCTGGATGCGATTCTGAGCCAGCTCCGGAAAATGGAGATCGATATTATCGAAGCATCCGAAGTCGATCGTTTCAAAGAAGGCA
>Ga0209808_1002033_pt1 | contig 10430 bp, 10 predicted proteins | sample GraSoiAngelo_157_FD_186171 | JGI IMG/M metagenome (GOLD analysis project Ga0209808, IMG submission 186171) | Grasslands soil microbial communities from the Angelo Coastal Reserve, California, USA - 14_1009_16_20cm (SPAdes) (version 2) | ecosystem: Environmental > Terrestrial > Soil > Grasslands ...
GGCGAATGAGTCCGTGCCGGCGATGCACGAGCTATGCGCATCACCGAATGCCGGTGTCGATATCCATATCGACGCGCGCAATCTGATTTGACGTAACTGTGAACCGTTGCGGTTTGGCCCGGACGTGGCCCTTAGGCGGGCGTCCTTGCGCATCCAGAATGTAATCGCCAGGCGGCAGTGCAATGCGATAGTTTCCATTCCCGTCTGCAGTAATCCGCGCGATTTCTTTTTTTCCGTCCTGGCTCAAGATGATCAGCGGATATTCGGCATAATTTCCAGCACTGAACTTTGGCGGATTTCCCTCGGCAAGCTCAACATCTTTAGCCGCAAGAATCCTCAAATGTCCTTCGAGGAAACCCGGCGCAGCGTTATCCGATGCCAAACAGACGATCGTAACCAAAAAGACGCAAGCCCAAATCAGGTATTTGAAGTGCATGACGTACAAAAAATGGGCGGGATAGATTTTCGCTATCCCGCCCAAAATTAATCTAACTTTACGGAAGTGTCAGCTTCCACGCGCTGCGCCCGTGCGTTGCCGCGTATAGCACGCGCGAACCAGGCACGATCGTCAGGCCGGCGACCTCGACCATAGGAAGTCCAGGGCCAGCCGTTGCCCAATTGGTCGAGCCATTTGCCAGTAGCATTACGCCGAAGTCGTTCGAGACGTAGAGATCGCCGTTCGAATCACGGACGATGTCTGTCGCCGGAAAATCCGGAAACGCGGTGCCGCCTGGATTATCCAGGGACGTCCACGTCGCATCGTTCGCTCCCTGGTTGTACGTCACTTCAAACACGTGGCCGGGCTCACTCGGAGTATTGAAGTTGTACCCTGAGTAGGAGATCCATGCGTGATTCGGGTTCGACGGATCGACGAAGATGCCGCTGACGAACCGGCCGGGGTCAGCCGTCGCCGATGTTAGTGTGTCGAGCCGCGTATACGTTACCGAGCCTGCCGCGGCATCTGCGTTCTTCGAGATGAATACGCGGCCCGCAGTCGTCGCGGCCCAGAGGGTTCCAGTGTCGCTCGGAGCCCGCTCGACTGCCGCAACGTTACCGCCTGAGCGATCCGCGCCGTAGAACGTGCCAGTTAGGCGGGCCGGACCGCTGGGAGTGTTGGCCCCGCCGATTACAACGAAGTCACCGCAACCGGGCTGGTTTCCGGGCGTGGTGAATTCCGGGCAATTGGCTTCAAGATCTGCTTGATTACCGCCCCAATCCTGCGTCCGCCAAACACCACGCAAGCCGACGAAGATCGTACCCGAAACGACTGGATCAGCAATAATGGGTTTGTAGAACAGCGACGTATCTTGGAACAGCGGTGCAGAGATTACGACCCATTTGCTCGGATCGCCATTTTGAAAGTTCGCGTCGGTAAATCGCGAGAAGAAGGTGTTGAACCGATGGGCGGAGTTGCCAACATCAAAGCCAGACTGACCGCCGTCGCCGTAGATTATCTGCGGCCACACGACGGAGGAGCCGGTCGTCTCGAACGTTCCGTTATCCTGCGTGCCGCCCTGCAAATGCTTGGGGTTGTCGGCAGCAACCGAAAGGCTCTGGAATTGGATAGTCGAAAGTCCCTTGTTCAAATTGTAGAGGAATGTTGGTACCGCCGATAGCAGTTGCTGACAAAGCGCCAAGTCTCCACCGCTAAGCCCGCGGGTGGCACACTGCGATGAGATGTCCGCGAAAGCCCCGCTCGAGCGGGTTAGGCCACCGTCACCGCCAAAGATGGCTGAGTCGGTTCCCGGGATCTCTACAATCGCGTGCGAGTCCGGATGCTGGCCGTTTGCAGCTGTTGTGTTACCTGTGGCACAACATTGACCTGGTGGTAAGGGGTTCGTGGTCGCATCCCACGTCATATCGGTAAACGACGCACCCGCATCGGCCGAACGAATAAACGCGCGACCATTTGTTGAGAGGCCGTAAGATCCATAGGAGAACGAACCACCGAGATAGACCACACCGGGCTTGCCAGGCGGCGAATAAACTACATTGTCGTACCAGCACTGACCGTCGCAGTAGTCGATGTTCTGATCGGTTGTTAAGTCGGTAAATACCGCTGCTCCGGCGGCATCATCAGTGCGGTAAAATCGTGCTGCATCCGTCCCGTCATTTCCCACGCCCACGTACATGCGGGTAAATCCGCCCGTGATCGGTGTCACCGCGAATTCGGCGCGGTCGGTGTTCGGCACGACGTCAAGTGCAGTCTTGATCTGCGACCAAGTCACACCTCCATCCGTCGAACGCCAGACACCACCGCTTCCGGCGACGCCGGTTGGGCCGAACGCTCCGCCGTAAAGTATTTTGTTCGTTGTCCCGTTCCAGCCCGGGTCGAGCGCCCCGTGGTTGACGCCGCGAATGGTTGCTTTGGCGTTAGTCCCATCACACGTCGCGGGACAACCGTCGCCGCCATCCCAGATAAAGCTAAACGTTGCGCCGCCGTCCGTCGATTCGAAAAGTCCGAAAGGCGGCCGCGCCGTCGGCGGATTTGTAGTTCCACCGCCGGTAACTGAGCTCACACCGCGCACCCCGCGTGAAGAGGACACGTAGAGATGGGCCGCGTTTGTGGGATCAACAATGATCGAGCTGATCGAGCGGCCGAGGAACGCATTGCCCGGCCCGTATGTTCCGTTGGTTCCGGTGCCAGGTGAGAAAGTGGTGATAGGACCAATGATCGCAGCCAGCTGCGTCCACGTATTTCCGCCGTCGGTCGATTTCCAGATGCCAAGACCGGCTTCTGAATCACCAGACGCATTCGCCTCGCCGGTGCCAGCATAGAGAGTATTATTCGGTGCATCGTACGTTAACGTCCCAATTGCGTTCGTGCCGAAGCTGTCTGAAACAAACGTCCAGCTCGGTCCAGAGCCTGAAAGGGCATTGGTGGTTCGCCAGACGCCGCCGCCTGCAGCCCCAACCCAAACCCGACAGCGGCGTACGCTGCAACTGGGATCTATCGCAAGCGCAGAGACTCGACCGGAGGTGAAATATTCAGTTCCGCTGAAGGTCAGGATGTCTGGAACGTCCGCCTTGCTCGGACCGATCAACTGCCAGGCACCAACAGAGGGCCTCCCCATAGACGCGCGCTTAACTTCTCTGAACCCCGTCAGAGCGTTCAGGGTCGCTGTCATCGGTACGTCTTTCGCAGGGTAGGCGCGATGGGCGTAATCTTCAATGGCTGCTAACAGCGGCCCGCCCTCTTGGTCACCAGGCATCGTGCGCTTGTTGCCGCCCAATTCATCCCGATCACCTCGAAATTTACTTATGGTGCGGAGTCGATCTTGCGACGCCAGTGTTGGGCTGGACGGTTTTACCGCGACGAACGCCATTGCGGCGGCTGCGGACAATAGGGTGACGACACCTGCGAGGCGCAGATGCGATACAAGACGGTTGGGACTAAACGAACGATGAGTTTTCATATGTGTGGAGATGACTGATCCAAGCCGGAGAGAAGGAGCGACCTTGGAACAATCCAGATTGCCAGGATACGAACAAAAATGTCAAGGCGTTTAACCTTATATTTTTGTAATGTTCGTAGTTATAAGCTGAGCACCGGACTCGGTTGAATCTCTTCCAAAGTTCGAAAGTAGGTTCGAACAGGAAAAACGGCTCAATCAGGCGCGCCCTGCTACCGACAAGGACCGAAAAACGGTCGTTTGTCAGCTGATCTAAGCAGCTATCACGACGGCGCGCTTGCGGGCAGTCGCGTCGAGGATCCGCTTGCGCAAACGCAAAGATTTGGGTGTCGCTTCCACATATTCGTCGACGTCGATGTATTCAATCGCACGCTCCAGGCTCATGCGAAGCGGTGCTTCTAGCTGGATGCCTTTCCCTTCACCTTGCGAACGCATGTTGGTGAGATGTTTTGCTTTGCAGGGATTGACTGGCAAATCTTCCGGGCGCGCGTTTTCGCCGACGATCATCCCTTCGTAAATGTCCTCCTGCGGACCAATGAAAAGCCGGCCGCGTTCCTGAATATTGTTGAGCGCGTAAGCCGTGCTGACTCCCGATTCCATCGACACCATCACACCACGACCGCGTCCTCCGATTTCGCCTTTGAACGGCGCGTATTCGCGAAAGAGATGACTCATCAATCCTTCGCCACGCGTCAGGTTGACCAAATCGGTTTCAAAGCCAATCAGGCCACGAGTCGGAATAATCGCCTCGACCGACACCCGTGTGGCGTGATGATTCATGCTGGCAACCTCACCTTTGCGATTGGCAATCAATTGCAAAATGTCACCGAGATTTTCGTCTGGTAGATCGACATAAAGATTTTCCAAGGGCTCGAGCAGAGCCCCATTTTCTGCTCGATGGAAAATCACTTCGGGACGCGAGACCATCACTTCATAGCCTTCGCGTCGCATTTGCTCGATCAGGATCGCGATCTGCATTTCGCCGCGTGCATTGATCTCAAATGCCCCTGCGGTTTCCGTGTCGTTGACCTGGAGTGAGACGTTGCCGCGCGTCTCGCGAATAAGGCGCTCGCGAATATTCCGCGCCGTCACAAATTTTCCTTCGCGCCCGGCAAACGGTGAATCGTTGACCAGAATGTGCATGCGAATCGTAGGCGGATCGATATCTACAAATTGAAGCGGCGTCCGTTCTTCGCGGTCTGAGAGGGTTTCGCCAATATAAACTTCCTCGAAACCGGCCAGTCCAATGATGTCGCCGGCGGTCGCGTGTTTGATTTCCACCTGCTCCAATCCCGAATAGGTAAAAAGCGCCGTGACTGTAGCCCGCTCATGGCGGCCATCTCGGTGAATGCAGACGATGGAGTCCCCGACTGCAACGCGACCGCTGACGATGCGCCCGAGTGCAATTCTTCCCAGGTAATCGCTGTAATCCAGATTCGAGACGAGCATTTGAAAGAATGGCTCGCTCGAAATTTTTGGCGGCGGCACGTGTTGCACAATCGCCTGAAAAAGCGGCGTCATGTCTTCGTTGTTTTCGTGCAATTCGCGCACGGCAAAACCGTCCTTCGCGCTGGCGTAAATGATTGGGAAATCAAGTTGCTCGTCGGTCGCCTTCAATTCGACGAAGAGATCGAAAATCTCGTCCAACACTTTGTGCGGGCGCGCGTTTTCTCTGTCGATCTTATTAATGACAACCACCGCCTTCAATTTGTTCTCCAGCGCCTTGCGTAAAACAAAACGTGTCTGTGCCTGCGGCCCATCGTGCGCATCGACAACCAGCAGCACGCCGTCCACCATTTTCATGATCCGCTCGACTTCGCCGCCAAAATCGGCGTGACCGGGTGTATCGACGATGTTGATCCGGTAACCCTTCCACTGAAAAGCTGCATTCTTCGCACGAATCGTGATTCCTTTTTCGCGCTCGAGATCCATCGAATCCATCATGCGCTCCTCAATCTTTTGATTGGAGCGAAAGGTGCCCGATTGGCGCAACAGCTGATCGACCAGGGTCGTCTTGCCATGGTCGACGTGCGCAATGATGGCGATATTACGAATTTTATCCATTGGGGAAAATCTCTCCCGCGCGGGAGAGCCGCCTACTCTACGAGAGACTGCAGTAGAGTCAAACTCCGGTGCCAATCGGACACACAGGTTTTCCCATCCAATCATACCCAGATCTGGATTACCGGATCAAAGCGTTTGACTTGAGGAACTCATCGAAAGACGAAGAAAGAATTCGCATTCTTCGTTCTAACTTCAATCTATGCCGTTTTCCTAATTCTGGATTTTCCTTCTAAATTCCTGCTCCAATCTTCATTCTTCCGCTTATGAAAATTCTTCTCGCTGGTATTCTCGGCGGAATCGTCATGTTCATCTGGACCTCAATCGCGCACATGGCATTACCTCTGGGCGAAGCCGGTCTCGGCGAAATTCCAAATGAATCAGCCGTCCTCAGCGCGATGCAAAGCAACATCGGCGAGCAAACCGGTCTTTATATTTTTCCCGGCCGCGGTCTCGGTAAGAACGCGACTCGACAGGAAAAGCAGGAAGCGATGAAACACATGGGCGAAAAAATCGCGACGAACCCGTCTGGCATTCTCATGTACCACGCGCCCGGTCGACCGCTGTCGCTTGGCAAATTGCTCGGAGTTGAATTGGGCACCGAACTGCTCGAAGCCATCCTAGTCGTGTTCCTGCTCGCTCAGACGCGCATCGCGAGCTTCGCCGGCAGAGTCGGCTTCGTTCTCGCTGCCGGGATCCTGGCCGCCATCGCGACCAACGTTTCCTATTGGAACTGGCACGGCTTCCCGTGTGTTTATACTGCCAGTTACATGCTTATCCAGATCGTCGGCTTTCTCTGTGTCGGCATTGTCGCCGCGCTGGTGCTGCGGAAGGCTGCCTTAGCAGCATGAGACCCGATCACCGATCACGAATTACTGATCACTATGCCGGCCACGCTCTCGCACTGTCAGTCCCCGACGTCCGCTTGAGCTTCCATACGTCGCCTCCGCTCTGTCGTCACTTCTTTTGAAGCGCCGTTCTTTCGACGTGTTGGCAGGAATCCATGTCGCACCGGCTGCATTTACTTTCAGAAAATTTGCGATCTCTTTTTCAGATAGGTCCGTACCGTTGATATGAGAATAGCTTTCTGAAACACTCCGGTCGTTGGCAAAAATCACCAAGTAAAGATATCGATCCTTATGGTAGAGGACGCTGACAGTTTCGTCATCCCGCAACTGTCGCTGGACCAGGTTGCCATATCGATTTTCGATTCTGTCCGAGCCGTCACCCAGGTTTGCCCAGATCGAGCTCAGGGCGGTGACAAAAGTCAACGTAGCCACCAGAAATTGTTTCATATCCCCAGTCGAATACCTTTCACTTTCTATCCAAATACTTCATCTGCTTCGTTCCATCTTGGCTGCGGTCATCCGGCTTTTCTTCAATCAGTTCCTCAGCCGGAACAGTGTGAAACGAAACAACAGTCCAATCAGCGTCAGCGCCGACCACGGGGCGGTGCCAGACATTCTGCGGAATTGAAATCCAGCGCTGTTCCAGCGGCGCGTCCGGATTGCTAACCAACACATTCGATTGCCACTGGCTCGGCTCTCCGGTCTGCATATCGCCGCTTCCTTCGAACGTCATCATCCGCTGGTGACTATTCGGATGGCGTTCCGCGCCTGTGTTAGCGCCCGCGCGCAAAACAAATATCCAGGCAGATCGAATCTCAGTCGGTAACGCGCGACCGAAAACGGTTAATGGAATCGGTTCCCAGGTCATTAACGCCTCTTTCTTCCGAGCCAGCTCCGCACGGACCCGTTCGATAATCGGGAGAATTTGTTGGCGGACAGTCTCAGACCGTAAGATGTCATCGATCGATTCAAGCCGGGCGTGTTCTTGCTGTGTCATTCCGCGAATATTCACTATCAATTTCATTTCCCAATTCTTAATTCTTGCTTCTGGGTTTTTTCTTCCTGCTTAATTCATCCATGCCGAAGAAGAGCAACAGTCGCAAGCGAACCGTACGAATCGAGGTTCGCGAGTCCGGTGTCCACGGGCACGGTGTTTACGCCATGCAGTCTATTCCCAAAGGCACCCGCATTATCGAATACACGGGGCAACGCGTCTCCTGGGAAGCCGCTCCCAACGACGAGAACGATCCACACACATTCAATTTTGGCCTCGACAACGGCGAGGTGATCAATCCGGAGATTGGCGGCAACAACGCGCGCTGGATCAACCATAGCTGCGATGCAAACTGCGAAGCCGTCGAAGAAGACGACCGCATCTTCATCGATGCGCTGCGCGATATCCAGGCCGGCGAGGAACTCTTTTACGACTACGCGCTGGAAATCGACGAACCGATCACGGAAGAATCAAAAAAGAGATTCGCTTGCCACTGCCACAGCCCAAATTGCCGCGGCACAATGCTCGACATTTCCTAATTGAAACTTGCTCCCCTCCCGGTTTGCTCGCTCCTACCCTGGTCACTTTATCTTGATCACTCGTACTGCCCCGTGCTTGCGCCAGCTACTATCCGCGCGATTCCCAATCGCGACGTGTTCCATGTCGCACTTCTCGCGCGCTCAATTCTTCCTTCCGCGTCCTGATTCGCCCGGAATAGGCAAAACCTATCGCCGCTAGACGCATAAAGTATTTCAATCGGCCTCCAGAGTGTGGCCAGTTGATTGTATGAACGGCTCAGGTTTAGGGATGGGAACGGCCCAAGGGGGCCAAGGGGAATGACCGGTCCTGGAACGTAATGGCCTGACTCGCGCGGCCACGGTCTGGGTCTTAAACAACCTGCCGATAAGGACTTCGAAGTTCTCGGTCTCACTACCGGAGACCCTCGTGAACCTGGGCCTGCGGAGTTTCACTTTTTCATCAACCAACAAAAACAACGATTAGAGGAGACAAAATTATATGGAAAGTAAGATGCCGATAGGACAGCGCATTGCGCGATTCCTTGAGACACGATACGTGCACCGGGCGCAGCCTCATTATTTGCCCGAGCTCGCAGGGTTTGGACTAATCCTGATCCTCGCGGTCTGGCCAATGTTATCGATGGTAGCGGCGGCGCTGGAAAAAATGCGATAAGAACTTCACTCCTTCGCACTGGGAGTGACCGATAAATTCTTCGCTGACAAAGCAGCCGCCGCTTCCCGACGGAATGCTGCGGCGGCTTTGCTCTGAAATCGAAGCGGATTGTAAACGAGATTGAGCTCCCGCTCCGGGACCGGCGGAGCGAAGGGTAAGCTGACGCATCCAGGCGTGGCGTGGTGTTTCACCATCATTTGAGGCACAATCGAAACGCCGATCGAGGCCGCGACCATGTTCGCGATCGTGCTGAGCTGGCTGCCAGCCAGCGCGATCTCTGGCCGGAGACGACGTGATTCGAGGAGGTGATTCACCTGTTGCGACAGGCAGTGCATTTCGTGAAGCAGTAGAAACCTCTGCGATTTGAGATCGTCGAATTCCACGAGATCCTTTTTTGCCAGGGGATGTTCTTCCGACACGAGTGCCAGCAATGGTTCGGTTCCCAAAGATTCTCGTCGAAGAGTTGGACTCGGCCGGCACGTGGATGCGAGCGCGACATCCAGTTCGCCAGCTTCAATTCGCCGAGTGATCCCTTCGGTCACATCCTCAACGATCTCCAGCGTCACTTCTGGATAATGCTCCTGGAACGTCACGACCAACTCCGGCAGCACATAGGGCGCGATCGTAGGAATTGCGCCTACGGCCACTCTGCCGGCCACTTCGCCTTTGAGCTCGTCAACGCATCGGCGAGCGTCACCGATCGATGCCAAAATTTGCCGCGCATAATCAATCAAACAACGGCCCGCTTCAGTCAGCACAACTGAACGCGGGAGCCGATCAAACAACGGCTGACCGACCTCTGCTTCCAGCTTGCGAATCTGCTGGCTAAGCGAAGGTTGAGCCACGCGCACCTTACCGGCCGCGCGCGAGAAACTTCCTTCCTCCGCCACGGCGACGAAGTAACGCAACTGATGAATTTCCATAGAAAAGTTCTGCCGAGGGGAGACTCACAGTAGCGCCAGCCTTCCTACTTTGAAACTCGCTCGTTGCATGTCGTTTCCGACACTGTAGCCGGTGGTCGCTGACCCCGGAACAAACCCCTCTTCGGTCGTCCACTTAGTTCCTGCTTTTGTCCTTTCTACTTCTTTGCTCTGTGACACGTTCATTGCTAGCAAGGCAGTCATGATCTCACGCCTTAATTCTTCTCTCCTATCCATTACGTTTTTCTCACTTTTCCTAACGATAATGCTGACGTCGCCGCATCCAGTTGCCGCCGTTGATCGGCCAATTTCTATTCCCGTGCAGATCACTCATGCCCAAAATTTTGATCCGTTCCCGTCTCCGGACGGCAAAAGGCTCGTCTTCATCTCAATGCTTTCCGGTAGGGAACAATTGTTCACCATGAACGTCGACGGCTCCAATGTAGTCCAGCTAACCCGCGACGATGCCGATCACGAAGATCCCGCGTGGTCACCGGATGGGACCAGGATCGCGTTCGTCCTCATCGCCAAGGACCGTCACAGCATCGCGGTCATGAGAACTGATGGCAGCAACTTGGAAGTACTTACACCACCGGAGCAGAATACCATCCATCCAAACTGGTCCGCGGACAGCAAACGCGTCATCTATTGCACGAATGATGACCTGCAACCGCCAAAGAAAAATTCTGCCGACATCAATGCGGTCGATCTGGCTACGAAGAAAGTCACGCGCCTTATCACAGGCGGGATCAATACCTACGGTTCGTGGTCGCTCGATATGAAACACATCGCCTTCCGCAAAATCATTGGTGACGAGAACTCGGAGGTCTTTGTTGCGGATGGCGACGGCTCGAATCCGCGCGACCTAACGAACAACCCGTTCTTCGACGGCTGGCCAGCGTGGTCGCCTGATGGAGGGAGGATCGCGTTCGCATCGGATCGCCGTGGCCACGGTTACCAGATATTCATCATGCAAGCCGATGGCGCGAACCCGCGACTGGTC
>Ga0209808_1002034_pt1 | contig 10422 bp, 7 predicted proteins | sample GraSoiAngelo_157_FD_186171 | JGI IMG/M metagenome (GOLD analysis project Ga0209808, IMG submission 186171) | Grasslands soil microbial communities from the Angelo Coastal Reserve, California, USA - 14_1009_16_20cm (SPAdes) (version 2) | ecosystem: Environmental > Terrestrial > Soil > Grasslands ...
GTTGAGCCCGGCAAAAGTGACGCGCGTGCAGATTATCGATCCGGAAACGAAGAAGCTGGAAGTGATCGTGGAGGATTCGCAGCTTTCGCTGGCTATCGGCAAGAAGGGGCAGAACGTCCGGCTGGCGAGCAAGCTGATTGGCTGGGACATCGACATCAAGAGCGAGGAAGAGAAGCGGCAGGAAATCGAAGAGCAGATGACCGCGCTGACTGCGCCGACGACGCCCCTGACTTCGCTTGCGGGCGTGGGGGCGAAGACCATCGAGAAGATCGAGGCGGCGGGGATTAATTCCGTTGAGAAGCTTGCGGGCATGACGCCTGAACAGTTGATGGAAATCCCGGGCATCGGCGAAAAGATGGTGGACAAGATTTATCAGGCGGTGAACCGGTTTTATGAAAGCGGCACCGAGGCGTGAGACGACGGCGACTGCGGAGAGTTCAGAGACGGCAGAGGCAGTCGAGGAAGCTCCTGCGGCGGAGGAAACGTCGGAGGCAGCGCTAGAGGCAACGCCCGCCAACGATGAAGGCGATCCAGCGAAGGCGGAAGAAGCGAAGTCGTAGTCGAGAACGGAGCGCATGACCGACGCAAATCAAGTCCGAATCAACGAGCTGGCCCGCGAACTCGAGGTCAAGGCCAAAGCGATTATTGACCTGCTGCCCGGGTATGGCGTCACGGAGAAGAAGACGCACTCGAGCTCGATTCCGGAGGACGTCGCTGAGAAGGTGCGCAAAAAGATTCTGGGCGCCGCCGAAGAAGAAGCGCAAGCGGAAGCGACTGCCAAAGCGGAAAAGGAAGCGAAGGAAGCGGCTGCGAAAGCGGCGCGGTTGAGGCCGGCCGCACCTGCGGCGCCTTCGCAAGCGAGCGTTGCGCCAGCCGCGGTGAAACCGAGCGCGCCTGCGACTCCCGCTGCGCCTGTGGTAAAGCCGAGTGCACCAGCACAAGCGGCCGCACCCAAGGCAGCGGCTCCTGCACCGGCGGTGATGCCTCCGGCTGCGAAGCCTACTGCACCCGCAACGACTGCGCCCGCCGCAACTCCCATTCGTCGTCCGGCACCGGCCGGAGCGCCGGCAACGCCTGCTGCGGCACGGCCTTCTGCGCCCGCGCGGCCAGCAGCTCCGTCCGGCACGCAGCCTTCAGCGAACCGTCCTGCGGCTGCTGCGCCTGGCGGCGCTCCCGGACGTACCGGTGCGCCAGCGAGAGCAGGCGCGCCCGCACGGCCATTGCCGACAGGAAATCGCGGGCCAATGCCATCAGGACCGAAAGGCAACCGCGGACCACTTCCAGATGCAAGCCGAGAGTCGCGCCCCAGCGGGCCGCGTCCCGGGCAGCCTATGCGTCCGCAGCAACCGGGGCAGGGGCGGTCGTTCACACCGAGATCAGGGGGCCCGGGCGGTCCAGGTGGACCGCAGTCGCGCCCATTTGAGCAACGCCGCGGCCCGATGCCCACCGGCACGCGGCCCGGCCCGCGAGCGCCCGGGCGTCCGGGGATGCTGCCGCCGCCGTTTCCAGAGAAATTGCCCCCAAAGGCCGAGCCAGGTAAGCCGCTGTATACGCGCAAGCCGCCGCAGCGCCAGCGCCCTGTTTTGGACAAGCGCGAGCAAGAGGGCGAGCGCAAACTGCATCCGACACGGCAACGTCCAGGCGCGGGCCGCAGCGCAGCCGCGGCGGTTATCGCGCCGCCGGAGCCGCGTCCGCCGCGCGATGTGACGATTACGGAAGGCATCACGATTCGCGAACTTGCCGAAAAGCTGGATGTGCGCGCGAAAGACTTGTTGAAAAACCTGCTCGACCGCGGCGTCTTCGCGAGCATCAACCAGGCGCTGGACGTGCCGACGGCTACGACACTTGCTGAGGCGTTCAGCGGAGTGGTGAACGTGGTCTCCCTCGAAGAAGAGATGGTGCTGGAAGTTGCGAAGGAAGAGACCAAGGAAAGTTTGAAGCCACGGCCCCCAGTGGTGACGGTGATGGGGCACGTCGACCACGGCAAGACGAGTTTGCTGGACGCGATTCGCGAAGCGGATGTTGCTGCGGGCGAAGCGGGCGGCATCACGCAGCACATTGGCGCGTACAAGGTAGTCGTGAATGACCGCGCCGTGGTTTTCGTGGATACGCCGGGTCACGAGGCGTTCACGCGCATGCGCGCGAGAGGCGCGAAGGTTACGGATATCGTGGTGCTGGTCGTGGCCGCTGATGACGGCGTTATGCCGCAAACGAAGGAAGCGATCGACCACGCGCGGGCGGCGAAGGTGCCCATCATCGTGGCGATCAACAAGATCGACAAGCCGGAAGCGCAACTGGAGCGCGTGAAGCGGCAACTGACGGAAAACAGCCTGATGCCGGCGGAATGGGGCGGGGACACGGAGTTCGTGGAAGTTTCGGCAAAAAAGAAGCAGGGCATCGATAAGCTGCTGGAAACGATTTTGTTGGTCGCGGATTTGCGGGAGCTCAAGGCTAATCCGGACGCACCCGCGACGGGGACAGTACTGGAATCGCGCGTGGACAAGGGACGCGGCCCGGTAGCAACGATCCTGGTGCAAAACGGCACGCTGAAAGCCGGCGACTTTTTCATCTGCGGCTCAGTTTTCGGCAAAGTGCGCGCGATGTTCGACGATCGCGGCCGCGTGGTGAATGACGCGCCGCCGTCGACTCCTGTCGAAGTGCTGGGTTTGCAGGGAGTACCGGATGCGGGCGACCTCTTCCAGGTCACCGATGAAGCCAAGGCGCGGCACATTGTGGAATACCGCCAGAACAAACAGCGCGACGCGGCGATGGCACGCATCAGCGGCTCGCGCATCACACTGGACCAGCTGCACGAGCAATTGAAGGCCGGTGACGTCAAGGAATTGGGAATTGTGATCAAGGGCGACGTGCAAGGCTCCGTCGAAGTGCTCAGCGAAATGCTGCCGAAACTTTCGACTGACCAGGTGAAGCTGAAGATCATCGGCTCAGGCGTCGGCGCGGTCACGGAAAATGACGTGCTCCTTGCCTCCGCATCGGGCGCGATTGTGATTGCGTTCGGCGTGCGGCCAGACCGCAAGGCGTTGGACCTGGCGCAACAGGAGCACGTGGACATCCGCACGCACAACATCATCTACGAAGTATCGGACGAACTTAAGAAGGCCATGGAAGGACTGCTCGAACCGGTGGTCACGGAAACATATCTGGGCCGCGCGGAAGTGCGCAACACGTTCCGCGTCAAGGGCGCAGGAACGATTGCGGGCTGCTACGTGGTCGACGGCATCCTGAAGCGCGACGCGCAGGTGCGCGTGCTGCGCGATGGGGCGGTGATTTACACGTCGAAGCTCAACTCACTGAAGCGGTTCAAGGATGACGCCAGTGAAGTGCGCACCGGTTTTGAATGCGGCGCGGGCGTCGCCAATTTCAACGACATCAAAGTTGGCGATGTACTGGAATGCTTCAGCATTACCAAGATGAGTGCCGCGGAGGCCGCCGGACAGGCCAGCGCGCCCGCCGGCAAAAAATAGTCCGCCAAGCTGTTCCCCGGAGCTGCTCATGCCGGTTGGTTTGCTTACCCTCGAGCTGCACATCCCGGATGCGCAATCGCTGAAGGACAAGCGGCAGGTGCTGCGGAGCTTGAAGGATAAGTTGCGGCGTGACTTCAACGTGGCGGTGACGGAGCTGGAGCATCATGACACGTGGCAGAGGTCGGTTGTTGGAATTGTCACGATTTCGAATGAAGAGAAACACTTGAGGGAAGTGCTGCAGAAGGTCTTGGACGAGGCAGACCGCATCCTCGGCTCAGTCTTGATCAATCAAGCGATCGAGATTGTTTAGAAGGTATTTCAGAGATGCCAATGAGTCCAGCGAATCACAGGCACGAACGCGTGGGCGAGGAGATCGCGCACGAAATCAACGCCATGCTGGCGGGGGAACTGAAAGACCCACGCCTGGAAGTCAGCGTGGTGGCCAGCGAAGTGCGGGTGCAGCCGGACATGAAGCACGCGCGCGTGTTCATCAACGTGAAGGGGACAAACAAAGAGCAGACCGACGCGATCAAGGCGCTCGAACACGCCTCTGGTTACATTCGCCGGGAGCTGGTCGAGCGGCTGCAACTCCGGCGCGTTCCGGAACTGCATTTCATTCTGGATCTTTCGCAAGAACACGTGGAGCGCATCGAGCGGCTGTTGAAGGAAATGAAGAAGGACAATCCGCCCGCGGCGTGAGAGTTTTTCGTTTTGGTGCTCAATCGTAAGTAGAAATCTTAAATTTTGAGAATGCCGCGACAACCACAGCCGGCGCCGAACGACGGCGCGCTCGTCATCAATAAGCCGAAAGGGAAAACGTCGCACGACGTCGTCGATGCGGTGCGCTACCTTGCGGGCTTCCGCCAAATCGGGCATCTTGGCACGCTTGACCCTCTGGCGACCGGCGTTCTGGTGCTGCTGCTGGGAAGGGCCACGCGGCTGGTGCAATTTTATGCCGGGCGCCGCAAACGATATGAGGCGGGATTCCGTTTTGGCTTTGCGACGGATACGTACGATTCCGATGGCGAAGCGCAGGGCCCGGACGCGACGCCGGCGCTGGATGCCGCGATAATTGAAAAGTTTGCGGCGGAGCGTATCGGGCGTTTCGAGCAGATGCCACCGTCCTTTTCCGCGAAAAAAGTGAAAGGGCGTCCTGCGTATGAGCTGGCGCGCAAAAAACAAGCTGTCGAGCTGAAGGCAGTTGAAGTCGAGATTTTTGAGTACAAATTAAAGGAAATTGAAGGCAGCGTCGCGCGATTTGTAATCGAATGTTCGTCCGGCACCTATATCCGTTCGCTGGCGCATGAGATGGGGCAGAAACTTGGCTGCGGCGCACACCTGGCGGAAATCACGCGCACGGCGGTGGGAGAATTCTCACTCGAGCAAGCCATCACTCTCGAGGAACTCGCCGAAGCCAAGCAAGTTGGAAAATTCGCCGACTGCCTGATCCCCCTGGAGAGTTTGCTGATGAATTTCCCACGAATCAATGTCCTGCCCGTGGTCGAAAAACGCGTGCGTCATGGCACGAAATTCAACATCATGATCGCGCAGCTTCAGCCGGGCCGTGTTGAGCCGCCTCCTGGTGCGACGACACAGCTCGATGGCGGCGAACCAAAGCCGCCACGCCTGCGCGTCTTCAGCCAGCAGGACAAGCTTATCGCCATCGCCGAAGCCGTCGTGCCTCGGACGTACCAACCCATGGTAGTGTTCGAAGCTTTGCCGTAGTCAGAATTATCAGCCACGAATCTACGTCATCTCGACTTCCACCCCGCTGGTTTCATCCTGAGCAAAGCGAAGGATCTCATGTGAGCTACGTCTAAGCGCAGACTCCCAGTTGAGATCCTTCGAGTTCGACTTCGTCGAACCTCAGGATGACAGGCGGCTTTAGCGTCGGTGGCAGAACGCCAGGCCTGCGTTCGTGGCGCTCTCAGGCTTACTGTTGAGGCGGTGGCGCGGGGGATTGCAGAGTTCCCGGACTCGCGGCTCCGCGGCCGCCGGTATCGCCGCGGCCGGCGAAAATTGTCCGCGTGAGGTGATCCGCCAGCCGCAGCTTTCGCGGGGTGACAAGAATCAGAAGTTCCGTGTCTTGATTCGAATTCTTCCGCCCGCCGAACACATAACCCGCGATGGGGAGATTAGCGAAGCCCGGCAAGCCGGTGATCGAGCGGGTCTCTTCCGTATCGGTGAGCCCGCCAATCACGGTCGGTTCGTCCTGTTTGACGCGAACAGTTTGCGTCAGCGTACGATTCGAAATGATGGGAATGCCGTTCACGCTGGAGCCCGACAGGGAGCGGATTTCGAATTCGAGCAGCAAAGTAACTTCATTGTTGGAATGCAGCGTGGGGGTAGCTTTTATTTTCACACCCAAATCGACGTACTCCGAGGCCGGATAGGGCGTCTGCGCTACTCCAACCGTCGAGCTGTTCGCGAAATTCGTGGAATCCTGAATGATCGTAACAACGCCTTGAGTGGCGGCGGGATCCTGAGACACCAAAGCGACGTCGGGCAGTCCGCTAGTGGTCAACGCCGAGGCGATGAGTGCGGAAGGCCCCGTGGGGGTGTTGAGCTCAATACGCGAGGCAAACGTGCCTTGTCCTTGACCGAGATAAACTCCGATCGTCTTGGAGCCTTTGTTGGTTACAGCGAGGTCCGGGACGGTTCCGTTGGCAAAATTGGCGATCACGATTCCGGCAGGAGTCGAAGAGGTTGGCAGGGGAGAACCCGTCGCTTCACTGAACGTGCCGTCCAAATTGCTGCTTCCCAGCAAGATCGAAACGGTAGCGCTGCCCTGGTTCACGACGGCGAGATCCAGCACGCCGTCGGCGTTCAGGTCCCCCGTTGCAATGGCCACAGGAGTACTTCCCACGGAGATTGGAGAACCGGCGGCTTCGACAAGAGTGACATTCAGGTTTTGATCGACAGAGCTGAGGAGAATGGAAATATTGTTCGAACCTTGATTGACGACGGCAAGGTCCTGCTCAGCGGCGTTATTGACCGTGTTGGTGCGGTTGCGAAAATTCCCGCTGACCATGGCGACAGGAGAGGTCTGCGAAATCGCGGTGGTATTCGTCAGCTTGAAAGGCGAACCCGGAAACTCCACAAAGGTGCCGTCTCCTTGTCCGCGGAAGAGAGAGATGGAATTGTCGCCTTGATTGGCGATTGCAAAGTCCAGAAGTCCGTCGCCGTTGAAGTCTGCGACGACCACGGACCTGGGATTATTTCCAACAGCAAATGGAGAGCCGGGCGCTTCCGTAAAAAGCCCATTGGCTTTGCCGTTGGCGTCGACGCTTCCCAATAGAACCGAAACATTATTCGAAGTGGAATTCACCAGGACCACGTCCGGCGGCTGCGTAGTGGGAAATTTTGTGAGGTCGTTCCGGAAAACCCCCGTGCCAATAGCGACCTGCCCCGTTTCTTTGGCGCCCAAAGTGACCGGCGACGGCGTTACCTGAGCGAAATTCCCATTGTCTTGATTCTGCAGAATGACAAGAGTGTTGGCCTTGGGATCGTCAAAAGCAACGGCCAGGTCGGGAAGCGTGCCCCCAGTGAAGTTGTTGGCAACCAGCGCCGAAGGATTGGCTCCAACGGTGAAGCTGGTCTGCGGGAAAACCGTGGAGCCAGGAAGTCCCGTCAATGCGGCGGAGTTCCCCACGCTTCCGGAGAGCAGGCTGAGTGTGATCGGATAGCGATCGCCCACGAAAAAGCTGGCAGGCTTGCCGCTTTGCGCGCGCAGCAGCACTTGGCGCCCGCTCTGCACCAGCGAAAGAGAGTCAGAGAAATCCACGGCGGCGCTTGGAAGCGTAAGTAGAAAAGTGGAAAGGCCGCCGCCGACGACAGCGACGGCGGGAATGCTGGAGAATCCTTTTCCGGCGAAGACTTGTTGGATGTTGGTGAGCAGGTTGGTCAGGTTCGTCGATGATTTGAGCTTGTTCACGTCGTTGGTATTGAGGGAAATGAGCTGACTGGATGCCGGAGGCGTAATTCCAAGAGCGCGCGCCTTGTTGCGGTCGACTTCCAGGAACTCGATTTCGAGCATGACTTCGCCGCGGGCGCGCTCGAGTTGCTGGATGAGTTCACCGGCAAGCGCGAGCCGCTCCGGCGTGTCGCGCATGGTGATGGTGCGGCTGCGAGTGTCGATATCGATGCGAGTTCCGCCGGTGATGTCGCGCAAGATACGCAGTAACTCGGTAGCGTCTTCAGGCCCAACGGCCGCAGAGAGTGGAAAAGTCTGTTCGGCTTGCAAGCCGTACTGCCGCCGCTTCTCCGCCGTGTCGGGGGCGACAAAGAACAGGGTGGGGTTCAAGGGGCGCCAAAACGTTCCGGTTTGTCCGCTCAGAAGGGCAATGGCGGTATAAAAATCCATATCATCCACGCGCAACTGTACGTTCCTGGCAACGACATCCGGGTCAAAAGCCGCCTTCACGCCGAATAGTGCGGCCAGTTGCTCGTAAACCGTCTTGGTATCGCCGCGCAGATCCAGTTTGCGCTTCACGGCTTGCGCTTGCAGCCGCGGCAAACCTGAAATTTTCGCCGTGGACTTCGCGTTGGGCGAGTCTTCCATGGCCGTGAGCTGACCGAGGCGCTCCTCGACGATGGTGTTTCCGGGATCGATTCGGAGCGCGGCGCCCAGTTCTTCGGTGGCCTCCGTCAGGAGTCCTGCTAGAGCATTGCGTTCTGCGGCTTCCACGTAGGCGCGAACCAGCTTGGAGCGCAACGCTGCACTCCGCTCAATGATGGCGGCGTCCTGCGGTGTGTAACGTGCGGCTTCCTCGTAGGCTGCGAGCGCCTCCTCGAAACGGCCCGCTGCTGCAGCCTTGTCGCCTCGCTCGGCGGCTTTCTGAGCACGTTTGGTGTCAGGATGCGCGGCTGTGGCCTGAGACTGCGATGAAGGGGGTGCCTGCGCTTGGGTGGAACCCTGCACATCCATGAGGAGCGAGAAGACCAGAAACGTGCTGAGGCGGAGGATGCGCATAAACGTCAGATAGGATACCCTAACTTCGCAGAGCATATAGGACTAGGCTGGTCCGGTTGACGGAAGTCACTGGTTGCGGTAGGCTTAAATCGTAGTTGCAATTCATTTACAACTGGAGTTCTCGTGCTTTCGGCTCTCCTTATCGCACTCCGTGAAGGCGTCGAAGCTTCGCTCGTCGTGGGCATCATTCTTGTCTATCTCTCGCGAACAGGCCGTGAGCACCTTGCGCGGTTCGTGTGGTACGGCGTTGCGGCCGCCGCGGCGCTGAGCCTGGGAGTGGCCGTGGCGCTGGAACGCTGGCGCATCAGCGAAGACGGCTTCGAGGGGCTAATGCTCCTTGTTGCTTCGGTCTTCGTTGTTACGATGATCGTATGGATGAACCGCGTTGCGCGCCACCTGAAAAAAGAAATTGAGGCCAAGGTGGAGGCCTATGCGGGGAAGGCCGGCAGGGCGGCGGGCTGGGGGATTTTTCTTTTTGTTTTCCTGATGGTTCTGCGCGAAGGGGCGGAGCTGGCGCTGATTCTGCGAGCCGTGGAGCTTTCGAGCGAAGGCTTGCAAACGTGGATTGGGACGATTATTGGAATCGCCGGGGCGGTGGCGGTGGGGCTTTTCTTTTTCAAAGGCACGCTGCGGATTCCGCTGCACCGGTTTTTTGCGGCGACGAGCGTCATTCTAATGCTCGTGGCGTTTCAACTGGCGCTTACCGGGCTGCACGAGCTCAGCGAAGCGCGCTGGCTGCCTTCGAGCAAGGCGGAGATGGCGATTCTGGGACCAATTGTCCGGAACGAGCTGTTCTTTTTCGTGTTTATCTTCGGGGCGGCGGCGCTGCTAATTTTGCGCGAATGGCAGTCGGCCAAGTATGACAAGACCGCCCAGGGGACGATGAACGACGCGGAGAAGCGGCTGCTGGAATCGCAAAGCCGGCGGCAGCGGAACTGGATGATGGCCGCAGCAGTCGCATCTCTAACGGTGATCCTAGTGCTGACAGCGGATTTCATCTATGCGCGGGCGAACTCAGTGCCTCCGGCGGTGCGGTCGCTCAATGCCGTTGGCGACATCGTACGCGTGCCGGTCAGCGAAGTTCAAGATGGAAATATGCATCTTTTCACCGTGAATGCGGGCGGGCAATCGCTGCGGTTCATGATTATCAAGAAGCCGAACGGATGGGGAGTGGCCCTGGACGCCTGCCGCATCTGCGGCGCGGAAGGCTACCGCCAGGATGGACAGAATGTGATTTGCAGGCACTGCGCTTCAGCGATTTACATTCCGTCGATTGGCGATCAGGGCGGGTGCAATCCCATTGGCGTGCCATCGCAATTGGATGGGGGAGAGTTGGTAATCGATATTTCGTCGTTGACGCAAGCCGCAAAGGAGATTCCGCAGTAGGCGCACCAACGATTGCGCCTCTAAGGCCGTCTCTGATTCCATGTTTCTGAGAATTGTTGCCGATTCGTTTGGACGCCGTCCGCGCCACAAGCTCCTTACCGGGGCGGCGCTGGCGCTGGGCATGGGAGTCGTCACGGCGGCGCTGAGCGTATCGCTGGACGTGGGCGACAGGCTGGCGAAGGAATTTCGCAGTTTGGGCGCGAATCTTGTGGTGACGCCACAAGCGGATTCGCTGCCATTGGAGATTGGCGGCGTGGACTTGCGGCCGGTGAATGCGGGCGCTTACCTGCCGGAAGCGGACCTGCCAAAATTGAAGACCATTTTCTGGCACAACAACATTGTCGCGTTTGCACCGGTCCTCGAATCCACGCGGTACTTCGGATTCCTTGACCCGCCACGTGTTTTTAGGCTCTCAGATTCAGGTGAGGAACAAGTCTCTGATCCGCGAAATGGTTCTTGGCTCTCAGTTTCAGGCAAGGTTCAGCTGATGGGAACTTGGGCCAACCACAAAATGGTCCTTCCAGACGGATCCTCTTTCACAACCGGCGTTGATAGAACGAACCCCTGGTGGAGAATTCA
>Ga0209808_1002041_pt1 | contig 10412 bp, 9 predicted proteins | sample GraSoiAngelo_157_FD_186171 | JGI IMG/M metagenome (GOLD analysis project Ga0209808, IMG submission 186171) | Grasslands soil microbial communities from the Angelo Coastal Reserve, California, USA - 14_1009_16_20cm (SPAdes) (version 2) | ecosystem: Environmental > Terrestrial > Soil > Grasslands ...
ACGCGCGCCAGCTTGTCGACCCGATGCCCGACCGCCTCGCACAGGCGCCGGACGAGGTGCGTGCGTCCCTCGACCACCGTCAGCTCGAGCCAGGTCTTGGTGGGCAGCCGCCCGAGCACGCGCACACGCGCGGGCGCGCTCTTGCCGTCCTCCAGGCGCACGCCGCGGCGGAGACGCGTGATGGCCTCCTCCGACGGCGTGCCATCCACCTTCACCCGGTAGACGCGCGGGACGGCGCGCCGGGGGTGGAGGAGGCCCGCGGCCAGCGCGCCGTCGTTGGTGAGGAGGAGCAGCCCGGTCGAGTTGAGGTCGAGCCGGCCGACCGGAAAGAGCCGCCCCGCGCCCGCGACCAGCGCCGCCACCGTCGGCCGCCCCTCGGGGTCCTCGAGCGTGCTCACCACGCCACGCGGCTTGTGCAGGACGACGGTGCGCCGCGCGCCCGCGGCCGGGATGTGCTCGCCGTCGAGCGCGATCCGATCGTGCTCGGGATCGGCGCGCGTGCCGAGCGTGCGCACCACGACGCCGTTCACCGTGACCCGGCCGGCCAGGATGAGCGCCTCCGCATGGCGCCGCGAGGCCACGCCCGCGGCGCTCAAGATCTTCTGCAGGCGCTCCGGCAGCGGCTACACGCCCGAAGGGGGCGGCGACTCGAGCGTCACCTCCACCCCCTCGGGTGCCACCTTGACCTCCGTCGCCGCCAGCAGCGCGGCGCCGTCGCCCAGGTCACGCAGCGGCGGCAGCGCGTTCAGGTCGGGCAGGCCGAAGACCTCCAGGAACTCGCGCGTGGTGGCATAGAGGAGCGGGCGCCCCGGGGCCTCTTTGCGCCCGACGATGCGCACCAGCCGCCGCTCGATGAGCGTGGTCAGCACCGCCTCGGCGTCCACGCCGCGCACCGCCTCGATCTCGAGACGCGTGCACGGCTGGCGGTAGGCGACGATGGCGAGCGTCTCGAGCGTCGGGCGCGAGAGCCGCGGCGGCCGCTCGCGGAGCAGCCGGCGCACCCACGGGCCGTGCTCTGCCGGCGTGCGGAGCTGCCAGCCGCCCGCCACCTGCACGATCCGGAGCCCACGCCCCTCGCGCTCGTAGGTCCGGGCCAGGTGCTCGAGCGCGCCGAGGACCTCGGCGCGGCTCGGCCCGTCGAGCGCCTCGATCAGCTGGGAAAGCGGCACCGACCGACCCGCGGCGAAGAGCAGGCTCTCGACCAGCGCGGGCAGCCGGCCGAGGTCGTCGGCGGGCGTCACGGCGCCGCCTCCGTCCGGCGCCGCATGGGCCCCGTTGCCGTTGCCGTTTTCGTCCTTGCTACCGATCACGAGCTCCGCTGTCTCCATCTTGCCCCTCCCCTCCCCTCCACTGCTCGGTCTGCCCCAGGTCGCGCACGCGCTCCGTCGCCTCCTCGACCGTCCCCACCGCCAGCTCGAGCGTGATCGCTCCGAAGCGCTCCGCCTGCCGGGCGCGCACGACGCGGAGCCGGATCAGCTCGAGGAGCGCCAGGAAGATGACGATCACCTCGGCGCGGTCGGCGTCGGGGCCGAACAGGCTCGCGAAGTCGCGTCGCGGGCCGAGCACGAACCCGGCCAGGATGCGCGCCACGCACGCGCGGATCGAGAGGCCCTCGCGCTGGATGTCGTGCGCGCGCGGCGGGCGGATGCGCTCGAGGACGTCGCGCAGCGCGTCGAGCAGGTCGGCCAGGCTCGCATCGCGCACCGGCGTCTCGTGGTCGGCGCCGGGTACCATCGGCTCGCCCGGGCCCGCGAACACGTCGCGAGAGAGCACGTTCCGCTCGCCCAGCGCGACGGCGACCTCGCGGAAGCGCTGATACTCGGCCAGCTGCTGCACCAGCTCGGCGCGCGGGTCCTCCTCGACCTCCGGGTCCTCGCCCGGCGAGGGCAGCAGCATGCGGCTCTTGATGTACATGAGGGTCGCCGCCATGACGAGGTACTCGCCCGCGCCGTCGAGATTCAGCTCGGGCAGCTCCTCGAGCATCGCCAGGTACTGGTCCGTGATGCTGGCGATGGGGATGTCGGTGATCTGCACCTCGTTCTTCTTGATGAGGTGGAGGAGCAGGTCGAGCGGGCCCTCGAAGATGGGGAGCCGCACGGTGCAGGGGGCGTTCACAGGCCGACCGCCTTGCGCACCTGCGCCATGGTCTCGGCCGCCACGGCGCGCGCGCTCGCGTTGCCGGCCTCGAGCGCGGCGCGCGCGTCGGCAGGCTTGAGCCGCGCCCGCCGGGCGCGGATCGGCTCCAGCTCCGCCTGCACGTGCTTGATCATGATCTGCTTGCACTCGAGGCAGCCGATGCCGGCGGTGCGGCAGCCCTCCTCCTGGTAGCGCAGCTCCTCGGGCGTGCAGTAGTGGCGATGGAAGGACTGGAAGGCCGGGCAGTCGTTCGGGTCGCCGGGGTCGGTGCGGCGCGCGCGGCGCGGGTCGGTGATCATGCGGGCGAGCTTCCCCTCCACCTCCTTCGCCGGGTCGGTCAGATAGACCGCGTTGCCGTAGCTCTTGCTCATCTTGCGGCCGTCGGTGCCGGCGATCCGGGGCGCATCGGTGAGCAGCGTCTGCGGCTCCGGGAAGGTGTCGCCGTAGGTCGCATTGAAGCGGCGCGCGATCTCGCGCGCGAGCTCGATGTGCGGCGCCTGGTCGTTGCCGACCGGCACCCCCCACGCCTTGTACATGAGGACGTCGGCCGCCTGCAGCACCGGGTAGCCGAGGAACCCGTAGGTGGAAAGGTCACGATCCTGGAGCTCCGCGCGCTGCTCCTTGTAGGTGGGGGTACGCTCGAGCCACGGCACGGGAGTCAGCATGCCGAGGAGCAGGTAGAGCTCGGCGTGCTCCTTCACTGCCGACTGCTGGAAGAGCGTCGCGCGCCCCGGGTCGAGGCCGACGGCCAGCCAGTCGAGCACCATCTCGACGGTATTCTCCGCGAGCGCCTCGGGCGCCGCCCAATCGGTCGTCAGGGCGTGCCAGTCTGCGACGAAGAAGAAGCAGCGGTGCTCGTCCTGGAGCCTGAGCCAGTTCTTGAGTGCCCCGTGGTAGTTCCCGAGGTGCTGGCGTCCGGTGGGGCGCGCGCCGCTCACGATGATCCGCGCCATCGTCAGCCCACCATCCGGAGCAGGAACACCATCAGCGGACGGACGAGCCGCCCGATCACGTTGCTGTTCATCACGACCAGCAGGACGATCAGCAGGCCGACGGTTTCCACCCGCGCGAGGGCACGGGCCGCCCCGGTCGGCAGGAACGCCGTCAGCACCCGCCCGCCGTCGAGCGGCGGCACGGGGATCAGGTTGAAGACCGCGAGCACGCAATTGATCGTGAGCGACGCGAGGGCCACGGCGTGCAGGAGGTTCGCCGACGCCGTCGCCGCCTGCGGGGGCGGCAGCAGGCCGAGGACGAAGGCGCTCACCGTTGCCAGCACGAGGTTCGTGGCCGGCCCCGCCAGCGCCACGAGGACGGCGTCGCGGCGCGGGTGGCGCAGCCGGCCGAAGTCGACCGGGACGGGCCGCGCGTAGCCGAAGAGGAGGGCGCCGTGGGTGAACAGGTAGAGCAGGCCGGGCAGGATGACCGTTCCGAACGGGTCGATGTGGGGAATCGGGTTCAAGGTGAGTCGGCCGGCGCGCGCCGCCGTCGGGTCCCCGAAGGCGTAGGCGACCGCGCCGTGGGCCACTTCGTGAAAGACGATGGCGACGAGGATTGGCACGGCGACGATCGCCACCTCGGCCACCACCCGCACGCCCGGCACCATCGCGGGAGTCTAGCGACCGGCCGGGGAGGGCGCAACAAAAGTACCTGGGGGCCCGTCCAGTGCTCGCGCGCTGGCCTCTGCCGCGTCAGGACGCGATGATCGGCCGCTCGGTCCCGAGCCAGAGGGCCGAGCGGGCGAGGTCGATGAAGCGCCGCTCGTCCTCGAGGAGCTCGCGGGCGGCCTGCTGGGCTTCCGGGGTCGCGAGCGCCTGCTCGAGGTCCTCGCGGCTCTCCCACCAGAGCTCGGCCACGCCGTCGTAGGGCTCCCCCGCGCCGCGGCTCTCGCGCAGGGCCGCGTTGATGGGGTCGTCCAGGGTGTGGAGCTGCACGTAGCGCTGGATGCGGAGCGTCTTCGCGTGCCGGCGGACGAGCGGGCCGTGGGTCTCGTACCAGTACCTCTGGAACTCCACGCGCGAGAGGGTGGGCAGGCGACGGAGGGGGAAGACGAGCTTCAGCATCGAAACCTCCCTCGGGCTTCGCTGGACCGCGGCTCGTCTTCTAGACTAAAGCACCTCTGGGTCAACCGGCGCCTCAGGCCCGCGGGTGGTGGCGCCGGTGCACCTCGCGCAGCCGGCTGGGCGCTACGTGCGTGTAGATCTGCGTCGTCCCGATGTCGGCGTGCCCGAGGAGCGTCTGCACGATGCGGAGGTCGGCACCCCCGGTGAGGAGATGGGTCGCAAACGTGTGCCGCAGCGTGTGCGGCGAGACGCGGTGGGCGAGCCCGGCGGCGAGCGCACGGCGGCGGACGAGCTTCCACACCGCCTGGCGCGTGAGCGGCCGCCCGCCCGGGCCGAGGAAGACGAAGGGGCTCGGGCGCCCGCGCAGCAGCCGCGGCCGCTCCTGCTCGACGTAGGCCTCGAGCGCCGCGCGCGCGTGCCGTCCGAGCGGCACGACGCGCTCCTTCCCGCCCTTGCCGAGCACGGTCACGAAACCCGCCGACAGGTTCACCTGCGCCCCGCGCAGCGCGACCGTCTCCGAGACGCGGAGGCCGCAGGCGTAGAGCAGCTCGAGCAGCGCCCGGTCGCGGAGCCCGCGGCAGTGGGACTCGGCCGGCCCGGCGAGGAGCGAGCCGACCTCGCCCGTGCCGAGCGCGCGCGGGAGGCGCGCGGGGGGGCGGCGGATGCGCACGTGGCGGAGGACGTCGTCCGCCAGCACGCCGCGCAGCGCGAGGAAGCGCATGAAGCCGCGCACCGCGGCCAGCGCCCGCGCCTGGCTCCGGGCGGAGAGCCCGTGCTCCGTGAGCGCCGCCAGATGAGCGCGGACCTCGGGCGCGCCGATGCGGGCCGGGCTCCGCACGCCGCGCGCGACGAGGAAGCGCGTGAAGGCCGCGAGGTCCCGCGCATAGGCCTCGACGGTCTTGCGGGCGAGCCCCCGCTCCGTCGCGACGTGGTCCAGGTAGGCGTCGATCGTCTGGTCGAGGCTCACGCGCCCGCCGCCTGCGCGGCCGCTGGCGCCGCCTCGCTCTCGAGCGCCCGCACGAGCTCGTGGCGGATGGTCTCGAGGCGCGCCGGGTCCTCGATCTTCCGCCCCTCGTGGTCGGTCACGTAGAAGACGTCGAGCACCTGGTCGACCATGGTGGTGATCTTGGCGAGGTGGATCTCGAGCCAGAGGTGGTAGAGCGTGTTGGTGATGGTGAACAGGAGCCCGACCCGATCGCCGGTGTAGACGTCGAGGACCGTGTACTCGCGCGACACCTCGTTGTGGATCTCGACGCTGGTCGGGACCTGCCGCCGGCGCCGCGCGAGGATCGAGGGCCGCGCCGAGCGCTCGACCAGCTCCTCGACGTTCACCTCGCCCCCGAGCACGCGCCGGAGGCTCCGCTCGACGCGCTCCCAGCGCTCTGCGTCGGGCGCGCCGTCGCCCTCGTCGTGCGAGATGCGGAAGGCGTCGAGCGCCACATCGTCGTGGCTGGTGGTGATGCGCGCGGCCAGGATGTTCATGCCGTGCGCGGCGAGCGCGCCGGAGAGCATGGCGAAGAGGCCCGGGCGATCGCGCGTGCAGACCGCGAACTCGCTGTAGTCGCGCTCGGGGAAGTGGGTGAGCCGGGTCGCCAGCGCGGGCCGCTCGCCCGCCGCCTCGGCCTCGGTGAAGCGGCGGCGGAGGTCCACGTGCTGGGGGATCATGTCCTCGGGGGTGCCGAGGAAGTAGCTGTCCGGCATGCTGGAGGCGAACGCCTCGACCTCGGCGCGCGCCGCCGCCGGCGCCCCCGCCTCGATGCGGGCCCGCACCCGCGCCGCCCGCGCCGCGCGGTCCTCCGGCTCGACCGCCCCCTTCTCGAAGAACTCGCGGGCGCGGAGGTAGAGCTCGGCGAGCAGCGAGTCGCGCCAGTTGTTCCACACGCCCGGCCCCACGGCGCGCATGTCGGCGTAGGTGAGGACGTAGAGCCGCTGGAGGTTGTCGACGCTGCCGACCGTCCGGCAGAAGTCGACGATCAGCTGGTCGTCGTCCACGTCGCGGCGCTGGGCCAGGTGCGACATGAGGAGGTGGTGCTGGACCAGGAACTCGCACGCCGCGCTCTCGTCCTCGTTGAGCCCGAGGCGGATAGCGATGTCCCGCATCATGCGCGCGCCGCGGCCCGCGTGGTCGTGGCCGTGGCCCTTGCCGACGTCGTGGAACATCATGCCGAGGAAGAGGAGCTCCGGGCGCGCCAGCTCGTTCATCACCTGCGTCAGGTGCGGGAGCGTGCGCGCGAACTCCCCGGCGCGCAGGCGCTCCACCTCGCGCACGCCGATCAGCGAGTGGTGATCGACGGTATAGATGTGGAACGGGTCCCTCGCGATCAGGCAGTCGATGTGCCCGAACTCCGGGACGACCTCCCGGAGCACGCCGAGCTTGTGCATCTCGAAGAGCGTCTCGTAGACGTGGCCCTTGGCGCGGAGGATGCCGAGGAACGCGTTCGCGACCGCCGGCGTGGCCCGCTCGGCGGCGAGCAGCGGCAGGCAGTCGCGGATGAGCTCGCGCGTCGCCGCCGAGAGCGTGACACCGTGGCGCTGCGCCTCGGCGAACACGTGCACGAGCGCGGCGGGCTCGTCGGCGAAGATCTCGCGCCCGGCGACCGAGAGCGTGCGCCCCTGGACGCGCATGCCGTCCCGGATCAGGCGCGGCGTCGGGTGCGTGCCGCGATAGGGCTCCGCCGGCTGGAGGCAGCGGGCGATGACGGCCTCGCCGAAGCGCGCCACGGTGGTCGCGTGCGCGTAGTAGGCCCGCATGAACGCCTCGACGCCGGCCTGGCCCTCGGCGAAGCCGAGCGTCGGCCCGATGCGCTCCTGGAGCTCGAAGGTGAGCTGGTCCTGGTGGCCGTTGGCGGCCAGGTGGAGGGCGTTGCGGACGCGCCAGAGGAAGTCGAGCGCCGTCTCCAGCTCGGCGACGGCGGCCTCGCCGATCACCCCGAGCGTCACCAGCTCGCGGAAGCTCCGCACCTTGAAGCGGACCTTGGCCATCCAGAGGGCGGTGTGCAGGTCGCGGAGGCCGCCCTGCCCGTCCTTCAGTTGCGGCTGGAGGAGGTAGACCGAGTCGCCGGAGCGCGCGTGGCGGTCGGCGTTCTCGGCGAGCTTCTCCTTGAAGAAGGGCGTCGGGTTCTGGCCCCAGACCTCCTCCAGCATGCGGCGGTCGAACTCGGCGTAGAGCGCCTCGTCGCCCGCGAGGTAGCGCGCGTCGAGGAGCGCCGTCTTGACCTTGAGATCGCGCCCCGAGAGCCGCTCGCACTCGCGGATGTTGCGCAGCGCGTTGCCAACCTGGAGCCCCGCGTCCCAGAGCGCGTAGAGGATCACCTCGGCGACCGTTTCGACGTACGGGTTCACCTTCCAGGGGTAGAGGAAGAGGAGGTCGATGTCGGAGCCGGGGTTCAGCTCGCCCCGCCCGTAGCCGCCCTGCGCGACCACCGCGCACTGCGGGTTGAGGCGCGCGAAGCGCGACATGAAGTGCGCGCTCGCGTTCGCGAAGAGGAAGCGCACCAGGCGATCGACCGCCTCGGTGTAGACGGCCACCAGCTCGAGCCCGCCCGCCCCCGCCTCGTGTCGCGCCCGCACCTCGGCGTGTATCCGCCCGAGGTACTCGCGGGCGACGCGGCCTGCCTGCGCAACGTCCCCCAGCGCCTCGGGCAGCGAGCCGGCGCTGGCGAGCGGCACCGAGGCGGGCGGCCGGGCGAGCATCATCGCGGGCGACGATAGCCTGCTTGCGCGCGAGGCTCCAGCGCCGCGCTATGAGGGACGCGGGGGGAGGGAATCAAGGACGCCTCAGAAGGGCACCGTCCCTCCGCGGCCGCCGGCGAGCGCTTCGAACCGAGGACCGCTCAGCGAGGCGGAAGGAAGTCGCGCCGCAGGCATGCCGCCGCGCCGTATCCGAACTTGTTCCCCAGCTCGAAGTCTCCCATCAGCGCGAGCTCGTCCGCCCCGATGGGCGGCAGCGGCTTCTCGCACGGCCACCAGCGCTCGGCGAAGAGATAGAAGACCACGTCCCACCGCTCCGCTTCGGTGAGGCCCTGCTCGAATGACGGCATGGCCGTCCCCACGCCGCCGTAGGTGACGCGGTTGAACATCTCGTACGGGGTGAGGTTGTGCGGCGGATGGAGGATGTTGGGTGGAGGCGGGTCCAGCGCCGCGGTGATCGCTGGAGGCGCGTCGGAGCCGTCACTCCCGTGGCACGGCGCGCACGCTTCCGCCAAGACGCGCCTGCCGTTGGCCAGATCGGGCTTGAGCCGCGGCGTGCGCCGCAGCTGGGCTCGCTCCACGATGCGATCGATCAGCGCGCGGCTGTCGGTGCCGACGCGGTAGTCGGTGCCAAGAACGCGCTTGCCCAGGGCCTCCACCTGGCGCGGGAGCTCGGGGGCGGAAGAGGTTCGCGCCAGGAGCCGCGAGGTCTCGCCCAGAAAACCGGCGAGCTGGGCGCGGCGCCGGCGCGATGCGTCCGGATCCTTCAGCTCGAGCGTCTCCGGATACTCCTCCGCGACCTGCTGCAGCGCTGCCACCGTCCGGCTCCAGGCCGCCTCCTCGTCGGCGGACAGGTCCGTTGCCGGAACGGGCGCCCGCCGCGCGCGCCCGAGCCAGAGGGCCACGGCGGCGGCGAGGACGCCCGCGGCGAGGAGTCGCGTGGTCCGCCTGGAGACCACGCCTCTTGCTACGCGGCTGGGGCGCAACGGCCAATCCCGAATCGGTGCGGGTTCCGCCTCCGGATCCGGACGACGATATCCCGACGGCGCGCCGCGCTCCAGCGCCGCGGGCGCTACAGGGTCCGCGCGCGCCGCGCGTCGGCGAGAAAGCGGGCGATGCCGGTGTAGATGCCCTCGGCCACGGCGTCGCGATAGGCGCGGGCGGCAAGCCGCCGCCCCTCGGTGGGATGGGTCAGGAAGGACGCCTCCACCAGGACGCACGGCATGTACGCCCCCACCAGCACGTAGAACGGGCCGCGCTTCACGCCCAGGTCGGTGACGCCGCGGTAGCGCGCGCCGAGATGGTCGACGAGGCCGCGCTGCACGGCGGTGGCGAGGGCGATCGACTCCTCCATCTTGGCCGCCTGCACCAGATCGCTCACGATGTAGCGCAGGTCGGCCCCGCCGCGCGCGGGTGTCGGGAGGCTGAGTCCGTTCTCCATCGCCGCGAGGCGAATGGTGCCGCGGTCGTGGGTGTTGTTGAGGTAGTAGGTCTCGACCCCGTGGAGCCGCGGGCGCGGGCTCGCGTTGGCGTGGATGGAGACGAAGAGATCCGCGCCCTCGGCGTTCGCGCGCGCGGTGCGGGCGGCGAGCGGGAGGGTCGCGTCGGCGCTGCGGGTGAGCACGACCTCGGCGCCGAGCTTCTCGCCGAGCAGCACCGCGAGGCGCTTCGCGATGGCGAGCGTGACGTCCTTCTCGACGGCATAGGCCTGCGCGCCGGGGTCGTGCCCGCCGTGGCCGGGGTCGAGGACGATCTTGGGGCGGGCGGCGAAGGCGGGGGCGCGGGCGGCTGGGGTCGGTGCCGCGGAAGCCTGCGTCTGGGCGACGGGAGCGAACGCGAGCGCAAGCCGCCGCCCCTCGCGGCGGACGCGGTAGGTCGCCGGCGACTCGAGGTCGAGCACGACGCGGACCCCGCGGTGCTCGCCCACGCCCACGCGGGCGCGGCCGACCGGCGCGGACACGCTCATCCCGCCGAGCACTCCGCGAGCGAGCCGGGTCCCGCGCGGAAAATCGACGTATACCCGCGACGGGGTTCCGTCCGGAGCGGCAACGTCGCGGATCGTTGCGTGAACGGGCGCCGAGAGCAGGAGGACCGCCGTCGCTCCGCCGGGTGCGGGCGTCACCTCGACGTGCCGCAGCTCCGCTGAATCGCCGCGTGCTGCCGCCAGGGTGAGACATGCCGCGGCTGGTGCACTCCACCACCACCCATCCCTCCCCACGGCCGGGTAGGATAGCAACGCCGGGCCTGGAAGCAAGGCGGGCAGCTGGATGGAGAGCTTCCCGCTGCGGGCGCCTCCCCTCTCGGGAAGGCGCCCGCCCCGAGGTCACGCAGTCGTCGGCTCTCCCGTCCTCACGGGCAGCCCGTGGTCCCGGCGTCGCACTCCGGGCATTTCCGCGCCGTGGAGCACGTGCAGGCTTGCGCCGCCCCCTGGAACGTGGGTGCGCCGGTCGGCGTGATCGCCACGAAGCCCAGGTCGAAGAGCGGCGAGGCGCCCGAGAAGACCTCGTTCATCGCCACGCTCCGGAA
>Ga0209808_1002044_pt1 | contig 10400 bp, 9 predicted proteins | sample GraSoiAngelo_157_FD_186171 | JGI IMG/M metagenome (GOLD analysis project Ga0209808, IMG submission 186171) | Grasslands soil microbial communities from the Angelo Coastal Reserve, California, USA - 14_1009_16_20cm (SPAdes) (version 2) | ecosystem: Environmental > Terrestrial > Soil > Grasslands ...
CCGAACTCGGCGCGCAGCGCGTCTGGGTCGTCGCCGGCCACCAGCAGATCGAGGTCGCCGACCGTTTCGCAGGCGCGCCGTGCGCTGCCGGCGATCTCCGCCCGCGCCACGCCCTTCAGAGCGCGCAGCGTCGTCAGCATCGAGTCTGCCAGGATCCAGGCTTCGGGGAAGTAGATGCGGCCCTCGGTCCGCTTGAGCATGGCGATGCCCTTGAGGATGTTTTCCTCGGTCTTCGCCTTGATGCCGCGAACCGAGAGCAACCGGTGGGTTCGGGCCGCGTCCTCCAGCGAGTCGAGACTGAGAATGCCGAGCGTGTCGTAGATGTCTTTGGCCGTTCGCGGCCCAAGGCCGGGAACCCGAGTAATTTCCAAGAGGGCCGGTGGCACCTCGGCCTCGAGCCGGGTCAAAAACTCCAGCTGGCCGGTGGTGACGTACTCGACGATCTTCTTCTCGATCGCCTCGCCGATGCCGGGGATGTCCTTGAGCCGGCCGTCTTTGATCAGGCTCTCGACCTCGGTGGTCAGGTTGTCCAGCTGGCGGACCGCTTCCCGGTAAGCGCGGATCTTGAAGAAGTTCTCGCCCCGGATCTCGAGCAGATCAGCGACCCGGTTGAGCATCGCCGCGACGTCGGCATTCCGCACGTCAGTAACCTAGCAGGCGATGTTGCTCGATGACGTACGGGTTCTCGATCTCTCCCGGCTGCTGCCCGGCGGCTACTGCACGCAACTGCTGCAGGCACAGGGTGCCCAGGTGACGAAAATCGAGCCGCCTGCCGGCGACCCCATCCGAGCGCTCCCCGGCGGCAGCGCCTACTTCGAGGCGCTGCACGGCGGCAAGCAGCTGCTCACACTCGACCTGCGGTCCGAGGACGGCCGTGACGATCTCCGACGTTATGTCGCCAAGGCCGATGTCCTGGTGGAGGGTTTCCGCCCCGGCGTGATGGAACGCATGGAGCTCGGGTACGCGGCCCTGGCGGCCATCAATCCCGCGCTCGTCTACTGCGCAATCACGGGCTATGGGTCGGACGGACCGATCGCCGGCCGCGCCGGCCACGACCTCAACTACCTGGCGCGCAGTGGGGCGCTGTCGTTGATGCCGCTGCGCGACGGCATTCCCACCATTCCGGGCCTTCAGGTGGCCGATATGGCCGGCGGACTTGAGGCCGCCTTATTGATCGCAGGCGCGCTCGTCGCCCGGGCGCGAACCGGGCGAGGCTCCCGAGTCGAGGTCTCGATGACGGACCTGATGCGGAGCTGGACCGCCTTACCGCGGGCGGCTCGCCGAGTCGGGCTTCCCGGCCTCCCGCTCACCGGCGAGGTGCCCTGCTATCACGTCTATGCGGTGGCGGACGGGTTCCTGACCGTCGCCGCGCTCGAGCCCGACTTCTGGGCGGCATTCTGCCAGGCGATCGATCGAGAGGACCTTAAAGACCGCCAGTTCGATCCGGCGGCGATCGACGCGGTTCAGGCGACGCTGGGCCCGGCCACGCGAGCCGAATGGACGGCCCGCTTCGGCGGCAAGGACGTCTGCGTGGAGCCCGCCCTGCGACTCGAGGAGTCGGAAGCGGACTGAGGCGGCGTTGGTGCCGCCTCAGCCTTGGCTGTCAGCCGGCGTTTGTGATGGTGCCGAACAGCCCGTCCTGCTCGCCGTTGATCCCCGCGGTGAAGTAGACGGCGTTCGGGTTACCGCCATTGGGGGCGGGCCCGCCGTTCCCGACGCGGAGGGCCCACAGGCCATCGATCGTGATCGGGTTGCCGGTCACCACATCCTGGAGCTCGGCCCTGAAATTGCCCTTGTCCAGCGTGTAGGCGTTGATGTGCCCATCCCCAAAGTTCCCGACCAGCAGGTCGCCGGCCAGCCGTCCGAAGCTTGCCGGAGCAATCGCCAGGCCCCAGGGCGAGTTGAGGCGGCCATGGGAGACAAGGCGAGCCAGCAAATGGCCGTGCAGGTCGAAGGCGTCGACAAAGCCGTGGCCCCGCCCCGCCACGTCATCGTGCCTGTTCGCATCCTGCTTGGCGAACGTCACGTAGAGGACGCCGCCCAGGTTCTGGACATTGAAGGGCGCATAGCCGTCCGCGACTTTGGAGTCGGTGAACGACGCCCCCTGGCTGAAGTCGGCATTGAATACGTCGACCATGCCGGAGCGGAAATTGGCCGCATAGAGATGGTCGGCGACGCCGTCAAAGCCGTTCGCCAGGCCTTTGTACACGGCGCCAGGCGGGGGCGTCGAGTGATCGACCTCGGTGGTCGCCACGGTCCCGACACCTTTCCAGCCGGCGATGGTGCCATCCTCCGTAGCGAACAGGAACCGGTCACCGCGGAACTCGGTGCTGTTGCCGTTGAAAACCGTCCCGGTGGGAGTGCCCGACGTGCCAGCCTGGCTACCTGCCCCCGCTGGGATGATGACGGTCAACGGCACTTTTGAGCCGTTGCCCCGGTAGAGCGTGGTGACGCCGGCGCCATTGTCGGAGACCCACATCGGGCTCGTAGCGCTCGCCGAGATGCCCCATGGATTGCGTAGGTCCGGATCGGTGAATGCCGCCATCCCGGGGATGTTCGACTCGAGGTTCGTCTGTCTGAACGAGTTCTTGTCGGATCCAGCCTGGGCGCCAATGGCCGGCAGGGCGACAGCGACCGCCGAGGCGACCGTGAGCCCAACCGTCAATAGTCTGGGTGCGTGCATGCGCGGTCCTCCTTGATCGTCCCCGTTTAGTGGGCGGTAATAGCCTCTTTAGACTGTTACGGAAAGGGTTACGGCTGGGCCCCTTGAGATCGGGAATTTCACCGACGTCCTATCGCGTTCTCAGGCTCTTCTCATCCAGATCGGGCAGGATGGAAGGGTCGTAAACCCCTTAGGAAGGAAGGTCACCGAATGAAGCTGAATCGTTGGATCGTCGTGCCGGCGGCTGGCCTGGCGGCGGTGATCATCGGCGTGGCCGCCGTTGAGGCGGCACCGTCGCCGTCCGCGTCGCCAACCGGCTCCAAGAACTATGCGCAGGTCTTTGTCGACAAGCTCGCGGGGATCCTGCACCTGACGCCGACCCAGACGCAGGATGCTCTCAAGCAGGCGCAGCTGCAGACCGTCGACCAGATGCTGGCAGACGGCAAGATCACGAAGGCGCAGGCCGACGCGATGAAGGCCCGCATCAATGCCGGTCAGGGCCTTGGGGCGATTCAAGGGTTTGGCCGCCACGGTGGCTTCAAAGCCGATATGAAGCTGATGCAGGATCTCAAGACCGCTGAACTCAACGCGGCGGCATCGGCCCTGCACATGAGTACCGCCGATCTGCAGAGCGCTCTTCGCTCCGGAAAATCGTTGAGTGATCTCGAAACGCAGCAGAAGGTGAGCGATAGCGCCGTGAAGGCGGCCATGAAGAGCGCCGCGAAAGGCGTGCTCGACAAGGCGGTCAAGGCCGGGACGATCACGCAGGCCCAGGCGGACTCGGTCCTATCAAGGGTCGGTTCAGGCCTGGACCGGTTCGGACACAAGCCCGCGCGGCCGAAAACGCCCGGCGGGTCGTCGAGCCCGGCTCCTTCAACGACACCGACGCCGGGAACATCGCCAGCGGCGTACTACTCCAGCATCTAGGCTCGTTTAGCGACGACTTCGCGACGAAGCGGGCACCAGCCGGCGACGGTTTGGTCGCCCGCTTCGTGTTTGTAGGGTTGCGAGGCTAGGGTTGATTTGGGAGGAGTGGCACATGCGCCACGGACTATTGAACTGGCTCCACTTTGCCCTGGCCGTTCTGGAGTTGCCGCCGAACCCCCGGGAACGCCACTTCTGGGGTAGGCTGGCGACCCTGCAGCTGATCTATTCCCTTGCCGGGCTGGTCTTCGGGCTCGCCTGCATCGTGGGAGGCATCGGGCTCTTCTTCCACGGCGTGTCGGGTTCGAGCAGCTGGGTTGGCGAGTTCATCGGTGTACAGAGCAAGCTCTCGGATGCCGCGCCCGGCACGGTACTCTTCGTGGTCGGCCTGGTGGTCGTCTGGCTCACGCGCTTCGTCGTCCGCGTCCGGCAGCCAATCGACATCGAGCTGCGGGCGAGCGCGGGGCTGCCGGAAAAGCGCGAGCACGAGCGGCGCGAGCATGAGCGCCACCGCAAGGCCGGCTGACCAGCGCTACATCGTGGAGGCGTTCTGCCGGTAGATTGCCTCGACTTGCCGGCGGGTGTTCTCACGACTCCCGCTGTTGTCGACCACCAGGTCGGCCCGGGCGCGCTTCTCGTCGAGCGGCATCTGGGCGGCGATCCGCTGGCGAGCCTCGTCGGCGGTAAGCCCATCGCGCTCGATGAGCCGTCGCAGCTGTGTCTTGGGGTCGACCCAGACCACGATCACGCTCTCGACGCTGCTGGTGCGGTCGTTTTCGAAGAGCAGGGGAATGTCGACGATCAGGACGCCGGGACGTGACCCGCGGAGCGCCATCTCGGTGGCCATGCGTTCCTGAATCCGCGGGTGTGTGATGGCGTTGAGCCTGGCGCGGGCGACCGGGTCCGCGAAGATGATTCGGGCGAGCATGCCGCGGTCGAGGCGCCCATCCGGCAACAGGATGTCCCGCCCGAAGGCCGCCGCGATCTCCTCGAGCGCGGGTTGCCCCGGCTGGACCACCTCGCGGGCCAGCTGATCGGCATCGATGACGTCGGCGCCCAGCTGGGCGAACATCGACGCCACCATTGACTTGCCCGACCCGATCCCCCCGGTGAGACCCAGGACCTTCACTTCAGACCGTACGATTACCAGAGATGACGCTGATCAAGTCGATTGCCGTGCTGGCCGTCTTGCTCGCCGCCATCGCCTACTTCTCCATCCGGGCGCGCCAACTCTATCGGATCTTGCGCCTGGGTCCCACCGAGAACCGGATCGACCACATCCCCGAACGCCTTCGCGGGGTGCTGGGCTACGTCGGCCTGCACACCCGTATGTTCCGCAACGTCTATTCGGGCACGCTTCACCTCTTTATCTTTTACGGCTTCGTCGTGCTGCTCACGGCCATCATCCAGGCCTTCGGCGAGGGGATCTTTCCCGGCTTCAGCCTCGCGCCGATCGGCGGCACCACCTGGATCGCCTTCCTGCAGGATCTGTTCGGCGTCCTGGTACTGGTTGGGGTGCTGATGGCCCTGGTCAATCGGCTGATCATCCGGCCGCGCCAGTTTCACGAGAGCAACGAAATCGACGCGCTGGTCATCCTCGGGCTGATCGCCACCATCATGATCGGGATGCTGGGCCAGAACGCGGCCCGCGTCGCGCAGGGCGGCGATCCGTCGGCCGCGTGGCGGCCGATGTCCTCTCTAATCGCGCGCGCCTTCGAGAGCTTCGGCTGGCAGGGCACCGCCGCGATCCCGGCGCACGAGGTCTTTTTCTGGGTCCACGTCCTCGCGGTGCTGGCCTTCCTCGTCTACATCCCGAGCTCGAAGCACCTGCACATCATCGTCGCCATTCCCAACGTCTTCTTCCGTAAGCTGCCGCCGAAGGTCGGCGCTGCACTTCCTCCGATCGATCTTGAGCATGCGGAGCATTACGGCGTCAGCGCGGTCACGCAGTGGTCGTGGAAGAACCTGCTCGATCTCTACTCCTGCACCGAGTGTGGTCGATGCCAGGAGCAATGCCCGGCCTTCCTCACCGGCAAGCCACTCAATCCCAAGATGATCATTGTCGACGCGCGGGAGAACCTCTTCAAGACGGTGCGGGATGCGCCGTCCGAGCAGCGGCGCGCGCCCCAGCAGTCTCAGAAGCTGATCGGCGAGGCGATCAAGGAGGACGAGATCTGGTCGTGTGTCGCCTGTGGCGCCTGCCAGCAGGAATGCCCGGTGCTGATCGAGCACGTGCCCAAGATCATCGACATGCGTCGCAGCCTGGTGCTGGAAGAGAGCAAATTTCCCAAGGAGGCGCAGGGCGCGCTGCGCAGTATCGAGACGCAGGGCAACCCCTACGGCCTGCCTCGAGCGCAGCGCATCGACTGGGCGCAGGGCCTTGGTGTCAAAACCATCGAGGAGAAGCCCGACGCCGAGTACCTCTACTTCGTCGGCTGCGCCGCATCCTATGACGAGGCGAATCGGGCGGTGGCGCGCGCCTTCGTCGGCTTGCTGCAGAAGGCCGGTGTCGACTTTGCCATCCTCGGCCGCTCAGAGACCTGCAACGGCGACCCGGCGCGGCGCATCGGTAACGAGTACCTCTACCAGACCCAGGCCCAGGCCAACATCGAGGCGATGAACGCCGCCAAGGTTCGGAAGGTGATCGCGACCTGCCCGCACTGCTTCAACACCATCAAGAACGAGTTTCCCCAGTTCGGTGGCACCTACGAGGTCGTCCATCATACCCAGTTGCTGGCCAGCCTGATCAAGGACGGCAAGCTCAAGCCGAGCAAGGCGATCGACGGCAAATTCACGTACCACGATTCCTGCTACCTCGGCCGCTGGAACGACATCTATGACCCGCCACGCGCGGTCGTCGAGGCGATCCCTGGCGCGCAGCTGGTCGAGATCGAGCGCCATCATAAGCGCGGCTTCTGTTGTGGCGCGGGCGGCGGCCGCATGTGGATGGAGGAGAAGATCGGGACCCGCATCAACCACAACCGCGTCGAGCAGACTCTTCGCACGCAGGCGCCCCGCGTGGCGACCGCCTGTCCCTTCTGCCTCACGATGTTCCGCGATGGGATTTCCGCCAAAGGCGCCGAGGCGCAACTCCAGGTGCAGGATCTCGCCCAGTACCTGGCCGATGCTATGGACGGGGCCAGCCCGCCAGCTTGAAGGTGGAAGACCTTGCGCACCGCATCGATGCGGTGGTCGCCAGGCGCGCCACGAGGCTGGTCGCCATCGACGGCTGGGGCGGCGCCGGAAAGAGTCGGTTGGCGACCGAGCTGGAGAAACGATTGCCCTCGCTGGCGGTGATCCATACCGATGACTTCGCGGGCCCAAACCAGCCAGGCTGGGACTGGCGGCGCTTTTCGCGCGAAGTTCTCGACCCCTTGCTCGCCGATCGCCCCGCGCGGTTTCAACGATATGACTGGAATCGCGACCAGCTTGGTCAGTGGCAGCAGGTTCCGGCGGGCGGGACGGTTGTCGTGGAGGGGATCTCGTCGTCGCGGCGAGAGCTCGGGCAGGTCTGGGACCTGGTGATCTGGGTGGAGTGCTCCCGGGAGCTGCGCTTGCGTCGAGGCGTCGAGCGAGATGGTGAGGCACTCCGCTGGAAATGGGAAACGGTCTGGATGCCCGAAGAGGAAGCCTATGTGCGAACACACGACCCGACCGGTCGCGCGGACGTCATAGTCGACGGCAGCGACGAGGGCTTTTACGCAAGGTCGGGTTGACTTCGCTTGCGAGCTGGCGTACTGTACGAAGGCTATGAGGCAGCGCTTTCTCACAGGCACGCTCGCGACCTTCAAGGGCGGAGCCTGCCCTGCACGGGCCTCACAGCATTGAAAGCCAAGTAATTTAGACCTCGACACGAACGCTTTCGACCGTGTGGCCCTCAGGCCCACGGTTTTTTGTTGTTCCGCGCAATTCATCGAGGAGTTGAGATCATGGCGATCCACGCAAGCGAATTGAATACGGCGGCGGTCGAGGTGGACGGCATCTCGAAGCGTTTTGGCGAGGCAAGCCGCCCGAATCGACTGATGCCCTGGCGGAAGGTGAAGAAGCCGAAGCTGGCGCTCGACCAGGTGTCGCTGCATGTCGAGACGGGCCGCATCACCGGGATCCTGGGGGCCAACGGCAGCGGGAAGTCGACGCTGATCCGGATCCTGGCCACGCTTCTCACGCCGGACGCGGGGAGTGCCTCCGTCTTCGGCTACGACGTCGTGTTGCAGCCCGACAGTGTGCGCCGCCACATCAATCGCGTTTCGGTCGAAGCGTCGTTCTTCAAGGAGATGAGCCCCTGGGAGAACATGCTCTACGCCGCTCGCCTTTACGGCAGCGGCGGCGACGGTACACGCGATCGCGTCGAGGCGATGCTGGACAAGCTCGGCCTTCCGCTCGACACGCTGGATAAGCCGATGAAGCAGCTGTCGCGTGGCCAGCAGCAGAAAGTCGCCATCGCCCGCAGCTTCCTGACATCGCCGTCGCTCCTGCTGATGGACGAGCCCACTACCGGTCTCGATCCGCGCTCCAAGCGCGAGGTCCAGGAGCTGGTGAGATCGATTCGGCGGGACCGCGCAGCCACGGTACTGCTGTGCACACACGACCTGCAGGAGGCCGAGGTTCTCTGCGACCGCGTCGTGGTGATCGACCAGGGCCGGGTGCTCGCCGAGGGCACGCCCGCCGAGCTGATCCGCGCACATACCGCCAAGACCGGTGGCAGCCTGGAGGACGCCTTCATGCAGCTGACCGGGAAGCGGCTCGAGGAAGACGAAGAGGAGAAAGAGGAATGACCGGGAATATGCTTCGCTGGGAGCTGAACGCGTTCGTCGGCTTCATCGAGCGGCAGAAGAACCTCTACCGACGCTACTGGGCGTGGGAAGCGGTCTGGCTGCTCTACAACCTGGTCAGCGTGCTCAGCATCGGTTACCTGGCGGCCGGTCTGTCGACGCTCGGCCTCGAACAGGGCCAGGCGGCCCTGCACCAGACGCAGCTCTACCTGCTGGTGGGGGCGCTGCTCTGGACCTACCTGTCCCTGGTGTTCTTCGAGATCTCCTTCGCAATCACCTGGGAGCGGTGGGAGGGGACGATCGAATACACCTTCATGGCGCCCATCAAGCGGCTGACCCATCTGCTGGGCGTGTCGGCCGCCTCGTTGCTCTACGGGATGGCGCGCACGGCGATCATCGGCATCGGCGTGATCCTGCTGTTCAGGATCGATTTGTCGCACGCCAACTGGCTGACGGCGCTGGCAATCTTTGCCGCCGCGACGCTGCCGCTGCTGGGCCTGGGGATCTTCACCTCGATCCTGCCGCTGCTGTCGCCGGAGAAGGGTGAGCAGATGGCGTTCGCGGTTCAGGGCGTCCTGCTGCTGATCTCCGGCGTCTACTACCCGATCAGCGTGCTGCCCGCCCCGCTGCGTTTGGGCGGCATCCTCTCGCCGCTCACCTACACACTCGACGGCGTCCGGGAGGCGCTGTTGCACGGGCTCTCGCTGGCCGGCGCACTCCCCGACATCGGCATCCTGCTTTTGATGGGCGTAGTTTTGGTGCCCGCATCCGTTTTCTTCTTCAGACGCGCAGAAGTCCGCGCCAAGCGTCTGGGCCTACTCAAGCGAAGCGGGTAACCAAATGTTGCTGACGATCACCACCACGCACCAACCGGCGACCGATCTGGGGTACCTGCTGCACAAGAACCCAGCTCGGCTGCAGACCACCGAGCTGTCAATGGGTAAAGCCCACATCTTCTACCCGGAAGCGGGCCCGCAACGATGCACGGCGGCGTTGCTGCTCGAGGTTGATCCGGTCGCGTTGGTACGGAATCGCAAAGGGCCGGGGGGCGACGCCGGCACGCTCAAAGAGTACGTCAACGACCGGCCCTATGTTGCCTCGTCGTTCCTCAGCGTGGCGATCGCCAAGGTCTTCGGCAGCGCGATGGGTGGCCGCAGCAAGGACCGCCCCGAACTCGCGGAGACCGCGATCCCGCTGGTCGCGAAGATCTCGGTGCTTCCCTGCCGGGGCGGCGAAGCTCTCCTGCGTCGCATCTTCGAGCCGGTTGGCTACCGGGTAACCGCGCAAGGCTATCCCCTCGACCCGACCTTCCCCGAATGGGGTGAAAGTCCGTACTTTTCGGTGACACTCGAAGCGACCTGCCGGCTCAGCGAGTTGTTGCGTCATCTCTACGTGCTGATTCCGGTCATGGATCGAGAGAAGCACTACTGGATCACCGAGGACGAGGTAGAGAAACTCCTTCGGCTTGGCGGCGACTGGCTGCCGTCCCATCCCGAACGTGAGTTGATCGTTGACCGCTACCTGAAGCATCAGCGCCGGCTGGCCCAGGCGGCGCTCGAGCGGCTGATCGAAGAGGACGAGGAAGACCCGGAGGTCGTCATCGCCGCGCGCGATGCTGACGACGACGAGGGCGACATGACGCTTCGCGAGCAGCGGCTCGCTTCCGTGCTGGCTGTCCTCAAGGGAACGCGGGCTACGCGGGTCCTGGACCTCGGCTGCGGCGAAGGCGCGCTGCTAAAGACGATGCTCGCCGAGCCGCAGTTCCAGGAGATGATCGGGATGGACGTGTCGACCAGAGCTCTCGACATCGCCGGCCACCGGCTCAACCTCGAGCGGCTCCCCGAGCGGCAAGCCCGGCGGATCAAGCTTCTGCAGGGTTCTCTGATGTACCGTGACGACCGGCTGCAGGGTTATGAGGCGGCGGCGGTCATGGAGGTCGTCGAACACCTTGATCCGCCCAGGCTGGCGGCCTTCGAGCGGGTCGTCTTCCATTTCGCCCGCCCTGCGACGGTCGTCGTGACCACGCCGAACATCGAGTACAA
>Ga0209808_1002045_pt1 | contig 10392 bp, 14 predicted proteins | sample GraSoiAngelo_157_FD_186171 | JGI IMG/M metagenome (GOLD analysis project Ga0209808, IMG submission 186171) | Grasslands soil microbial communities from the Angelo Coastal Reserve, California, USA - 14_1009_16_20cm (SPAdes) (version 2) | ecosystem: Environmental > Terrestrial > Soil > Grasslands ...
GGGGAACGGGCTGGGCCCGGTTGATCTCGATCTTCGCCTGCAGATTATCGGCGGTCACGACTCGCGGGTTGGCGAGAAATTCCGCATCATTATCCTCGTTGAGGAAACGCAAGGTAGCGGACATTTGTGGCACGCTCAGGATGGCGAATTGGCCGAGAGCCAGGTGGCTGAAATTGCCCAAGATATTGTTGTTAGCAGGGTTACCCAGAGCAAAATTGTTTAACGGAATATTGCCGCTCGTGCTTGTGGTTGAGCCGCTGGTATTGGCGGGCGCACCATACGAAAACGTCTGCGCATTGGTGGAGCTGCCGACAGTGCCAGCCCAGTTAATGCCATAGCTTTGTCTCGGGTTCGCGGTCACTTCTACCAACCGCGCTTCAATCATCACCTGCTTGGTCGGCTTATCGATTGTCACCAGCAATTTGCGCACGGTGTCGATGTTGCTGCGGGTCTCGCGGAAGAAAATGGTGTTGGTGCGCTCATCGAACTGAGGCGCCTCTTTGCTTGAAAGCTGTGAAGCCAAAAGCGGCGCGACCTCTTTTGCGCGCGAGTAACTGAACTGATAGTTGTCGCTTTCGGTCGGCTCGGCGGTTTTTTCGGCTGCGGTCTTAATATAGTAAACGTGCTCAATCTGATCCATGAACAGGCCTTTGGCCTTAACAATGACGGCGATGGCCTGAAGAGCCGTGACATCTTCTAACCGCATCGTCACTGTGCCGGTCACCTGATCGCTGACGACCATGTTGATCTTGGCCTGGCGGGCCAAAAGACGCAGCACTTGGCCGACGTCATCGCCCTGAAACTCACGCACGCCGACACCACCGCTTTCCGTAGCGGTATCGGTAGCGACAGGCGGAATAGTCGTCGTGGTGGCGGGCGTGCTAGTAGATGGTTGGGGGGGTGCCGGCTTGCCCGCTGCAGGCGTAGACGTCGCACTCGTCGCCTGAACAAGGGTTTGGGGCGCGGCCGCTGACTCGGATTTCTCGGCACTCTTGGCAGGGTTGGTCGAAGGTCCGGAAGGAGCCTTTACCGCCGTTTTTTCGTTGCTGTCCGGAGCCGGCGAATTCGCCTGCCCAAAGGAAACGAAGATGGTCGCGAAGAATGCGATCGTTCCGCAAGTCAGTTTGTCAGTGAAAGTTGGCATAGTAGTAATGCGAGTTTGGTTAATGCAAGCGGCGTTAAAGCAGGAAGCAGACCAGCCTCCCTATGTTGTTTCCGCCTCTTAAAAGGGCGTTTTCGAACCACCTCAGACCGAGCGCGCAGCGGTAATAAAATCGCGGACGCGGTAAACGTCTTTACGCCCCGGTCGGGTCTCGACTCCGCTTGCCACATCCACACCAAACGGCCGGGCCTGGTTGATCGCTTCAGCTACATTTTCCGGACTTAGCCCACCGGCAAGGATGAATTCCCGGACTGGATCCGCCACGATAAGATCACGCGCCCAACTCCATGGAAACGCGGTGCCTGTTCCGCCAAATTTCGGCCCCACCCCTGTATCCAGCAGCAGCCGACTCGTGTGGAAATCAGGCAACGGCATGTCCGGTCCTGTCATTGGAATTGCCTTCCACAGTGGGACTTGCGCCTGAACGAGGCTCAAACAGAAATCTGGCGACTCGGCTCCGTGTAGCTGCAGGAGATCGATCCCGCCGATCGCCGCAACCTCTTTCGCATATGCCGGGGTTGGATTTACCAACACCGCGACACGGACGATGGTATCAGGCAACTCTCTGATCCACCCCGCCGCCTGCGCCGGCTCGAGGTAGCGTTCGCTCTCCGGCCAGAAATTGAAGCCTAGAGCATCAGCCCCGGCGGCGATGGCGGTTTCGGCGTCCGCCGGATTGGTGATGCCGCAGATCTTGACGAACACCGGTCGTTCCTACGCCGCGGTGGCAAAGCCGAGTGAAGGCTTGGTGAAATCAGGCACCGGCATGTCTTTGACCAGCTTCACGATTCCATTCTGCCATTTCCGCCCGATCTCTTGGAGGTATGGATCATCCTCATCGAGCCGCATCCGCAAATTTGCCACCAGCGAATCGACCTCATAGCAAAGCAGATCGATCGGCGGCCCCACCGCGACATTGCTTTTCATAGTCGCATCGATGGAAATGATTCCAAACTTCACCGCGTCGCTCAATGACGTCTCGTAATTGAATCCGCGATCGAGAATCGGTTTGCCGTATTTTGTTTCGCCGATTTGCAGGAAAGGGCAATCGCGCGTCGCGTGGATGCTGTTTCCCTGCGGATAAATCAGGTGAATTTCCGGCGTCATACCAGCGATTTGACCGCCCACGAGCAGGTTAATGTTGAAATCGAATCCATCGGCTTCCAGGGCGACACGATCGCGTTTCTCCACCGTCCGAACCTTGGTGCCGACGTAGCGCGCGGTCTCGTAGAGCGTCTGCGTGTTCATGATCGTCTCGCTCGCCAGTTCATTGTTCGCCAGAACCAAATCGTCGTCGATCAACGCGAGGGTGGCCTGAGTGAGGGAAAGGTTGCCCGAGGTCATGATGCAAATGACCCGCTCGCTCGGTTTTTCGTAAACCCGCATTTTGCTGCGCATGGTGATGTTATCCATGCCGGCGCTGGTGCGCGAATCGGACAGGAAAACCGCGCCGGTGCGACAAAGCATGCCCAGGCAATAAGTCATGAGCGATCTCCCGGTTCGATAACGCGACCTTGCACGCGCTTGATTTGAGTGTGGTGGGTCAAGACATGAACGCGGCCGTCGCTGCCACGGAAAAATGCGCTCAGCATCCAGGATACAAGTCCGATGACAATCGCGCCCCAGAAAGCGCTGCCAAAATTATCCACGTGAAAGCCAGGCACGATGTTAGGCACAAACCACAGCAACAAGCCGTTGACCACCAGAATAAAGAATCCCAGCGTCAGCAGGATCAGCGGCGCGCTTAAAATTAGCAGCACGGGCCGCACAAAAGCATTCAGGATGCCGAGGAGCAATGCGGCGCCAATTAGTGAACCGACGGAATCGTAGCGAATTCCGTGAAGCGCCGATGCCGCCACCATTACTGCCACCGTTGTTGTCAGCCAGCGAAAAACAAAAGACCGCATGGCGAACGCTAGCGAAGGGTCGAGTTCACGCCAATTCTTTGCGAAAACGGCTTGCGAATCCAACGCGGCCGGGTAAAGCGATACCTGTTTAAACCATGCCAAAGAAAGCAAAAGTCAGCGACAAAGAGAATGCGTCACCCGACGGGACGACGCTTAATGGAAATGCTGCGAAACCCGCAGCCAAGAAAGCCACTTCACCGCGGAAAGGGACGACGCGCAGGACGGCGGCGACAAAAAAAGAAGAATCGCGCGTCAGTGACGAAGCGATTCGCATTCGGGCCTATTTCATTTCCGAACAACGGGAGCGCCTCGCAATTCCGGGCGACGCCAATTCCGATTGGATCGAAGCGCGGCGACAATTACTGGCCGAGTTGGGAGAAAGTTGAACGGAGCGACGCGCTTCCGCGCGTCTTGTCTGCTCCATTTCATTTCTCCACTACTCCATCACTCCACCCTGTCGATTCGCTAATGTCCACCGGCGGAACCGTTGACTCTCCGTCGGGCGACTCGAGCTCTGGCGAAACTTCTCCCTCACCAGGCGCTTCGCGTACGGTCTCCCGCCCTGATTCCCAAAACACCCGTTACCTGTGTCCACCCCTCCCGGTCTCTCCCGCTGGGAGAGACGCACGCGCAAGCGGCAGTGAGGGCACAGGAATGGGTCGTGGGAGAGGATTGAGGTGAGGGCGCTGAGATTTTCCCCGCGGCGGAAGCTTAACAAATGATGGCGGATTCGGAATGGCACGCGCGTTAGGTCGATCTCGTCACGGAGGGACGAGCTTCTGCTCGTCCTGGACGCGGCACAGGTTAGTCTCCAATCTTTGCGAAAGTTGACTCTCCGTCTGCGACTTCCAAATCCGGCGCAACTTCACTGATTTTCTCCATCAGCCGATTCATCGCGAACGGCTTTGGCAAAAAACCGCGCACGCCGGCTTCTTTCATCAATTCTTGGGCGCGCGCTTCATCACCCCGCCCGGAAATCAGGATCAACGGCGGAACAACAAGTGGCGGATTCACGTGATTATAAACCTTGTCGATAAGGGCGAAAAGCATGGCGCCGTCGATCATCGGCATGGAGAAATCAAAAACGAAAACGCGGTAACGCTTTTTCAACGCCAGCTCAAAGCCATACTCGGGATTGGGCGTGGCATCGACCTCGCAACGAAACCGGCTCCTCAACGCCTCGCTGATCAGGCGAGTGAGCGAAGTATCGTCATCAACGACAAGGATGCGTTTGAGATCACGGTCGGTCACGGCAGACGCTTGCGCTAAATGGCTAAGAGTTTCAAGTTTTCCTTCGAGCGATGACGACAAAGGAGCAGGCGAAGGGACGAGCTTCCGCTCGTCCAAAACATAACTTTTTTTCGAACCGATGACGAAAGCTGAAAGGGAACTGGCCGAAGCCCTGCGAGAACGGCTGAAAATTATTTCCGATGAAGAGAGCCGGCGTAATCCAGAGCAGCACGTGAAGCGTTTGCGCGAAGTTTCCGAGCGTATTGAAACATTGGTAGGAACCCTCCCCCAGCCCATTCCGCCTCGCCTAGCCCACTTCCTCGACCGCCGAAGCTACGACAAAGCCCTCGTGTTCCTGGAAAGTAGGGCCGATTAACCTTTCCGTGCTGGAGGGGCGAGCTCCCGCGAGCCCTGTTGTAGCACGGCCATCTTGGCTGTGGGGCCAACGGGCATCTTGCCCGTTGATGAGCTAACAAAATTGCTCACGAACCGTCACACGTGACGTCCTACATAGTAAGTTAAGTCCCGGGTGGCTTCTGAGTAACCGTGGCGCTTGCTTCTGCTGCAGAAGCAAGTCGTAAACGTCGGGCTGGTCATACACGTCCAATATAAAACGGTCCCCTCCCTCGAGACTGTTAAAACGGGGATGTCCGCCCGCCGCTTCAATGGCCTGAACTAGCTTGGAAATATTCGTCTAGCGAGTAAAAGCTCAGCCGCGGCTAGCGAGAGTGCGGCTGGCAATCTCTGGTGGTATTTTAATCATGATAAGGGAGGAAACAAGCCGGCTAGGCGTCGGCTGCAGCGACTTCCATGAGAAGGCAGTCAAGTTCGAGATACAATTCATTTCATTACCTTTGGTAGGGCGCTGCGCTTTGGGATCGGGCTTCCATGTGGACTCAGGTGGTGGTCCATGTTTAGATCCAATTTAGCGCAAAAACAGTGGAACGTTGCCATCTGGTTATCGAAGTCGGTGAAGAAAAACGCTTCCAAGCGATGCATCGCAATCGTTCCAGATCCTTCTGTCCTCAATTGTTTGCCTCAAGCAGGGTAGGGCTGATAGGGAGTTTGGTTCTTCCACAAGCTCAGCAATAGAACACAAAGTTTGCGCGCCACGGCCACAACCGCCCGCTTCTTGGCCCGGGTAGTGCCATCGGCCGCCAACCTCAATCCATATTCACGCAGAGCGCTGTGAGGGCCAAATGGTCCCAGAATGTATTGCGCGGCACTGACCAGCAGCCGGCGCAAATAGGCATCTCCCCTCTTGGAGATGCGCAATTGCAGATCGCTCTCTCCGCTCTGATCACGCCGCGGACATAAGCCGGTGTAGGCTCCCACCGCGCGCACATTTTTAAAACGCTTCGGGTCTTCGATCTTCAACACAAAATAGAGTGCAGTGATTGCTCCTACTCCCGGGACCTGCTGCAGCCAGAGCGTCTGCGGATATTTGGTCCGGGCCAGGAGGCTGATCTCCCGCTCGAGCACGGCAATGCGCGCACTGAGCTCGGCCAGCGCCTGCACACTGGGAGCAATCATCTCTCGCACCGCTTCGGGTAAGCTCTCCATCGCCACCTTGTGGAAACGTTCACTGGAAGGATTACTCACCCCGTACCCCAGGCTCTTGAGGCTAAAGCGAACCGAATTGATCAAGGCCACGCGCGCACGCACCAGACTATCCCGCAATTTGATGCGCAACAGATCCTGTTGCGCTTCCTCGCTCCCGTGGCGAACCGGATACAGCAGCGCGCGATCCATCCGCCCGATCCGCGCCAGCATCAGCGCGTCCCGCCGATCGCTCTTGCGTTCATGCTGATAAATCGCCCGCACCTTGCGCGGATTAGATACAATCACTTCCCAGCCCAACCCCTCCAGGTAACGACTCACCCATGGGCTATGCGCTCCGGCCTCCATCACTGCCAACGCCCCGCCGTAACGCGCAGTCAGCCTTGCCAGAGAAGCTCGATCATTGAGAACACTGCCTTCCTCCACCACTTCGCCTTTGCCATTGAGCGCACAAAACCTGTGCCGGCGTTCTCCCAGATCTAATCCTATCGTGAACTCACTCCGATTGTTTTGTTCCTTCATAAGGCGCAGAGCTTACCCGAGCGCGCACGCTCAGGCTCTCTTCGCCTTCTCATCTAATCTGGTTAGACGTATCGCGGTGCATCACTCCTCGTGTCCGATCTCGATCACCCGGGCGTCCCATTGTGAAATCGTGATGTAGAATGTACCGCCAAACATGACTTCTCCCGGAAGCGTAGGCGGTAAGGAACCGGTGACTCGCCAAAAACCATCTGTCAGGGTGACTTTGTACGGCCGTTCGCCGCTGATCCGGCCTTCTCCGTAAATCGGGAAAAGCACTGCTTCAGCGATCTTGATGGCGGTCTCTTTGTCGGGAACCAGGCCGTGCGGCTGCGTCCATGGGTCTTTAACTTGAGCATTCGCCGAGAAAACCGCCAGAAGCACTGTCAAAAAAGCTGCTCTCATACGTCTAACGAGAATAAGATCAGCGACGGCTGGCGGGGTGGCGCGTGGCTGCGGGCTGAGGGTGGAATTTCATGGAAAGTGAGGAACCGAGCCTGCCAGCCGTTCGCTGCATCGTTTGGTTAGATCCGTCAGCTCACGAACTAAGTGAGTTCAACGATTACCGCTTGTGAGCAGAGCCCTCCACATACATTTTGAACTTATCTGGAGTATTAGGCGGAGCTATTTCGAATTTGATGCCGAGCGTGTCATCCGGATTCTTAACGTACGTCAAGCGAAAGCTGGGTTGTGAAGGCGCTGGGTCACTGACGAACGTTAGGGTTCGGCCATCTGGGGTGAAGCTGGCGGTATAGCGAATTACATGGCCCTCGTTGTCAAAATAATCAGCGCGAAATGTATGAGCTGCTTCGTCAGCATAAACCACCATCAGATCATCATGTGAAAACGCGGGCCGCCCTTCTGCAGGCGGATAATCCGTATGACTCTTCCGCACGAGCACTTTGTTCTGCAGATCGAACGCAAAAGAGAAGCCTCCTGCGCCCTCGCCGGGGCTTCCCTTTCCGGCGGCTTGCCACTCTCCCACAAGCGGGCGCCACTGATCCCACGAGGTCGCGGTCAGTTCAGCACTCGCTGAACTTCGTCCATAGATGAATACACTTCCGACAATTGCGACCAGGAATTTCCAGTTCACTTTCATATTCAGATGTTCATAAAGTATTTTCCCGCTACCAGACAACGTTATTTTGATCTAACGAAAATAAGATCAGCGACGGCTACCGGAGGCGAGCGCCAATCGAAGTGGAAGTGTTTTAATCATGGGAAACGTGATTGCGCAGCGGGTAGCCGTTCGCTGCACCGCATGGTTAGGCGTTGCGGTCATTGGAGTGAAAGGTGTAGAAACTCGGTTCGGTATCGTGAAGCGAGTGCTTCAGCTCTTGCTTTGAGTGTCGTCTGGGTGGCCTCGTCGAGCTTTGGTGGCGGAGCGGTCCGGCTTGCGACGGGGGAGCCGACGGCCATGAAAAACTCTTCCTGCCCGGCGGGCGAACACATGCAGAGGAGCCGCGCGGATCGCTCGGAGGAGTTGCGGAACTGGTGAGGCGCGTTGGCCGGAATGTTGGCCGTCTCGCCCGCTCGCACGACGGATTTGTTGCCGCGGAAGGTGACCTCTATCTCGCCTTCGAGAATGGTAAACATCTCCTCGAAATCGTGGCGATGAGGAGGAGGGCCGCCGCCGGGCGGAACAAGCATGTCGATGAGGCAGTAGCGACCGGCGGTGTCCTCGCCCGTCAGAAGGATCGTATAGGTGTCTCCCGCCAAACCAATGTGAGGCAAGTTCTGATCTTCGTTCGGTCGTGCAAGCGCCAGCCTTCGCTGGAGGTCATCGGGAGGAATGGTCGAGGTTTCGGTTGGCATAGTAGTTGAGGCTGACAGATGGGTTTCCAGAGAGAGCGCGAGCGACGCCTAACTACAATTAGGCGAAAGTTCGTCTTTTTTCACGAAAAGTTTTCGTCTAATTCGGGAGCTGGCGCTCACAAAGCGCCGCCATAGTTACCGCGAATACAACTCGACGATCAGCTGCTCGTTGACCATCGGTTGGATCTCTTCCCGCGATGGAATGCGGGCTACTTTGCCTTTGAGCGCATCGCGATCGACCGTCAGCCAATCGGGAACTGGAACGATTTGAGTCAGTTCGAGATTGCGCAGCGCTAGTTGTCGCGTTTTCGGTTTGTCTTTCACCGAAACTTCGTCGCCGGCCTTCACGTTATAAGACGAAATATTGACCGTCCGTCCGTTTACCAAGACGTGGCCGTGTGAAACGAGCTGACGCGCGCCGCTGCGGGTATTGGCCAGGCCCAAACGAAAAACGACGTTGTCGAGGCGAGTTTCGAGCAATTGCAATAGTGTTTCACCGGTGACGCCGCGTTTGCGCAACGCGTTCTGGAAAATCCGCCGAAATTGTCGCTCCAGCAGTCCGTACTGGTAACGCAACTTTTGTTTTTCACCGAGCGCAATGGCGTAATCGGATTGTTTCCGTCGCGAACCTTTTGGCCCATGCATCCCGGGCGGATAATTCTTCCGCTCGAGCGATTTCGATGGCCCGAAAAGCGGCACGCCGTAGCGGCGGCTAACTTTGGTTTTTGGTCCGGTGTATCTGCCCATGGGAAACGTTAAAAGGTTACATCGTTAAATCGTGAATCGTGAAATGCGGTAACATTTAACTGTTCCTACACTCGCCGCTGCTTTGGCGGGCGGCAGCCGTTGTGCGGCACTGGAGTTACGTCGCGGATCACGGTGAGCTCGAGACCAATCGCTTGCAAAGCGCGCACGGCCGATTCACGCCCGGCTCCCGGGCCTTTGACCAGCACTTCAACTTCCTTGAGACCGTGACCCATAGCCTGCCGCGAAGCATCCTGCGCCACCATTTGCGCTGCGTAAGCCGTGCTTTTGCGCGAGCCTTTGAATCCAACTTTGCCCGCACTCGACCATCCGATGACATTGCCCTTCATGTCGGTGATCGTGACGATGGTGTTGTTGAACGTCGCGAGAATGTGAGCGACGCCGTTGTGAATGTTCTTACTACCCTTCGCTTTGACGATCTTCGGTTGCTCGATGCTGTCGGGACTAAGGGAAAGATTTTCCGCCGGCGCTGGAGCAGGAGCGGCCGCTTCCTCTTTCTTTGCCTTCGGCGCAGTCTTTTTCTTCGGCTCAGCTGGAGCAGCAACCGCCGCCTCCACTTTGGCGGGCTCGCCCTGGACTTCTGCTGCCTCGGGTTTTGGCGCAGCTTCTTTTGCAGCTTTGGGCGCTCTCGGCTTCTTGGCGGCGTCTTCCGCCGGTTTTGTTGGTTCAGCCATTAAACTTTCCCTGCTTTCGCGTCTTTGTTGCGGATGACCCCGACGGTTTTGCGCGGACCTTTGCGGGTGCGCGCGTTCGTGCTCGTGCGCTGGCCACGAACAGGCAACCCGCGCCGATGTCGGATCCCGCGATAACAATTGATCGCCTGCAAACGCTTGAGGTTGCCTTGCACTTCACGACGCAAATCGCCTTCGATCGCGATCTTGTTGCTCGTAATTGAATGAATAATTTCGTTTAACTGTTGCGGGGTAAGATTTTTGGCGCGCAGATTCGGGTCGATATTGGTCTGATCGAGAATGCGTTTCGCGATCGCCGGCCCAATCCCGTAAATATAGGTGAGCGACGCTTCGATGCGTTTATCCGCTGGAATTTCAACTCCAAGTAGTCGTGGCATGTCCGTTAGGCTGTTAAATTAATTTTTTCTATCGCTTCAACTCTTCAACGCTTTATCGCTTCATCGTTTAAGCGTCGAAGAGATAAAGCGTTAAAGCGGTTCATCCCTGCCTCTGTTTATGACGTGGATTCTTGCAGATCACGCGCACTACGTTCTTGCGCTTCACAATCTTGCAAGATTCACAAAGTCTTTTTACTGATGGCCGTACCTTCATTTTTTTCCACGTGACGAAACCGCAGAGACGTATCCGCGCGCTTACTTCTGGCGATATGTAATTCGCCCCTTCGACAAATCGTAGGGCGAAATCTCTAGCATAACTTTGTCTCCTGGCAAGATGCGAATGAAGTGTAGCCGCATTTTTCCTG
>Ga0209808_1002055_pt1 | contig 10353 bp, 11 predicted proteins | sample GraSoiAngelo_157_FD_186171 | JGI IMG/M metagenome (GOLD analysis project Ga0209808, IMG submission 186171) | Grasslands soil microbial communities from the Angelo Coastal Reserve, California, USA - 14_1009_16_20cm (SPAdes) (version 2) | ecosystem: Environmental > Terrestrial > Soil > Grasslands ...
CACCAGATCACCGGCCCGATAGATTGCCTCAATCGCGGTCCGGTCAGCCAAAAACAGCCCCGCGGGCATCCCGATATCCGCGACGAACACGCGGCCCGTGTTCTGCGCCCGGGTCAGCCCCGGCTTCGGCGCCGCCAGCGTTACCGTCGCCACCGCCCGTATTGCACTTTCGCTGCCGTCCGCGGTGTCAGCGTCCATCCCGGAGGGCACGTCGATCGACACGATCGGCCGTCCCGTCGCATTCATCGCCGCAATGATGCGCGGGGCCGGCTCCCGCAACGGCGGCCGGACACCGGTCCCCAGAAGGCCGTCCACGATAGCGTCCACCGATGGGTCGATACCGGCCGGCGCCTCGCTGACTCGAATCCCCAGCCTGGCGATGGTCACGGTATGCCGCGCCACAAGGCTGCCCCGGTCTTTGGCGGGAATAATCGCCGCGCTCACCGAGGCGCCTCGCTGGTGGAGGAAGCGCGCGGCGACCAGCGCATCACCGCCATTGTTGCCCGCGCCGGCGACCACGAGCACGCGCTTGTCCCCAACGCCACCCATGAATGCCTCAACAAAACGGGCGACCTGCCAGCCGGCAACCTCCATCAGCTGCAGGGGCTCGATGCCGAACTCGTCGCGCGCCCTCGCATCCGCCTGGCGCAACACATTGGACGACACCATTGCGACCCGGTCCCAGCGGAGCTCCGGCCAGTTCACGTGACGAGTAGCGTCTCGCCCGGCGCCGTGTGTAAGCGGGCCGCCGCCGATCCCTCGCGGAGGGCGAACTCGATGCGGCCGCTGCTGCCCATCAGCGCGACCAGCTCATTGGGCTCGCCCTCCTCGTAGGTCTCCACGGTCCGGACGCGCGTCCCGTTCACGGCCCTGATGCGAGCCAGCGCCCTGAGCGGCAGGTTGCTGATCACGTTGCCGAAGTGATCGCAGTGCAGGGCCTGCGCGCGCCAGGCCTCGCCCACCTTTGATGCCCAGGCATCCGGTAGCCGCAATGGTTCCTGTCGGCGGAGTGTGCCGACCTCGGCGAGTTGCGCCCCCGCCGCCAGTCGGGCCGCGACCGGGGCGAAAAGATCTCGCCCATGGAAGGTTGGCGCCGCCTCCGGCGGGGCCGCTAGCTCAACGATTTCACTGATGGGCTCGTTGAGAAACGTGAACAGCCCGTTGTCGGGGCCAGCGAAGATGTGGTCCGCCGCCTTGAGCGCGATCGCCTTTCGGCTCGTGCCGACCCCCGGATCGACGACGGCGATGTGCACCGTTCCGACGGGAAAACTGCGCCAGGCGGTGTCGAGGAGAAAGGCACCCTGCAAGACCGCGAACGGACGGACGCCGTGCGTGATGTCGATTATGGCAATGTTGGCGTGCACCGCGAGGATGGCGCCCTTCATCGCGCCGACGTAGGCGTCTTCGAGGCCGAAGTCCGTGAGCAACGTCACGATGCCTCTCGGCTTCATGCCGCCATGCTACCTGTGAAAAACAAAAGAGCCGCCCGTTGGGGCGGCTCTCTCCTCGCTTTTCGGCTTAGTAGTCCGGCATAGACGGAGCCGGCGCTTCCTTCTTCTTCTCGGGAATGTCCGAGACGAGCGCCTCCGTGGTCAGCAGCATGGCGGCGATGCTCGCCGCGTTCTGCAACGCCGAACGGGTCACCTTGGTCGGGTCGACGATACCGGCCTTCAGCATGTCGGTGTACTCGCCCTTGTTGGCGTCGAAGCCCTGGCCCTTGGGCAGGCCCTTGACCTTCTCCACCACGACCGAGCCTTCCCAGCCGGCGTTGTTGACGATCTGACGCAGCGGCTCCTCGAGCGCGCGGCGCACCAACTGGACGCCGGTGGCCTCGTCGCCGGTGAGGTTGCGGAGGCTCTCGAGCGCCTTGATCGAGTGCACGAGCACGGCACCACCGCCGGGCACGATGCCTTCCTCGACGGCGGCCCGGGTGGCAGAAACCGCATCTTCCATCCGGTGTTTCTTTTCCTTGAGCTCGGTTTCGGTCGCGGCGCCAACCTTGATCACGGCCACGCCGCCGGCCAGCTTCGCCAGCCGCTCCTGCAGCTTCTCCTTGTCCCAGTCGGAGGTCGTCTTCTCGATCTCTGCCTTGATCTGGTTGATGCGGCCCTTGATCTCATCCTGCTTGCCCGCGCCCTCGACGACCGTCGTGTCGTCCTTGGTGATCGTCACGCGGCGAGCTTTGCCCAGCTGGTTGAGCTGGACGGAATCGAGTTTGAGCCCGAGCTCGTCCGAGATGACCTGGCCACCGGTCAGGATCGCGATGTCCTGCAGCATGGCCTTGCGCCGATCACCGAAGCCGGGCGCCTTGACGGCGACCGCGGTGAAGGTCCCGCGCAGCTTGTTGACGATGATGGTCGCCTGGGCCTCGCCCTCGACGTCCTCGGCAATGATCAGCAATGGCTTGCCACTCTGCACGACCTTCTCCAGCACCGGCAGCAGGTCGGCAACCGCCGAAATCTTCTTCTCGGTGATCAGGATGTAGGGATCCTCGAGCACCGCCTCCATGCGGGTGGCGTCGGTAACCATGTAAGGGGAGATGTAGCCCTTGTCGAACTGCATCCCGTCGACGAGTTTGAGCTCGTCCTCGATCCCCTTGGACTCCTCGACCGTGATGACGCCATCCTTGCCAACCTTCTCCATGGCATTGGCGACCATCTCGCCGATCAGCGGATCGGCGGCCGAGATGGTGGCGACCTGCGCGATCTTTTCCCGCTCGGAGATCTGGACCGACTGCTCCTTGATCGCCTTGACAACCTCATCGACGGCTTTCTGAATGCCGATCTTCAGCTGCATCGGGTTGGCGCCGGCGGTGACGTTGCGTAACCCGTCACCGATGATCGCCGCGGCCAGCACGACCGAAGTGGTGGTACCGTCGCCGGCGATGTCGTTCGTCTTGCTGGCGACTTCTTTGACCAGCTGGGCCCCCATATTCTCGAAGGGGTCCTCCAGTTCGATCTCCTTCGCAATCGTTACCCCGTCGTTGGTGATGGTCGGCGAGCCGAATTTCTTGTCGAGCACCACGTTTCGGCCTCTGGGGCCGATGGTAATTCGAACCGCGTCCGCGACCTTGTCGACGCCGCGTTTCAGCGCCGAACGGGCGTCGGCATCGTAAGCGAGTTGTTTCGCCATCGATCGTCCTCCTTCCTGCTAGTAATGGGTGGGCAAACGGCCAGTTATTCCGAGGCGGTAGGTACCCGCATTTTAGCACTCTTAAACGGCGAGTGCTAGCAATCGCCCTCTCCGAGCGCCAGCCCGGGTGAGGCGCCGGTAGAATGAGGATCGCGGCAGCTGACGGCCCCCATGAGCATGCCTGAATCCGTCCCCCCGACTCGGCGTGTCGGCCGCGCCATGGCCTGGGGCGTAGCCATCGGCGTTGGGGCCGTGGTCCTCCGGGAGCTGGTCCGGCCGCGCGAGCAAGCCGCCCGGCTGATCGATTGGGAGCGCGTGGAGCAGATCGCGCTCAACCGCTGCGGGGAGGCGGCCCACCTACCCGAGGATGCGATCCGGCAGCAAACCTACCAGGCCATCGCGGCCGAGCTCGAGCCGCTTTTAGCGCAAGCGCTGGGGCCGGGGACGGCCTCCTCCGGCACTCGGTTGTACCCGGGGCTGACCGCCGTCGGCCGCCGGCAGTGGGTGCGATTCAACATTCGGATCTTCCGGCAGATGTTCGAGCCGCTCGAGAGCCTCCAGCAGCTGATTCCCGGTTCGCTGATCCTGAGCTTCGGCCAGAAAGGCATCTCGCGCTACCTGGGCCTGATGCTGGGATTGCTGGCTCGGCGGGTCCTCGGCCAGTACGACCCCGCCCTCCTCGGACGGGAGCCGGTCGAGACCTCCTCCCTGATCCTGGTTGAACCCAATGTCCAGGCCTGGGCGGAGAAAGATCGGCTGCCGATCGACGAGCTGCGCCGCTGGTTGGCGATGCACGAGATGACACACGCCTGGGAGTTCAAGGCGCATCCCTGGCTGCAGGCATACCTGGAGGGGCTGCTCAAACAGGTGCTGGTCGGACGCCTGAGTGACGGTCACCGGCCTGGCCGGCTGGAGCTGATCCGAACCCTCACGGTTGGCGTCGGCCAGCAGTGGAAGGCGATCTCGAAACTGCAGGCCGTAATGAGCCTGCTCGAGGGCTACAGCAATCTTGTGATGAACGAGGTCGGCCGCCGGCAGCTGCCGCACTTTGCTCTCTTGGAAAGCGCCTACCGGCGGCGGCAGGAGCAGCGCACGCCGCTCGAACGTGCGTTTTTGCGCCTGACCGGATTGGAGATGAAGATGCGCCAGTACGTCCTGGGCGAGCGCTTCTGCCGTGCGGTCCGGGAGGCCGGCGGCCAGCCGCTGCTGGCGCGGGTCTGGGAAGGACCCGACTGGTTGCCTACCATGGCGGAGATCCAGCGGCCCCAGCTCTTCGTCGAACGCGCCAGAACTCGGTGAGACGGGCTGCCATCCTGGCGTCGGCGCTCCTGCTGGGCGCCTGCGGTTCCCAGGCTCCCGCAACCGGCGACGCGTCCCCGCTTCAGGCGCAGGTCGTCGCATCCGAGCTGCTGACCGGCCCGCAGCAACGGGTGCCCATCGGCATTCTCGATCACAACACCCCGGTAACCGACGCCACCGTTCATGTCCGCGCCTTCCTGCTGCAGGGCAGCACGGCCGTCTTCAAGGGTGAGTCCGATGCTCCATTCAAGGGGGCGGGGCTGGAAGGTGCCGGCGCCTATGTCGCCCACCTGGACCTCAACCCCGCCGGTAACTGGGGTATGGATATCACGGCTTCACGTCCGAGTGGCGAGCGCCTTTCGCAGCGGCTGGCCTTCAATGTGACAGCAACGCCGATCGTCCCCGCGGTCGGGCAAGCCGCGCCGCCGAGCCGGAGCCCGACAATCCGCGAGGTACCGGATGCTGAGGCGATCGACAGCGGCCGGCCGCCCGATGATATGCACCAGCTGTCGATCGCCGAGGCGATCGCGCAGCATCGGCCGACGCTGGTGGTGTTCGCGTCGCCGGCGTTCTGCACCAGCCGGATCTGCGGGCCCGAGGTGCACGTTGTCCAGAGCCTGGAGCCCGGCTATCGAGGCCGCTTGGCATTCATTCACATCGAGATCTATCGGGACTTCAAGCCCGACCCGTCCAAGAAGCAGCTGGCGCCGACCGTCGCGGAGTGGCGGCTGACGACCGAGCCCTGGATCTTCCTGATCGATCCGAATGGCGTCATCCAGGCGCGCTTCGAGGGACCGACGGCGGCCGACGAGGTGAAGGCGGCCATCGACCAGCTCCTGCGCTAACGCCTTTACATCTCTGTACCCGCCCGTGGCAGCCTCGTGCCCGGATCAGGGCGTGGGCGGTGGTACGGTCGCTGGGCAATGGCCGACATGATGTTCGACCTCGTCTGCCAGCACTGCGGTCGCCGGGAGACACGCCGCTGGGAGAGCCGGAGGAGCGTGACCGTCACCTACTGCCAGCTGTGCAAGCGCGGCATGTCGGTGGTCGGGATCGCGTTCTTCGCCCCCAACCAGCCCGAGCAAGCGGCCGCCTGAGCTAGTCGATCTCCGCCAGCAGCTGACCTTCCTGGACGGTCTGGCCTTCCTGGACGTGGATCCGGCTAACTCGGCCGGCCTTCGGCGCGTTCACCGGGATCTCCATTTTCATCGACTCGAGAATCATCAGGGTCTCATCAACGCCAACCTGCTGGCCTTCTCGGACCACGATCTTCCACAGATTGCCGGTAAGTTCGGCCGTGACCTGCACTCGGCCGATTCTCTCACGGGGAACTCGGGTAATATGGCGACGATTTGCGCAAGAAACGGAGTTACCCCAAGAAGCGCGGCGGTCCTACCACGCTGCGGCCCGGCATCGACACCCTGGTCGAGAAGGAGACGCCTGGCGACAAAGAGGAAACCATCGAGATGGATGCCGAGGTCGTCGAGCCGTTACCGAACGCGATGTTCAAGGTCAAGCTGCAGACCGGGCAGACGATCCTCGCTTACACCTCGGGGAAAATGCGGAAGTTCTATATCCGGATCCTGATCGGCGACCGGGTGCGGGTCGAGCTGTCGCCCTACGACCTGACCCGGGGCAGGATCATTTTCCGCTACAAGTAGCCGCGCGTTAACCTCAGGCCAGGGAAATGCTCTGGCTGTATCTCCTGACCCTGCTGGCGCTGGCGGCCGCGCTCTGGGGCGTTTACCGGGTGCTCGGGACGCCGTCGAAGCTGCCGCCGACGGATTACCAAATCGTCCTCGCGGACGTTGCGGTCAGCGTGGAAAAGGCCGCCACGCAACTCCGCCAGACCCTCGACGGCAGTCCGAGCGCGGATTGGGCCGACGCCGCGAAGGAAGCACGGAAGATTTTTCAAACCGGCTACTACCAGATGCTTCGTCTCCGCCCGTCCACTGGCCCTGATCCGGCGGCCGATGTGCGGACCGAGCTCGGCCGCGCTTGCGAGGCCTACGACTGGGCGAGCCGGATGATCGGCAGCGAGAGCGCCCACAATCCGCTGATCGTGGAGGTGGCCCGCCGCCTGATGGACGCCGGAGACGCGGCGCTCAGGCAGGCCGCGCTGTCGCTGTCGCCGGTACGCCCCGCGCCTCGCGAAAATACCGCGCCGTCGCCGTAAGGCCGGCCTCCAGGTTCGTCGTTGGGCGCCAGCCCATCACCTTCTCGATCTTTCGCGCATCCACCACTGAGCGCTGCTGTTCGCCGGCCAGTGGCGGCCCGTGAACCTCTGCCTGGCTGCTGCCCGTCAGGCGTTTCAGCAATTGGAAGATCGCGTTGATGTCGGTCTCGACGCCAGTTCCGACGTTGAACGATCCGACGGCGTCCGATGCGAGGGCTCGGGTATTCGCATCCGCCACATCACCCACATAGACAAAATCGCGGGTCTGTTTACCGTCCCCATTGATGCGCGCCGTCTCACCGCTCAGAAGCCGGCCGCTGAAAATGGCGACGACCCCCGCTTCCCCATGGGGATCCTGGCGAGGTCCATACACGTTCGCGTAGCGCAGCGCGGCGTACGAAAGACCGTGCATGGCGTGAAAGGTCCGCAGGTAAACTTCTGCCGCCAGCTTCGAGGCGCCATACGGCGAAATGGGGAGCGTTGGATAGTCCTCTGGGGTGGGCGTCACCTGGGCGTCCCCGTAGAGCGCGCCCCCGGTCGAGGCGAAGAGGAAGCGACGGACGCCGTGTTGGACGCTGGCCTGCAGCAGGGCCACCGTTGCCAGCACGTTGACGCCGGCATCGAACACCGGATCCTCGACAGAGCGGCGAACGCTGGCCTGGGCCGCCTGGTGGACGACAGCCTGAGGCTGCTCGATCCTGAACAGCTCCTCGAGCCAGGGTGAATGCACATCCATCTGGTAAAAGCGCGCCCGGGAAGCGAGATGCCCGACGTGGCCGGTGCTCAGGTCGTCGAGGATAACCACCTCATGGCCCTCGGCCAGGAGCCGTTCGGCGATGTGGGATCCGATAAAACCCGCCCCGCCGGTGACCAGGACCTTCAACGTCGATGACTCAGCAGGAAGACCACCAGTCCCACCGCGATCAGGCTCCAGTAGCTGATCAGGCGGTCGAGGATGGCGACGGAGAGCGCCTGCGAGGCGGTAAGGCCGAAGAACACCAGCACCGCGATGATTCCGCCTTCCACCAGGACCAGCCCGCCGGGCAGAGCAGGGATCGTCGTCAGCAATGAGGCGACCAGGGCGATGAACATGATCTGGGCCAGGCTGAGCGAGATGTGCAAGGGCAGTGCCTGCACGACCAGGAAGAGGCGGGTGGACTCCGCCATCCAGACGACGACGGTCAGGCCCAGCAGCAGGGGCAAGCGGCCGGCAAAGGCACTCAGCAGGCCATGCTTGAAGCGGGCGGCCCGTTCGCGAAGACGCTCCGGAAGGTACCGCGACAGCCGGCCCTCGCTATAGCGGACCACCAACAGGCCGGCGATGAGTCCGGCGGCGATCAACAGCCCGACGATGAAGGCGGGAAGGAATCGTTCGGGGACGGTGGCGCGAAAGCTGATCAGGCCGCTGATGACCAGCAGGCTCATCAGGACCAGGAAGTCGAGCGCGCGCTCGCTGAAGATCGTGCCCAGCCCCTTCGAACCGGAGACGTCGGTCTGCTGGCGAAGCAGATACGCGCGATAGAAGTCGCCCATCTTCGCGGGCAGCACACAGTTGGCGAACCAGGCGAGGATCACGATGTGGAACAGCTCACCGAACCGATTGGATTCGCCAGTGTTGCGCAGAAGGATCTCCCAGCGAATGGTTCGCACCACGAAGGAGAAGTAGAAGGCTGCGAATGCCAGTGCGTAGATGAGGACGTTCGTTTGGCTGATCGCCCGCAGGCTGGCACCGTAATCGAACTGCACGTGGGTGAGCACGACGACCAACACGATGACGAGGATTCCAAAAGAGATGAGCGTGCGTGGATCGAGCAGCCGGTCTTTAAGGGCCGATCGCGCGACCACCGCCTGCGGCGGCACGGCGGCGGGCTGCATCTTACGATTCAACATATCAGGGGGAACCGCCCCAACCGAGGCTATTCGGCGATCTTTCGGCGGCGGATGATCCTCTCTAACAACGGCATCAGATGCCGCGGCTTGCCCGCCGGGACATACTGCCGCCGGACCTGCTCCTGCTCACGCGCTTCGAGGATGCGGGGCACCCAGTCGGACTCGAGCATGGGCGAGTCGCCGCCTTCCCAGGTCTTCAAATAGAAGATCCCCTTGAGCGCGGTAAAGGGGATCGCCAGGTCTTTCACCTCGCTCTGGTCGGGCGACACCAGCGACAGGGTGACGCCGTAACGGGATGGTCGGAGCTGGCGATCGCTGTATCCACGCAGCACCTCGTGGTCGACGAAATGGATCGCCACCCGTTGATAGCGGGCGATATCCACCGGGTTGGAGGGCGGCCGCGAGTCGAGCAGGACGTATTTGAGGCTGCTGAGTGGCACGAAAGCCCCGCGATTGTTCGTCCCGAGGTTCAGGACGCGGGTCTCCACAACGGGGCTGTCCAGCTCGCCCTTCGGGGGGTCGCCGTGCAACGTCTCCCCGTCGAGGAAGCAGTAGATGGCGTGCGCCACGTCCCCGAATTGTAAGGCGTCAGTCCCCAGAAATCTCCCTCCCCCCTTGCGGGGGAGGGTCGGGGTGGGGTCACCCTATCTGACCAGGTAGGCGAGGCCGCGCCAGTGGGGCACGTAGTGAGCATTGAACTGCACGAGCAACCCGGCCGGGCTCTGCTGATAGTCACTTTGCTTACAGTTTGGCGGGACGCCCGGCGTGGTGGGCGTGTACGGCCCTGTGTTGAGGTTGCCACCATCGAGGTCGACCTGGGGTGACACGACCTCACCCGTTACCGCGTAGCGGTTCGTGCCGTTGGACGCACTGACCGCCCGGAGCGTGACGACCGTCCCGTGCGAGCCGTTGTTGTCGGCGTTGAAGATCGATCCCCAGATCTGGAACGGATATTTGCCCGCGGTTCCCTTGGTGCCGTCGATCTCCTCGTCCCAGGGCGACCCGTTCGGCCCACTGATGGTGTCGGTACTCTTGATGAAGAACGCGATGCTGTCGGTGCCGCTGGAGACGAAGCTGGGGGCCGCAAAGAAGACGCTGGGTGAGGTGTTGCCACTCGTGCTGGCGGTGAACTTCGCATTGCCGTCGAAGACAAAGGTCACCCCGTTGGTCCTATCGGCCGCCGCCGGGAGGTCCGACACCCCACCGAAGGGGCCGTAGTGTGGTACACCGTCCGAGGTGTTGGAGACGATGCCGCCGGTGATGTTGAAATCGACGTCCTGGAAGTAGTAGATCCCGTTCATGAAGCGGTAGTAATCATTGTTGTTCGTGGCATTGATCGGGTTGATGTAGGTTCCCGGGTAGTAAACGTGAACGGTTTTCCCGTTGTAGGTGGTCGTCGTCGGAGGGGAAGCGAGGCCCGGCTTCAGCGGCGGCTCGTAGTTGGGCGACCCCTCGATCGGTTGGGATGTCCCCACGCTCTTGTACCAGTACTCGATCAACGCGTGCGTGTCTGACGCTTGCGAATAGTAGAACTGCCCATTGAGGTTCATCCAGTCGCCACCCGGGTTGGGGGCGTGCCACTTCGAGTTCGACACCAGGCGGCCCTGGTCCGGGCTGGGCTGGCAGATGTCGTTGCCGTTGAAACCGTCGTCGATCTGGGCATTGCCGTTCTGGTCGAAGTTGACGGCGTTGCCATTACCGCCGGCGTCGAAGCCGAACACGGTATAGGTCTTGTTGTAGAAGCCGCCGTGAGCATAGGCATCGGCGACCACGGCCGACGTGGTGAAGCCTAGGACCGCGGCAAACGTCAGGGGCACGTTGTAGGTCACCCGCACGTGGATCTCGTTGCTGTTGTT
>Ga0209808_1002057_pt1 | contig 10343 bp, 9 predicted proteins | sample GraSoiAngelo_157_FD_186171 | JGI IMG/M metagenome (GOLD analysis project Ga0209808, IMG submission 186171) | Grasslands soil microbial communities from the Angelo Coastal Reserve, California, USA - 14_1009_16_20cm (SPAdes) (version 2) | ecosystem: Environmental > Terrestrial > Soil > Grasslands ...
CCAATTCGCGCGCCACTCTTCCCATTCCTCCCACTGGCACCTTCCATTCTCCCGTCTTGTTTCCAATCAGATGGTAAAGAAAACAACGGTTCTGGACGAGCGACGGATCATGCGGATGCGTAAAGAGCCCGACCTTCGCGTCGGTCATGGCAAGCCCGCGCACCAGATCATTTTGCAAATAACGCTCGATCGCAAGTCCGAGGGGTTCCTCCGCCAAACTGCGCCACGCTTCCCGGGAAATATCATCGACATCAAACCGGCGGCGAAACTCTTCTTTCGCAATCAGGGGTTCCAGCATGCTGTCCCAGGAATACTCGGCGAAAACGCGCGACAAGTTATAAAACTTCTTTAGCTGCTCAAACTCGGTATCACTGCCGGTAAGATCAATCATCGACTTTCGACCTACCTCCTTGTCGACATTGCTTAGGAGGAGGCCGTTGTGTCGCCCGTTTTTCGCGTAAGGCGTGAATGATCCAGTCGCGCGTCGCCGCAGCTCGAGATTTAATCCGAGATCGCGAATAATTCTCTCAGGAAAAAGGCTAACGAGATATGAGTAACGAGACAGTCGCGCCTCGTAATCGGGAAAGACTTTCTGGGAAGTAGTCGCTCCGCCGATATAGTCGTTTTTCTCCAAGAGGAGTACACTGAGACCCGCCCGCCCGAGATAACTGGCAGCCACCAGCCCATTGTGCCCCGCTCCCAGAATAACGACGTCAAATCCTGATTTGATCATGCTCATGGTTATTCTCACGCTCATGCTCGATTAAACAACTAGAAAAGGGCAAAGCAGGACACACCGAAGCATGCCCTCCACCTGCGACGGCGTGCGCGGAATCGCGACGAAGAGACCCGCTTCTCCGCGTCTGTTTCCGCTTCCCATCAAACATCAAACCTCATACATCAAAATGGTCCGATGGATCCGTTCAGTTATCTCTCCATCCTCATTTCGATCATTTTGGTCTTGGGAATGACGCGGGTCCTCGCCGGCGTCGGCGAGATGCTGCAGGCGCGCTCGCGTCGCCGGCTTTATTGGGTGCACGCTGTCTGGGTCGTGAATCTGTTTCTATATTTGGTGGTAGCGTGGTGGATTTTCTATCGCTGGCGCAATCAACAGCCGTGGACGTTTTTCCTTTTTATCTTTGTCCTGATTTCACCCACCTTCTTGTACCTGGCCTCCATCGTTCTTTTTCTGCCCGAGTCTTCTTTGGATGAGTTCGTCAATTACAAAGCTCACTATTACTCTAACCATCGCGCATTCTTCGTTCTCTTCGCACTATACTCGCCGGTCGATTTCGTCGATACCCTGCTAAAGGCATTCCGCATCAAGTCGCATTGGGGCCGCTCTACTTCATCAGCAGCATTCTCTTTTTCGCCGGACTAGTGACAGCCGCGATTACGCGGAATGAACGTTACCACGGATGGTATGCCATCCTCTTTTTGGTGCAGACAACTTTGATTAGCTTCACTCTTTTTCGCACATTAATCTGAAAACGCCTCAGCTGTGACCACGGCCGGTTAATCTATGAACGCGCTACCTGACGTCCACGTTCGCTGCCTGGTCGTCGGCGGCGGGCCTGCGGGCATGATGACTGGTTATTTGCTCGCGCGCGCCAGAGTGGACGTCGTTGTTCTGGAAAAACACGCGGATTTCAACCGCGATTTCCGCGGCGATACCATTCATCCTTCCACCCTCGAGCTTTTGCATGAGCTTGGATTGCTCGAGGAATTTCTTCGGTTACCCCACCAGGAACTACGTGAGATACGCGGAATATTTAATGGTCACGCGGTTCCCATCGCCGATTTCTCGCGTTTGCCGACGCGCTGCAAATTTATCGCTTTCATGCCGCAATGGGATTTTCTCGACTTTCTCTGCAGCCGCGCAAAGCAATTCCCCACCTTTGCTCTGTCCATGCAACATGAAGTCATCGATCTGCTTTTTGAAAATGAACAGATTATCGGCGTCCGCGTGAAGACCCCGGACGGCGCGCGCGAAGTGCGAGCTGACTTGGTCATTGGTGCGGATGGTCGTCATTCCATCACGCACACGAGAGGAAAACTCGAGCTCCAGGAATTCGGCGTCCCGATCGATGTCCTCTGGATGCGTATTTCCAAACGGGAAAACGACCCGCCCCAATCGCTTGGATTTTTTCGACACGGGAAACTGCTCGTGCTCCTCGACCGAGGCGATTACTTTCAGGTCGGTTTTGTTATCCCAAAAGGCGAGCTCGACGCGATCAAGCAGCGCGGCCTGCCCGCCTTGCATCGCGACATCGCGCTCCTAGGACCGTTTTTGGAAGATCGAATCGCGGAGCTGGATGATTGGACAAAGATCAAACTCCTCACCGTCCAGATCAATCGCCTGCGAAAATGGTATCGCGAAGGCTTGCTTTGCATTGGTGACAGCGCCCACGCCATGTCGCCCGCCGGTGGCGTCGGCATCAACCTCGCGTTGCAAGACGCAGTCGCGACCGCCAATTTGTTGGCGGCGAAATTAAGAACCGGACCGGTCCCGGTCGCTCACTTGAAGCAGGTGCAAGAACGTCGTGAATGGCCCACCCGCGTGATCCAGACAATGCAGGCTTTCATTCATCGCCGAGTAGTGACCGGACGCGAATCCAAAAATGGAAATTCGCTCCCGCTTTTGCCCAGGCTCTTTCAATGGTTTCCGCCATTGCGTTCGCTTCCCGCGCGCTTTATCGGCCTCGGCCCGAGGCCGGAGCACATTCATTCGCCGAAAGCGAACTAGACGCATTCAGCTCTTTTGGAAAGCTGAGAAACGTAGAGATCGCGCAGACAGTGTCAGTCAATTCCTGCGTCACCGGCAGCTCGATCCCGACAGGCGTGATAGCGGGGCGATAACGCAAACCGTCCATCATTAACCGAGGGCATCGGGCGCGACCTGCCGCTCAACACGCTGAAGCGATCGGCTTCTCAGTACGACATCGCCATCTAATTCAGGGTTGCGCTATGTAAGGCATGAGCTAACAATTTCTTAGTTGATTGCCTCACAGAAATGGTAGTCAAAACCCGTCGATGATCATTTCTCACAAGCACAAATTCATCTTTATTAAAACGGTCAAGACCGCGGGTACAAGCCTTGAAGTATTTCTCGCCCGGCATTGCGGTCCAGATGATGTCCTTACCCTTTTCGACCCTCCTATCGAAGGACACCAGCCGCGTAACAACGAAGGATCCTGTAACCCCATCTCTGAAATCATGCATATCCCATTCGGACCGCGGTCTGCCTGGCGGTGCCTCCTCAGTCAACGTCAGCGTTTTTACAATCATATGCCGGCCTGGGTTGTTCGGCTGCGCGTCCCTTCCGGCATCTGGAACAGTTATTTCAAGTTCTGCGTCGAGCGCAACCCATGGGATAAGGTTTTATCGCATTACCATATGCACGCCTACCGCCTCGGCGGCGCCCTTTCCCTCGATCAATACTTCGCCAGGGGCAAGTTCCCGATCAATTACCCGCGCTACACCAACCCATCCAGATCAAAAATTATCGTCGATCGAGTTGTTCGTTATGAAAATTTGCCTGACGAACTTGGCGAGATTTTTACGCGTTTGAACGTGCCCTTCGATGGCGACCTGGGGGTCAGAAAAAAGGGTCATTTCCGAAACGATCGTAGACCGTATCAATTAGTATTTAGTCCGCAGCAACGCCAGATCGTGGAAAGAGTCTTTGCCCGAGAAATCCAACTCCATGGCTACCGTTTCGCACAGGCTCCTAACCTTGAAGGCATGGTTAATGCCTGAATTGCTCCTGCGATGTTGGATGTGCGATGTTTTTCTTTGTTGGTCAAAGTCTCCGGACTTTTGCAATCAATTTTGAAACGGCGCTTGTTTACATTTGAGTGTCGCATGTGTGACATCTCAATGTTAACTTGGTAGTTTCTAAACTGACTTCTTCTCGCTAAGCGCCGTAGTTTAATTTAAAGATGGATCGTCCGGCGCTGCGGCCAGCAGCTTGAACCACGGACCCAGCCGGCGCATGATGTCGTACCAAAGCCTGGGCAACCGGTCGAGTTTCAGTGTGGCGCGGTCCGGTTTGCGAATGACCCAGGCCTTTTGCTTCATCTCCGCCTCGAGCTGTCCCGCCCCCCACCCCGCATAGCCGATGAATGCGCGCACCGAGCTGGGATCTTTCCCAATCTTTTCGTTTGCTTCTTCAACATCCACATTGTGATTCAGTTTAAGTCCTTCCCCGGTCTTCCATTCCAGCGAAGCAAAAATCAAACGATCGCGACCGACTGGTCCGCCAAAAAATACTGGCACCTTCTCCAAGGCGTTCAGCGGCGTTTCTGTTACCACTTCGCTCACCTGTTTTTCGAGCGGCCGATTCAAAATCACCCCGAGCGCGCCATCGTCGGCGGTGTGATCCGAAATGAACAAGACGGCGCGGCGAAAATTTGGGTCAAGCATGTTGGGATGCGCCACCAGCAACGAACCAGCGTAACTTTCTGTCCTCTCCTGAGGGAATTCGCGCACGATTTTATGTAAAAGCGCATGCGCACGTCCGCAACTTCAGCCACGTGCCGTCCCAGTCCTGGGGCGAAACTCACATCCGCCGTAATCGCCGATCGCGCATTTCGTAAATGGTATCAGCTGTGATCTCATCGCGCCACGGCATCGCGGTGGCTGTAGTCAGCTTCTGCGAATCCGCTGGCAAATTATCGAGCAATGCGTTGCGGCGTTCGTGATCGAGCTCACCGAAAATGTCGTCAATCAAAAGCAATGGCGCTTTTCCCTCGCTCGATTTTTTCAGCGTCTCCGCCTGTGCGATTTTCATTGCCAGCGCGATTGTTCGCTGTTGCCCTTCCGAGGCAAACTGCGCCGCCGGTAAATTGTCGACGAGCAATTCCAGATCGTCGCGATGTGGACCGACAATTGTCTGACGTAAACGGATCGATTCGCTATGTGACCGCTCGAGATCGCTTCCGAAATCGTCGCTGGCGCCGGGAAGAAACCGGAGCTGGAATTTTTCGCGACCGGCGCTGATGCGCTGGTACGCCTGCATCGCTAGAGGGGCGAGCATTTCCGTTAACTCCGCACGCAGACGCAGCAGCACTCGACCGTGTTCAATTAGCGGTGGGTCGTACGCGGCTACTTCACGCGCGCGCGATGCAGGCGATTTCAAGAGCATGTTACGCGCACGCAGGGCATGTTCGTAGGCACGTAAAGCTGGCCGATAACTTCCATCGATTTGCGCGCCGAGAAAATCCAGGTACCGGCGCCGCGCTTCGGATCCGCCGCGCACCAGTTCGATGTCGGCATTCGCCAGCGAAACCACGCGTCCGATGCACAAATATTCGCGCAATGTTCTCTGCTCAATCTCATCAAACTTCACCCGGCGTCGCAACGCGCTGAAGCGAAACTCAAGTTCGTGCTCATCATATCTGCCGCGGATTTCGAAAAATTTCTTATTAATTTGAATTACCGGTAGGAGCGAAGAAGAGCGCTGCGATTGTAAACGCAGAAGAACGCAGGCTGCTTCCAATATCGTAGTTTTTCCCTCGCCGTTGGCACCAAGAAACAAATTGAATCCTGGACCGATATCGACCGATACGCCTTCGAAACAACGGAAATTGCGCAGTCGCAGGTTTGTCAGCATTTAGGAAATTTTGTCATCGCGAAACGATAACCAAAGATACGATCGAAACACGGCCATCCTGCCCGTGCGCCGAGCGGACCTCCTGTTCGCTTCCCCCCGAACGCAGCGGAGTGCAACTCCGCTGGGCGCACAGACTGAAAGTTTGTGTTTCGGTGATCCGAGTCATCCGCATTATCCGGGATCAAAACTCTTCATTCGATAACCGGGCAAGATTCGAGAGCTGCAAAAAGAGGTATCGATAACCCCGTCCTCCCGCGCGCAAGCGAAGGACCTCACATATCTGTACTAATCACACAGCCTAGTTCGCACCCCTCAACCATATTTGAGAGGTCCCTCCCCGTCTGGCGCGACTCGGGATGAAAGCGCACGCCCACGGCGACGCCTCACCTTACAGCGTGATCAGCTCGAGCCGGCTCTTCATTTCCGCCGGGATGCGACCCCGATGATAAAAACTTCCGCTGATCGGGGTGATATCCGCCGGGCGTAATCCAACCGCCGCCGGAATGAAATTATCATTGCAGAAGATGCCATTCGTCGGGTCCAATCCAATCCAGCCGGCGCCAGGCAAAAAAACTTCCGTCCACGCATGTAACGAACCTTCCGCGCGACTATCTTCTCCACCCGCTAAATATCCGGAGACGACTCGCGCGGCCAGACCGAGATCGCGTAACATTTCCGCCAGCAACACCGCGGTATCGCGACATGCCCCGCGTTGCCGACGCAAAGTTTCGGCCGGCGATTGAGCCGCGCCTTCTTCGCGGCGCTCATAGGAAATTGTTTGGTGGAGAGCGTTCGTTAATTCCACCAACGTCGCCACAGTCTCGCGCGGCGATTCCTGCGAAGGCGGTGTCCAGCCTGGCAACGAAATAGACTCGTCCGTTTGACGTTTGCGATAAGCGCAAATGATCGAGGCGATATCTTCCTCGTAGTTGAAAGGCATTTGGACAGCGCGACGGGACAGAACAAAATCGAAGGGATTTTTCTTCGCTGCTTCCACATCGATGGCAAGCCGCAGCTTCAGCAATTCCGACGGCTGATCGAAAAAACAGGAGGCGACGACATTGTCAAAAACATCCCGTCCGAAGCGCACCGTCGTTTCCGGTTGGGTCCGAAAATCGAGCCGCGTCATCTGCACAAATCGATCGGTTCGGGGAAACAGGCGCACATCGTGTGGAGAGAACCTGACCGCCCGATCGTAGCGGTAAATTGTTTCGTATCGAACCCCGATTTTCATCTGTTTGATTATGGCATCTAGACAACGGGAATGCATTTAGGCTAAAATTTTGTTGCGGGGCACGCCAAGTTCATCTACTGGACGAGAAGTTTTCCAAGATTGTTCTGGGGGGAACAGCCGCCCTTCGCGTCCTTTCGGGCGTGGGGGGCGGTACTTTCCTTCTGTTGACGGTGCCGCCATCTTCTTCCCGACATTTCAACTGGACGCTGGCGTTCACGATTATTGGGCTGAGTACGATCGCCGCCGGAGTTTTTGTCTTTAACCGCTGCGCCTCACTGCCCGGACGCACGACCAAGGAAACGGTCGACCAAATGGAGCGGGTTGGTCGCGATTTGCGCGACGCGATTGTGCAGATCACACAGTTGCAACCGCGCGTCACCATCAACAATCGCGTCTATTTTGAACAAACCTCGCCGATCGCCGAGTTGGCGCTCATTTCCCAAACGATCGAAGTCGAGCACGAATTTCTTCACACCTGGGCCGGAAGCACCAAACGCCTGCGTTTGCATGGCACGTACACCGCCAAAGCCGGCTTCGATTTGGGCAAGGAATTCAGTGTTACGGTTACGCCGGAAACGACTATTGTTCGTTTGCCGCACGCCCAAATTCTGGGCGTCGAACAAAACGCTATTGAACTATTGGCCTACGAGAATGGATTTTGGAATCCCATTTCTGGCACGGATGTGCAAGCGGAGCTGGCATCTCTTGCCAAACTCGCGCGCGATCGCGCCGCTGCGCGGAATCTTCCAGCCGAAGCCGAAGAGTCGTTCCGGACACAATTGAAAGCCCGTATTGGCGATACCCCGCCAGTGCAGGTGATTTTTTACCAAACGCCGAGGTCCGATTGATGCGCCTTTCCGGCGGCGCAGTTGCGCGTTAGACATTCGCCATGTCGCTACGAAAAAAACCGCTGCTTGCGCTCGGTTTTGTTCTGCTCGCGCTCGTTGTTCTGATCTTTGTTGTGCCGCCGTTGATGGAGCACAGCATCGCAGCCTGGCTCCGATATGAAGCGCGACGCTCCGGACTCGTTGTCGGCTTTTCCGAAATTCACGCCCCACTCTTTCGTCCAGTTGAAATCCGGGAGTTGAAGATTGTCGGCGCCGGTCTCGATGCCGATCATGTCAAGTTTGAGGCCGGACGGATCGAAGCCGGTCTTAGTTTTGCCGCATTTTTCGGCGGATCGGAAAAGTCACACCTTCTCTCCTCACTTCGCGTCGAGCATGCAAAATTATTCATCCGTGGCCGCGCGCCACTCTCTGCCGGTCCCGTTGATTGGACTGCGCTGGCCAGACTTTTGCCGGAACGTTTCGAGATTTTTGCGGATCAACTCCGACTCGAGCAACCGTTTTCTTTGCTGACGTTTCAGGATGCAAAAATTTCCGCGAGTAAAGGGAACAGCGGGATACTTTCCATTGGCGCGGTTGAAATGCGCGCGCCGTCTTTGGAAAAACGCTTCGCGCACGTTCGAGGCGTGACGCGCTGGCAGGATGACCGCCTTTCCATTGGTTCGGTCAATCTATTGGAAGGTTTCACCATCGATTCATTGGTAATTGATCTCACCGGTTTGCGCATCGGACGCGTCGGCACTGATCTTGGCGTTTCCGTTTTGGGTGGCAAAATGCGCGCGAACATTGCCACTGAGCGGCCCGGCAAAACACGACTCTGGGAAGCGGCCGGCACTGCTTCAGGAATTTCACTTCCACAACTCGCCGGCGCTCTGGGCTTGACGGAGCCGGTCCAAGGGATGGTCCGGGCATCGAAGTTCACTTTCCGCGGCGATCCACGCGACTTCCTCAACGCCACGGCTTCAATCTGGACGGAATTGACCGGGTTCAGTTGGCGCGAGCGCAACGCCGACGTCATCATGCTGGGCGCAAATTTTTACGGACACACCGTCCAGTTACAGCAGCTCTTTATTAAACAACGCCGCAACGAATTGACCCTGAGCGGCGAAACCGCCATCGGGACCGAGTGGCTTAATCCTGATTTTCGCGGCGACATCTCCGCATCAATTAATGATCTCGGTCAATTCGCCGAGCTCTTCGGCGCTTCGCCGGATTCGTTCGCTGGTAAAGTGGCCGCTCGCGGTCGCATGCATGCTCACGAGCGAACCGTTGACGGCGATCTCGCTCTCACCGGCGACGCCTTGAAAATTTTTCGGGTCCCGGTCGATTCCTTAACGGCGCGAATTGGTTTGGAGTCGGGTCGAGCGCACGTGGATCAATTGGAATTGAAGCGCGGCGAGGATTTTCTGCGCGCGCAGGGAAAAATCGATCTGGCGCAGAAAAAATCATTCACGCTTTCAGCGGAAAGTTGGTGCCGCGAATTGGGTGATTACGCCCTCGAATTCCCCATCATCGGAACGTTGTCCGGCGCTCTTTCAGCCAAGCTTACTGGCGCCGGCGACGAAAAGAGTTTCAGCAGCACGGTTTCCGGACAAACCGATCAATTCTCTTTTTCTGCGCAAAGCAACTGGCGCAGTGATGCCATCGCCATCAATTCACTCAAGATAAAACTGAGCGACACCACCGAAGCGGAAGTGAAAGGAACGATCGATCTCACCGATCCAAAACATTTTCGCGCAAATCTTTCTTCCGCGAACGAACTGCGCTGCGATGGGCCTTTTGCCGACAACGGTTGTGGGAACGGTCTTGAGTTACGCGAGGGGGAAAGCGGATTGCCGTTCTCCGAGATTACGCTCGACGGACGCAATCTGACGCTACGTCAATCTTCTACCTCTGCCGTCGCACAATCAATCCAGCTCTGCGACGAAGGTGAGCCAGGTCAACCGGTCCAGATCAATATTCCAAAGCGCCCGCAACCGCCGCCGCCGTCTCCTCCCCCCGCTCTGCTTCCTTCGCCCGCTCCTCCACCGCCGTAATCAGCCAGCGCCGCAATCGTTCTTCGAGCTCAGCCGTTACCGACACGTGAAATGCTGCGCCGGCATCGACTCGCACGGTTTCTCCTTCCGCTGTCTCGAAAATCAATTGCACGGGCCGGCGACCCGGCGAGGCCGCGAGTAGCGCCCGAACCTCTCGCAGTTCATCGGTCCCTGTATTCGGCGAAAAATGCAGACAAAGAGGCGGCGTCTCAACGCGGTTCGGGTTTGGATTACCCGGAACTTCCAATGAAAGAAGACGCAGTTTTTCCGCCGTCGCGCGCAATGATTCATCTCGCAAATCGAGTTTACCCCTGACTCCGACGACATTTCCCGGCACCAACTTTTCCGCGCACTCGAGATAAAGCTCGTTCCAAACCACCAGCTCGAGCGTGCCTGTTAGATCTTCCAGCCAGACGACGGCGAACGGTTTGCCGTCTTTCCTGGTAAATTTCTTGTCCACCTGCGTGATCGCGCCCGCTACCCGGAATGTGGCGCGATCGGAAAGTTCATTCAGCGCCGCAATCGATTGATATTTTCCGTTCGCGATAACGTCGGCATAGGCATCAAGCGGATGTCCAGTAACGTAAAAACCCAGCAACTCCTTTTCGTAGCTC
>Ga0209808_1002059_pt1 | contig 10338 bp, 6 predicted proteins | sample GraSoiAngelo_157_FD_186171 | JGI IMG/M metagenome (GOLD analysis project Ga0209808, IMG submission 186171) | Grasslands soil microbial communities from the Angelo Coastal Reserve, California, USA - 14_1009_16_20cm (SPAdes) (version 2) | ecosystem: Environmental > Terrestrial > Soil > Grasslands ...
TACCAGAGGACGACGAGCGCGCCGCCGACCAGCGCCGCGGAAGAGAGTCGATCGCCCGCCGACACCTCCGCCATGGCAGCGCGGATCAGCGAGCCGAGACCGCTGGAGGCCGCTTGCAAGGCGGGGTCCTGGTCCGCCTTCGCGCCGGCGAACACGGCGGCCGCCGCGAGGGCCGGAACCAACGGGACGAGCCAGCGCGTCGCGTCGAGGACGGAGAGTCGCGCCGCGCAGGAGAGAGCGGGCCGCGCTCCCAGGGCGCTCAGATGCGCCGCCTGCGGTGGCGGACCGAACAGCGACCGTGCCGCCGCGCCCGCCATCGCGCCGGCGAATCCGGCGACGAACAGCGCCGCGGCCGGTCCGGCACCGATCGAGCGGGTCCGATCGTAGAACAGCGCTGGATCGAAGAGCGGCGCGAGCGGAAGCACGACCAGGGCGGCCGTCGAAGCTCCCGTCGCGAACCGGCCGGCGGGACGCGCCGTCATGCGGCCTGCGCGGATCCCCTCCGCGATGGCCCCGGCGATGCCGGCGGCAGCCAGGGCGAGGGAGAGCCCGCAAAGCAGGAGACCCAGCGCGTCGTACGCACCCCACGCCGCGCTGCGGAAGCGGCTCTTGCCGGCGACGGCCGCCGCCCAGGCATCGCGCAGCGAAACGAGATGCGACCTTTGGTCGGCGATCTCCGGAGGTCTCCACGGCGGGCGCCTGCCCCACATGCCGCGGAGGACGTCGTCCCGGTCCTTGGCCTCGAGGCTGCGCTGCGCGAGCGCGCGCAGGACTGCGAGGTCGAAATCCAGATAGGCGGAAGCGGAAGGCGGAGCCGCCACGGTGGGACGGGTGCGATCGACCTCCGCCAGCGCAACGGAAAGAACGAGGAGCGAGGCGAAGGAAACGGCGCAAGCCGCGGTCCAGCGAAGCGCCGAGGCCGCCAGGCGCGATCCGCGCGCCGCCGTCGCAAGCGCGACGATGCCGTCGGTCTGCGCCTCGACGTTCATCGCGCTTCCTCCTTCAGCGCCGAGAGACCGACGCATCGGCCTTCCTGCGCCAGCGCGCACCCGAGCTGCTGCTCGAGCGCGGAGCGCAGGACGTCCAGCTCCTGGCAGTGCCCGGACCACGCTGCCGCGTCGAGGCTCCAGGTGGTGCGGTCGAGCGACTTCGGCGGCCCGACGATCCCGGCTTCCCACTGATCGAATCGGTCCAGCACGGCCGTACGCACCCGGCCTTCTCCACAGCGCGCGATCGCGGGTGCGGTCGGGGTCACAGGGGCTGGCGGCGGAGGTGCGGCAGGCTGCGCTTCCGCGCGGGGCTCGCTTCCGAGCAGGACGGCTTCGTCGAGCGGCAGGGAGCGGTCGAACGCGCGGCTCCATCTGGGATCGCCGAAGCGGAACTTCTCGGGCCAGCGGTCGCGGCCGGCGATCAGCGGAAACGACGGCCGGGCGAGATCGGGCTCGTTGTCGGAGCGGACCGGCAAGAGCCACCATTCGCAGAGAGTCGCAGGGCCCAGGTCCGCCGTTGGCCAGGCACGCTCCGCCCCCCAGCAGACGAGGGCCGTGCGCAGCTCCGCCCGATCGGTGGCGACGGCGACGAGGCGTTGTCCCTTCCTGCGCTGCGGGGCCCGCGGCCAACCCACCACCGCGAGCCGCACTGCGAAGCGGTCGATGAGCGCGGCGGAAGGAGGCGTCCTGGCCAGCCGAAGCGCGGCGAGCTCGACGGTTCCGCGCGCTCCGAAGAGGGTCGCGGATTGCACCGCGCAATCGGGGTCCGCTTTCGAGCGGAGGAGCTTGACCCGATTCGGCGCTGGCGAAGGCAGCGCCGTGGACTCGCCCAACGCACGGGCCAGGGCGCCCGCGCGCACTTCGCAGACGTCATCGGGCTCACCCTGGCATTCGGAGCAGCCGCGCAGCGCCGTGGGCTTCGCGGCGTACTGGACGGCGCGAAACCAGTCCTGGGCGTCGGTTCCGCTCGCGACCAGCGCCACCGCCAGCAGCGCTGCGCTCATTGCGGCGTGCTCCAGGCCTGGAGCAGACGGCTGAAGTAGCGCGGGCTGCGGGCTGCGTCAGCTTGCGATTCGGGGATCGTCAGCGTCGCCGGACGAAGAAACGCCAGCGGATAGATGGGCGCTGGCCCGTTTCTCGCCACGTCCTGTTCCAGCAGACGCAGGCTTTCGGCGCGCGTCGGCGGCGGCGCCGACGAGCTTCCCAGCCAGGAAGGTGGCGGATAGACGATCGACGACTCGTAGCCGGCGAGCAGCGCGCGGCCGGGAGACTCGCTCACCGCCTGGCCTCCGCTGAGGTTCTGGTTGCCGGCCGGATGCAGCAGGGGAACCAGCGTCGGGTAGCGGCGGTTGTAATAGTTGCTGGCGACCGTGAGCAGGACGTCCCAGCTCCCCAGCGATCCGCGGTGGACCTCGCTCGCCTTCACGCCGGAAACCTGCACTGCGACACCGCGGCCAGCGGCGACCGCGGCGATGCGTGCGGCTGCCGCCGCCCATGGCTCCTCCTGCACGTACACGAGGCTGAGAGGACGGCAGCTGGCGTCGCCGATTTCGCCGAAGGGCTGCGCCGGCCCGGGATCTTCGCAGGCGGGGGCAAGGCCGTCGTCGTTGCGAGGCACGAGGCCCGCGAGCGCGCGGGCGCGCGCGTCACAAGGCGCCCGGTTCTCTCCCGCGGCCACCGGCTCACGCAGGTCGCGCTGGAGCTCGAGAAGGCGATCTTCGCTCGCCGAGGCGAGCGCGTTGAACAGGCGGCGCACGCACCGCGTGCTGCCGTCCCTGCGCGCGAAGAGCGCCACCAGCGACTCGAATCCGTCCTCGCCTGGTCCGGGGAGGTTCCAGAGCGCGCGGAAGAGACAGATCCCGGGCTGCTGCAGGCATTGCAGCCGCTTCTCCGCCACGGACTCGGGCCAGAGCGGCTGATAGCGGATCAACAGCCGCGACCGGGTCCCTTTTGCCTTGGGCACCTCGGCCGAGCTCTCCAGCGTCACGTGCAGGGCGTCGTAATCGGCGAGGTGGAACGGACCTGACGCTCCGACGTGGTAGGGGATCTCGTCGGCCGCGAGGTTGGTCAGCGGCGTCTGCAGCTTGCCGACGGAAGCGCGGAGCTGCGCCGCCATCCTCTCACGCTTCAGCTTGCATGCCTTCTCGCCGCCGGGCTCGCAGCGGCCGAACAGCGCCGCCATCGTCTCCTCGTCGAAGGCGGCCCGCTGCAGGCTGCGCAGCAGCGGCGTGGCGCGCGAGGGAAGCCGCGGATCGAACGGCGCGAAGACCGGGAACGCGAGCGTCTGCGCCGCCATCTCCGCTTCGCGCGGCCGCTCGACGTCGATTCCGCGCATGAACAGGCAGATTCCCCGCGGATGGCGATCGAAGAACGCGCGCAGGTCGGCCGCGGTCTCCGGGCTGCCCGGCGCGCCCAGCGTCGCCGCGTTGAACCTGGCGGAGTTGGTGGCGGTCACCGCCTCGGACACCAGCGTGCTCAGGTGGACGCTCATCGGGACGGGGCCGCACGCGGCAGGCGCCACGGTGGACGGCGCCGTCGCCTGGGCCAGCGCCTGGTAATAGTAGAGGCTCGTCGCGACGTCGTCGGGAGCGACGTCGGCGCTGCCGCCCTGGTAGCAGGCTCCCTCGGTGCAGGTGCGGACGACACCGCAATAGAGCAGCGCGCTCGCGGCCTTGCTCACCGCGCAGTTCGCCCCGGCACCGGCGCAGGCCTCGAGGCGGCCTGGCTGCAGGACGGAGGCGGGTGTGGGCTCGTCGCGCGGCCGGGCGGTCTGCAGAGCCGGCAGGAACAGCGCGTCGTGGAGCTGCTGCTCGGTCAGAGTAGCGAACTGCCCGGGACAGAGCGGCGACACGCGGCCGCTCACCTCGTAGACGAGAACGTCGCCGACTTCGTCGACGGCCTGCGCCTCGCATTCCTGGGCGGCGCCCGCGGTGGCGAAACGCAGGTACTGCTCCGGGACGTCTGCCCGCAGGGGGCACTTGAGGAGCACCGGCCCCGTCGGCTGGCGCACTTTGAGGACCGCGTGGCGGTCGCGGACCGAGAACGTCGCCGGCTTCTGCACGGCCTGGGGCAGAGCGCGATCGATGCGCAGCGCTCCCGCCCGCTCGGCCAAAGACCAGGGCGATGCCGGCCGCACGGGCGCGCTGCTGCGCACGTACGCGGTGCCCGAGGCGGCGACCCCGGCGAAGGCCATGACCATCGCGAACAGCGTGCGCAGCGATTCCCCTCCTCAGTAATCGCGCCTGCGAAGGCTGAAGAAATAGAAGACCTGGTTGGTCACCGTCGGCGTCAGCGCCACCTCGAAGACCGAGTCGGCGCGCCGCGACACGTCCTCCGGATCGGTCAGGTCGGCGACCCGCTCGTAGATGCGGCCGAGCTGTGGATGGCGGCCCTGGCGCGTCACGTTCTCGCTGCCGTAGCGGAAGGGGTGCGTGCTGGCGATGGAGATGAGAGTGCCGGCCTCGCGCAGGCGGCGCAGCGTCAGCCGCACTCCGGCGTGCGCGTCGCAGCTCGACAGCGTCACGCTGCTCGGGCTTTCGGGACTCGACAGCGTCACCTCCTGCGGGCGCTCGATGCCCGGCTCGCGCGGCAGGCACACCGAGCCGTCGAACTGGCCAAACGGCGCTTCGGCGCGCAGCCGCGAGAGGGCCTCGCATGCCTCCTGCGCGCAGCGATCGAGCTTCTGCACCCACTCGTCGCTGAACCCGAACGGCGGAGGAAACTCCAGCCTGCGGCTGTCCGGCGACGCGGGAGCCGCCAGGTCGGGGCGGTGCAGGCCGAACAGCTTGCGGACGGAGGCGGCCACCTCGTCGGGGCATTTGCCGCTCCGCACCGCACAGAGCCGCTCCTTCACCGCATGGCGGTCGAGCGCCTCGCGGTACACGGTGCGCAGCCGCCTGCGGACTTCGCGTGCCGTCAACAGATGGCTGCCGCAGATCAGCGGCTGCGGCAAAAGCTCGAGGATCCGCGTTCCGCCTTCGACGAAGACCTTGTAGCCGACGACGGAGGCGGCCCGCTGCTGGATGTTCTCCGCGTCGAGCACCTTGCAGAGGAGCTGGGAAGTGCGGGCCAGCACGGCGCGCGCCAGCTCGTCGTGCTCGTGACGCGGGTCGGCGGCGTCGAAGATTTCCTCCAGGCGCTCGGCGATGGGCCCCAGCTCCTTGTCCTCCAGCCCCGAAAAGAGCGCCGTGACGTCCGGTTGCGGAGCCTCGCAAAGCAAATCGCCGGACTGGCGCAAGGACCGTCGCGCGGCGGCGATGTCGGAGGCGCGCGCGATGCGCAATCGCCGCTCGTCGCCACCGAGCAGCCTGGCGACGATGGCGGCATCCTCGTCCGCGTTACGCACCGGTGCCGCGCCGGCGGACCCGATGCAGCGCCTTCCGCGGATGGGAGGCGCCCAGTCGCGGATCCGCAGCGCCGCCGGTTTGGAGACGCCGGGAATCGGCAGCGGAGCGCCGGGCCGCGGGTTCACCCACTCGAGGCGCGCCTGCGCGTCGTCCAGATCGCGAATGGCCGGCAGCGCGGAGAGCCGCTGTTGCAGGGCGGTGGCGTCCGTCGCGAGCGCGACGGCGACCCACCTCGCCGCGGTGGGCTTGTCGGCAGGTGGCAGCGCCGCGAGCTGCGCCGCGGCGTCGAGGTGCAGTGCGCTGGCCCGCAGCCTGCCGGCGTTGCCTGGGCGGAGCGACGAAGGCCAGCCGGCCCGTCGCGCCGAGGTGGCGATGGCGCCTTCCATCGCCGCGGTCGCAGCCTCCCAGGAGCGGAAGACGCCTGGGGCGTCTGGGATGCCCGCGTCCTTGCCGTAGAGGAGCGCACGAGCGGCATCGAGCTGGCCCAAAGCCGACTGTACGCCGCGCAGGGCGGGATCGAGGGCGACACCGCAACGCCGCGCCTCCGCCGACAGCGATGCCGAAAAGTCGCGCAGCGCTGCTCCGGGACGGGTGGCCGGCTCCTGCGACTGCGCCGCGAACGCCGCGTCGATTTCGGACGCGTCCTGGAGGGCGCGCGCGAAGAAGGCGTCGAGCGCCTCCGGTCCGCCGAAAAGCCCCGTCAGCTCGACGTCCACGCGGCAGGCCTTGCAGTCCCGCCGCGGCCAGCCGTCGCCGGCGCGCCTCGGCCTCGCCAGGACGACGGTGAGCGATTTCTGGCCGGCTCCCGGTTGCACGTCCAGCACCCTGTCGAACTCAGGTTTGTCATCCGTCGCGAGCTCCAGCGCGGCGGCGAACCGCGGCTTTCGCACCAGGATGCGCAGCTTCCCCAGCGCCGGCGGAATGTCGTCGATGGTGACCCGCAGGTCGCCGAGCTCGCCCTCGGGCGGGACCTGCACCTCCTGCGAGATGAGCACGCTCTCGCAGCGCAGCCCCTGCGCGGGGTGCGGGGAGATGACGGAGCTGCGCACGGACTGCAGCGGAACCGAGGAACATCCGCTGGCGGCGAAGAGGAGGAGGAACAGCAGCGCGACCACCACCGCGGCGAGCGGGGCGCGGCGCCGCAGGCGCCAGTGCGCCGTCCAGGGATGCACGCGCGGCTCCAGGGCAAGTCGCCCGATCGTCCGAAGCCAGCCGACGCGCACGAGCCCGTCGTCCGGCGCGGGCAAAGGTCTCGCCACCACGATGGGCGCATGCGCGCTCATTGCTGCCCGAGAAGCTCCGAAGCCTCGAAGATGCGCTGCAGGTCGGCAGGCAAGACCAATCCGGCGCTGCCGGCGCGATCGGCGAACTCCGGCGTGAAGGGTCGCGCCCTTTCCGGGAAGCCTCGCGCGGAGAGCCGCGCTTCCAGGCTTCGGGCGGAGAAATCCGTCCGCTCGGCGCTGTCGCGGCGGCGGTTGTGCGCGCGCTCCACCGCCGAGTACAGGGCGAGGGGGTGCACCCCGGGATGCAGCGACGAGAGTGCGTCGACGTCGAGACCGATCGGCGTCTCCTCGTCGCGGCCGCCGGCGAGATCGTCGAGCACCGCCGCCTCGGCGACCGCGAGCTGCTGATCGAACAGCCGCGTCTGGCTCGGGTCGATCGATGCCCGGAACGAGGCGCGCTCCAGCGGGTCCGACAGCTGCGCGAGCGCGACGAGGAAGTCCACGTCGAACTCGCGCACCGCCCATAGCTCGCTCCCCCTGGAAACCAGGGGGATCCGCAGCCGCGAGAGTGCGTCGAGGTACTCCGTGCGCCGCTCCCGGCGTCCGCGCTGCGCCGGAGCGAGGATGAGGATGGGATGCGGACGGTCGCGCCAGCCTTCGGGCATCGCCTCCAGCGCCTGCGCGGTCAGCTCGATGAAGATGTCCTCCTCGAGGGGCTTCGCGAGCAGGATGTGGCGGACGAGCAACAGGCGTTCGACGTGTCCGAAGAGCCAGGGCAAGAGGACCTCGCGCTCCAACCGGCGCAGCCCGTCGAAGTCGATCAGGCCCAGCCACGGCCCGGGCACCCATTCCAGCGCGGGCCTGCCGCGGACTCGCGTGCCGGGACCGGGAGCTCCCGCCGCCGTGCAGGCTCCCGCCGTCACCGAAAGCATGCGTGTCCAGGTCGCTGCCACGTCGAGGGAGACCATCGAAACCTCGTGCGATGTCGTACGTTCGAGCAAGCAAAAAAATCCGAGCCGAGGGTCAGAGGAGGGAAAGAAGCTGGCGGAAGCCTCCCATGTGTCCGTACTTCCTCATGTTTCGGAAGAGCGCGCCGAGCTCCTCGGGCGACGCCGGAGGCGCCGAATCCGCCCCGAGCAGGGCGAGCCCGCCTGGCCGTGCCCGGGCAGAAGCGGCGATGCGCGCGCAGAGGCCGGAAGCATCCATCAGAGCGACTCGAGCCTTGGCCGCCGCCGCCACGAATGCCGGCAACTGCGCCGGCTCCAGGGCCCAATGCGGCGGCAGGGACGCGCAAAGGCGCCGCAGATCTCCGCGCAGGTCCTCGGGCCGGGCGAGGAAGAGCCGCAGCGCGGCGTGCCGGCATCCCGCGGGATTGCGCGCCCACGCCGGGCTGAGCACGTGCAGCACCAGCGTGATGGCGACCTGCGCCGTGAGAACCGGCTGCGGGCGGGCGGTGGCGTGAAGGAGCGCGAACCAGTCGGTCTGGGGGATCCGCGAGAGCTCGCCGGACGTGACGAGCTGGGGCCGGAGGCAGGCATCGACGCAGTGCCAGGCGAGCGCGAAGGCCGCGTCCGAGAGCAGCGCCTCGCAATCGGACACCACCTGCTCCGGCGTCAGCGAGGGCGCGAGCTCGTCGTCGTCCGGCGAGCCCGGATCGACCTCGTGCGCGGCCTCGTCCTCCAGCGTCACCGCGATGGCGGAGACGGCGAACTCGGGCAGCGCCTCGAAGTCGACGAGCCAGCGCGACAGCTCGAGCCAGAGCGTGCGCTCCACCTCGATGGCCGCGGCGCCGCTCTCCGTCAGGCGCAGCCGATGCCGGCCGAGCATCTGATCGACCCACGGGCGCAGCCGCGGCGCCCTTCCGAAGAGCGCTTCCCAGCGATCCACGAGCTCGGTCCCATCAGCGGTGCCGGAAGGCTCGGGCCAGATCGGATCGAGGCTCGCCCGGCGCACGTCAGGTCCTCTCCAGAAGCTCGCGGCCGTTTTCTTCCAGCCAGCGGGCGAGATCCGGCAGGCGGGTACGCGCATCTTCCAGCATCCGCTCCGCCTCGCCGTTCTCCAGGTCCACGCCCAGCCGCTGCAGGGCGAAGGAAACGTCGCGCGCGGAGGCTCCACCGAGCGTTCCACGGGCCAGCGCGGACACCGCCTCGAGCAGCTCGCCGCGCGGAACGTCCGACGACGCGCCGGCGCTGAGCAACCGGATCGCCAGATCGTCGGTGCGATCGGGCAACCATTCCGGCGATCCGAATCCCGCGTCCGCCAACGGAGCGGAGAGCCCGCCCGATGGCCCGCCGCGGCTGCGGCGCTCGCTCGCGGCATGGGCCAGCAGCGTGAAGAAGCAGAGGCCCGCCATCTCCGGCGTCAAAGTCTGCTCCGCTTGCGGCAAGAGCCGTCCCGCGCGGTCCACCCAGGGCCAGAACCGCGCGCCCGGTCCGGAAGCGAACCGGGCGAGAAGGGCGCGGGCGTGATCCGTGGTCCGCCGTTCGGCCCGGTTCCGGTTCAGGCGCTTGCGTGCGTTGCCCGCGGCGGCCTGGAGCAAGCTGGGTAGATACGCGCCGCGAGCGGCGCCGGATCCCGAGCGGCTGGAGCGTCCCGTCGGGTGCGGCATCCAGAGCCGGTCCTGCACCAGCGCCCACGACGCGTCGTGGGGGTGATCCGCGTGCCGGAACGCCGCGTATGCGGCCTGGGCGATCTTCAGCACCCGAACCACGAACGCCGCGAAGGGCTCTACGCGCAACGTCCTCTGGGCGACCCCGTGCAGTACCTGACGCAGCGTGGCGCGCGGCGTGCGCGATCCGAGCAGGCGCTGCGCGGCGGACTCCAGCTCGGAGATTGCCCGCAGCATGGCCCAGGTGAGGTCGAATCCTTCCGTCCTGCCCAAGGCCATCGCAGCCTCGGCGAGCCATTCGCGCGTGGCCAGGGGCACTGTCGCGCGAGGGTCCGCGCACAAGCGCCAGGAGGCCGGGTCCATCGCCAGCGCGATCGCGCGATCGGCCTTCGGGCCCATCCGCGCCCGCAGGGCGGGCGGAAACAGCAGCGCCGCGTCGAGGTCGCTGCGGCGCCTTCCCCGGGTCGGGGCGCGGACGAACCAGGAAGCGAGCGAGACGCCCGAGGCGTGCTCTGGGTCGCGCGCGTCGAACGCGAGGCGGAGGCACGATTCGAGCTGCGGAAGTGGCTGCATCGACCCCGTGTTCCCGCGTTCGGGTGTTTACGTGACCGCGCCCGCGGGTTTGCGGTCACGAGGAAGGCCCGCTAGGACATACGATCGGGACTGCCGGAGAATTCAACATGAGAGTGGGGGACAGCGCAGCAGAACTTCTCGGGGCAGCCGCAGATTCCGGCTTGCGCTGCGGGGGCTTCCTGGTGGTCTGGCTCGACGATAGGCCTTCGGTGCGGCCCGTCGCAGGCGATCGCCGTCTCGCGCCGGGCGTGCCGGATGCCGTCCTCGACGCCCTCACCGAAGCGCCAGCGCTGTTGTCCGCCGCCCTCCAGCTCCGCACGCCCCAAAGGCCATGGGACCGCGTGGAGGTGGCCGTCGTCCCCGGCCCGCGCACGGAAGGCGAGGCGGTCTCCTTCGGCTCGGGATGCATCCGCCTCTCCATCGGCGAGGAAGCCTCGCCGGCCGACGCCAAGGCGATCGCGCGCCACGAAGCGCTGCATCTGCTACTGGCGGCGACGCTGCGGGGAGGGGAGAAGTGGTGCGATCCGGAGTTGGCGTTTGCTGACTGGATCGTGCGGGGTATCGAGGCGCGCGCGGTTCCCGGAGTTCCCCGGTTCCGC
>Ga0209808_1002060_pt1 | contig 10338 bp, 9 predicted proteins | sample GraSoiAngelo_157_FD_186171 | JGI IMG/M metagenome (GOLD analysis project Ga0209808, IMG submission 186171) | Grasslands soil microbial communities from the Angelo Coastal Reserve, California, USA - 14_1009_16_20cm (SPAdes) (version 2) | ecosystem: Environmental > Terrestrial > Soil > Grasslands ...
CCAATTTCAGAATGCGCTGAATTTCGTGTGTCTCGAGTTGGCCAAGATGATCGTGCGCGACGGCGAAGGAACGTCTCGATTTGTTGCGTTGCACCTTCGCGGCGCGCGGAACGATCGTGAAGCAGAAGCGGCCGCGCGCGCGATTGCTAACAGCTCGCTCGTACGCGCGAGCTGGTACGGCGGCGACCCGAACTGGGGCCGAATTCTCTGCGCGCTCGGCTATTCGAAAGCTGATGTCGATGAAACGATTGTCGATGTCGGTTACGCGCGACTCGGCACCCGCAAAATTCTTTTTGCATTTCGACATGGCCGTCCGACAAATGTCGCCTTGAAAACGCTGGCCAAAATCACTGCAGCGCCAGACTTCGACCTACACGTCGATCTTCATCGTGGCTGCGGCGAGTTCGTGCTTTACGCGGCCGACCTCACCGAAAATTACGTCGCCTTTAACAAAGGCGATGTGAGTGATCCAGAAACATTGGGCGGCTAATATGGCAGCAACAAATGTAACCTGTTTCAACCCTCACCTGCCGCTGCGCGCCTTCCTCTCCCTGGCCAGGGAGAGGATTGAGATGAGGGTCGAGTAATTTCACCTCGAAATGAAAGAATTTATTTCGAAAGCGGCGACGTTGGTTGAAGCGTTGCCTTACATTCAACGTTTCCGGAGCCAGATCTTCGTGGTGAAGTACGGCGGCAGTTTCATGGACTCGCCCGATCCGGAAGAACGGCACCGGGTCGCGCGCGACGTAGTTTTTCTCGAAGCGGTCGGAATCAATCCGGTGGTGGTGCATGGCGGCGGCAAAGCAATCACGCGTGCGCTCGAGGAAGCCGGTGTGAAATCCGAGTTCGTGCACGGCTATCGAGTGACCGCCGCCGCCAGCGCGAAAATCGTCGATCGTGTTCTCTCGCGCGAAATCAATCCGGAAATTGTAAAAGCGATCGACGACTTCGGCGGGAAAGCGCGCGGTTTCGCCGGTCCCGAGATTTTTCGCTGCCGCAAATATTCAGTGAGAAGTGAAAAGGGTGAAGATGTCGATCTTGGTTTCGTCGGCGAAGTCTGCGAAGTGAACGTGGAACCATTGCGCGAATGCATTCGACGCAGCGTGACGCCGGTGATTAGCCCGACCGCGCTTGGCGATGACGGTAAAATTTACAACTGCAACGCCGACATTGCGGCAGCGAAAACGGCGATTGCGTTAAAAGCGCGCCGCTTGGTGTTCATGAGCGACGTGCCTGGTTTGCTGCGTCATCCAAAAAAAGATTCCAGTTTGCTGACGCATTTAGCCGTGAGCGAAGTTCCGAAGTGGCGAAAAGCTGGCGTGATCGGCGAAGGGATGATTCCAAAAGTGGACTCCGCGATCGCCGCGATTGAGAGCGGCGTTGAAAAAGTCCAGTTTGTGGACGGGAGAATTCCGCATTCCGTTTTGCTCGAAATCTTCACCGACGCCGGAGTCGGGACGGAGGTTGTATTATGAAAACGGCAGAAAACGTCCAACGCTCAACCCGCCTTCGCAAGGCTACGGCGCGGCAGGCGTCCAACGTTCAACGCTCAAAGGCAGAGAAAATACACCGAACCTTTGAGAAGTTTGTTGTTCCTTCTTACACCCGATTCGATCTCGTGTTGGAACGCGGTGAGGGGAGCTACGTTTGGGACGTAGATGGAAAGCGCTATCTCGATCTTGCCGGCGGAATCGCGGTTTGCTCGTTAGGCCACGCCCATCCTGAGATTACAGAAGCGCTGACCGAGCAGGCGCAAAAGCTGATCCACGTTTCCAATCTATATTATAATGAACTCCAGGGACGGCTCGCGAAACGAATTGTCGATCTAATCGCGCCGGGGCGGGTGTTTTTCTGCAACAGCGGCGCGGAGGCGAACGAAGGTCTGTTCAAATTGGCCCGAAAATTTGGACGTGACGATGGCCGCTACGAAATCATCACAACGGTCGATTCGTTTCACGGCCGAACTCTGGCGGGGATCGCGGCCACCGGTCAGGAAAAAGTGAAAAAAGGATTCGAGCCGGCGGTCGAAGGATTCAAGCAGGTGCCGTTCAACGACCTCGACGCGATGCGACGTGCGATTACGCCAAAAACTGCAGCCATTTTAGTCGAGCCGGTGCAGGGTGAAAGTGGAATCACCATTGCCAAGCCGGAATATTTGATCGGTCTGCGCCGGCTTTGTGATGAGCAGAATTTACTTTTGCTATTCGACGAAGTGCAGGCCGGCCATTTCCGCACCGGAAAATTCCAAAGCTGGCAACGCATTCTCGAAAACGAAAATGTCGGTCTTGTCCCGGATGCGGTCTCGATGGCGAAGTCGTTCGGCGGGGGATTTCCGATGGGCGCGTTTTGGGTGCGAGAAAAATTCGCGAACGTTCTTTCCGCGGGCACACACGCGAGCACGTTTGGCGGGACCCCGCTGGCGTGCGCGGTTGCTTTAAAGATTTTCGACGTGATCGAACGCGACAATTTGGCTGGGAACGCTCGCGACACGGGCGATTTCCTTTTGCGCGAACTACAAAAAGTTCAGCAACGATTTCCGAAAGTGGTGAAAATCGTGCGCGGTCTCGGTTTGATGATTGGAATTGAATTCCAACCGCAGTTTAAAGCAGTCGAAATCGTGAAGGAGTTGCACCAGCGAAATCTCCTCACCGTGCCGGCGGGCAATTCGGTGGCTCGATTGTTGCCGGCATTGAATCTTTCTCGCGGCGAAGCGGAGGAAGGATTGCGCGTTATCGAAAAACTAGTTGTCGATCTTGCCGACAAAGAGTGAGAGGAAGAATTGAATGAAACATTTGCTGAGTATCGAGCAGCTTTCGCGGGAGGAAATCGAGCGGATCCTGCAGCGGACGGCCGAGCTCAAAGCAAACCGCGGCAAGATTTCGGCGCAGCCGCTCGCGGGACAAACCTGGGCTTTGATTTTTTCCAAACCGTCCACCCGGACGCGGGTTTCGTTCGACGTCGGAATTCGCGAGCTCGGCGGCGAAACGATTTACTTAAACGCAGCGGACGCGCAGCTCGGTCGCGGTGAATTGATCAAGGACACGGCGCGCGTCCTGGCGCGAATGATTCACGGCGCAGTCATCCGGACGTATGCGCAGAGCGACATCGAGGAGTTCGCAGAGTTTTCCGGCGTCCCGACGATTAATGCCCTGACCGATGAGGAGCACCCGTGCCAAATTCTGGGCGACATTTTCACGATTGTCGAGAAACGCGGGAAGATCGACCAGGCGGTGGTCGCGTACGTCGGTGACGGCGTTTCAAACACGGCGCAGTCGTGGCTTTTCGCGGCGGGAAAATTGGATTTTGAATTGCGGATCGCATCGCACAAAAAATATCAGCCGAAAAAGAGATTGCTCGAGCGCGCGGGAGGGCGCGTGACCTGCACGGACGATGTGGCCGCTGCGGCGCGCGATGCCGACGTGCTTTACACCGACATCTGGGTTTCGATGGGCAAAGAAGCGGAGGAAGCGCGGCGAGAAGCCGAGCTCGGACCATACTGGATCAACGATTCAGTGGTGAAGTTGGCCAAACCAGGCGTGCTGGTGATGCATTGTCTACCGGCGCATCGCGGACAAGAGATCGATGCGAAGACTTTCGAGCAGCATGCGCAAACGATTTTTGATCAGGCGGAAAATCGATTGCATGTGCAGAAAGCGATTCTCATAGAGCTAGCAAATTGAGGTGGTCGATCCGGGATTGCGGTGCGGCATTCGCTTGCATGACGGACAGACACTGTAGATGACCGGCTCCTCGCTGGTCGGACTCCCGGAACTCATGATTCGTCCACACAACGCACAGACGGTGCTGCCGTTTCCCTTTTTGGCGGCGCTTCCATTTGCCGGCCGGTTTCCACTTTTCCGTTGGCGTGCCATCGACACGGGAATCGAATCTCGCTGGAGGAGTGGATTCGTAGATTTTTCAGGCGTCGGAAGCAATTCCGCTAAGTCCTTTTTCTTGAGCAGCTTGAATCAGGAAAATAATGGAGCCGCAAAATTGTTAGTGCGGTGAAAGATTTGGTGCTCGGGGCGGGACTTGAACCCGCATGCCTTTCGGCATACGCCCCTCAAACGTACGTGTCTGCCATTCCACCACCCGAGCTCTCGCGGATGCGAAGCGTGAGCAGGAATGTTAAATAGAGCATTATCCCTCGCAAGCGCTTTGTCCGGCTCTTCTCTTGCTCCTGCTCATGGTCATGATCGAGACTAAGAGCAAGAGTATGAGCAAGATCGATAACGAACACTGGATCAAGGTCGATCTTCACATCCACACTCTGGACGATCCGAAGGATGTGATTGATTATTCGGCGCATCAATTGCTCGAGCGCGCGAAGCAGCTCGGTTTCGGTGTCCTCGCTATCACGTTGCACGATGCAGTGTTCGATCGCGCGGAAGTTTTCGCGGATGCAGCGGCGATGGGGATTTTGCTCATTCCGGCGGCCGAAGTGCGGTTGCAAGGCGCAGACGCGATTTTGCTGAACGTGACAGCTTCTGAAGTGGCAGGGTTGAAGAATTTCGAGGACCTGCGCCAACTTCGTGCTCGCCGCGGAATGTCCGCCACGGCGGATCCGTCCGGTCGCGGATCGATCTTTACCATCGCGCCCCATCCGTTTTACGTGCTGGGCGGTTCGATCGGCCCGCGCCTGCTTGAAGAGATCGATTGCTTTGACGCGATCGAGCTCTGCCATTTTCACAAGGGATTGCTCAATCCAAATCGGCGCGCTGCGAAAGTGGCCGCCCAATTTAGCAAACCGTTGATCGCGACTTCCGACGCGCACCAATTGCACGCTTTCGGGCGTCATTACACGAGCATTCCGCGTTCAACGGCATTGACGATCGAGAATGTTTTTGCCGCTCTGCGCCAAGGTCCCTTGCGCCTAACCAGCCCGCCGGCGTCGATGGTCGATCTTGCCAGCGCCATTTATTGGATCTTTCTTGCGCATCCGTTCAAACTCCGCCGATCGCAACACCGTGACCGAACGCCGTCGAGACATTCGCGCGGGTCCAGCCTTGAATCCAAATCGCAAACGTGACAGACGTTAGGCTGATGAGAATCCTGCTTACCAGTTTGCTTGCGCTCGCATTCGTTTTCGCGGGCTGCCAGACGCCCCAGCAAAAAAAGGAAAAACTCAAGCAAGCCGAACTCAAGAAAAAGGCCAAGGTGGACCTCCGCGAAGAAGGCGATGTCGATTTTCAGGCGTTCCTCGGCCGACTTCGCAAAGCCATAGCGAAACGCGACGTGGAGACGCTCAAATCGATGATGACGGAAGACTTCGGTTATAAACTCGAGCCGCCGATGTCGGGCCCGGGCGTTTTTCAATATTGGGAACAGGAAAACCTCTGGCCGGAGCTGGACGGCATTTTGTCGGAGCGATTCGTCAAGAAAGGCGCGTTCATGGTCTCGCCGCCGCAATTTGCCGATCCATCGCTCAATTACGACGGCTACCGGATCGGAATTACGCGTGTCAGGGGCAGCTGGAAGTTCGCCTATTTTGTCAACGGGTGACGCGAACGTGATCGATCGTTTCCTCGGTTTGCCGCATCGGCCGCCGTTTTTGTTCGTGCAAAAAATGATCGCATGCAATCCCGGCGTGTCGGCTGAATGCGAAACAGAATTCTCGAGCGACGACCCGATGTTTGGCGGGCATTTTCCGGGCAATCCCCTCGTTCCGGGCGTGATCTTAACCGAAGCGCTGGCGCAAACCGCCGGAATCGTCGCCGCGTCTGCGCATCCGGAAGACGCGCGACCGCGATTTTTACTGTCCGCGATTCGGCAGATGAAGTTTTTCCAGGCGGTGCGGCCGGAAGAAAAAATTCGCTTACGCGCGCGGAAAATTGGCGAAGTCGGCGAACTCCTTCAATTTGAAGTCGAGGCTTTGATCGACAACACACTGGTCGCGGCCGGTCAGCTGGTATTAAACGCGGTGACGAAGGCGCGTTGACCAAACGTCACTGAGTAGCCGCCGGCACCTGCGATCGCGCCGATTCCAAATCGTAGATCGCACCCCAAGTTCCGGAAGCGGCCAGCGTTGCGGTTTTTTCCCAGGGATGCGTGCTCGATGCGTAATTTGTTTTTTCTTCGCGACCCCAAAAAATGTAGCGCACGTGCAGCGTCCGGGCGAGATCGGGCCAATTCGAAGCCCCTTGCATCAGTTTGGTGAGCTGCTCGTTCGTTTCACCGTAATCATCGAATCCCTGGGTCCAAAGATGTCCCGGATATCCCATCACGACTTTTCGACCCTGAAGCAATAGTGGATGGTTGTAAGTCGGAAAGGCCGCAAAACGCGCTTCCAAAGGCATCTTGCGAACAGCCCAGCCGACGGCGTCGACTTCGCCGCGATTCGCGAAACCAAAGCCACCTTTCCCCGCGGCCAGACCGCCAAACAAACTTACGAACCCGGAGGTAAAAAGCGCAAAGCAGACCGCGACCCGAACCGGCACCTCCCATTGCATGATCAATTGCCGCCACAAGAAGGGGAGCACGATGAAGTAAGCCCAGATTCCTATTTTCAAATTGTCCCAAATCCACGGCGCCGTTTTGATCGAGAAAAAGAAAATAAAGATAGCGGTGGCTGCGAAAATAAAGGCGATCTCTTCCGGCAGTTTTTTTTCCCAGCCGAATCCACTTTTTGCGATGCGGGCTGCTAACCATGCGAGCAAGATCAACGCGAACAGAATTACAATTACCCAACTCCGGGCGAAGCCGTGTTTCCCGAAACGCCAAACAGACAACGCGAATGCGCCGAGTCCAATCGCAATCGTGGCAGATAATTCGAGTCGTCTGGTCTGATGCGATTGATACAATTGCCAGGCAATCAGGCCGATCAAAGTGAGGACTAGCGGAACCAAGATTCCGAAATTGAAGAACCAGAATCGAAAGAACGACATTTTAAATTCACCTTCGTTCTGGGCCCAGCCGGGGTGGAATTCGAGGACTGAACCAGCGAGGAAATGATCGCTAATAAGCCAGACAAAAAACGTCGCTGGAATCAGAGCGCTCAACACGAGCGTGAGAATGTGTCCACGAATCTGCGGATCACCGGCCACAAAGAGACACACGAGCACAATGCTGAGCGCCATGAACGTGTGGAGATGAAAGAGCGGCATCGAGGCATAAAGCGAGAGCTCAACCCAAAACGGGAGCGGGCCGGATTTTCGATTTTGACTCGCGCGAAAATATTTTTCGCGCCAATGCCAGAGCAAAATTAAGCCGCCGGGTATCGCATAAAGCAAACCACGCTGAGTCACGAACATTGTCAGTGGAATACTTTTCCAGGCGATATTGTTGACGTCCTGATAATCAACGAATTTAAAACTGCGCAGAAACTCAAAGCCCGCGAGACCGCCATTGAAAAGAAAACCCGCGACCGCAAAGCCGCCGCCCCAGCGATAGAAGGTGTAAAACGTGGCCACGGAAGCGAGCAAGCCAACCCAAACCAGACCGTGAATCAGACTGAGACCGGACTTTAATAGCAGCGCATTAAACAAGTCGATCCCGGCCGGATAACGGAGATGATGACTGAAGACATAAATCGGGTTGGATGGCCAAAGCCGAACGCCATTGGCGAACAAACTGATGTGAGTGATGTGAAGGCCGAGGTCACCCAGGTTTACGGGAGATTGAATTTTGAGTTCAGTTCCATCGATAAAAAGCAGCCAGCAAAATGAGCGCACCGCGAAAATGGCGAACAAGCCGGCCAAAATCCAGATTGGGAGGTTGCGATATTTCGATGTTTTGGATTTTTCCGGATTTAGAGCGCCGGCCTGCGCCTTTAGATCTGTTGTTCTAAGATATGCTAAGAGAGCGAATCCCGCCGCTAATATAAGGGCGGCCAATGCCACGGCGGTGCTCAATCCGCCGGCGAGCATTCCAATAAATAATCCGCAAATGGTGGCGAAGTTTACAAACATCAGCCCGCCAGAGAGCCATTTCATTTAGTTGGGCTTGGGTTTGGGCTTGGAGCAGGCGTTGGCTCCGCTCCAGTGAAATCGGGCCATCGTCCGGGGAAAAAACTCTTGAAGATTTTGGCATTAAAGTAGGCCTTGGACCGATCCTGGTAAGGCCGGATCGTCATCGGGAAGGTGTAGTAAGAATCTTGAAGCTTTGCTTCCACGGTGGCGATCCTGTCTTGCTGCACGAGGAGAAAATCGCCGTCCACTTTGGCCGGCAGATTGTCCTTCTCGTAATATCCCACCCGCCCGAAATCATCGAGCATCCACGGCAACGGATAAGGGCTCGCCCGAATTATGTGTCCAACCAGCTGGTAGGCGCGTGGATCGGAGTGGGCCAACTGCAACAACGGGTCCGTGAACTTGTAAACGTCGTTATAGGTCTGCACATAAACGTAAGGCTCAGTCTCGGTGGTGCAGCGAAAATAGTTCAACCAGATGCAATATCCGAGGGAGCCGGTCAGGAGGATTGCGGATACAACGTAGACCGCTCTCTTATATATTAGAGTCAGTGCGGCCGCGGCGGCGAAAATGAATGTGAACGGCCAGATGAAACTAATAATGCACCACGGGGTCTTATACTTGACGATGCTATAGGCGATGACCGTTCCCACGCCGTAAATGGCAAGATAACGCAGAGCCACGTTCTTGAACCGGATACTGAACAGACAAACAACTAATCCGCCGAGAACCGGCCACTCATAGCGCGCGATTAGTCTCAACCAATAATACCAGGGCTTTTCGTGTCCGTGACCTTCACTGCCGGTTTTGAACCAGGGCAAATATGCCTGATAAAGACCTTTCACTCCGTTCCAGTTAAAGAACGTGCCTGAATAAAAGAAAATAATCAGGACGACACCGGTCCCGATCACAACTGCAAGATCGACATAATTCCAGGTTTGGGTTGCGGGTCGGCTGTCCTCGAGCTCGTTGAAATAATTTGAAACCCAACAGACAGCGACCGCGATCACGGCACAGCCGACGTGAAGGATGTATGTTTCCTTTGACAAAATCATGCCGGTTAAGCCCATCCCGGCGCACCAGAGATAATTGGCGGGCCCAAATTTCCAGAGCCCAAACAGCCCGAAGAAGAACAACAAGGTAAAGAGCACGAGCCAGGCTTCGTGAATGGAGTAGCGCCCGTAAAAAACAAAACCGGGCGAGACCGCCATGGCCAGCGCTGCCAGCCGGCTGACGTTACGACTGACGAACGGTTCAAATTTTAACGTCAACCAAACGCAACTGATGCTGACCAGGACGACCGGCAATCGCAACGCCCAAAGATTACGGCCGAACAATGTCTGCGAGAGAAAGAGCACATAAAAATGAAGCGGACCGTGGTAATTAGTAGGGTCGTATTTGTAGAATCCGTTCCTGAGCATTTGATCGACAAACCACCCGTTGATTCCTTCATCGAAATGCGGCGGCTTCATTCCGAGCAACAAAAACCGCAGGAACGCGGCGAGACCGATGATGAGCCAAGGCGTCCACTCGCTTTCAGCGAGCGCGTTTTTCCAAGTGTCGATGTAATCGCCGAGGAGAGGAAAATCCGCTAGCGCGCCGGCCTCGGCGCTGCTAGCTCTTGCTGTGCGAATTCTCGTGACCGGCGGCTGCGGCTTCATCGGGAGCAATTTTATTCGCTACATTCTGCAACATTACAAGCCGGCTTCGGTCACAAATGTGGACGCGCTCACTTATGCCGGCAACCTCGCCAATCTCGAGGGCGTGGTCGAAGAACATGGCGAGCGCTATGAATTTTTCAAAGCCGACATCGCCAACGCCGACGCGATGGACGCACTCATGCTCGAGCACCAATTTTTTGCCGTCGTCAATTTTGCGGCCGAGTCGCACGTCGATCGCAGCATCAATTCGCCGGAGAATTTCATTCACACCAACGTTATTGGCACCAGCGTGCTGCTCAATTCCGCGAGAAAACACGGCGTCCAACGGTTCGTCCAAATTTCCACTGATGAAGTTTACGGTTCGTTAGGTAAAACCGGGAAGTTCACCGAAAAATCGCCGCTCGATCCGAGCTCGCCCTATTCTTCCAGCAAAGCCGGCGCCGATCTTCTGCTACTCGCTCATCATAGAACTTACGGCCAGGAAGTCGTGGTGACGCGCTGTTCGAACAACTACGGGCCATATCAGTTTCCGGAAAAATTGATTCCGCTCATGATTATCAAAGCGTTGCGCGATGAGCCATTGCCGGTCTACGGCGACGGACTGAACGTGCGCGATTGGATTCACGTCCAGGACCATTGCGCGGCGGTGGTGGCGGCGCTGTTCGAAGGAAACCCAGGCGCCGTTTACAATTTTGGCGGCGGCAACGAAATGGCGAACCTCGATCTGGTGAAAATGATTTTGAACCAGTTAGGCAAACCGGAGAGTTTGA
>Ga0209808_1002061_pt1 | contig 10336 bp, 17 predicted proteins | sample GraSoiAngelo_157_FD_186171 | JGI IMG/M metagenome (GOLD analysis project Ga0209808, IMG submission 186171) | Grasslands soil microbial communities from the Angelo Coastal Reserve, California, USA - 14_1009_16_20cm (SPAdes) (version 2) | ecosystem: Environmental > Terrestrial > Soil > Grasslands ...
AGCCGCCCAACCAACACGTCATCTCGCAGGCTAATGACGAGAAACGCCGTCTGGAGGAACAGTTTCTGCGCGAGACCGGCGGCCGTGAGCGCCTCGCCACCATCCGCTCGGAGATGCATCAGGCGATGGAAAACGGCGCGGGCATTTATCGCAATCAAAGTTCGCTTGAGAAAGCATCCGACAAGCTGCGTGAGCTTAGAGAGCGATTCCACGATATTAGACTGGAGGATCACAGCCTTACGTTCAACACTGAGTTGCTGGCAGCATTGGAGCTCGGCTTCATGCTCGATGTGGGCTCCGCCATCGTGGAGTCCGCGCTGCATCGCACCGAGTCGCGCGGAGCGCACCAACGCACTGACTACCCTGCTCGCGATGACAGAAATTTTTTGGCTCATACTCTGATTTTCCGCAACCCAGACGGCAGCACCCGGGTGGAACAAGCCGCCGTTGTCATCACTCGCTGGCCGCCCGGGGAACGCGTTTACGGAGTGCAATCTGAGGTGAAAGAAGTCGCAGCGAGGTAGGAAATGGCTGAAACCATCAGCTTGGAAGTTCTTCGCTATTCGCCGGAACACGACGCCGAGCCTAGCTTTCAGCGCTACGACGTACCCGTGCACAAGGATTGGGTAGTGCTCGATGCCTTGAACTACATCAAGGACAAGGTGGATGGCTCACTCACTTTTCGCTGGTCCTGCCGCATGGGTATTTGTGGAAGCTGCGGGATGATGGTAAACGGCGAGCCCAAGCTGACCTGTGCCACCTTCCTTTCCGACTACGCTGGAGACGGAAGCCCGGTGCGGGTGCAGCCGTTGCGCTACTTTCCCGTGATCCGGGACCTGGTGGTCGAAATCACTGACTTCATGAGCAAGCTGCAAAGCGTCAAGCCCTGGCTCATTCGCGGAGACGAAAAGCCGGTTTCCGAAGGCGAATACCTCCAGACTCCGGACCAACTCGATCGCTACAAGCAGTTCAGCATGTGCATCAATTGCCTGTTGTGTTACGCCGCCTGTCCGGTATATGGTCTCGATCCGGTATTCATTGGCCCAGCGGCGATCGCGCTCGCGCAGCGCTACAACATGGACTCGCGTGACGAGGGCGCGCATGAGCGCATGGACGTGCTGGCCCAGCATGAGGGAATCTGGGGATGCACGTTCGTGGGAGAGTGCACGCAGGTTTGTCCCAAGCACGTGGACCCCGCCGGCGCAATCCAGCAGTACAAACTGACAGCCACCATCGAGCGGTTCAAATCTTTCTTGATGCCCTGGTCGAAAAATGAAGCCGCCGAAAAATGAAGCTTATGGGATCCTGCGATACCAGGCACACGAAATGAGCAACACACAGCAGGCCGCCAGATACACCGAGTACCATCCGCGCTGGTATCGCACGCATGTCTCCACTTGGTGGTGGTTGGCACGATGGCCTTACCTGAAATTTATTTTGCGGGAGATCAGCAGCGTTTTCGTCGCCTGGTTTGTGGTGGTTCTTCTGCTGCAAATCCGAGCGCTGTCGCACGGACCCGATGCATATGCCAGGTTCGAGCATTGGCTGCAAAATCCGGGCATCGTGTTGTTGAACCTAATTGCCCTGTTCTTTGTGGTTTTTCATGCCATAACCTGGTTCAACCTGACGCCACGCGCAATGGTCGTGCGCTTGCGCGGCAAGCGTGTGCCGGACCGTTGGATTGTGAGCGCAAATTATGCCGCATGGGCGGCAGTTTCGTTGGTGGTGGTCTGGTTTCTCGTGAGGTCATAGATGGTGAAGCACTCGAATGAGCCGGTTCTGTGGTCGTTGTTCAGCGCGGGCGGTGTCTTTGCCGCTTTCGTCATACCGGTGCACCTTTTCCTCCTCGGGCTTGCGTTTCCCCTGGGATGGATTCCCGCTCCTGGTTACCAATATTTGCATGCGCTGGTCACGCTGCCGCTCACCAGGATTTATCTGTTTGCACTGTGTTTCCTGGCGCTGTTTCACTGGGCGCATCGCTTTCGCTACACGCTGTACGATGGGCTGCAGATCAAGCACCTGAATGAACTGATTTTCGTTTGTTGCTACGGCGGAGCAATTTTCGGAACTGGATTGGCGGGCTATCTGTTGTGGAATTTTCATTGAGCGTCCGCGATTCTGGCTTACCGGATGTCTTGGAAGGGCATACTTTCACAAGAACCAAGAGCGCTGGTTGGAGCAGAAGCGGGAAAGGCAAGTAGAAGTGGGAAGGGCACGACTCCAGTCGTGCCGGGTAAGCCTTTTATTTTTGTCATTCCGAGGCGGCCTTAATCGCCGAGGAATCTGCTTTGCTGAATTTTCCCGCAGCGCGTGAAGGCAGGAACAGTCAAGAAGGGCCTATGGAATTCAAACTGAAAACGATTTCTCCGGAAGGTATCGAGGCCGCTCTCTCCAAAGTCGAGCTGTATCGCTTCCTCAATGAGCCAGAGGAAGCGGAATCCATTTGCCAGGACGTGCTGGCTGTGGAACCGGGCCATCAACTGGCTCTGCGCTTTTTAGGCCTGGCAATCACGGACCAGTTCACTGGCAGCACATCAGACCGCTACGCTGAGGTAGAGAACGCATTCCAGCAACTGACAGATCATTATGAAAAGCTGTACTACACCGGACTTCTGCATGAGCGGCGCGCGAAAGCGCAGCTCCGGGCCGGACGGCCGCCTCATACATTGCTGGTTCTGCTGGAAGAAGCTATGCATTCCTATGAAGAGGCGGAAAAGATTCGTCCCACCGGAAACGACGATGCCATCCTGCGATGGAATCGTTGTGCCCGCTTAATTCACGCCTACGCTGAATCAGACTGGCACCGCGAAGTCGAGCTATTCGAAATGGGAGACACAGCGCCTTAATTTCCGGATCATTGCACGTCACTCGTAAACACACGTGGGGCCATTCCGCGGTGTTATTTTCGCGGCCAACCTCTTTCGGCGAGCAGCGCTGTGACTCGCCGTTGAATCTCATTGCGAATCACGCGAACCGCTTCCAACGATTGTCCCTTGGGATCGGCGACAGGCCAGTCCTCCCTTTCGATTCCTGGAATGATGGGGCAGGCCTCATCACAGCCCATCGTGACCAGCATGTCTGCACCGCGAGCCAGTTCTTCGGTTAGCAATTGCGGACGTGCGAATGAGAGATCGATGCCAGCCTCCTTCATCGCGGTGATTACTTCACCATGCACTCGATTAGCAGGCTGGGTGCCTGCCGAAATCGCTTGCGCCGCTTTTTGGTCGGAAAGCGCGTTGAACCAGGCGGCGGCTATTTGCGAGCGTCCGGCGTTGTGTACGCAGGCGAAGAGAACAGTCTTCATACGGGCGCACTTTCCGTATGTGGATGTGGAACCAGCACCTGCCCGGCGGTTGAGGGAAGGTTCGGAGCGAGCCAGCGAAACACAAACGTGGCGGTTAACGCTCCCGCAATTTGCGCGACTACAAACAGCGGCACATCCACGGGTCTGATGCCGGTGAATGTGTTTGTCAATGAGCGAGCCAGCGTCACCGCTGGGTTCGCGAATGAAGTCGAAGAAGTGAACCAGTACGCTGCGGTGATGTAGCTGGCAACTGCAAACGGCACTATGCCTGAGCGCAGCCGCGAGCATCCCCAGATAACGCACAGAAGTCCGAAGCTTGCCACAAACTCGCTGAACAGCAGAGCACTTCCATTTCGCGCGTGGGTCGAGGGTGAGTACCAGGGCAGGTCAAACATGAGATGAGCAGCGATTGTCCCGCCTATTCCACCGGTGCACTGAGCCGCGATGTAGGCGAGCATCTCAGGCAACGTGATACCGCCCTCTATAGCATCGGCGAGCGACACGGCTGGGTTCAGGTGAGCGCCGGAAATCGGCCCGAAGGTGCAGATCAACGCGACCAGAGCCGCTCCGGTGGCAATGGTGTTTACCAAAAGAGCCACCGCGCCGTTTCCGCCGGCGAGTCTCTCGCCCATAATGCCAGAGCCGACCACAGCCGCCACAAGGAAGCCGGTCCCGATCGCCTCACTTACGAGCCGCTGCTTCAAATTGTGCCGCCTAGTTTTCATTAGCTAGTGCAGCAGGGCTCTGCCTGCACCGCGCAGCACGATTCCGCAGACGTTGCGGCTGGAGTGCAGCAAGCGGCGCCTTGGGACCTCTTCTCCGGCAAGTTGTCCTCGAGCACGACGAAAACCTCCCATTCGTTGCCGTCAGGATCGCGCACCCAGGTTTTGTCCTGCAGCGCGTAGCAGCAATCGGTCTTGATTTCGTCGCGGGTGATCAGTCCGGCGTCCGTCCAAGTGCGGCGGATGGCAAGCACATCTTCCGTCGAGGCGACCTGGATTCCCAGATGCGAGAGCGCGCCGGCACCCGTAAACGGGACTTGATTCAAAGTGAAATTGAGCGCTGGATTTGAGACATCAAACTTAGCGTAACCTTTGCGTACCTTGCACGGCTCGATGCCGAATAGTTTTCTGTAGAACTCAAGACTGGCTTCAACATTGCGCACGTTAATGGCGACATGCGCCTTCAAGGCGGTGACATCGGCTGAATTCATGGCAAGCTCACTTCTCGAAACTGGAATCACAATCATATTCGCTAATGCGAATACGTCGAGCCTATACCGCCATGATGCATATGTCAAGGCACATATGTTCTAATGTAAAATAGGTATTATGGCCGCGCAGAAATCCTATTCGTTGGAACAACTCTTCCGTGCCCTGGCCGACTCTACCCGGCTGAGATTGCTGAACCTTATGAATGGCCGGGAGGTCTGCGTCTGCTACTTTGTGGAGATATTGAAAACCAGCCAGCCGAAGATCTCACGGCATCTGGCGTATCTTCGGCGGGCAGGAATCGTAGCTGCACGGCGCGACGGCAAATGGATGCATTACCGGCTCGTGCCCCCACCCTCGCACGCGGGCGGGGAGATTCTGGAGCAAGCGCTACATGCCGTGGGTAAAGACAAAAGGTTTAAGGCCGACCGCGAGCGCTTGAAGCTGGCGTGCTGCCGACCGCAAAGCTTTGTCTCTCTGCAAGGTGCTCCGCAGCCGTTGCATCTTGCGAACTCAGAATAACAGCATGAATCTGATCTTGGGAGCATCGCTCCCCAAAGGACGTTAGCGCGATCTGCGCCAGCTTGGGCTGTCCTGATATCCGAGCTTGTACCCGGAAACGAAAGCCAGCCGATCTGGCTCTGCGCTCCAGCGCGCGCTCCGGATGTGCGGTTTGCTCCCGTGCTGCGCATCCAGCTTGCCTTGATATACGCCGTCGCGAAAAGCCGCATTGCTTGCAAAACGCACGATTTCGGGCCGGGGTGGACGAATGTTTAGGTGCCCAGCAGTCAGCGCCAGACCGGCTGCTCCACACAGAATTGCAAAAGTCGCCTTCGCTCGAGACAGGTCCATGGTGTCTTTTTCCTCAGTTGTCCTAGATTTTTGAAGTAGTGGCTGCTCTGATTAGAAGCACCTGGCGATAACTTGGTGTAAAGATCGTGTAAAGGGCGTGTAAAAGTTTGGAAAGTAAAAAGGCCGCCCACATGATGTACATCCGTGGCGAGGCACGGGAACAGGGACGTTGGACGAACTGATTCGTCCGAACCCATATCTGTCGGGTGATCGAAGCGTTCGTGGGACGGCTGGATATGGCCCAGTTGGGCTTTGTCCGTGAGGAACCGACCGAGACCAGATTGCGCTGGCGATGTAAGCTCCCGCAATCTTCGGCGAACAACAATCAAAAACAAATAAGCGATGTCCGGCGTTTCCGAACATCGCTTTCTCCTACTTGTTGCCGGCCCGTTTCGTAACAGGCTGTGCGGGCGGCGGCCCTTACACGAGGACGACGAGAATCTATTTCTTGGGAGCGATGGCGTCCTTGGCTGATTTAGCGAGGTAGAACTTTGCCGTAGTTTTTGCCTTGATCTGGATGGGCTCTCCAGTCTGCGGATTGCGCCCCATGCGCGCCTTGCGATGCACTTTTTTCAGTCGGCCAAGGCCGGGAACTACGAAGAGACCGTTCTTCTTGGTCTCCTTAACTGCAGTGTCGGTCAAGTGTTCGAGAAAAGTCGCTGCTGTCTTGTTGTTCGTGCCCACTTTTTCCGCCAAATGGCGGACGAGTTGGGTCTTGGTCATGCCTGAAGCCATGATTCCTCCTCTGATTGAAAGTTCAATTTTCCTGCGATTTCCGCATATTACACCATAGCTCCTGTGGAAAAACAGCGCCAAACCCGCATTTTAAGCGGTTTTTTTCACGCCAGGGCCAGAAAGCCGCGACAAATCAAGGGTTCTCCGCCGCAGACTCCCCCGAGGCCCCATTTTGGCGTTCAGCAGCGCCGTTTCCTCTGGATATCGGGTGGGGTCTCACCCGGTCGTTCAATTCCTCGACCAGACGGCGCAACCCTCGTCTCTGTCATAATCTTTCGAGGAGATTGATTCCCGTGAGTTGTGCGATTTGCGAAAAGCGCAAGGAGAAGCGCTTCTGCCCCGCTGTGCATGGCCGGATTTGTCCGCAGTGTTGCGGCGAGCAGCGCGAGGTGACGCTCGATTGTCCCAGTGACTGCGTCTACCTTCAGCAGGCGCGCGAACACGAGAAACCGCGTCCAATGGCTGAATTGGATCGGCCGGCTCTGTTCCTTCAAATAGAGATCGGCGATCAATTCTTATATGAACATGAGCATCTCATCATGGGCCTGACTTACGCCTTGGCGAAGAGCGCACGCGGCGATCGCACGCTCAAGGATGCCGATCTGATTGCCGGGCTCACCGCCATGACGAAAAGTTATGAGACCCTGGTCAATTCCGGACTGCACTACGAGAGTCAGACTGCCAGCATGAGTCAGCAGGCAGTAGTAGCGGAGGTGCAGAGAATGATCAAGGAGTACCGAGAAGCCGAGCAGAAGCACTTGGGCTATACCCGCCTGCGTGATTCAGACGTGCTGCGGACGCTGGTATTCGTCTTGCGCATGGCGCATGGGCGCACGTCGGGACGACCCAAATCCCGCGCCTTTGTCGATTTCCTATTTGGACAATTTCCCGATAAAGAGTCTGCTGTGCTTGCGCCACAAGAAGCACGCAGCAGCATCATCGTGCCGTAGCGCTGTCAACTTCTTCTACGCAGGTTCACGCGGATGTGCACAGATTAGGTATGAGGCTTTCTTTCACGCTCATTCGCGTTGATCCGCGGAGAAGAATTTTCTATCCGCCTCACCGGCTGCCCCGGCGGTAAAGCATCTCGCAGCTCCCGAACTGTCCGCTTGAACACGGGGTGCCTGACCTCAGGTGCGATCTCGATTAATGGTTCCAGCACGAACCGTCGCTGGTGCATTGCGGGATGAGGGACCACGAGTTCTTTCGTGTCGATGATCGAATTTCCGAAGAGCAGGATATCGATATCGATGATGCGCGGACCTTTTTTCTCGAGACGCCGGCGGCCCATTTGCCGCTCCAGATCAAGGATTCCGGACAGCAGTTGCCTTGGCATCTTTTCAGTGCCGAGTTTGACGACGCAATTCAGGAACCAAGGCTGAGCGGCGAATCCTACCGGCTCGGTCTCGTAGAACGAAGATATGGCCTCGACGCGGCCCAATGCAGCGAGACCTGTAATGGCGATATTCAGGTTGGCGGCACGATCATCAAGGTTAGAGCCGAGCGAGAGGTAGACGTCTTTGTACACGGGAATAGTTTCCCGATTCTGGCCTTTGCTTTCCAGAACAAAATGTTGAAATTTAGGCTCGGGAATTCTGGTCTCGGAGCCGTCGCGCAAATGGTCAATTACCTCAGTTACTTTTTGGCGCCCAGGACGGAGTCTAACATCAATGCATCATGCCGTTGGAGTCGCTTCTCGTGAGCCGTGATCCGCAGGTGATTCGCGTCCTGCGGCCGGCCCTGGAGAAACTAGCTATAGAAGTGGAAATTTGCCGGGGCGCAGACTCGGGTAGCGAAATTCTTTCATGCGAAAAATTTGACGCAGTTATCGTCGACTGCGACGACCTGCACGGTGGCTTGGGAGTGCTCGAAACCTTGCGCCGGACTGCCAGCAACCGGAACTCCATCACATTCGCAATTCTGAATGGACACACCACTACCCGGGAAGCTTTTCAGATGGGCGCTAATTTTGTATTGCAGAAACCGGTCTCAGCGGTAAGCGCAACGCGCTGTTTCGGCGCGGCGATTGGCCTGATGTTACGCGAGCGCCGACGATACTTCCGGCACCCGGTAGAAATTCCGGTCACGTTGGTCTTTGGCGAGGGTCAACAACTGAAAGCGACAGCCACTAATCTCAGTGAGGGCGGCATGGCTGTTTTTTTCAGGGGCAAGCTTCCCAAGGGCGGACTTTCCAATGTAGCTTTTCGATTGCCGGGCGGCGAAATTCCGTTGGAGCCCAAAGCTCAAATTGCATGGATCGATGGTAGCGGTCGCGTGGGGTTGCGCTTCATCGAGCTGCCCGCAAAAACACGCGAGCAACTCGACTCTTGGTTGACTGCGCAGCCCGAGAAACCGGCGAAGAAGATTTAGTCGCCAACGGGTCTACTCCAAGTACCTATGTAATTGTCACGGGCACCCAGCTTGGAACTTGTGGATTTTTTATCCTGCCTTCACCCTAAAGCAATATCCCAAACAGGTAGGACTTATGCTTCCTATTTACGCCAGAATTGACCGGGCACAGCGCTTAGTGCAAATGCTGGAAAACGATGCTCCCCTACTGGCGATCCGCGTAGCCGAACTGACGCCCGAGCGGCAGCAGATGGCAAAGCGTTACGCCGCCGAACTCGCCGCATGCGCCCGGGCACAGCTTGACAGACTCATGGAAGAGTGTGCAACCTGGGACGCGAACGACCCGACTCCGCAGGCGGCGGATTAGCGCTGAAGATTCAGCGAAGCAATGACACAGGTGCGTCGCCGCTGCTTGCTCCGCCGCAAACAATCATTTTTTATCCACTTCTAGCGCAGTGTGCAGCTCGTGAAGCGCCTCATCGATGTGCCTGATAGCCCTACGCGGTGCCCCTCCAGTTCGTCTTTCACGTGCTCGAGTTGCCGGATTGATTCTTCAATTACGGGGTGTTCTTCCCGGCCGCCCCGGTCTTTGTCACGGTCACGATCCTGGGCGACCCTCTTGAGTTGTGGGCTGCTGCTGTGCTGATCCTGGGCAAATCCGCCGAAGGGCAGTGCCATGGCCGTTGCCAGCATGGAACCCATCAGGCACTTAATAATTCCGCGCATTCTTATCCTCCATGGCAGGGAGTTTTGAAAAACAAATCGGGTTTAGCAGAAAACCGCTCGCGCGGCCATACCATGGAAATACCGAGTGTCGCGGCGATCCCACCTCGGTCAGAGCACTTGTGTTGCTGGAGTCAAAGCTTGCGGAACTTCGGCACGGTGATTGTCTTCGACAGTGGTTTCCTCCCAAAGACTGCGGTCACGTAGTAGGCGGAGACCAAGGCGGTGTGCATGGCGTGCCCGGCACGATCGGCGACCACGTTACCGAGAATCTGTTTGCCGAGCAGAGCCAAATCGCCGATGAGATCAAGCACTTTGTGGCGCACAAATTCATCATCAAAGCGCAAGGGCGGGTTCATGAGGCCATTTCGCGTGAGGACCACAGCATTTTCCGCCGAAGCGCCACGGATAAGCCCCTGCTGGCGCATGGCGTCGGCTTCGTGCAGAAAGCCAAATGTGCGCGCCGGCGCAATCTCCCGAATGTAATTTCCATCTGACAGATCGACGGAAAAAGTCTCTTTTCCAATGAGCGGATGAGCGAAGTTTATAGTATAGGCAACCGAATAGATATCGGCTGGATACACTGCGATGAACTTATCGCCCTCACGCAGTTCCAGTTCGCGCCGAATGCGGAAGTATGTCCGAGGGCGCCGCTGCTTGCGAATTCCTGCTTTGTGAATGGCATCAATGAACGGCCGGGCACTGCCATCTAGAATTGGCAGTTCAAGATTATCCAGCTCGACGATGGCGTTATCGATGCCACAGCCGATACATGCCGAGAGCACGTGTTCAGTGGTAGAGATCAGAACGCCCTTTTTCATCAAGCTCGTGGCATAGCTGACGCGGGCAACGTTGCGGCTAACTGCTTCCACCTCGAAACCATCGAGATCGACGCGTCTAAAGACCACACCCGTTCCGGGCGGTGCCGGCAATATCCGCAATTGAACCGGAGCCCCGCTGTGCAGGCCGATGCCGCGGCATTCTACGGGCGTGCGGATTGTCTGTTCTTGTTTCAATCCCCAGGCTACTATCTACTGTTTGATGAGGAGATTACAGCCAAGGTAACAAAGTGTCACTGTGTCTAATTGGCCACACTTCGTGGCGCGAAGGAAACGGCCTTTCCTTGCTGTAATGTCATCTTCTACACGCGACAGGGTTTTCT
>Ga0209808_1002063_pt1 | contig 10330 bp, 10 predicted proteins | sample GraSoiAngelo_157_FD_186171 | JGI IMG/M metagenome (GOLD analysis project Ga0209808, IMG submission 186171) | Grasslands soil microbial communities from the Angelo Coastal Reserve, California, USA - 14_1009_16_20cm (SPAdes) (version 2) | ecosystem: Environmental > Terrestrial > Soil > Grasslands ...
ACTACAAAAGCGCAGGCGACACGCCTGCCACCACAGCACTAGCGCTTGTTGTAGCCTGGCGCAGTTCGTGAGATCGGCGACCGTCGAGATCAGCATGGCTGAGCCGAGCAACTTCGTTCCAGACGAGGCAACGGTGATAATCAGCGATTATTCCTTGGGCCGTTCCGAGACGTTAAAGAAATTCCATTCCCATGTCTTGCCGTTATCTGGTGAAAAGGCCTGACCCCAGACGGGGCGGTCTTTGTTCCGCGCATCCCAGCGGAAGACGACGAGGATCGGTTTGCCATTGAGCGTGTCTTTGCCGAAAAAATGGCCCACGCCGTTTGGGTCGAACGAACCGATGACGGGAGGATCGATCTTTCCCGTGTTGCTCGCGATCCAGTAGAGACTCCAAAGTCGTGTCTTCGGGTCGAATAATCGCAAGGTGAGACCTTCGAAAAGTTTGCCGCCCATTCCGGGAAACTGCGTGGTCGAGTAAGTATCCATGTCGGCCGCATCGTTTAGAATCTTTGTATTCACGTCCGAGGAATCGAACTCCGTCCAGGTGCGGCAATTGGCCAGCCGCTTATCCAGGTGCCGGTTGTGCATTTTCCATTTCCCGACCAGGAAATCGAAGTCGTTAGGCGAGGAATTGGGCGAAGCGGACATCTTGAGCTCGCCCTGAGCGTCGAATTCCACTTTGGGGATCGGAATGCTTTGGTCCGCCGTCAGCTCTTTGTTTTGGGCCGGAGCAAAATGGGAAACCGCCAGGACCAGACTGATGATCAGGCAAGTTCCAGGAACGAAAGTGTGTCGCATCGCTCAACAAAAGCTAAAACCGGGCGGCAGTAAATCGCCGCCATTGCTGCATCTCCAGGAGGCCGTGGTCCTGACGGCATTTTGCACAAACGCCTCGATACCGGATGAAGTAGCAAGCCTTGCCGTTCACACTGTTTGGATGGACTCGAGCTCCCGAATGTAGTCGGCGGGTAGCTGCCAGTGCTTTGCACGTGCGACGATGAGGTTTTTGTATTCGCAATCGGGCAAGGGCGGATTGGGTTGGGGATGGCCGCGATAGAGTGGAAAGTGCTCTTTGTTGTTTCAGTGGAACCAAATTCGCCCGCGTGGAATGCTGGTATTCGTGACGGTGATTTCATTGTAGCGTTCAATGGTGTGTCCGTTGAATCTTCCGACGACCTTTTTAAAATGCTGACTGAAGAAAAGATCGGAATCTTTCAGGACGTAACGGTGATTCGTCAGGATAAGAAAATTGATCTGCGGGTTTACGCCGGTGGAGGCGCGGATGCGTGCGTGATGTTGGAAGCATTTATCTTGCACATATGATTGATGTCTCTTTCACACCTTTCCCATTTCTCACAACGGAGAATTACGCGCTGCGGAATCTCATGCCAGAGGATGCGCAGGAGATTTTCGCTCTGCGCTCCAGTGACGAGATCAACAAATATCTTGATCGTCCGAAAGCAAATACGCTCGATGATGCACGAAACTTCATAACCAAAATCATAAACGGCATTGCAAAGAACGAATCGATATTTTGGGTAGTGACACCAAAGGGTGAATCAAAATTTCTCGGATCAATTTGTCTCTGGAAAATTTCAAGAGAGGAAGCGAAGGCGGAAATCGGCTTTGAGCTGCTTCCGGAAAATCACGGCAAAGGAATCATGCAGGAAGTGATTCCAAGAATTATTCAATTTGGATTTGAAGAGATGAAACTACAAACCATCGAAGCTGAACTTAGCCCGCGAAATCTGAAATCGGTTCGGCTGCTTGAGAAAAATAATTTCACCTTGGCAGCGGTGAATGAAGAGAATCCTGATTCGGAAGTGTATGCGTTGAGGAGGTGAGATGGCGACAGAAAAAATCAGAGCGCCACCCACGTCACGCTCTGATTTCTTATTGAGATTCTAAATCGCTTTTATCGTCAGGCTATCGCCACGTACCGCCGTCGCCGAGGCTTTGGCGAGCCAAGGATTCGTTGGAGCGCTGGAGCGTTAAAAGTGACGGGTGACCCGCGTTGTATCTCGGTTGGTTCCCTCAGCGCTCGACCGCTACCTCGCGGCTTTACCGGCCATGTCGCTCACCCCAGTCGCTCCATTCGTCGTTTGTGCACTAACATCGACCCGCGTCGCTCACGAGGTATGTGCGAGCGCAGGCGCCGGCGGTTTGATGCCTTGTTCGGCGGCACTTCCAGCGCGCCCTCGAGTGCGAGTTGAATCTGGCTCGCGGCTTCCTCGCACGTGTCACCGTGCGCCATGATGCCGGGCCATTCGAACGACTTGGGCAATGAAGCATTCGTCGCTTTTCTCCGCAGAATACCCAAATGCGGGTTTCGTAGTCGCGAGGATGGGGTTGCACCGGTATTTTCATTTTCTATAAACATCTTTTCGATGTCGCACGCGTTGGATTTCTACAATTTTTGCGTTGTGGAGAAGCTCGTACACCACGCGATAATCGCCGACTCGAATTCGGTAGGTCCGCTCGCAGCCGCTCAGTTTCTCCGAGCCACGGGGCAATGGATTGTCAGCGAGCTTCTCTACTTCGGCGATAATGCGAGATATTGCCTCGCGGGAAATTCGGCGCAGATCCTTTCGCGTTGATTTTCGCCACTGCAGATTTAAAGGAGGCCATCGCGCTTGAGCTCGGAAACGAATTGCTCGTGCGGAATGGTCGGCTCCTCCCGGCGTTCGACTACGACGGCCAAATCTTCAAGGTCTTCCAAAAGTTTTTCGTAGTCGGCGATGGGGACAACGACCGCCGTGCGTTCGCCGCGATCGTCGGTAATGTACTTTACGGAATCGCTCACGATTGGAGAATAGCGGAAAGCAATGTTGTCTGCAATCCGGACGCGTGCATCATTGAAGTTCGTTTGCGCGAGACGCCAAACCAGCACGCGAGACGCGCGCGCTCTCCAGATGCATTGCCACTACACAAGTCTAGGAATAAGGTCGTGTTATGAATGGTTCCGTGAATCCGAACAAAGCACTCTGGGAAAAAGGCGATTTCAGGCGCATCGCAGACACGATGCGCGAAGGCGGAGAAGCGCTGGTGCAGAAACTCGGAATCACGAAAGGAATGAAGGTGCTGGATCTGGCTTGTGGGGACGGCACTACGGCAATTCCCGAGGCGAAACTTGGCGCAGACGTGTTGGGGATCGATATCGCGCGGAACCTGGTCGATGCCGGGAACCGACGCGCCCAAGAGCATGGCCTAACCAATCTTAGGTTTCAGGAAGGTGATGCGTCGAATCTGGAGCACGTGCCGGACAAGTCCTTTGATCTCGTCGTCAGTATTTTCGGCACAATGTTTGCGCCCAAGCCGTTTGATGTCGCGAAAGAGATGGTGCGAGTGACGAGACCGGGAGGCCGCATCGTGATGGGCAACTGGATTCCTAATGATCCGACGCTCGTAGCGCAGATTTTGAAGATCAGCTCAAACTACACGCCGCCGCCGCCGGAAGGTTTCGTTAGTCCAATGACGTGGGGCGTCGAGAGCAATGTCATCGAGCGGTTTACGGCGGCGGGAATTCCGAAAGAAAACATCTCGTTCGCGCGTGATACGTTCACTTTCAACTTCTCGGGCGCACCTTCGCAGCTCGTGGATGTATTCAGGAAATATTACGGGCCGACCATGAATGCGTTCGAGGCTGCCGAGAAACAAGGCAAAGCGGATGAGTTACAAAAACAACTGGAAGACTTGTTTAACAGCCAGAACGAGAGTCAGGAGGGCACGTCCATTCCTGCAACGTTCCTCCATGTGACCGTTGAGAGAAAGTAAGAAGTAAGGGCCTTGGCCGCGTGATTCGTTGCAGCGTTGACACGTTACATTGGAAAGATGCAAAAGTTCGCGATGGCGAGGACGTCATCGCCAACACGCCGGCGGCGTGCGCTCCGCCTGATCCGGATTGCGGCTGACACAGCCCCGCTACAGAAGAAGCGTTTCGGCTGGCAGCCGAAAACGGACACGCCAGCGGCGTGCGCTCCCCAGACGAGATGCGGCTGACACTCCGAATGGATTGAAACTCGCTCCCCGCCACTCACTCATTGCTTCCCCGCAACTTACCTTCTATGTCGCTCATTCCCCGTTCGCTCCATTCGCGAGCAGAGCAGCCGCCACTATAAAATTGCAGGCGGCACGCCTGCCGCTACAGATCGCGACGAAAGTTACAGGTAAGAGTTAAGAACGATGAAGTGCCGTCCGGCCGTCACGGTTTGTTTGGCTTTTTTTTGCCTTGCGGTTGTCCGCTCGGGTGAGGGCGATTAGCGCCTCCGCCACCCATTTGCGGATGCTTCCCTCCCATTTGAGCATCACGCGCTCCCATTTGCGGATTGCGCGACATTTGATTCATCGCATGCGGTTGGCCGGGATGACCTACGGGTCCGGGCATTTTGCCGGTATGCATTTTCGCCTGGTTTCCGCCCATGTTTCCTCTGTTCCCTTGATTTCCGGTCTTAGGCTTGTTTTCGCTGGCTCCGGCTTTTCCCGCTCCGGTTCGCTGAGGATTACGTTCGGCCATGTTCCCAGTTTTGTTTTCACCCTTTGCCGCTCCTCCCGCAGCTCCGATTGCCTCGCCTTTGCCTTGTCCCGCACCTTCGCTCTTGTTGAATGACTTGATCGCATCGGAGTTTGGATGGCCCTTGTTCACCGATGCCTGGAGATTCTTATCCTTGCTTGCTGCTTCCTGTCGCGCGAGTTGCTGTGAGGTTGGCGGAGTTTTCCGCTCCGCGGCGGCTTTCTGTTCCGCGGTCGGTTCCGCTTTCACTCCATTAGGCCCGTTAAAGCTGGCGCGGTTAGCGTTAACCTGTTTGTTCACCACATTGCGATCGACATATGTGTTATGAATGACGGTGTTATTCACGCGGGTCACAGCGGTGTTATAACGGAACGCGTTTCCTTCCCATCGGCCGCCCCAGTAACCATTTCCCGAATACCCATAACCGTAATTAATGCCTCCATAAAAACCGACAGTCGGACCCCAGTAACCCTGGTTAAACACATACGCGCCGTTGTTCCAGCCCCACCAGGGCGGGGTCCAAAGCAGGCCCACGCTTGGCGGCGCGACCCATACTCCCGGCACCCAATAATAATCGCCGGCACCCCATCCCCAGTAACCCGGCGTCCAAATGTAGCCTTCCACTGGACAGGGCGGTTGCTCGTATACCGGCAGGACGGGCGGAGCAACATTGACCGAAATACCTACCTGGGGGTACGAAGACGCCAACGGCAAGCCAACAAACAGGAGTGCAGCTAAAACAATGGGACGCAGTTTCATAATTTTCATGTCTTAATGGTTAACCGGAGGTGGATCAAGAAAGTAGCGGAAAAAAATCAAGAACCGCAGGACGACAAGCTGTCTATAGAATCTGAGATCCTTCGGCTGCGCTCAGGATGACAGCGCTGGCTTCAGGCGCGTTGAAGCGTTGAATCGTTAAAGCGACGAAGATGAAAGGTTGCGATGACGAGGGGAGCATCGGTGCAGTTGGGTGCTTTGAGTCGTACGGGCTCACAAAAGTTCGTTTTCGCAAGACGCCAAAACCAGCAGGCGAGACGCGCGTGCTCGCGAAACAGAATTGCGGCTGACACAGCCGCCGCTACAGGAGTTGCTTTTCGGCTGGCAGCCGCTGCAACGGACGCGAAGCGACGGCCTGGGTTTCAAACGGAGTCGCCGCGGCGACTGCCCATTATTTTATTCGGTCGAAGGTCTTTTGGAGAATTTCGAGGTCGCTGGCGTTGCCAGTTTTTTCGCGGGTAGTCTCGATCCATTTCTTCTCCAACGAATTCTTCGTTGGGCGGTCCGTTTCGTAGAAGACCCCGAAGACGCCGGGAAAGGGAAGTGTGGCGAGTTTGTACGCGGCGACTTCATCGGTGACGTCATGCCGCAATTCGTCCTCGGGCGTGCCGTCCCATTTCTTTTCCTGAATGACTTCGAAGCTGCCGCCCTTTTTTGGATTGGCCGGATCGAAGACGTCCGGAAAAAATTCGACGCATTCAGACAAACATTCGATGACGCTGAAGCCCTGATGATCGAACGCACGCTCGATCAGTTGCATCATGTGCGCCACGTTCGCAGCGTGCGTGCGCGCGATGAATGTGGCGCCGCCTGAGATCAGCTTTTTCATCGGGTTGACCGGTTGATCGATTGCGCCCGTCGGATCGGTCTTGCTCTTGAATCCGATGGGCGATGTGGGCGACGTCTGTTTTTTCGTCAGGCCATAAACGAAGTTGTCCATGATGAAATACGTCATGTTGATGTTTTTGCGCGCCCCGTGATCAAGATGATTGCCTCCGATGGAGAAACCGTCGCCGTCGCCACCGAAGAGAAACACGTGGAGATCGGGCCGGGCGAGACTAATACCCGAAGCGAGCGGCACCGCACGGCCATGAATGAAATGTGCACCGTGGCCGTTTACAAAGTATGGAAAACGCGATGAACAACCGATCCCTGCGAGCGTGACGATCTTTTCGTGTTCGAGATTGCGTTTCTCGAGAAATTTATAAAAGGCAGCGAGCACGGCGAAATCGCCGCAGCCTGGACACCATGTCGGGTGGTCGGCGGTGATGGCTTTCTTTGTTAATTTTTCGCGCGGCGCCTCGGCGATCGCAGGCGAGCCCGAGCCGGACTGGCGGTTGCCTGCCGCTACAGGTGTTGTGCTGCCGTCGCCGTTCCCTGTTGTTGTTTCAGCCATAAAAATCTAATCAGGAACCCAGAAAGTCCGAGTCGAACCAGCAATAGTTTTTCTTGGCTTCATGGTTTCCAGACCTATTCCTGTTTTCCTGCTTTCCTTATTCATCATTTACCACAGAGAGCCAAAAAATGCGAGCAATTGAGCAACGCACACGTCGCGAAGCGTGCCATTGGCCGGCGCTCGGCTGGGCGGGCGTGATGCTGGTGGCGATCTGCTGGCCGCTGAATTGGACTCTCCCGGGTTTCCGCACGAGTTACCTGTTCTTTCCGCTGTGGCTTGGATACATTTTAGTGGTCGATGCCTTGGTTCAGACGCAAACGGGTAGTTCCATCTGGATGCGTTCTCGGCGAGATTTCGTCCTGCTGTTTCTTATCTCGGCGCCGGTGTGGTGGCTGTTTGAGCTAATCAATCTGCGCACTGAAAATTGGGAGTACCTCGGGCCGGAGCTGTTCGACCCGCTCCAGCTCCCGCTTAGCACGATTTCATTTACGGTTGTTGCTCCGGCCGTGTTCGAAACTGCTGAGCTGATAGGCAATTTCGGCTTGATGGATCGATTCGCTTCCGGGCCGCGACTTCCTTCAACGCACGCAGTGTTTGCCGGCCTCTTTGTCGTTGGATTGGCAATGCTCTCGGCGATGCTGGCATGGCCCACACTCTTTTATCCGTTCGCCTGGATTGCGCTGGTTTTCATTTTGGAACCGATCAATCGCTGGACCGGCCGGCCATATTTTCTGAAAGAGCTGCGTGAGGGCGATTGGCGGACGGTGATCTCACTATCAGTTGGCGCGCTGGTGTGCGGTTTTTTTTGGGAGATGTGGAACTACTACTCGTTTCCCAAGTGGATTTATCACATCCCTGGCCTGGGGTTTTGGCGAATATTTGAAATGCCGTTGCTGGGTTATGGCGGTTACATCCCGTTCGCGCTGGAGCTGTATGCGCTGAAGAATTTTATCTGGCCAAACGGGCCGCGACTACAAAATTAATCAGGAAGCCAGGAATGCAGGAAAAAGAACGTTCACGGATTCCTGGTTTCCAGATTTGCTCTCCTTCGTTAAGCCAATTTGTTGGCCACGGTTCCAAAGGCGGTGTCAAGTCACCGCACTCCAAAGCGGCTTCGCCGCGAAAACAATCCGCCATCCGCAATTCGTTAGCCCACGCCTTGCGGCACAACCTCTCGTAGCGATTTCACGTTTTCCGCTCCGGTGTCTTCGTGAACAATTGGCGCGCCTTCGCGCGGAATGTGTCGCGCCGCGAACGAGCGACCGTGGAACACGCCATCCAGAATTTCTTTCACGCGGAAAGTGAGTCCGTCGGTCTTTGTAAAGCTCGTGATTTTCGGTTCGCAGAAACGTGCCCGCAGAATCGTGGCGAGCTGGCCGTAGCCGTAGAGTCCCTGGTCGTTCATTTCCACCGTGACGATGCGCTTGAATTTCTCGAAGATTTTCTCGAGGCCGTTCGGCAACGGGTGAAGATGTCGCAGATGGAGAGCACCGACTTTTTCGCCGTGTTTGCGCGCAAGCGCCACCGCGTCGTGAATGGGTCCATAAGTCGAGCCCCAGCCGACGAGCAAGGTGTCCCCTTCCTGATCGCCATAAACTTCCGGCACTGGAATTTCTTCGGCGAGCTTGCGCAACTTATTGCGACGCTTCGCGGTCATCGCCATGTGCAACTTCGGGCTTCCGGTCGGATGACCCATCTCATCGTGCTCGAGGCCGGCCAGGAGCGGGTATTTCCCATCGAGAATACGGGTGCCCGGCGGGGCGTGCTGCGTGATTTGATCGATAGGATACGGCTTGTGCGTCTGTCGCGGTGTCAGATCGGGTTTTGGATTCTGCATCAGCTTCGGCAGATCCGGTTCGTCGAACGCTTCGATGCGCGTGGCCAAGGATGTATCGCTCAAAATGAATACAGGTGTGCTGTATTTGCGCGCGATGCGCGCCGCCTCGAGCGCGATATAAAAACAATCTTCCACTGTCGATGCTGCGAGTACCACGCGCGGACTGTCCCCATGGCTGCCGAAAATTGCCTGATGTAAATCGCTTTGCTCGACGTTGGTAGGCAAGCCTGTGCTCGGACCGCCACGTTGAATATTGCAAATGATTAGCGGGATCTCGGCCATCGACGCCCAACCGATCGCTTCGGATTTGAGGGAAATGCCGGGGCCGGCGCTGCCGGTCACCGCGAGATATCCTGAGTACGAACAACCGAGAGCGATTGAAACCGATGCCAACTCGTCCTCTGCCTGTACAAAGATGCCACCATATTTTGGCAGCTCCCGTCTCAGCGTTTCCATGACAGACGACCAGGGCGTGATTGGATAACCAGCGCCGTAGCGGACACCGCCGGCGATCAGTCCGTAAGCGAGTGCCTGGTTGCCATCCATCGTGATCTGCGCGCGACCGCTAGGTCTCGGGATGTGCTCGAAACGGTAGTGCTTTGTCAAAACATTGCCGACCGGATAGGCGTAGCCGGCTTGGAAAGCCATCAACGCCGTGTTCACGATGCTCTCGTCTTTGCCGGCGAATTTTTCGCTGATCAGTCTTTTCAACTTATCAGCGTCGAGATTGAAAATCTTCGCGATCAATCCGAGAACGAAGATGTTTTTGCCTTTGTCCTTCGCGGTGCCGCCAAGCGCCTCGACGGTCAGACCTGTGATTGGCACGCCGACGTAAACGAACCGCTTGTCATCGAGATTTGGCTCAACGTTGTCCGAATCGTAGAGCAACACGCCGCCGTCGCGCAGGAAACCGATGTGGTCCTGGTAACTGTGCTGGTAAAACGCGACCAGAAAATCAGCTTCATCGCCGGCCGATAGCACTTCGCCGGAACCGATGCGCACCTGGAAAATGGACGGACCACCCGAGATCGTGGCCGGGATGGTCATGTAGGTCATGACGTCGTGCTCGCTGCGTCCGGCAAGGCGGGCCAGGAACGCACCCGCGGTTTGAATTCCATCCTGCGAATTACCCGCGAGCCGGATCACCGCGTCCTGAATGCTTTCAGGCCGCAAATCGGCCCTCTCGCTGTTTGGCGCGGCGGTTTGTGCAGCAGTATCCGGTCGTTCGCTCACGGGATTAGAAACCTACCAGATTGAATAATCATTTCCACAGGCAATTCCAAGGGTTTGGATGCCGTGTTCCTTGCAATTACCGGGTCATTAGATAATTGAAAACGTATGGCCGAAACGCCAACAATCGACCCGGCTCGTCAGGAAGAGTTCGTTGGAAAAGTGGTCGAACAGATCAGCGGCACAATGACGACACTGCTCGGGGCTGTTGGCGATCGATTGGGATTATTTAAGAACCTGGCGCAGCAAGGCCCGGCGACGTCGGCTGAACTCGCGTCGCGAACAAACCTGAACGAGCGATACGTGCGCGAGTGGCTGGGCGGCATGGCTGCGGCCGGGTACTTGAATTACGACGGGCCGACAAAGCGTTTCAATCTACCGGCTGAACACGCCTCGGTGCTCGCGCATGAGAACGGCCCGTTTTTTGTTGGCGGCATGTATCAGATGCTGCCCGCGTTCACGAACGTATTCGATAGAGTCGTCACAGCGTTTCGCGATGGGGGTGGTGTTTCTCAATCGCACTATAACGACATGATGTGGGACGGGCTGGAACGATTCACCTCCACCTGGTTTGAAAATT
>Ga0209808_1002065_pt1 | contig 10329 bp, 7 predicted proteins | sample GraSoiAngelo_157_FD_186171 | JGI IMG/M metagenome (GOLD analysis project Ga0209808, IMG submission 186171) | Grasslands soil microbial communities from the Angelo Coastal Reserve, California, USA - 14_1009_16_20cm (SPAdes) (version 2) | ecosystem: Environmental > Terrestrial > Soil > Grasslands ...
TGCTGCCTACGGTCAGGTTGTTGGATCCTAGGAAAGCATCCCCGTCGCCTTCAATCGATCCGATCGTTAAACCGACATGACCCGAATGGCCGCTTATGTCCAGAAATCCATTGCCGAAAACCTCAACCCGGGAAGTGCCGCCAGTGGATTTCCCTTCAAAGAAAATCGCCCCACCACCACCGCCGTTTGTTCCTCCGTTGGCGATCAACGTTGCAGCATCAGCGGTAGAGGCATCTTTAAAGACCGTCTTGCCACCAACAGCACCGCTGACAGTGGCACCATTGTTAATGAAGGTGCCACTTCCGGCGCTCGGAGAAAAATTCAAGAAATCCAACCCAAATTCTGTAACGCCTCCCTCTGCACCGCTGGCAGGGGCAGCATTGTTGATAAAGGTGCCATTAGCCGCGGTTGAGGTGCCAAAGAAGAATGTGGCGCCGCCGCCGAGCGCAGCTACGCCACTGGCAGCGCCGCCTTTGTTGATAAATATGCCATTGCCTGCCGTTGAGCTGTCGTCAAAGACCGTGGCACCACCGAATCCGCCGCTGGCCGTTGCGCCATTATTAACAAACGTGCCATTAGCCGCGGTTGAGGTGTTGAAGAAGATTGTTTGACCACCTTCCTTAAACTCACCGCCGGTGACGCTGCCGCCACCATTGTTGGTAAAGAAGCCATTGCCCGCGGTTGAGGTGTTGAAGAAGAGCGTTGCGGATGTGCCGGTACCCGTGCCAGCACTGTTAATAAAATTCGCATTGGCTGCAGTTGAAGAATCGTAGAAAACTGTTATGCCGCCTTGCGAGCCGAAGGTTGTGCCGCCCTTATTGATAAAGGTGCCATTAGCCGCACTTGAAGTGTTGAAGAAGGCCGTCTCGCCTTCCCTTTCGCTCGCTGAGCTGTTGTTGGTAAAGATGATGGAGGATCCGGCGGTGGCGCTGTTGGTAAAAAATATTCGTCCGAGGTTGCCTGCCCCGTCCACAGCAGTCACGAAGTTCTGCGTGGTTCCCGAATTGTTCGTGATGCCCACGCCGCTAATCGTGAGAGTGAATCCCGGATCTGCGGTGATGGTGTAGCGATTCGTGGCGGCCGCCGTAAACGTGATGCCGTTTATCTCAGTATTCGCCGAGATCGAGACGTTGGTCGTGTTAGAGAGACCGAACGTCGCCGCATCGGACGACCCATCAGGCAGGGTTGCGGGCCTCCAGTTCGTCTTGGTATTCCAATCGCCCGAGCGGGCGTTACGCTTCCATGTTGCGCTGCCGGCAAAAGAGGCATGAATGCAAAGCATTAAAATTAACACGCCAATAACTCCGGTGATGTGAGTTGGACGATTCATAGAAAGCTCCTTTCTTTTTCCCGTTTCTGTCCTCCGTCGAACTGCAAAATCTGAAAAGAGAGGGACTATCGAGAGAAAACAGCCCCTCGGTCGATTCAGATTTATTTGGCCGAAGCATGTGCGCCAACGTTCGCCGATGTCCAGCTTATTTGCTGAAAACGCGGGATTATCTTTGTCCTACTGATTCTGCAGCAATTCGCCGAATCACCGTAGCGTCTGTTCCAACTCCAGAAAGGCGCTTAGCAGCTCGTCTGAATGAATGATGTAGCGGCGACCTTCGCGATGGGCATCGACGCTGCAATAGCCCCACGACCAGCCTGCAGCACTGAGCTTGTCAGCGGTGACCTCCCAGTATTTCATTGGGAATACTGGGGCGCCTTCCCCGCCTGGGGAGTGTCGGAGTCCTGACGCGCAGTGTCAGAATTTTTATAGTATCACTGTCAATTCAACAAATTATTGATATTTTTGCTTTTCCAATAGCACTGAAGCGCGTGGTGGGTGGTACTTGTCACTGACTAAAAGCCGCCGTTTCGGTAATGGGACCACCCATCGTTATCGAGCTTGGATTGGTTGATCCAGTGTAAGAGCCGATTCCGCTTCCGGTCCAACTGCTGAAGCTGTAACCACTAGCCGGGGTTGCGCTGATCGAAACAACCGCTCCGCTGTTCTTCCAGCTGCTAGTGGGGACGACCGTGCCTCCAGTTCCATGATTCATCGTCAGGTAATATTGTGTGGTAAAGGTTGCTGTGTAAGTCTTGTTGGTAGTAGGAGCAACGGTATGAGAGATAGCTCCGCCATCACTCCACTTGGTCCACACGTACCGCACGCCTGTCGCACTGTTCTGTGGCGAAGTTGTGGCAATCGTGTGACTTGAGCCAGGCATCCAGGAAAATATCTGTGTCGAACTATATGCGGTACCATCAACCGAGAACGTACGACCAACCGGACTTGTTTGCACTGTTACCTGAACATTATTCTGAGTGAAAGAAGCGTTCTCAGTAATAGGTCCATTCATGGTGATTGAAACTGGATTGTTGGTGCCAGAGTAAGAACCCGTGCCGGTGCCAGTCCAACCACTGAAATTGTAACTTACCGAGCTGTTGTTTGTTGGCGTCGCAGTGATCGAAATAGCCGCTCCACTGTTCCTCCAGCCACTACTCGCGCTTACCGAGCCTCCGGTTCCGTGGCTCATCGTCAGGTAATACTGCGTTGTGAAATTCGCTGTGTAGGTTTTGTTCGTTGTCGGAGCTATATTATGAGAGATGGTTCCGTTATCGCTCCACTTGGTCCATACATAGCGAACGCCTATGCCGCCGCTCTGAGGGGAAGTTGTAGCAACGCTGTGATTCGAACCGGACGCCCACGAGAATGTCTGTGTTGAGCTGTAAGTCGTGCCGTCCACCGTGAAGGCGAGACCGATAGGAGCTGTTTGAACGGTTACCTGGACCGTCGGTGGCGGTGTCGGAGGCGGGGTAGGTGTGGGCGTACTGGAAACGCCGTTAACAAGCGGATGCGGATAGACGAAAGGCGTATAGCCAGGCTTCGGAGTGCGGTTGAAGTAGTCTCGTCCTGACTTTATGGAAGGTTGTTGCGCGACAATATCCATCTGTCTTCCGCTCGTTGGATCAATATTGTTCCATGAGTAGCAGGGTTCACGCGGGTAGCCGCGTTGCGGCCATGTAACAGGAGATGCATTTGGGGGTAGCCCTGTAAGTAGTATCCCGCTACCCTGACCGGGCTGGTCTAAGCTCGTCTTTACCTTCCATATTTCGTAATTATCTCCGATATGGAATGAAGCAGGACCCCTCCCTTGCCTTAGGGTGTTAGCGGTGTTTCCGATGAGGTAAGTTTGGGTATGTTCTCCATTTTTATCGGGTGGGTTACTTAGGTTAATAAGAATAAAGGACACACCATCACCCAGCCATTGATCGGGCAGCCAGGTTTTTGTAATATCAGTCACATTGTTTCCGCCGCCCCACGTGCCGACGGCAGGATCATACGCTTGCGCGCTTGCGAGAAAATTGGTCCCGTCGAAACCGCCTGCGACTAATGCCTTGCCGTTGAGCAGTGAAGTTAACGTGTGATAGCCACGCGCGATGCCAAGGCCGGCGGTATTCGCCCAACTCCCAGAAGCAGGATCGTACAGCTGTGTACTCGTGAGAAAGTTGGCACCGTCATAGCCCCCTGCAAGCAAGACCGTGCCGTTGGCCAGTGCCGTCGCCATGTGATAATAGCGTCCAATCGCAAGGCTGCCGGTCGCGCTCCACACACCGGTGGCAGGATTATACAATTCCGCGCTCGCCAGAATGCTGGTGCCGTCGGTGCCTCCTGCAACCAAGACGGTGCCGTTAGACAATAACGTTGCGGTGTGGAGATTACGCGCTCCGCCAAGGTTAGCCGTCGCCCTCCAGGCACCAGTCGTGGAATCATACAATTCCGCGCTCGCTAGAGAGTTGGTGCCGTCGGTACCTCCCGCGACCAAGACAGTGCCGTTAGGCAGTAACGTCGCTGTGTTAGAATAGCGTGCGGTTCCAAGAGTGCCGGTCGCGGTCCACGCGCCAGTCGCCGGGTCATACAGTTCGGTGCTCGCCAGAGGGTTGGTACCGTCAGTCCCTCCTACCACCAACACTCTACCGTTAGGTAGTAACGTCGCCGTATGATAATAACGTGCGGTCCGTAAGCTACCGGTCGCGCTCGAGATACCACTGGCGGGATCATACAGTTCGGCGCTCGCCAGAGGATTGGTACCGTCAGTCCCTCCTACCACCAACACCCTACCGTTAGGCAGTGATGTCGCCGCATGGGCCTTGCGTGCAACCACAAGACTACCGGTCGTTGCCCAGGTACTATTGACACCGTTATACAGTTCCGCACTCGTCAGAGAGTTGGTGCCGTCGGTACCTCCCGCGACCAAGACATTGCCATTGGCCAGTAGTGTCGCTGTGTGATAACTACGCGCGGTGGTGGCAAGGCTGCCGATGGCGGTACACGTACCAGATTCATATGCCTGGGGGAAATCGTCATTTTCATCCCACGGACTGCGGCCAGTTGAATGTCCCCACGCCCATCCTAGTCCTTGATCCGAATACTGGCGTGTGACTGACAAGTCTAACCCGTTCCGATAGTTCGTTTCAAGATTATCGTGGACCAAAATGGTTCCAGAGTGGCAGGCTTGAGCGACGTCCATAGGATGGGTTGAGATAAAAGTGTTATCGTAACACTCTACTTCCTTTGTCCCACGTACCGACCCCTCGGTGCCGGTCCCGCCAACCCTGGTATCTTTGAAGGTACAGTTCCGCGCGACATATCGCGCACCTTGATACGCATCAATCGGCCACAGGGGGCGTGCACCGGTAAAGCTACAATCCTCGAAGAAAAGGAACTTGTCGGTGCCCCAATTTGGAGTATCTGCCCAGCTACCGTGACCCCAGTCCTTACCACCCCAGTTTGGCATGTAGATGCACGCTGGCTGCCAGCCACCAAAGGTGGATGCTGTTATAGGATTAGCAAATCCGCAGTCAATGCACTCAACGTGGTCGACCACGCCCAACACGTTGCGAAACGTCATTGCTACGCCGGCGACTTTGATTTTGCAGTGATCGATCCGCACGTTGGCGCTCATACCTGGTACAACTGTGCCGCCGCCACCTTGAAACTCGAGGATGCCGACGCCATACGGTTGCACTATCACTGTATAATTAGCCGGGATTCCGAACTCGAATCCGGTCAACCGGAACGGGGGATTGTCACCTGACAGCGTTACAAGGATCAAATGCTGATTACCGCCGCCTTTGGGCGCATTGTCGTAAATGATTGTTTGGCCAATCCCTGCACCTTGCAAGGTGATGTGTTTAGTAATCGTCAACTGCGTCGACCACGTTACCACCCCGGGTGGCACCGTGACAATGTCTCCGTCTGACGCATTGGCAATTGCCGCAGCTACGTTTGCCTCTTGGGCATCTATGGCCGGCCAGGTTGCTGCATATATCAACGGAGGACCCATCAGTGGTACGAGCATGATTCCAAAAATGACTGAGCCTTTGTTCAATATGGAAAGCATTTTAAGGAGGGCCGTAGGGAAGTATTTCATTGAATCGGTTCCGTACTCCCGTCGGCCTGCTTGTCGAATGCTGCCTAGATTGGGTCAAGCGCCCCGGGAGCAAAGACGTCCCGGCCCGATCTAAGTATTGTAAAGGCTAGTTCTGCCAAAACCGCGGATGCGTTGTCGAGAAAAATCTTACAGCTTTGAGGGATATTACTCAGCAACCTATCAGAACACTTCTAAAAGCGTCGGTTTCAAGTTTAGAAGGGAGTGGATAGTTCATCATTACTAGATCGATCGGTAACGGACATACCTAGTAGCTAGTGCTGAGCTTCCATAATTATCTATAATAGGACTGCAACTTCTCTGTGCATGCTTTGTGACGGCAATGCAATAGCCCCACGACCAACCGGAAGCGTAAAGCTTGTCAGCGACGATTTCCCAGTATTTCAAGTTGGTTATTGCAACCTAGCAATCAACGCTTGCAAACGCCGCCACACTCGGCACAAGATTAAGTGATGCATATCGTCATCGAAATTCGCCCATTTAAAGGCGGCTGGCAGTGTTACGAGGGTCCCGGTGTCCAACCGTAATGGACCGGCGCGAAGTCCTGCGCCGCGATTTTCTGACTCGCAAGCAGTATGCGGAGTCGTTGAAATACATTTTTACTTTTTGGACACCAGGTATGAAGAAACAACTCCGAACAGCTTTATCTAAAGTTCAGATTGCCCTAAGAATCGCTGTGGCTGCACTCGCGATTACTGCATTCTGTTATTCCGCGTCTGCGACAACAATAACGATTGATTTCGGAGAGCCCGGTAAAATTCAGCCCAGCCCACAAGGAGTGTTTATCTTTCCGTTCTCGGATTTAACTGGTACGCAACTACAAGGGCAGCTCATGTCACTCGATTTTCAGTTTGCGAATAATGAGTTTCCCAACAACGCCTTCCTGCGGCTCTTCAAGAGTAGTTCGCATGACTTTCAGGTTTCGACTGATCTTATTCTAAGTCAATTCCTTCCCCACGAAATTTTAGGTTCCCCCGCGGACTCATTCGCGGTTGGTGCCAACGGAGTGCATTTGAAGGATAGTTTCGTATCCGGCCCCGCGACAGGCCAGCTGATAGACGATCACGGCCTGCTCACTGGAACGCCGCAAATCCTGCCAAGCATCGGAATGGGAATAACCCCGCTTGAGTCAGATAGTTCAGGCACGCCCAACGGTCACGCGCCGGTTGATATTTACGGCCTTCACTTTGGCTTTACTGCGCCTGATGCACCGGGCGTAGAAATTGTCGGTGGATACTTCTTTATTTTCGACCGACGCAAACCATTTGGAGTCGGGCCCAGCCTGCCTGAAAGCGGGGCGACAGTCGGCCTGCTAAGCTTTGCGCTAGTCGTGTTGTATGGCGTACGAAGCATGAAAATCGTGAAACCAGCCACCTGACGCATTCGGCCCGTGGCAGCTGACGAGCCGATAAGAAAGAGTGTTAGTAGCCGCTGCGGGCTAGATAAACTTGATTGCAAGCACGCGAGCCTTACCCTGGCGTTTCGGCATCGTGAAACTTGAACCCCATGCATTTCCGGTGGTATTGGCATGGCCGTAAATGCTGTTGCCGTAGGCGGAGGCGTTGAAGTTCGTGGTGGACTGCCCTTGCGCGAAAGCCATCGTGCTGTATCCGCGTGTCTCCACGTCCTGAGCAATCACAATGATCGCGTCCGCACCATGCTGGCCCGCCAGTCTGACAGCAGGCTTTAACGTCGTTACCTGCTCTGACCCTTCGAACAGTCTTCCCACCGGAGTATCTACATCAACCGAACCAAGCACGTGGTAAGGCCGATTCGGCGGCCCGAAGTAAACCGGCAACCTATATTGTTGGCCTGTTCCGCTACGGCCCGGCCCGTCATAACTGTCGATCGTGGTAACAAATGCGCCCTTCGCTGTGGGCCAGCGTTGCTGTTCTCCAACATAGGGCGTGAAGTCCGCCGTAGCGCAGCCGGAGAGCACGGCGGAGGCTAGGAGTGCGATCGTTAACGGGAATCTTTTCATGGGCTGGTGATCTTACAAAAACGGCGCTAGAAATGGCAAGCTCGCGCCCTCAGAGACCCCGCGCGAGAGTGAAAGCGCGTCGGCGTACCTAACAAAGCTGGCCGTATGAAGCCGGCGTCAATCAGCAAACGATTTGCGACTGCGCTATTTTTGTGCCCTGATGTCGTCCTTTCCCTTCAAGGGGTAATCTCCAAAACTGGGGCCCCAGCGCAGGGCGAATCCCGCAATTCCCCGGGGGGCGTATGGCTAGTCCCTACCGGGGTCCCCAAGATGCCCCCTAAATCTCGACGGTCTTGCTCCTCCTGCTCCTCGACAAAGGTCGTAATGTCCCCGAGAAGATACCGAAACTCTGACGCCTTGCCATTCGGACGCTGGTCGCCGACACGAACGACCTTAATTACACCGAGCCGCTCAAGCGCGTGATTAATGTTGGACACTGCTTGATAGCTCAGTCCGGGAAGAACTTGAGCAGCATCGCGGCAACTCATGAAATAGGTGTTGTGGCGGCACAAGCGCAATAGTTCCCGATGAAGCGCTGCTACTCTGCGCCAGCTCTCAGGCGCGTTTGGATATCCTGGTATCATTGGCAGCTGAGAAGGTGATAGCTTCGAGACAGACGCTAGGGCCTTCTTAATCGTCTCACCTTCACCTGTCGGCACGAGGCCATTGGGGGTCAGTCCTAACTTTTTGCACTTTTTGATCGACCGTGTGAGTGAATCTTGAGTAAGAACTGGAGGGTGCCACGGCAACTGCGGATCGAGTATGAGGGAGCCATCTATCACCTCCTGAGTCGGGGTGACCGGCGCGAAGAGATCTTCTGGGATGACTTGGATCGGCAAGCTTTTCTTCGATTACTCGAGCGAACATGCAAAAGGACCGGCTGGGAGGTGCATGCCTATTGCTTGATGAGCAATCATTTTCACCTGGTGGTGGAGACGCCTCGCTCCAATCTTGTCGCGGGAATGAAATGGTTATTGGGAACATATACCATGGGCTTTAACCGGCGGCATCGGGTGAGCGGTCACCTTTTTGCCGGGCGTTATAAGTCGCTGCTCATCGATGAGAGGGACCCCCTCTACCTGCGCACGGTTTGTGATTATGTGCACTTGAACCCGGCCCGGGCCGCGCTGATTGCGACAGATAAGCCCTTACACAGTTACAAGTGGTGTAGCTATGGGGACTATCTGCAAGCCGCCTCGCATCGGCCGGCCTGGTTGCGCTGTGATCGGCTCTTGGGAGAGCACGGGCTGAAGGATGATGGACGAAGGACGCGCTTGGAATTTGCGCGACGCACGGAAGCTCAGCGTTTGCGCTGCGAGGGCGAAAGCGAGAAGCAGATAGGGCGGGGATGGCTTTATGGGGCGGAAGATTTCATTACTCGACTAATCGATCGCTTGGAAGGGCGGCCCACCGAGCAGCACCGCGCTCAGGAGCGAGCCATGACAGACTTAGAAATCGCAGAGCGGATTGTGCGCGCTGGAATGAAAGAGCTGGGCTGGGAGCAGGGGAATTTGCGAGCCACGAGGAAAGGACACGAGGGGAAAGTAGCCTTGGCCAGAGAGCTGCGCGCGAAGACGTCGGTGGAGTTGAAATGGATCGCTCGGCGTCTGGAAATGGGCAGCTGGAGCAACGTTGCCAATCTCCTGCGCAAAGATAAAAGTGCAAAAAGCGAGGACTGACCCCAATCGCGGGGGCGGCGACCGGTATTACATCAAATCAACCGTCGTTAGAACAAGAAAGAGGCTCGCGCAAGATGCATTTACCAGCTATTTTCCGAGGCCAAACGCGCCGACGTAGCTCAGCTGGTAGAGCAGCTGATTCGTAATCAGCAGGTCACGGGTTCGAATCCCGTCGTCGGCTCCAACTCCATGCCAACCGCGATCATCGTCCCGACCTTGCAGGAAGTGGACAACATCGTGCCACTGGTTGAACAGATCGAGCAAACGAAGGTTCCGTTCGGCGAAATCATCTTCGTTGATGATGGATCGACTGACGGCACTCGCGAAAGAATTCGCGCGCTGACCACGGCGCATCGGGTCCGGCTGATCGAGCGTGCCGGCGCCGAAGGCGGATTGGCCGGCGCCATTATCGCCGGCGCGAATGCATCATCAGCCGATCTTTTTGTGGCGATGGATGCCGACCTTAGCCATCCGCCAGAAAAAATTCCGGCCTTGATACACCCGATTCTGACGAACGAAGCCGACCTCGTCATCGGCAGTCGCTACGTCCCTGGTGGCGCGACCCCGGGCTGGCCAGCCTGGCGCCGGTTTCTCTCCCGCGTCGCTTCCGCGCTGGCCTATCCGCTCACCGGGGTGCACGATTCTATGGGTGGTTTTTTCGCGATCCGGCGCGAGTGTTTATTGCGATTCGCTAATCAGGCTGCTGGGTTCAAGATCGTCTTCGAAACAATTGTGCGCGGACGAAAAACGCTGCGGGTGCGCGAAGTGCCGATCGTGTTCCGGGATCGCGCACGGGGAATGTCCAAAATGTCGTTCGCTCAGGCGATACGCTTTGCCCTGGCCTGGCTCCGAGCGATCGGGCGGCGGATAACCGAAGGCAAGACTTCGGCGCCACCCTTGCCTGCGCAAAGATTATTTCGCGATTAAATTTTGCTCGCGCCGAAGATCAATCGCGAGCGAAAGATAAAGCATAAGAGCGGCGAAAAACAGGCTGCCATAAATTTGCGCGAACCGCGGCGCGATCGCCGTCGCGGTTAAAAGCGCGAGCGCGATCAACAGCCAGATCAGCGATGCCGGCACTTCCAAGCTCCGTTTGAGCAGGATCGCGAGCGGAAACATTAGCCAGACAAATAAGTAACCGAAGGCGAGCGGCGTAAAAATCAGGATCAGGCTTAAAAGCGCGGCGAATTCCCGGGCGTCTCCTTCCGGCGCACGTTGGCGCGGCATTGCC
>Ga0209808_1002069_pt1 | contig 10321 bp, 12 predicted proteins | sample GraSoiAngelo_157_FD_186171 | JGI IMG/M metagenome (GOLD analysis project Ga0209808, IMG submission 186171) | Grasslands soil microbial communities from the Angelo Coastal Reserve, California, USA - 14_1009_16_20cm (SPAdes) (version 2) | ecosystem: Environmental > Terrestrial > Soil > Grasslands ...
TCTGCTTCTTCCACACGAGCCCGGTGTTGTTGTCGGTGATCGTGTCGTCCCCGTTGTCCGTGTAGCTGAGCGTTGCTCCCGCCTAGAGATCGCCATCCTCGCCCGTGCCCGCACACGGGATCACGGTCCCGCTGCTGTCCCAGCACGTCGTCTGCCCCGTGGGCCTGTAGGAACGACAATCGGGGGAGCAGATTGCTACACGGTTTCCGGCGCCTCCGGTTTCGGGGGCCTGCCTCCCGACAGGCGAGGCCCTCGAAAGGGAGGATATCCAATGAGACACGGACGATGTTTGGCGGCATTCCTCGGCCTCCTGCTGTGGGGAGCTAGCGGTCATGCGGACATCACGAATACGACGCCCTACGACTACGACTCTCCGCCGAGGCCGGGGAAGGAGCGAGGCACCTACATGGCTGCGGGCACGGGTTCGCTCGGACCCGACTGCTTCTTCACCTTTATCGGGACCGCCAAGTACCCCCCCAACCCCGACGGCTCCCGCGGCAAGCACTGCACCAAGGGCAACGTCGAGCTGACCGGGAGCGGCCCGGGGTGCGCGTTGGGGGAGCCATTCGAGACCATAGCCGGTCGTCAACTTGGCAGACTACACCTACAACGGCGACGGCACCTTGTGTGAACGGGTCAAGATCGTCGGCGGACCGCTCGACGGGATGGTGTTTTCCTTGCACACCTACGTCGACACGAATGGCATGTGGGTGTTCGTCACTCGTAGCCCAGTAGGGTCATCGTGTCGCTCGCGATGGCCTGGATGCACGTGATCTCGTCGCGGCTAAGCTCCGTCTTCCAGCGTCCGATGGACGAGGTGAAGACCGCCTTGTGGTGGTTGCCGCCGCCCCCTTGTGGCCGTGCTGCGTCCGCCGAAGGCTCGAGCACGTCGGGGCACCACGGCTCGCCCAAAAAGGCCAGGACGCGCCGCATCTCGGCCTCTGGGTGACGCGCTAACTGCTCGTAGCGCACCTCCAGGTAGCGCTCCGGCTGTTCCCGCCAAGGCAGCCCCGCGACGATGCAGGCTACCCATTCGGGCGCGGTGACCTCAGCCGTGAACTTGACCCATCGGGGCTTCTCGGTTGCCGCCTGCTGCTTCATGGAGCACAGGGTATCCCGCGGATCGCGGATGACGTGGATGAACTGCGCGTCGGGAAAGAGACGAAACAGGTAATCGATGCGCGTGATATTCTCCGTAGTCTTGTCGGCCCACCGGTGTGCTCCCTTGCACAGTGCAAAGGGCGACAGGAGGCTGTCGATCAAGGCGGCAACTGCCCTATCCATCTCTGAGGGACCGATGCTCAACTGCGCAAAGCGCCGGCTATGCCATGCGAGCAGATCATCGAAAAACACTTCAAACCGTTTGTCTTGAAAGAAAAAACTCTCCCGAGGCACCAGTGCAACGTGGGGGTGCCGGTTCAGCATGGTGCGCATGAGCGTGGTACCCGAGCGGCGCTGGCCGCCGATGAAGATCGGTGCGTGCCGCCCAGCGCACGGACAGCAGCGACTCTCGATCTCTCCCGTCGTCTCAGTCTCTACGGTGTGCATGTTCGATCACCTTTCTCACGCAATCTACGTCGTCGCGGGCGGGGACGGCTCCGACCGCGCGGCTACCGGTCCAGCGCGAGCCAGACGCCGCGGCAGCGTCACGGGTGCCCCGCATGTGCGTCACCCAGCTCCACGGCGCCGAGTTGTAGCTCCAGCAGACGGCCGATAGTGTTCCCCGGAGGCCACCAACTCGTCGTGTGTGCCATGCTCCACGATGCGTCCGCGCTCCAGCACCACGGTTTGAGCGGCCGCAGGTGGGCGCGGATAGACGTCGTGCGCCCGCGCCTCAGCCGCTCCAGCGCCTCCAGCGTGAGGGCCTCCGCCGCGGCGTCCAGCGACGAGGTCGGCTCGTCGAGAATCAGAATCGGCGCGTCGCGCATCATCGCCCGGGCAATGGCCACGCGCTGCCGCTGTCCCCCCGAGAGCAGATAGCCTCCATTTAGGGCCCAAATTCACATAACGTCCGAACGCGGACGTTCGCAAGGTCTGACGGCGCGGATTTCGTTAACTTTCCTCCAGTCGGCCGCCCCCGGCAAGCGCTGGAGGATCCGCTCGTCGGAGCCATCAGCGGCTCAGGGACTCCTTGCGTGAAGCCCTGAATAGGGGAACTGGCGCCCCGATGCGCCCCTGCGCTGGACTGTGTGAGCCCGATCCTCGCCCTAGGCTGCGCTCCGTCGGGACGAGCACCAGCCAGTCGGCCGAGTCCTCTGGCAGATTGAGTCGGCGCGGCTACGTCGGCCGCTTTCTCCGCCGTAGAAGCTCCTGAAGGGTGTCGAGCGCGGCGTGGTCCTTGGGTCGATTGGCCGCTTTCTTGGAACGGATGACGTCGGGGAGCGAGGCCACCGGCACAACGAGCCCTTCCAGGTCGTAGCGCTCCGCGCCCTGCAGGAGGTCGTCGTAGCCGCCCGTCCCTGCCGGTCTGAACGCGATGTCCAGGTCACCGAACCGGGTGGTCAGATTGAGAAGCTCCACGCCGGCGAGAAAGCGAGCGTCGCAGGCGAAGCGGACGCCGGCTTCGGCGTCGGGGGCGCGAACACGCGCGTCCATCGCCTCGAGCGCCCGGGCGAGACGCTCGAGGTTCGCAGCGTCCTTGGCCGGGCAGATGTCCGCGTCACCGGTGCGGAGCGGCGAGCCGTGGAGCGTTGCCGCGAGCCCGCCGATCAGCAGGTAGCGTACGCCGTGCGCCTCGAGGGTACGGAACATCTCCTCGGGACGGAAGCGCGGCACGGACGCTCACGAAACCCGCCGCGCCCGCCGCGCGCGCGCCTCGAAAGCGAGCATGTCCAGGAGGTAGTCCAGCCGCTGCCTGGGCGTCCAGGCGAGGCGCTCGGCGATCTGGTCGTCGCGCGGGCGAGCGCGCCCGGACGTCGGAGTCCTCGGGGTCTCCGCCCGCCTGGCTGCTTGCTTCGCCGGGGCGCGTGCCATGGTCCCCTCGGTATTCCCCGGGGAGGCGCGTTGCAAGCCAGCGCCCCGGTTCGAGGGGCCGCCGCGGCTCAGCCTCCCGCCGCGCGCAGCGTCTCGGGCTCCTCGGCTTCCGGCATCACCACCGGCGCCGGCGTGACGGCCGGGACCGGCCCCACCGCCACCATGCGCCCGTCGCGGTGGACGCGGAGCAGCTGCCCGCTCCAGCGCACCTGGTTGCCGAGGAACGCGACCGCCCACATGAGCGAGTTGAAGAGGTCCTTCGCGGGGACGAGCCAGAGCCAGCGCAGCGTTTCGTGCTCGCCGAGGAGCCGGAGCACGCCGACGAGCCCCGCGAGACGGCCGCCGAGCGCCCACACGAAGGCCGCCCAGCCCAGCAGGCTCCCGCCGGTCACGAGGAGCGACAGGCAGCCCCAGAGCATCGCGTGCGTGACCACGGCGCAGAACCAGCTCACCGGCCGGCTCACCCGATAGGTGCGCGACCAGCGGAGGAGGTGCCGCCACACGTCGCCGAGGGTGACCGAGTCGAGCACCGTCTCGACCGTGTAGGGGAGGAGCACGAGCCGGTAGCCGGCGCGCGCGATCCGGTTGCCGAGGTGGTAGTCGTCGGCCAGATAGTCCGCGAGCGCCGGGAAGCCGCCAATCGCCTCGAGCGCCTCGCGCCGGAACGCGATCGACGCGCCGTACGCGTACTGGAAGCGGTCCACGAGCTGCGCGGCGAGGACCATCGGCATGAAGTCGGTGTTGATGAAGAGCGACTCGAGGACGGTGGGGAGCCCGAAGCGTCCGTGACCGCGGTAGAGGCAGGTGGTGAGGCCGATCGCCGGGTCGGCCGCCGGATCGACGAGCGCCCCGACCATCGCACGCAGGTAGTCCGGCCGGACCCGGATGTCGCTGTCGCTCACCACCAGGAGGTCGTGCCGGGCGTGCCACATCATGTGGCAGAGGTTCGCGACCTTGCGGTTCGCGCCCGGCATCGATCCGACCGAGAGCACGATGTCCCGATCCGGGAAGTCGCGCCGGATCTGCCGCACCACCGCGACGGCGGGGTCGCGCACGTCCTCGACCCCGAACACGATCTGGTACCCGGGGTAGTCGAGCCGGCAGAAGCTCGCGAGGTTGTCGTAGAGGTCGATGCCGGGGCCCTTGAGCGGCTTCAGCACCGTGACCGGTGGCAGCGGCACGCCCGGCGGGAGCGGGCGGATGGTGCGCGCCGCACGCCGGAAGAACCAGCAGGCGGCGAACCACTCGAAGAGGTGGTAGCCGCCTGCGAAGAGCGCGCAGGCGAGGACGAAGTCGACCCCCAGGTGCATCAGGCCTGTGCGCTGGTCTCCGGTTGCGCGACGCCCTTGCGCGTCGTGTTCACGATCCGCCGCCGCTTGGCCATCGAGCCGATGAACTGCACGCCCTCGCCGAGGAGCCGCTTCGCCTCCTCCCGGCTGGTCGCCATCTTCTTGACCGACTTCCAGATGTAACGCGGCGTGAAGTAGTAGCGCCGGTAGAAGGTCTCGACCGCCTTGAAGATCTCGTCGGCGGAGACCTCCGGGTACGAGACCGTGCACTTCTGGTAGCCGGTCTCGTCGACCAGGCTGTCGACGGTCAAGTAGTTGTTCTTGGTGACGAAGTCGTAGAAGGCGGTGCCCGGGTAGGGCGAGGCGAGCGAGACCTGGAGCGTCTCGGGCTGCATCTCGCGCGCGAAGCGCATGGTCTCCTGGATGCTGTCGCGGGTCTCGCCCGGGAGGCCCAGGATGAAGGTCCCGTGGATCAGGATGCCGAGCTCGTGGCAGTCCCGGGTGAAGCGGCGGGCGCGCTCGACGCTCACCCCCTTGCGGATGTTCTTCAAGATCTGCTCGTTCCCCGACTCGTAGCCGACGACGAAGAGGCGGAGCCCGCCATCCTTCAAGACCTTCAAGGTCTCGCGGTCGACGTTGGCGCGCGAGTTGGTCGACCAGGTGATGCCCATCCTGCCGAGGCCCTGCGCGATCTCGCGCGCGCGCGGCGGATCGGCGGTGAAGGTGTCGTCGTCGAAGAAGAGCTCCTTCATTTTCGGGAAGCGCCGCCTCATGTGCGACACCTCCTCCAGCACGTTGCCCACGCTCCGCACCCGGTAGGTGTGACCCGTGGTCACCTGCGGCCAGAGGCAGAAGGTGCAGCGCGCCGGGCAGCCGCGGCCGGTGTAGAGCGACACGTAGGGGTACTGGCAGTAGGGGCTGTTGTACTTGAGGTAGTCGAGGTCGCGCTCGTAGACCTCGGTGACGAAGGGGAGCGCGTCGAGCTGCTCGGTGGTGAGCGGCGCCGGCTCCGCATTGTGCACCACCGTCCCGTTCTCGCGGTAGCTGATTCCCTTCACGTCCGCGAAGGGACGGCCCTCCGCGACCGCCACCACGGCCAGGTCGAACTCCTTGCGGGCGACGAAGTCGATGACCGGCGCGTAGCGCAGCGACTCCTCCGGCATGGCGGTGACGTGACCGCCCACGAAGCCGATCGTGATCTCGGGCTTCACGTCCTTGATCGCCTGCGCGGTGCGCACGTCGGCGCGGAAGGAGGGCGTGCTCGTGTGCACGACGAGCAAGTCGAAGTCACGCGCGATGCGGACCGTCTCCTCGGGCGAGACGTCGTGCGGCGGGGCGTCGAGGACGCGCGCACCGGGTAGCATGCCAGCGGGGTAGCAGAGCCAGGTGGGGTACCAGAACGACCACACCTCGCGCTTCGCCTGGTAGCGCGAGCCCGCGCCCCCGTCGAAGTCGTCATACGAGGGTGGATTGAGGAAAAGCGTGCGCATCTCGTCCCTCCTGGACGCGACGCGGTCGCGTCACCAGCCGCCACTACCTCAGTCGCCTTAGAACAGCCGTCTTGACCGAACGGTCAATGGCGGCGTGTATACCAAGGATTACGGCCGTGCAAGGGTTTTCGGCTACAACGACGTTTCACAGAAGAGAACGCAAGCTTGCACCTGCTGGGGAGCGCCGGCTATAAGCGGCCACCCCGCGAAGCGGGCATCATTGATGGATGAGTCGCGGCGGCTGCTCCTCCGGGGGCCTGGTATCGTCCTCGCGGCAGGGGCGCATGACGCGCTCTCCGCGAAGCTGGCCGAGCAGGCCGGCTTCGACGCCATCTGGGCAGGCGGCTTCGGCATCTCCGCCGTCCAGGCCGTCCCCGATGCGAACATTCTGACGCTGACGGAGACCCTCGAGGCCGTGCGCCGCATCGTCGACGCGGTCGCCATCCCGGTCGTTGCCGACTGCGACAACGGCTACGGCAACGCGATCAACGTCATGCGCACCGCTGCCGAGTTCGAGCGCGCCGGCGCGGCCGGCATCTGCATCGAGGACAACGAGTTCCCCAAGCGGTGCAGCTTCTACGCCGGGGTACGCCGCAACCTGGTCCCGGCGGAAGAGCACGCCCGGAAGGTCGAGGCGGCGACGGCCGCCCGCCGCGACCCGGGGTTCCTGGTGATCGCCCGTACCGAGGCTCTCATCGCCGGCCTCGGTCAGGAGGAGGCGCTCGGGCGCGCGAGAGCCTACGCCGACGCCGGGGCCGACGCCGTCCTCGTCCACTCCAAAGCTCGTGATTTCAACGAGCTGCATGCCTTCGCAGAGGCCTGGGACCGTCCCGTCCCGCTGGTCGCGGTACCGACCACCTACCCCACCGTCGGCGCCGGCGAGCTCGCAGCGGCCGGCTTCCGGATGGCCATCTTCGCCAACCAGGCGCTGCGCGCGGCAATCGTCGCCATGCGCGACGCGCTGGGGGAGATGCGGCGCACCGGCACGGCGGCGAGCGTCGAGGAGCGGATCGCGCCGCTCGAGGAGGTCTACGCTCTGGTCGGCGTGCCGGAGCTCAGGGCGAACGAGCAGCGCTTCCTCTTCGCGGGCGACGAGGCGCCGCGCGCCGTCATCCTGGCGGCCGGCTTCGAGCCGCAGCTCCTGCCCCTCATCCAGGACCGCCCGAAGGCGATGCTCGAGGTGAAGGGCCGCACCATCCTCGAGCGGCAGGTGGAGGCGCTCCATCACTGCGGCGTACGCGACGTGGTCGTGGTGCGGGGCTACAGGAAGGAGCGGATCGCGCTCCCCGGGCTCCGCTTCGTCGACAACGATCGCTTCGCCGAGACGGGCGAGGTCGGCTCTCTGTTCGGCGCCGAACGCGAGCTCGACGGCCCGTTCGTCCTCCTCTACGGCGACATCCTCTTCGACCCCGCCGTCCTGGTGAAGCTGCTGCAGACGAAGGCCGAGGTGGCGGTGGTGGTCGATCGCGCCTTCCACGACGCCTACCGCGCGGGCCTGGGCCTCCCGGCCGGCCCGCTGGACCTGGTCGTGACCGAGACGCCGCCCAACGGCCGCCGCTTCGTCGCGCCCGAGGGCGGGAGCCGCGTCGTCCGCATCGGTCCCGAGGTCGCGCCCGAGGAGGCGCACGGCGAGTTCATCGGCATGGCGATGTTCTCCGCCGCCGGCGCCACGGCGCTGCGCGCGGTCCATCGAGAGCTGGCCGCTCGCGGCACCGAGGGGCTCGAGCGCGCGAGCGTGACCCACATCCTCCAGGCCCTCATCGGCCGCGGCCGGCCGGTCGTGTCGGTCGACATCCACAAGGGCTGGATGGAGATCGACACCATCGAGGACTACCACCGGGCGTGCGCCGAGGTGGCGCGATAGGCGCGGGGGAGCGGGCGCGTGGCCGAGCCGCGCCTCTTGTCAGCGTGCAGGAGGGGCAGAATGATCCAGCTCTACGACAAGGACACGGGCGCCGCGCTCGGTGCGATCAGCGAGGAGCAGCTCCAGTTCCTGGCCGATCAGCTCGAAGAGGAGTCGCCCCAGGATCAGGACTACTACCTCAACGAGCCGACGCTCGACGCCTTCGAGGAGGCCGGCGCGGACCCTGCCCTCCTCGCCCTGCTGCGCAAGGCCCTTGGCGAGCGGGAGGAGATGGAGATCCGCTGGGCGCGGTCGTGACGAAGCAGCATCCATGACCGGCAGCGTCCCTGCCGATCGCTTCGTCGACCGCCTCCTCGCCGCTGGCTTCGACTTCTTCGTGGGGGTGCCCTGCTCGCTGGTGAAGACCCTGCTCGCCGAGCTCGAGCGCCGTGAGCTCTACCTCGGCGAGACGCGCGAGGACGCGGCGCTCGGCGTGGCGGCCGGCGCCTACCTCGCCGGGCGGACGCCGGTCGTCATCATGCAGAACTCGGGTCTCGGCGTGTCGCTCAACGCGCTCGGGTCGCTGCACTTCCTCTACCGCATCCCGGCGCTGCTGCTCGTGACCTGGCGGGGCTACCAGGGCGAGGACGCGCCCGAGCATCTCGTCATGGGCGAGGTGCTGCCGCGCCTGCTCGAGCTCTTCGGCGTCCCGTTCCGCGCCCCGCTGGCGGAGGCGATGGACGCGGACGTCGACTGGGCGGCGGCGCGCATCCGCGACACGCGACGGCCGGTCGCCCTCGTCGTGCGGCCGGGAATCTTCGCATGACGCTCACCGACGCCCTCGCCGTCCTCGCCCCCGCCGTCCCCGACGGCACCGTCTGCATCCATGCCAACGGCCACATCGGCCGCGCCGGCTGCGCCGCGCGCGACCGCGACGAGTGCTTCTACATGATCGGCTCCATGGGCCTCGCCTCCTCGATCGGGCTGGGGATCGCCCTCGCGCAGCCCCGCCGGCGGGTGCTCGTCCTCGACGGCGACGCCAACGTGCTCATGAACCTCGGCACGCTGGCGACCATCGCGGCCGAGGCGCCGCCGAACCTGCTCCACGTCTGCTTCGACAACGGCGCCCACGCCTCGACCGGCGCGCAGCCGACCATCACCGACCGCGTGCGGCTCGACGAGGTCGCGCGCGCCGCGGGCTACCGTTTCGCCGGCCGGGTGGAGACGCGCGCGGCGCTCGCCGCGGAGGCACCAAGATTCCTCGGGCGCGAGGGGCCGGCCTTCCTCCTCGTGCGCATCGCGCTCGGCCCGCCGGGGCCGCCGGCGCCGCGCATCCCGCACGCGCCGGAGGCCATGACCGCCCGCCTGCGGCGCGCGCTGGGTACCGGGCGATGATCCTCCTGAATCCCGGCCCGGTGAACGTCTCGCCGCGCGTGACCGCGGCGCTCGCGCGCGGCGACCTCTGCCACCGTGAGCCCGAGTACGGGGACCTGCAGGCGTCGATTCGGTCGCGTCTGCTGCGTGCCTTCGCGCCGGGGGGCGGCTTCACCGCCGTCCTCATCACCGGCTCGGGCACGGCGGCCCTCGAGGCAGCGGTCACGAGCGTCCTCTCCGCGCGCGGGCGGCTGGTGGTCGTGTCGAACGGCGTGTACGGCGAGCGCATCGCCGCCATGGCCGCGGCGGCGCGCCTCCCGTACACGGTGGTGGAGGGCGCCTGGACCGAGCCGCCGGACCTCGCCGCGGTCGAGCACGCCCTCCGCGCGCCCGACGTCGAGGCGGTCGCGGTGGTGCACCACGAGACGACGACCGGGCTCCTGAACCCGGTCGCCGAGCTCGGCCGCCTCGCGCGCGCGCACGGGAAGCTGGTGCTCGTCGACTCGGTGAGCGGGCTCGCGGGCGATGCGCTCGACCTCGAGGCGGCCGACCTGATCGTCGGCACGGGCGGCAAGTGCATCCAGGCGTTCCCGGGGCTCGCCTTCGTGCTCGTGCGCGAAGAGACGATGGCGCGCCTCGCGACCCACCCGCGGCGCTCGCTCTACCTCTCGCTCGCCGTCCACCACGAGGCGCAGGAGCGCCGCACGGTCCCCTTCACGCCCGCGGTGCAGCTCGCCTACGCTCTGGACGAGGCGCTGGCGGAGCTCCTGGAGGAAGGGGTGAGCGCGCGCATCGCGCGCTACGCGGCGGCGGCCGGGCTCCTGCGCGACGGCTTCACGAGGCTCGGCCTCGGCTTCGTCCTCCCGCCCGCCCGCCGCTCCAACTCGCTCACCTCGCTCTGGCTGCCGGCGGGGCGGACGTACGCCGCCCTGCACGACGGGCTCAAGGCGCGCGGCTTCGTCGTCTACGAGGGCCAGGGCCGGCTCGCGCGCGAGATCGTCCGGGTCGCCAACATGGGACAGCTCGCGCGCGCGGACTTCGAGCGCTTCCTGGCGGCGCTCGCCGAGGTGCTGGGCGCGTGACCGCGATCCTCCTCGCCGCCGGCGTCGGCAAGCGCCTCCTCGGCTTCTCGAACGGCCGGCCGAAGTGCCTGATCGAGATCGGCGGGAAGAGCCTGCTCGTGCGTCTCCTGGAAGGGCTCGCCGCCGCGGGCGTGCGCGAGGCCGTCGTGGTGGTCGGCTTCGGCGAGGACGCCGTGCGCGCGGCCGTCGGCGGCGGGCCGCCCGGCATCCGCGTCCGCTACCTCTCGAACCCGCGCTTCCGCGAGGGCGCGATCCTCTCGCTGTGGACGG